>LUMG01000028.1_pt1 | contig 74999 bp, 68 predicted proteins | sample 729691 | NCBI WGS metagenome assembly LUMG01 (sample SAMN03860269, study PRJNA289734) | marine metagenome | biome: seawater column; feature: ocean; material: water; isolation source: Red Sea water column Station 34 - depth 50m | place: Saudi Arabia: Red Sea | collected 2011-10-15 | depth 50 m
GCATTTAATGACGGCTTCTGGCTTTGTAAGCACACTTGGAAGCGAAGCAGAGTGAATACCTTATGGTGCCTACTGGGTTGTTCGATTGGCGACTTTGGTACTATTTTTGTTTTTCAAAATATAGAACATAGCTGGTCTGTCTGGCAGGTGATGACTCTTGCAATAATTAATGGTCTTCTCACCAGTATTGCTTTAGAGACCATCATTCTTACTAAACAAATGGCATTAAGGTTAGCTTTTAAAACTGCTATCGGTATGAGTTTTATTTCAATGATTGCTATGGAGCTAGCAATGAATTTGACAGATATTTTGCTTACTGGTGGAGCGATATTAACCTGGTGGGTGATTCCCTTTATGTTAGCAGCAGGCTTTGTTACTCCACTGCCATATAACTATTGGCGTTTAAAGAAGTTTGGAGTAGCTTGTCATTAATCATGATTTCTTTTTATTATAAAATTTAACCATGGATGAATTATTGAGTGAATTCTCTTTTATAACCCAGATGAATATCGAATGGGGTGATATGGATGCTCTTCAGCATGTAAATAATGTTGAGTATTTCAAATATTTTCAAAAAGCGCGGATTGCCTATTTTGAAAAAAATAGTTCTGAAGACCTTTTTGTAGAGTCAAGAATTTCAACAATTTTGGCTTCTACTGAATGCAAATTTATTTATCCACTCAAATACCCAGATACTATATCAATAGGAGCTAGGGTTGATTCAATCGCTGATCAATACTTTACTATGAGATATGCTGTAATTAGTGATAAAAATCAAAAGCTTGTAGCTATTGGAGGTGCCAAGGTAGTTATGTTTGATTATGATAAGAATATGAAAGCCTCAGTGCCTCAGGAAGTCAAAAAACGGATTCTAAATTTTGAAAAAACCAAAGTTGAAATAGTTTAGGAAAAGCCTTCAATAGAAACTATAAGAAAAGGGTGGTAGTAGTCGATCAAAGAAAAGGAGAACTTTGATGTGAGAGGACTACTATCATAATGGCTAATCTCACAATAGCCTAGGAGACTTATCTAAATTATATTAAGTGTCCAATTTAGGTTTGTGTTGAATTGATGAATTTATGATGTAGTATTTTTCTGAGTAATTTACTTAAAAACCTAGTCCTTTTCTTAAAAAAAGTATAAACTTCTTTATATCCTCATTAATTTAGGGAGGATTTGTATTTTTTTATTATTAAGGAGAGAAATATGAACTATTTGCCAAAATCTTTGGCTACGGGTTTCCTATTGGCGATTTTTGCATCTTCATCGGTGATGGCTGCTGCAACTCATCCAGTCACTGGAGAAACTCTTGCTGATGATCAAACATTTACCTACAGTTTGCTCGATGAATTTACTTCAGTCGATCCTCAAATTGTTGAAGATGTTTCAGGTTCAGACATTGTTCGTGACCTTTTTGAAGGTTTAATGAATCAGGATGCTGATGGTAATCTTGTTCCGGGTGTAGCAACTGGATATACAACTAATGACGCAAAAGACGTATACACATTCACACTTCGTGACAATGCAATGTGGTCTGACGGTAATCCTGTTACTGCTCATGACTTTGTTTATGCTTGGAGGCGTCTTGCAGATCCAGCTACCGCTTCACCTTATTCTTGGTTCGCTGAAATTATGGCGCTTGAGAATGTTGGAGCTGTTATGTCTGGTGAAGCCTCACCAGAAACTTTGGGTGTGACTGCTTTGGATAACCATACTCTTGAAGTAAGGTTAAGCTCGTCGCTACCTTATTTTGCAGCGATGACAACTCATTCATCAACTTTCCCAACTCCAGAGTGGAGAGTGAGAACGTTTGGTAATGATTGGACAAAGCCTGGAAATATTGTATCTAACGGTGCTTATGTTTTAACAGAGCATATTCCTAATGAGCGTTCAGTTCGTGAGCGTAACTCAATGTACTGGAATGATGATGCTACTATCATAGAAAAAGTAGTTGCTCTAGTGATTAATGATGAGAATGTTGACTTTACTCGTTATTTGGCTAATGAGCTTGATAAAGGTACGGTTCCATCTGGTCAATTTATTCGCTTAAAGCAGGATTATCCTGATGAAGCGACTTCATTTCCAAGACTATGTAACTACTACATGACATTTAACTTGTCAGATAGTGGTCCTGAGGCATTTAAAGATGTTAGGGTTCGCCAGGCGTTAGCTTACGCACTTGACCGCTCAGTGATTACTGAGAAGATTCTTCAGGCTGGACAAATCAATGCGTTTACCTTTACTCCTGGTGCAACCGCTGGTTTTGAAGTTCCACCGGTAGCATTTGGTCAAATGTCACAGAGTGAACGTGAAGCTAAAGCTAAAGAACTACTTGCTGATGCTGGTTATGGGCCTGGAAACCCATTGAGCTTTGAGTACATTTACAATACTTCAGAGGGACATAAGAAGATTGCAATTGCTGCTCAGCAAATGTGGAAAGAGGTTCTTGGTGCTGAAGTTACACTAGCTAATCAAGAATGGAAAACATTCCTGAAGACACGTGGCTCTCAAGACTTTGAGCTAGCTCGTGGTGCTTGGTGTGGTGACTATAATGAAGCTTCAACATTCCTAGATCTAATGACTACTCCATCAGGTTATAACGATGGAAAGTTCAGCAATGCTGAGGTAGATTCATTAATGTTAGAAGCAAGAACTATGGACGATGCATCGGCTAACTACACACGTGTAGAGGAAATTTTGGCGAATGAAATGCCAACAATTCCGGTATACCACTATGCAGGTGTGTTCATGCTTAAGACTAACGTCAAAGGCTGGCCATATAACAACGTAGAACAAAACTGGTATTCTCGTAATTTATATAAAGTTGCGAAGTAATATTTAGTTTTTTCAAAGAAGCACCGCACTGAGAATGTGCGGTGCTTTTTTGTTTGTCGGGTACAATAATTCAATAAATTTTTTTCTGGTCAATTTCGGATATGATCAACTACATTATTAAGCGAATTGGCGTCGCTATCCCGACACTCCTAATTCTTATTGCAGTTACTTTTTATTTGATGCATGCTGCACCTGGAGGGCCATTTACGTCCGAAAGACCATTGCCTCCCCAAGTTTTAGCAAATATTGAGGCTAAATATGGCCTAGATCAACCTATATGGCGTCAAATGATAAATTATTTGTGGGGTATATTAACTGAGTTTGATTTTGGTCCTTCCTATAAATATCATGACAGAACAGTCAATGAAATTATTAGCCATGGTTTTCCAATTACTCTAAAGTACGGCTTCTGGTCTTTCATTGTTGCCATTGGAGTTGGTATCCCGTTAGGAGCAATAGCAGCAATCCGAAAAAATACTTGGATAGACTATCTTGCTGTTGGTGTATCGATTGGAGCTCAGGTGCTTCCAAATTTTGTCATGGCACCATTATTGATAATTGTCTTCACTTTGTGGCTTGATTGGTTGCCTGGTGGTGGTTGGAATGGCGGTGAATGGCAGTATTTGGTCATGCCTGTTATAGCTCTTTCAACAAGCTACATGGCATCTATTGCAAGAATTACGCGCTCATCAATGCTTGAAGTATTAAATACAAACTATATAAGAACTGCTAAATCCAAAGGACTGCCAACAAAAGTCATTTTCTTTAGGCATGTATTAAAACCCTCACTTCTTCCAGTAATCTCTTATCTTGGGCCAGCATTTGTTGGACTAATAACTGGCTCTGTGCTGATTGATATTTATTTTTCAACAGGCGGGATGGGTTATTTCTTTGTTAATGCAGCATTTAATCGTGATTATTCAGTCATGATGGGAATCACAATAGTGGTAGGTGCGTTGACAATTCTATTCAGTTTGATTGCTGATTTGTTGTATGCATGGATTGACCCAAAGATTAGGTATTGATTAAATGATAGCGTTAAATAAAAATAAAATAAAAGTGATGGCAGAGAACCTTTCTGATTCCTCTGCTGGACGCTCGCTTTGGAAAGATGCACGCATGAGATTTATGCAAAACAAAGCAGCGACTATTAGTCTATTTATTTTAATGTCTATAGTTTTATTCTCTTTCATAGGTCCTTACTTTGCTGTTTGGAGTTATGAGCAGATTGACTGGAATGCAATGGGATCAGCGGCTAGAGTTGGAATGCCTTCGATAGAAAGTGGCCACTTCTTTGGAACTGATGACCTTGGTCGAGACCTTTACTCAAGAGTAATTCAAGGTACTCAAATATCTTTAATGGTTGGGGTTTTAGGGGCATCAGTAGCAGTGATAGTTGGAACTCTCTATGGTGCTACATCTGGATATTTAGGTGGAAAAACGGATCAAATCATGATGAGAATTGTTGATATATTAATGTCAATACCTTACATGTTTGTACTCATTCTTCTCCTTGTGGTTTTTGGAAGATCAATTGGAATGCTGTTTATAGGGATTGGACTTCTCTCATGGTTAGACATGAGCAGAATAGTGCGCGGTCAAACTTTAAACCTAAAAAATAAAGAGTTTATCGAAGCTGCCCGTGTAACCGGTGTTAGCGATTTCAAAATTATTACAAAGCATATTGTTCCTAATTTGTTAGGTATCGTTGCTGTATATGCAACCCTCCTGGTTCCAGGGATAATCCTAGCTGAAAGCTTTATCTCATTCCTTGGCCTGGGAGTTCAAGAACCTTCAACAAGCTGGGGAGCGCTTATCAAGGAGGGTGCTGGCACCATCAGTTATGATACAGAGTGGCAACTTCTCTTTCCGTTAGCTTTTTTTGTCGTCAGTCTTTTTTGTTTTTATTTTATCGGCGATGGTCTTCGTGACGCGCTTGACCCAAAGGAGAGGTAGTCTTTAATGAGTTTATTAGAGGTCAAAAATCTCAAGGTTGAGTTTGAGACTGCGGATGGTGTTGTCAATGCAGTAAATAATGTTAATTTTTCCATTGAGGAGGGAAAAATTTTAGCCATTGTAGGCGAATCAGGAAGTGGCAAAAGCCAAACAGTATTCGCAATGACTGGACTTCTTGATCATAATGGAAGTGCAACCGGAAGCGTTAAGTTTGAGGGAGAGGAGATTTTAAATATTTCTAACCAGAAATTAAATCAAATAAGAGCTGAAAAAATTGCCATGATCTTTCAAGATCCTATGACAAGTCTTAATCCTTACGTCAGAGTTTCAGATCAAATGACTGAGGTTTTAGTTCATCACCATGGCGCCTCGAAGTCAGACGCTCTTAAGCAATCTATTAATATGTTAGATGCAGTTCGAATACCCGATGCTAGTAATCGAATACGAATGTACCCCCATGAATTTTCTGGGGGTATGAGGCAGCGAGTCATGATTGCTATGTCTCTTTTGTGTAAGCCTAAACTCCTTATTGCTGATGAGCCTACTACTGCACTTGATGTTACAGTTCAAGCGCAAATTATGAAGCTTTTGGCAGACCTCCAAAAAGACTTTGGAATGTCTATTATTTTGATAACACACGACCTAGGTGTAGTTGCTGGCAACAGCGACGATATGCTTGTCATGTATGGCGGTGAAATAATGGAGATTGGTAAAACTGAAAACATTTACTCAGCACCAACTCATCCTTACACCCAAGGGTTAATGAGTGCAGTTCCTAGACTCGATGATTCAGAGGAAAGATTAATTACAATTCCTGGTAACCCACCAAACATGATGAAGTCCCCTGAGGGTTGTCCATTTTCGCCAAGGTGTAAGTTCGCTGTTGATAAATGCAATAGTGATTCACCCGCTTTATTGAAGATTGGTAATAGTGATCACTTCAGATCCTGTCATGTAGATAAAGAGAAGATATTATGAGCAGTAATACGATTCTTGAAGTGAACAATCTCAAAGTAACCTTCGATGTTAGATCGGAGGGAGATATGCCATGGACTAAGGCAAAAAAGCTTCAGGCGGTCAATGATATTTCATTCTCTTTAAATGCCGGACAGACTCTCGGAGTTGTTGGAGAATCGGGATGTGGAAAGTCAACCCTTGCTAGAGCTATTGTCAAAATGGTGCCTGTAGAGTCTGGTGAAGTTGTTTGGTTGGGTAACGACCTCCTTGGTTTGAATGACTCTGAAACTAGGCCATTTCGTAAACAAATCCAAATGATTTTTCAAGACCCTTTGGCGAGTCTTAATCCGAGAATGAATATTGGAGAAATAATTGCAGAGCCCTTGAGAACTCATTACCCAAAAACTCCAGAGTCTGACGTTCAAGCCAGAGTGAGTGACGTGATGAATAAAGTCGGCTTACTTGATAATTTGAAGAATCGTTATCCACATGAGTTTTCTGGGGGTCAATGTCAAAGGATTGGTATAGCGCGTGCTTTAATTCTTAAACCAAAGCTTATCATTTGTGACGAACCTGTCTCTGCATTGGATGTTTCTATACAAGCTCAGGTGGTTAATTTATTGATGGATTTGCAAGAGGAAATGGATTTAGCTTTGATTTTTATTGCTCATGATCTCAGTGTAGTAAAACACATTAGTTCTAAAATTATGGTTCTATATTTAGGCAATATGGTTGAAATTGCAGAAAGCGATGACATCTATAAAAACCCAAGCCATCCATATACACAAGCACTGATATCCGCAGTCCCAATCCCTGACCCTAGTATTGAAAAGAATAAAAATTTAATTCTGATTGAAGGAGATTTGCCGTCTCCAATTGACCCTCCATCAGGCTGTGTATTTAGAACTAGATGTCCAAAAGCTCAGGAAATTTGTGCTCAGAAAAAGCCTGAGTTTAAAGAATTTACTAAAGGCCATAGTGTCGCTTGCCACTTTAGTGATTAACTATCTTAAAAAACGTATTAAAAATAAATGGCTTTTAATTGTAATACCTTTTTTATTTTTTCTAATCAAGGGTTTGATTTGGCTAGCTATTTTCTATGGTCTATGGGATCTCGTTAAAAGTTGAGCTAAATATAAACCAGAAATACAAATTATTACTGAATTCCTTCGTCAACTCTCAATTTTGTAATTTTTTTTGGATTCAAATTTAATTTTTTTATAAGAGGGTGATGCTCATCGATAACCCTCCAATAGGGCAAGTCATCTCCTAGCTCTTCGATTGCTTTTCTTAAAAAAATTCCTGTGGTTAAAGGGCATGTATTATCAGCATCCTCACTTTTGGCTAAATCTAATCGCATCTCTTTGATGGTTTTTGAGGAGCCTAGATGAATTTGGTTGATATATTTTGCGATTTTTTCTGGAGAAGAAATGAGCATTCTTTGACCAGCTTTCATGTCAGAAAAGCTCTTATCAAGAACTTTAACAATATTCTTACTCATTGGAATTTAAGGGGGCGCATAACTAATTTACTTGCTCACTTGAGAAAGAATCTCCTTCATGCCTTTTTTGTTTTCAAAAATTTCCTCTTCAGTAAGTCCATCCATTTCGTGAGGAAATACTAACCAGTCATCAGTTTCATGAACAAAATAATCTGGCTCAACATCAATAATATTTCTCTCAGGTTTATACCAGGGCATCGCCATTCTAATATCATGAGGAATATTTTTTCTAGATTTTTCTTTAAGCGTGTCTAGAATAGCTTTAATACTTCTTCCTGAGTCAAATACATCATCAACGATCAGTAACTTGTCTTCAGCATTCATGTTGCTAATAAGATAGTCTATACCATGCACTCTAACCTCTTTGGATTGCTGATTAATGCCGTAATATGATGAGGTACGAATTGCGATATGATCTGAGTCGTTTCCAAGGTATGCAAGTATTTCTTGAATGGCTATTCCAACTGGAGTTCCTCCCCTCCAAACACCAACAATAAAGTCAGGTTTAAAGCCACTATTGTGAATCTGAACTCCTAGTTTAAAAGAGTCATGAAGCAGCTCATCAGCTGTGATATATTTTTTTGCAATTGACATATTAGGATTCCGAAATTTAATACCTAAATTTTAAAGGGTTTTTAACTCTTAAATTTCTGAATTTTTTCTATCAAGAGGGTTTTAATTTTGGAGTTAGCAAATGAGGCTCTCATTGCCATCAATGAAATCTTCTTTAAGTCTTCAATATCTAAGTTAAAGTTTTTTGCGCTATTTTGATATTCTTGGCCTACAGTTGTATTGAAAAACGGTGGATCATCTGAATTTAAACTAATACTTATAGATTTATTCATAATTTCTGGAAGTGGATGCGCATCCCAACTAGGGAAAATGGAAAGTGCTAAATTACTTCCTGGACAGATCTCTAAATGAATATTTCGTTTTAGGAGTTCATTCATAAGTTTCTCATCTTTGAAGCTGTTCACTCCATGACCAATCCTGCTTACTGGTAGATAATTAATTGCATCCCAAACACTCTCGGGCCCACAGATTTCCCCAGCATGAACTGTGCATTCATAGCCTGCCTCTTCAGCAACTTTATACACTGGCGCAAACTCCTCCAATGTGAATGCATTTTCATCACCACCCATCCCAAAACCTACAATGTATGGATGTGGATTGTTGACCATGGTTTGAACAACATTCAACCCTTGTTTTGGTCCTAAATGTCTTACGCAGGTAACTATAATTCGACCAATAATTCCAAAATCACGCTCTGCATCATCTATTCCACTTACAATACCTGAGATCATGTCATCATAAGGAATTCCACACTCTGAAGCGTGGTCTGGTGAAATAAAGGTCTCGGCATAGATTACGTTTTCTTTGGCGCACTCTTTAAGATATTCATAGGTAATATCTTTATAGTCTTTGCCCGATCTTAGGCATGAGCTCACGCTATCATAAGCTGTTAAAAAATCAGCAAAATCATGCCAAGCATAGCTACCATCGTTAAGAAATAGGTCTTTGTCTAGTGAGACAGAGTTGCGTCTAGCAATCTCTTGTGCAACATCAGGCTTAATAGTTCCCTCAAGATGACTATGAAGCTCAATCTTTGGAAGTTTTTGGATAAGCTCTTGCATTTAATGTATCTCGCAAGGTTTACCATGGGCAAGAGGTTTTATTTGAAGATGGGTGGCAATAGTTTGCCCCATATCTGCAAAGGTATCTCTTTTGCCTAAATTTTGTGCCTTAATAGATTTTCCATAAAAAACGACAGGAACGTGCTCACGGGTGTGATCACTCCCTGGCCAAGTTGGGTCGCAACCATGGTCAGCGGTTATTAGAACAAGATCATCATTATCAAGCTTTGACTCGATTTCAGGAATCCGCTTGTCGAACTCTTCAAGAGCTAGTGCGTAGCCAGGTACATCTCTTCGGTGTCCAAAATTTGTATCGAAGTCAACCAGATTAACGAAAATTAAACCTCCTTCAGCTTTATCCATTTCATTCAATAGTTGATCTACTAGCGCCATATTATTTGGCCCTTTGACAGTATAAGTAACACCTTGATTTGAAAATATATCACCAATCTTGCCAACAGAAACAACCTGGCCATTTGCTTCCTGGATGTTGTCAAGAAGGGTAGGTTTATTCGGAGGTGTTGTTAAATCTTTACGATTGGACGTCCTCTTGAAGCCATCCTTGGAGTTCCCTACGAAGGGTCTTGCAATTACTCTTGTTATATTTAATGGATCTACCAATCTCTTGGCGACTTTACAGAGCTCATAGAGTCTTTCGAGACCGAAGTGTTCTTCGTGAGCTGCGATTTGAAATACAGAGTCTGCTGAGGTATAACAAATTGGAAATCCTGATTCAATATGTTCGTCTCCAAATTCTTCAATAACTTGAGTACCTGAGGCATGCTTATTAGCAAGTGTTCCAAGAATATTTCCTTGTTTCATAAGGTCATTAATTAGACTCTCAGGAAAACAGTTATCAACTTTTGGAAAGGTCCCCCACTCAAATGGGACGGGGAGACCGCAGATTTCCCAATGCCCACTTGGAGTATCTTTTCCAGCACTTAGTTCTTTAGCAAAGCCATAAGCGCCTTCAGGCTTAATTCTATCAATTGGAAGAGGCTGTCCTCGACTTTCTATGGCGGCTTCTCCAAGACCCCATCTAAGTAAATTTGGAATTTTTAGGGGCCCATTTCGTTTTTTACTATTGGCTTTGCCTAAGTCGCATTCCTCAATGATGTGACCTAAAGTATCGGAGCCTTTATCTCCATAAAGGCTAGCATCATCGCTTGAACCCAGTCCAAGTGAATCTAATACCAAAATGATTGCCTTTTTCATCGCTTTAGATCTCCATTTGAAGTAAGCACTTCTTTTATTAAACTCGAAGCCTCGGGTTTATTCTTGTTGACTTGAATAAGTTTAGGGATCTCAGATTGAAGAAAATCTAGCTGTTTTTGGTCTCGACAATGTGCTATTGCAAGAGTCTCGCCCTGATCAAGCCATTGCCCTTTACTTACAACTTTACTGAGACCAACACCATGATCAATTGGATCGCTTGACTTTGTTCTACCAGCTTTTAAATGAATCATGCTAAGTCCAATTGCTCTGGCATCAATATCTGAGATGTACCCAGATGAATTAGATTGGATAGCGCCAATAACTGGCATCGCTTTTAAGTGTTTTTGAGGATGCTCTATCAAATCAGATGGGCCTCCAAGCTCACTAATCATTTTCCCAAAAATTGAGGCAGCTTCACCAGACTCTAGAGCCTTATGAGATTTGTTTCTTGCAGAATCTAAATCTGACTCCAAACTACTTAATTGAAGCATGTAGGCTGATAGCTCAATAGTTAGCTCTAAAAGTCTTTGATCAGCATTTTTAGGGTTTTTTAGGAAATCAATACACTCAGTTACTTCGACCGCATTTCCAACACTATGCCCAAGTACTTCGTTCATATCTGTAATTAAACAGCTTGTAGGAACGCCAGAATTACTAGAAACATTGGCTATACTTTGAGCCAACTCTTGTGCCATTTTATAGTCTGCAGCAAACGCACCATTGCCGGTTTTAATATCCATGACAAGAGCATCAAGCCCAGATGCCAGTTTCTTGGACAAAATCGAAGCAGTAATTAAGTCAATCGATTCTACAGTAGCTGTAACATCCCGAGTAGCATAGAAGCGTTGATCAGCTGGAGCTAGTTTTGCAGTTTGACCGATAATTGCACATCCTACTTTTTTGACAAGAGACTGAAATTTTGAGTTATTTGGGGAGCCATCATAACCAGGAATACTCTCAAGTTTGTCAAGTGTTCCTCCAGTATGACCAAGCCCTCGACCTGAGATCATTGGGACATAACCCCCACACGAGGCCACGATTGGTGCAAGCATTAAGCTAATTTTATCTCCAACTCCACCTGTCGAATGCTTATCAACAACAGGGCCATCAAGATCAAGCTGATCCCAGTTTAAGGTCTCACCTGAGTTCATCATGTGTCTTGTCAAATTGACTCTCTCATCCATAGACATGCCGCATTTAAAGACGGCCATAGCAAAGGCTCCTAATTGAGCATCTGTCAGGCTACCATCAGAAATGCCTTCGACCATAAACCCAATTTCGGGATTACTCAACGAGATTCCATCACGTTTTTTTCTGATGATTTCTTGAGGTAAGAATTGATCACTCATTCTTAACTAGTCACCGTATGGCGTCCAAATATTTTTAACTTCTGTCGCATTTCTAAGAAATTCAAGACCTTCACCCTGCAAAGGGTCTGTCCAGTCTCTATCTCCATCAGCATTAGCCCATAGGCGCTTTAAATCATTAGCGCTTATTGATTCTATTAAGGACAACACTTCATGTTCAGCCCAGCACCAAATTGCATCGACTTCAGCATGACCTGCGAGCTGCTCTGATAGTGTTTGCTTATCGCCGCTTACTATATTAATCACACCAGCAGGGACATCTGAAGTTTCAAAAGTCTGAACGAGTTCTAATGCAACGCTGGCATATTTTTGGCTTGGTATTAGTACAACTCGATTTCCCATTGCAATAGCTGGAGCAATCAATGAAATGGTTGATAGTAAAGGAGAATCCTCTGGAGCAATTTGAGCAAGAACTCCTATAGGTTCAGGGAGAGCCATAGTAACCCCTCTGTATGGAGCGCTATGAACTGCACCATCATATTTGTCGGCCCATGCGGCATAACTAAACAATCGGCAGATGCTCTCATCAAACTCGGCCTTAGCTTGTTTTTTTGTGACACCACATAGAGAAGTTAAGCGCTCAGTCCATTCAGACTCTCTTACGGATAAGTTTTCTGCAATGAAATAGATGATTTGAGCTCGACCATGACCACTCAGTGATCCCCATGACAAGGCCTTAGAAGCTGCGCTTACTGCGTTTCGAATATCCTTCCTGTTTCCAGAGCCTACATAAGACGCGTGAGAGCCATCAGAATTAAACGTTTCAATACTATGGCCACCATCAGGCCTTACTTGCTTGCCTCCGATATAAAGCTTGAGTGTGCGGTCAATGACTACTTCTTTAGCTTTCATTGGTTTAGATTGAGGTTTAGACGCAGGTTTCAAGCCTAAGGGTTTGAGATATTCAAATAGCCCTTCCTTTCCACCTTCTCTGCCAAATCCAGATTCCTTAACCCCTCCAAAACCGCATGATGCATCAAACTGATTATGACAGTTAATCCAGATGACGCCAGCCTTTACTTTTGGAGCGACATCCATAGCACGATTTATATTTTCACTCCAAACACTAGCTGCAAGACCATACCGACTATTATTTGCCAGCTTAACTGCTTCAGATTGAGTTCTAAATGTCATTGAAACAAGTACTGGGCCAAAAATTTCTTCTTGAACAAGTGGGTGGCTTGATTCAACATCTGTAATGAGAGTAGGCGGATAGAAATTTCCTTCTGGATCCAAATCGCAGGATTGATAAATTACACCTCCATGGTTTAAACCAGAATCGACCATTGAGCTTACTCTATTGAACTGGGTTTGACTCACAAGACTGCCTATATCAGTTGACTTATCGAGCGACGATCCAAGACGAAGTGATTTAATTCTCTGTTTAATTTTTTGATGAAGCTCATCAGCAACCTCAGCCTGAACTAACAATCTTGAACCAGCACAGCAAACCTCACCTTGGTTAAACCAAATTGAGTCAACTAATCCCTCTACTGCTGCATCAAGATCTGCATCCTCAAACACAATGAATGCTGACTTGCCTCCAAGCTCAAGAGTTAGTTTTTTACCTTGACCCGCTGTACTCTCTCTGATCGATCTGCCAACAGCTGTTGAGCCAGTAAATGCAACTTTATCGACCCCTTTATGCGCTGCAAGCTCTGCACCAATCACTCCATCACCATTAACCATGTTGATGACGCCTGGCGGGAGACCTGCCTCCTCACAAAGTTGAGCAAAAAACATTGCGGTTAATGGCGTTTGTTCGGCGGCTTTAAAAACAATCGTATTTCCCATAGCTAGTGCAGGTGCAATCTTCCAAGAAAGCATAAGTAGTGGAAAGTTCCAAGGAACAATTTGTGCCACAACACCAATAGCTTTATAACCTGAAAACTCTTTTTCTTGAAGCTGAGCCCAGCCCGCATGATGATAAAAATGCCTTATCGCTAAAGGTATATCAATGTCACGACTCTCTCTTATTGGTTTTCCATTGTCAAGAGACTCAAGAACAGAAATGAGTCTTGAGTGTTTTTGAATTAAACGTGCAAGAGCGTAAAGTACTTTAGCTCGCTTATGACCCCCTGACTTCTCCCAAGCAGTTTGTGCTTTTCTTGCTGAGTTGACAGCTAAATCTAGTTGGCTAGAGTTAGCTACTTCAATATTTGCTAAAAGCTCTCCATTTGAAGGGTCAAAGGAGGGAATCAGTTTAGAGTTTTTATTTGAAATAAATTGACCATTAATAAGCTGACCAAATCTTCGATTATTTTTTTCAAGCCATTCATTAGCCTCTTTGTTGCTTTCAAATGCTTCGCTATATTCAAGATTATCAAAAGATTTTAGAACTGTCATAATTAAATCCTATGCAATGGGATGACGATATGAAGAAGAGTAGAAGCCTGTTGAGTAGTGATCTAGTTGTCGTTCAATATCTCCAAGTAGACTCGAGGCGCCAAATCTAAATAGATCAGGCTCTAACCAACGGCGGCCCAGCTCCTCTTTAATCATAGTCATATATAAAAGTGCTGTCTTGGTATCACTAATACCACCTGCAGCTTTAAAACCTACAGCAATACCAGTTTTATTATAGTAATCTCTAATCATTCTGACCATAACAAGGCTCACAGGAAGGGTGGCGTTGACTGGCTCTTTTCCAGTCGATGTCTTAATAAAATCTGCACCAGCCATCATACAAATTTGGGAAGCTTTTGCAATGTTTGTTAGGTTCCCTAATTCTCCAGTAGCTAGTATAGTTTTCATGTGCGCATCCCCACATTTTTCTCTAAACATTTTGACCTCATCGTAGAGCGCTCTCCAGTTTCCTTCTAAGACATGTCTTCTACTAATAACTATGTCAATTTCGTTTGCACCAGATTCTACAGAATACTCAATTTCTTGGAGCCTCAGTGATAGTGGAGACAATCCCGCTGGGAAACCAGTTGAGACTGCAGCAAGATTAATTGAAGTGTCTTTTAGGGATTCATTCGCAGCGCTTAGCATATCGTGATATACGCAAACAGCTGCAACGCTTATATTTAAAGATTCAACACCTAGCTCCCTTTCAAGATTGATGCTTATAGGTTGCCTTGCCTTACTGCAGAGTCTTCTTACCCGTGCAACTGTATCGTCACCTGAAAGAGTGGTTAAGTCAATTAAAGTAATAGCTTTTAGTAACCAAGCAGCTTGCTTATCTTTTTTAATGCTTCGCCTTGGCCCATAACTGTTACATCTTCTTTCAACACCACTTCGGTTCACAGAAATGCCGGAAATAAGGTCAAGACTGAAATCTATGCCAGGATTTCTTACATCAGCCTGTGTGTTTTCCGGGTCATCAGAGGGAATGAGATTAAGAATTTTCTTATCTTTCTCTAATGTTTTATTATTTGATGAATTTTTATTTGTATTCATAATATTCCTAACTAATTGATTTTAATAGTTTTTTAGATAAGAATTTAATAATTTCTCTACAGTATCTGCAGCTTTACTTGCATAAGCAATAGTCTGTTCATGACTAATATCGGTTTCGCTCATACCCGCAGCATAATTTGTAATGACTGAGAGTGCACAAACCGGCATACCTTGATGGCGAGCTAAAATGACTTCAGGTACAGTTGACATTCCTACTGCATCGGCTCCAAGTATTGTTACAGCTCTAATCTCAGCAGGTGTTTCAAATTGAGGTCCACTGAACCAAGCATAGACACCCTCATGTAAGGTGATATTGTTAGCTTTTGCAGCTTCTCTCATATCATTACTCAGTTTTGGGTCATAAGCATTGACCATATTGACGAATCGCTCGTTACCATCAGCTCCAAATAGAGGGGATATTCCAGTCATATTGATATGATCTGTAATTAGCATGACACTACCAGGTGGCGACTCTTCTAAAGTGCTTCCAGCAGCATTTGTTAAAACCAAACTTTTACAACCAATTGCATTCAATACTTCGATAGCAACAGCCATAATATTAGCTTTACCATGCTCATAGTAATGGGCTCTACCCTGCATGACAACGACATTGGTTCCCTGTATTTCACCAAACAATAGTTTCCCTGCGTGACCACCGACCCCCAGAACCTAGAATAAGACCTACATCAGGCTTAAAGTTCTTAATGTGTTGGTTGATGATTTGAACACAGTTCTGAACCTGGTTCATTAGAGATGCTCCGGCCCGAATGATTGAGGTAGTAGTTTCGATAAATGAATTCTATCTTTGATGCCATCAGGTGAGCACATAATGACCTCAGTAGATTCATCAGAAAACTCTCTTATCCTTTGCCTACAGCCGCCACAAGGAATGCCTCCTTCATCATTTCTCGTCATGACATAAATTTTATTGATTTTATTTTCACCTCCCATCACCATAGACGCAATAGCTGAGGCTTCAGCACAATTACCAAGAGGGTAGCTTGCATTTTCCACATTACAGCCAGTATATTGGTTGCCCTTATCGGTAATAATTAAAGCACCAACTGGATAGTTTGAATAAGGCACATACGCCTTACTCATTGCTTCTTTGGTTAATTTGATGTAACTCTCTTCGCTCATTCTATAACTCCTTAATATAAGGCTGCGCTGAAGCTTTAGGTGGAACAGCTTTACCAATAAATCCAGCCAAAAGAATGATAGTAAGGATATAAGGAGTTGCTTCAATTAGCTGAACTGGAATTTCTCCAATTCCAGGAATAATGATGCCTTGAAGTCTGATTGAGATGGCATCTAAAAAAGCAAATAAAAAGCATGCTGCAAGTACCTTGTATGGATGCCACTTTCCAAAAATAAGGGCAGCAAGAGCAATAAATCCACTTCCAGCAGTCATATCTTTAACAAACTGAGCATTATAGGCTGTGGAAAGGTATACGCCACCAATTCCGCATAGTATCCCGCCAATTAAAAGAGCCTTATATCTGAGAGATTCGACAGATATTCCCGCAGTATCAACTGCTTTTGGATTCTCTCCAACTGCCCTCAATCGAAGTCCAAAACGAGTTTTAAAGACAACCCACCAAACCATTGGAACAATTGCGAAAGCAAGATAGACCAAGATATTGTGTCCGCTAATTAGTTCCCTGTAGATTACTCCTAGAATGGGAACATGATCCATTAACTCAATTCCAGGTAAATCAATCGATAGAAATCTTTGATCATTTTTCAAGGTTGGGGTAATTCCAGCCTTCCTAAACCAAGCCAAGCTCAGAATCATCGTTAGTCCAGCCGCCAAGATATTAATTGCAACTCCGCTGACAATCTGATTTCCCTTGTAAGTTATCGATGCAAAACCATGCACCATTGCTAAAACTGAAGAGGCGAAGATTCCAGCCAATAATCCAATCCATGGTGAACCAAATACTACCGCAGCACTTGCAGCTATAAATGCGGACATAAGTAACTTACCCTCTAGTCCAATATCGACAACTCCTGAGCGCTCAGCGAACAAACCTGCCATGGATGCAAAAATGAGAGGGATGCATACTCGAACAGAGGCATCTAATGTTAATACAGTATTTATAAAGATATCACTCATTCTGTTGCCTCAATTGGTGCTAAAAAGCGAATTAAAATTGGCCTGTAAAGATACTCAAGACCGCCACAAAACAAAATAACCAGTCCCTGCATAACTACCACAATGTCTCTTGATACATTTTGAAGTTCAAAGTCTAGCTCAGCACCACCTTGGTAGAGGATTCCAAATAGGAAGGCTGCAATCAGAATTCCAACCGGATGGTTTCGACCCATCAGTGCCACAGCGATACCACCAAAACCATAACCATAATTAAAGTTAAGGAACAGGCGATGCTGAACTCCCATGAGTTCATTGATACCAACAAGCCCAGCTAAAGCGCCAGAAATACACATTGTTATAATAATAATCTTCTTTGGATTGATACCTCCATAAACAGCAGCATCATTACTCTTTCCAACCGCCCTGATAGCAAATCCCCAGCGTGTATGCCAGAGAAAAAACCAAACCAGTCCTGAGAAAAACAAAGCGACAAGGATAGATAAATTAAGTGGTGATTTTGCTATCTTATAGCCAAAACTAGCGAAAACATCATGAACAAAAGGAAGCCAAGAGGCCTTGATAAAATCTGCACTCTCTGGAGACATTTCTCCAACCTCTCTCAAAACATTTACCAATACGTAAACCATTAAGGCTGAGGCTAAAAAGTTAAACATAATCGTTGTTATAACAATATGACTTCCTCTATAGGCCTGTAAATAGGCAGGAATAATAGCCCACAGAGCACCAAACAGAAGGCCTCCAGAGATTGCTAGAGGGATAACGATCCATGCACTAAGGGCAGGGTTTAAATAAAGAGCAACTAGAGCAGTACCGAGTCCACCAACATAGGCTTGACCTTCACCACCAATATTAAACAGTCCAGCATGAAAGGCTACCGCAACTGCTAAACCAGTGAATACAAAGTTGGTTGCATAATATAGCGTGTAGCCCAAACCTTCATCATATCCAAGTGCGCCATAGATTAAGATTTTTGTTGCTTTAATGGGGTCAACGCCGATTAGAATAAATACTATAGCTGTCGCAATAAATGCGGTTAAAACATTAAGGAAAGGCAGCAATAAACCGTTAATCCATGATAAGCGTCTTTCACGAGTCATAGCTTAACTCCTTCAGATATCTCTTCGGTTGGAAGTGCATTGGCCATCATCATTCCCAGAGTTGCCTCATCCGCATCTTTTCCATTAACCATTCCGGTAATCTCACCATCACACATCACCACAATTCGGTCGCTCAGTGACATAATCTCTTCAAGTTCTACTGAGATCAAAATAATAGCTTTTCCGGCATCTCTCATATCAATAATTCTTTTTCTGATAAACTCAATCGCACCAATGTCGACACCTCTAGTGGGTTGACCGATAATGAGAAGGTCTGGATCTCTCTCAAATTCTCTAGCTAAAATAAGTTTCTGTTGGTTACCTCCAGAAAAATTCGAAGACATCAGATTAGGATTATTTGGTCGAACGTCAAATGCTTCCATCATCGATTCACAATTGGCTTTAACTAGTGCACGTTTTAGCCAAACTCCCTGGTTAATTGTTTTATCTTTGTGATAACCTAATAATGCAGTTTCACTTGCGGTGAATTCTGAAATCATTCCCATTCTTTGCCTATCTTCAGGGACATGGGCAACACCCAAGTCTCTGAGTTGTTCTGGGTTTAAAGAGTTTTTAGAAGTAATTGTTTGACCCATAATTTCAATTGATCCATTTGAAATTGGAAGTATTCCAGCCAAAGCCTTTAATAGCGTTCCCTGACCATTTCCGGTTACACCTGCAATTCCAAGTATCTCTCCAGATCGAGCTTCAAAACTGACATCTGAAACCCTTTTTAAGCCTTGTTCGTTTTTAATTTCAAGATTTTTTGCAACTAGAACAGGGTTACCAGTTTTTGCTTTGGATTTTTCAATATTTAGTAGAACTTTTCTACCAATCATGAGTTCTGCTAGTTCTTCGGGATTTGTCTTACTCGTCTCTCTATGGGCAACCATTTTTCCAGCTCGCATTACGGAAACATGATCAGTGATGCTCATGATTTCACGAAGCTTATGAGTTATCAGGATAATTGTAACTCCCTGATTTTTAAGGGCTTCAAATATACGAAATAATTCATCTGATTCTTGAGGAGTTAAAACGCCTGTTGGCTCATCAAGGATTAGCACTTTAGCGCCTTTATAAAGGCCTTTTAAAATCTCAACCCTCTGCTGCATTCCGACCGAAAGTTCTTCGACAGCAACATCGAGCTCAACTTCTAAGCCATATTCTTTGGCTAGCCTCGTAAGCTCTATTCGAGCATTAGATAGGCTTTCTGTAATTAGGGCACCACCCTCACTACCTAGAACAACATTCTCAAGTACAGTAAAGTTATCAACCAACATGAAATGCTGATGAACCATTCCGATACCAGCCTCGATAGATTGCTTTGAGCTAATAGCCCTAAAGTCTTTATTGAAAACTTTAATCTGACCAGAATCCGCCTGATAAAAGCCATAAAGAATGCTCATCAGTGTTGATTTACCAGCGCCGTTCTCTCCAACAATTCCATGAATTGTTCCAGTTTGAACGCTCAGATTGACCTTATCATTTGCGTGGACTGCACCAAAATGTTTGTCGACGTTAATCAGCTCAATAGCAATGTTTGACTCAGCCATATAATGTTATTTTAACTAAGAAGTTAATTAATTATAGTTGTATGTATTTGCAACTGGTATATATAGTTTTGAAAAAAAATACATAGAAGGGTTAAAAAAAAACATCCGGCTCAAAAGCCGGATGTTTTTTTTGTATTAAAAGCTACTTTTTAAAGTGGGCAGCTATTATCACTCATATAGTCATGAACAACAATAGAACCATCAATAATTCCAGCTCTAGCAGCGTTAACAGCGGCAAGCATGTCAGCAGAAACTAGGTCTGCGTTGTACTCGTCCATTGCGGCACCAACACCATCTTCTGCAACACCGTTGATCTTAAAGCCACCAGCCCATGAACCATCTGCAGCTGCAGCAAAACTTTCGTAAGCAGCTAAGCCAACTTTCTTGTACATTGAAGTCAGCATAGTTCCAGGTTGCATGTAGTTTTGGTTAGAGTCTACACCAATAGCAAGAACACCCATATCTGCAGCAGTTTGGTAGACACCAATTCCAGTTCCACCTGCAGCAGCGTAGACTACGTCAGCGCCATTTTCAACTTGGCTACGAGTAATTTCACCACCCTTAGTTGGGTTACCCCAAGCTGCTGGAGTTGATCCAGTCATCTGTGCTAGAACATTCATAGAGCTGTCATGGTGGGCTACACCTTGCTTATAACCACACTCAAAACGACTAATTAGTGGAATATCCATTCCACCAACAAAACCTACTGTGCCTGAATTTGATGCCATAGCAGCCATAATACCTACTAGGAATGATCCCTCATGCTCCTTGAAAAGAACGTTTTGAACATTTGGAGCATCAACAACACCATCAATAATAGTGAACTGAGTGTCTGGATACTCAGCTGCAGCTGCAGCAACAGCATTCGCCATAGTGAATCCAACCGCAATAACTGGTGAATAACCACGCTGAGCAAACTTCTTAAGACTTTGTTCCATCATTGCCTCATTAGTTGGCTCTAATTCAGTAACAGCAATTCCAGTATCATTCATAAACTTCATAACACCGTTTACATAAACAGCCTCGTTAAAAGACTTGTCATTTTTACCCGCAGTATCATATACAACTGCCGGCTTAATATCAGCTTGTGCAATTGGTGCTGCTAAAAGAAACGTAGAAGCAATAACCGCTAAGCCAGTTTTTTTGATCAATCCAACAAAATGTGGACGTTTCATATTTTTCATTGTGTACTCTCCTTAGTTATTAATCTTATTATTAAATAGAAAGAAAACCGTCATTAAAAAAAAGACAGTCAAAATATCTTTAATATTAACTCAAGTTTTGTTTTAAAAGTATCTAGAAAATAAATTCCCGAGTTGTTGATATTCTATTCTTGAAAATGGTCTTTGTCAAAAAAATATCAATATATTTTTCAATCCTGATAAATTGGTATCTATAAATTGAGTAAGGCGTATTTTTTCTCTAATATTTGAACTTAAAATAATGATTGTAAACAATAATTGTTAACAAATTTCGGCTTATAATTACTCTAATAGAATAAATGATTAGGGTTTACTTAAATGAATACAGAAATTAATAAAAATTCTGATGAAGTAGTTGATCTAGTTTTTGAAGCAATTTTAAAGAATCGTCTAAAGCCTGGGGTAAGGCTTTCAGAAATATCTTTGCAGGAAGAGTTTGGTTACAGTCGTTCTGTCGTTAGACAAGGATTTGACAAACTTGTTGACTCAGGTCTACTTCAGCATAAAAAGAATCAAGGAGTCAGGGTAGCCTGTCCAACCAAAGAGGAGACGATTCAAATCTATGAAGCAAGACAAGCTATTGAAAATGCTGTAATCACAATATTAGTTAAAAAGCATAAGAATCAAGAGTTGGATTTATCTTTGATTGATGAGTTGATATCGGAAGAAAAACGCCTTCACAGCACCTCTCAATATGATGAACACACGAAACTATCATGTGACTTTCATCTAACATTAGCAGAGCTTTGTGATAACAAATATATTGTAGAAAGTCTCAAGCCTCTTATTCCATTAAGTACTCTAGCTGCATCGGTCTACTCAAATCCAGACTCTACTTTTTGTTCGTATGCGGAACATAATGATTTAATCCAGGCAATTAAAAGTAACGACCTAAATAAAGCCACCAAATCCATGAACGAACATCTAGATCACTGTGTCAAGTCACTTGATTTTAATAAGCCAATTAGAGCTAGGAGTTTTAGCAACATATTTAGCTAATTATTATGGACAAGAAAATCATTCAAAGTTTAAGTAACTATCCAAGAAATATGACTGGATATGGCAAAGACTCAGTTCATCCAAACTGGCCGAATAAAGCAAGAGTTGCAGTGCAATTTGTTTTGAATTACGAAGAGGGTGGAGAAAATTCTGTCCTTCATGGAGACAATGCTTCAGAAACCTTTCTTTCAGAAATAATTGGTGCAAAGGCATACGAAGGTGCGAGACATATGAGCATGGAATCTCTATATGAATATGGCTCAAGGGCAGGAGTTTGGAGAATATTGAGGCTCTTTGAGGAGTTTGATATTCCAATTACTATTTTTGCAGTAGGTCTCGCAATTGCAAGGAATAGAGAGCTGGCTGACTATCTTGCAGAAAATGATTATGATTTTTGTGCCCACGGATTTAGGTGGATAGATTATCAATTTGTAGAAGAAAAAGTTGAGCGTCAACACATCAAGGATTGCGTAACAATTTTGAAAGAATTTTTAGGTAAGCGACCTGAGGGCTGGTATACGGGAAGAAATAGTCCCAATACCAGAAAATTAGTTATTGAAGAGGGCGGCTTTTTATATGATAGTGATGCATATGATGATGATTTGCCTTATTGGGCTAGCGAATTTGATACCGATAAAAAACACTTGATCATACCTTATACCCTCGATGCAAATGATATGCGCTTTGCATCTCCACAAGGTTTCAATTCTGGAGACCAGTTCTTTAATTATTTGAAGGATAGCTTTGATGCTTTGTATTTAGAAGGTGAAGCCAGCCCCAAAATGATGTCAGTGGGTATGCATGCAAGAATTTTAGGAAGACCCGGCAGGATTATGGCTATGAGAAAATTTCTTGAATACATCACAAAGTTTGACCAAGTTTGGTTTTGCACAAGAAGAGAAATTGCCGATCACTGGTATAAGAATTTTTAGGTTTTAAATATATGAAGTTACCTCAAGAATTAGCAAAACAATCTTCTGATAAGTTTTTAGATACTTTTAAAAATTTATATGAGCACTCGCCCTGGTTTGTAGAGCAGTCACTGGATAGGGTTTTGACTGATGAACAATACAACAATTTAGAAAAGTTTCATGAATTACTTTGCGAGATTATGCTCTCTGCACCTAGTGATATGCAAGATAATTTAATTACCGCTCACCCAATGTTGGCAGGTAAAAAGGCACAAAATAATGAGCTTACTGATTTCTCAACAACCGAACAAAAGTCAGCAGGATTAAACGACTGCACTGATGATGAAATTAAACTTTTTGAACAACTTAATGATGAGTACTATTCAAAGTTTAATTTTCCGTTCATTATGGCGGTTAAAGAGAAAAATAAATCTGAAATTCTCTCAAGCTTTAAGATGCGTAAAAATAATTCTAGAGAAGACGAGAGAGATAACGCACTAGAAGAAATTAATAAGATAGCCTGGCTTAGAATTAAGGAGATTTATGGAAGATAAAGGACTCATTGATGTAGCTTGCTCAGATACTGGGACAAAGGTTATCTATTGTAGTGATGAATTCTTTGCCGACTCCTCTCGCATGCTTCAACCTAATGACCCAGTCTGGATTGAAGGTAAATATGATGAGAATGGCAAGTGGATGGATGGATGGGAAAGCCGCAGAAGAAGGGATGGAAAGGATGATTTTTGCTTCATTAGGTTAGGGAGAAAAGCATCTATTAAAAGCTTTAATATTGATACAACTCACTTTACTGGAAATTTTGCCCCTGGAATTTCAATTCAGGGCTGCTCAGTTCCTGGCGGCACTACCGATGACTTGGTAGTTGATAGTAGTGCAGTTTCAGAATGGTTTGATCTTCTCGATAAAAATGAAATTAAGGGCGACTCCCACAATCATTTTGACTGCGCTGTAAATAATCCAATTACGCATTTAAAAATTACTATTCATCCAGATGGCGGTATTGCAAGATTTAGAGCATATGGAGAGTTTTGGGATGAAAAAAGAGACTCAAATTTTAGTGGCACTAATGTTCTTTCTAAGGAAAGTGGCGCTAGGGCTATTTATGCCAATGATGAGCATTTTGGCTGTTTAAGTAATATTCTAGAAAAACACGAACCATTGAGTATGGCTGATGGCTGGGAAACTAGAAGAAGGAGAGAGCCAGGGAATGACTGGGGTGTTCTTGCACTTTCAAATCCCGCTCAGATTGAAGAAATCATTGTCGATACTAAATTTTTTAAGGGCAACTTTCCGCATGCATTCTCTCTTTCCACAGCACTTATTTCTGATGAAGAAGAGTCTGACATTCTTGAGGGTAGTCAATCCTGGGCAAAACTCATAGACAGACAAAAATTAGGAATGAATCAAATTCATACTTTTATTAAAAAGGATATATTGCATAATCATCCTTTTAATTATGTTCGAATTGATATCTTTCCTGATGGAGGTATTGCTCGTTTAAAGTTAATTGGTAAATTTATTTAGTTATGAGACACATTAAACTAACTCCTGAGGAATTGACTGAAGAAAACTTTGCTGATTTTGGAGAGGTTGTCTCAATTCAAAGCAAACAGTCAAAGACCATCAATAATGGATTCGCTGAGAAATTTACTGACATTGCATCCCTAGATACAAAAGAAGACCAAGGTCAAACAAGTGTTCATATTTTTGTGGCTAAGAGCAGGCAGTTTCCTCTACATATCTCTATGCTAGAGAAGCATCCTTATTTTAGTCAAACCTTCATTCCAAGACACTCTTCACCATTCATAGTAGTGGTAGCACCTCCGTCAGAAAAACCATCTATTGAAAAGATCAAGGCTTTTATTACTAATGGAGAGCAGGGTATAAATTATTCGAGAGGTGTATGGCACTTTCCTCTCATCAGTATTAAAGATAATTCACAATTTATAGTGATTGATAGAAAACACAATGAGGATATAGATACGATTGAGCAGTGTGAGGAAATTATTATCGATGATGTGAATGTAACGTTGGAGTTAAACGCATGATGAAACTTTATTTAATTGATTGGCTGAGTCTTTCTCTAAAGCTACTTCATGTAATTGCTGGAATTGCATGGATTGGTGCTTCTTTTTACTTTAACTGGCTTGAAAACAAACTGAACCGAGTAAAAAATAGAGATGAAATTGCTGGCCATTTATGGGCTGTCCACGGCGGTGGTTTTTATTATTTAGAGAAATATAAAAAATATCCTCAAACTCTCCCTGAGCCACTCCACTGGTTCAAATGGGAAGCCTATTTCACTTGGATTTCTGGAATTTTGCTTTTATCAGTCATTTACTACTTTAATGCAAGTACATATTTGCTGGCTAGCGATAGTCCTATTTCTTCAACTTACGGAGTTCTATCAAGTCTTATGGGGCTTTTAATTTTTTGGTTGATATATGATTTGTTATGTAAGTCAAATTTGGTCAATAAATCGTCGATTTTTATCGGAATCATCTTTGTCGTAATTTCACTCAGCGCATATCTCTACAGTAATGTATTTAACCCAAGAGCTGTATATATGCAGATTGGGGCAATGATTGGAACTGTTATGGTTGCTAATGTCTTTTTTGTGATTATTCCAGTTCAAAAGAAGCTCGTTGCGGCTTGTGAAACTTCAACCGAGGTCAGTAAGGAGCTTGGTTTGAAAGGCTATACCCGTTCTCGACATAATAACTACTTCACTCTTCCTGTTCTCTTCATGATGATCAGTGGTCATTATCCAACAATATATAGTGGAGAGTATGGATGGTTAGTCTTGATTGCAATTGTCGGTATTTTGGTAATGATTAGACATTACTTCAATTTGAGAGGAGTTGGAAAAGCAAAAAATAGCCTGATAGTGATTATAGCTGTTTCAGTTTTGGCTCTGATATATGCTTTAGCGCCAAACCAAAGCAGTAAAAAAAGTTCAGAGTCAGTTAACTTTTCTGAAGTGCAGAATATTATTAATAAACATTGTGTTAGCTGTCATGCATCTGAGCCATCTAGTACAGTTTTTGCAGTTGCTCCAGGCGGCTTTATGGTTGACACTAAAGAGAAAATTATTGCCCATAAAAATCAAATTTATCAGCAAGCTGTAGTATCAAAAGCTATGCCACTTGGCAATAGCTCAAATATGACTGATGAAGAGAGAGATGTACTGAGGGTTTGGGCTGAGGCAGAATAGTGAACGATAATAACTTCTTTAGGGCGTCCATTTATCACTGTATTGAGACTGATGGCAATATAGAGCCAATTTATATTCCAGATGGCTTAATGGTTGTAAACAAAGAATCTGGAAGAATTGTTGATATTGGAAGGTACTCAGACCTGTCTAATAATTGGGATAGCACTAATAACCTGGTTCATTTTAAAGACCGTTTGATCATGCCAGGATTCATTGATACACACGTTCATTATCCTCAGTACAAGGTGATTGCTTCATATGGGGCTAGCCTGATAGAGTGGTTAGATAAGTACACTTTTGTTGAGGAGCAAAAATTTTCTGATAATGATTATGCTGATCAAATAGCAAATCTATTTTTGGATGAACTCATCAAAAATGGTACGACCACAGTTATGACTTTTTGTACCTCCTACAAGCAGTCAGTTGATGCATTTTTTAATGCTTCAGAAAAAAGAAACCTAAGGATGGTTGCAGGAAAAGTAATGATGGATCGAAATGCTCCTGAAGAATTATGCGACAACTCTGAAGACAGCTATAAAGATTCTAAATCATTGATTGAAAAATGGCACAACAAGGGAAGACTTAGATATGCGGTCACACCGAGGTTTGCCTTGACATCGTCAAAGTCTCAATTAGAGCAGGCCTCGAGGCTATTGAATGAGTTTCCAGATATGGATGGAACGAAAGGAGTTTTACTTCAGACCCACCTAAATGAAAATGATGAGGAAATAGAAAGGGTTAGAGAACTATTCCCAGATTCCAAAAACTATTTTGGTGTTTATGACGATTTCGGAATTACAGGGCGTAATTCAGTTTTTGGCCATTGCATTCATAACACAGATGAGGAATACCAAAAAATGGCCGATACAGGATCCAAAGTCGCGCTTTGCCCGACATCAAATTTGTTTTTAGGGAGTGGTTTATTTGAATTAGAAAAGTTAGAGAATTATGGTATTGATGTTTCGCTTGCATCAGATGTTGGTGGGGGCGATAGTTTTTCAATGTTTCAGGTGATGAATGAGGCTTACAAAGTCTGTCGTATGAATGACTTCAATTTAGATCCAGTCAAAGCATTCTATTTGACTACATTGGGTGCTGCAAAGGTCTTAAATATGGATGACTGTATAGGTAATTTTGAAGCTGAAAAAGAGGCAGACTTTATTGTTATTGATCTGAATGCAACCGAAATCATAAGCCAAAAAAACAAAATTTCTTCAAATATTAAAGACACACTATTTAATTTAATGACTTTAGGTGATGATAGACTTATAGATGAAGTGTATATCATGGGTCAAAGAACTTTTAAAAAATAGGAATAAGCTATGGGAAAACTTACAACACATATACTTGATACTTCGATGGGCATGCCTGCTCGAGAAGTTGAAATAAGGCTTTATAAGCGAAATGATTCTTCCCAAACGCTGATTAAAACAGCGAAAACCAATGAAGATGGGCGATGCGATGAGCCTTTATTATCTGGCGATATATTTCAAGAAGGTTGTTACGAGCTTGAATTTATTGTTGACCAATATTATGCAAAAAAGGGGATTGATTGCCCTTTTTTAAAAGACGTCGTGATTCGTTTTTACATTTCAAGTAATGATGAAAACTATCATGTCCCATTGCTTATATCGCCTTATGGTTATTCAACATACCGAGGAAGTTAGTGTCAATCTTATTAAATCAAAGCTTTATCCCATATGAGCTTGGGGAAATCAACCCAAACACAACAGTTCTTGAGTGGCTTAGAAGTAATCGATTGGTTGGCACCAAGGAGGGTTGTGCGTCTGGAGACTGCGGAGCTTGTACAGCAGTTATTGGTGAGCTTGTAACGGTCAATAAAAAGGATGTAATTCAATACAAAAGTATTAACACCTGCATAGCTCTTGCTTATACGCTTTTGGGTAAGCATTTGATTACAGTTGAGGGTTTAAAAGAGGGTGATGATCTTCATCCTGTACAGAAGGCAATGGTTACTGAAAATGGATCCCAATGCGGGTTTTGTACACCAGGCTTTGTGATGTCATTGTTTGCCATGTATCACAATGAAAAAGTTATTGATTTGACAAAGATTAATGATGCTTTGTCTGGAAATTTATGCAGGTGTACAGGCTACAAGCCTATTATAAGTGCAGCATATTTGGCGCTTAGTGAAAAAGAAAAAGGAAGTCAGGATTTTTACGAAAGACACCAGGCAAAGTTTGTAGAATCTTTAGTTAAGCTCAGAAATGAAAAGGATGTTAGCTTGAGTTATGCTAAAGACCAAAAAACTCTTCTCTTTGATGCGCCGTCAAATATTCATAAGCTTTCTCAACTTTTGTCTGACAATCCATCAGCAAATATTCTGGCTGCTGGGACTGACTTAAATTTAGAGATTACCCAATCAATGAAGGAGTTTCCTCATATCGTCAGCGTGAATAGAGTCACAGAGCTTAAACAAATAGTTGATAACGGCTCTGAAATTGAAATTGGAGCCGCGGTGAGTTACGAGGAAGCTAAATCAATACTTGTTAAGCACTGGCCAAATTTAAATTCCTTTCTGCAGCGCTTTGCTTCCTTGCCAATAAAAAACTGGGCAACTATTGGTGGCAATATCGCTAATGCATCCCCAATAGGAGATATGGCGCCTGTTCTAATAGCCCTTGAGTCAAAACTCAAGCTTAGAAAGGGGGATTCGAGCCGGGTTATTGCATTGGAAGATTTTTTTATAAGTTATAAAAAAACCTTATTGGAGTCTTCAGAATTTATTGAAAGTATCTTAATTCCGAAGCCATCCAGCGATGACCAATTAATTACTCACAAAATATCAAAAAGATATGAAGATGACATATCAGCAGTCTGTATGGCCGTTAACGTCAAGAGTGATAAATCTAAGCCCTGCTCTGTAAAGATTGGGATGGGAGGAATGTCAGGTATACCTCAAAGGGCTATTGAGCTTGAAAAGGCTCTTTTAGATAATTGGAATAGTGAAGAGCTTAAATCAGTCGCCTACGAGGCTCTTAGTAAAGAGTTTTCGCCTTTCACAGATGTAAGAGCATCTTCTGAGTATCGTCTGAGGGTCTCAGCTGGACTAGCTCAAAAAACTTCTTTGATAATGCAGGGGTATTCTGTTGAGGATCTTGCTCATTATTCGGAGCATTAAACGACATAATGGAGAGTTCATATTAAGCACAAAGGACAAAATTCAGAGCAAATGAAAGGCGTAATTGGATTACCGCTTGAGCATGATAGTGCTCAAATGCATGTCCAGGGAAGTGCGCAATATATTGATGACATCTCAGTACCAAGTGGGACGCTTCATGTTGCTTTTGCCCTAAGCAATGTTGCGCATGGAAGGATTAAAAGTATTGACGTCAGTGCAGCCAAAAAGGCTGAGGGTGTTCATAGTGTTTTGATTGCAGAGGATATCGAAAATCTAATGATTGGGCCTATCATTCATGATGAGCCCCTGCTAGCGTCAAAAGAAGTCTTGTTTTATGGTCAGGCAATCGCGGCTGTCTTGGCTGAGAGTCATGAACTAGCAAAAAAAGCCGCACTATTAGTTACCGCTGATGTCGAAGAGCTAAAGTCTATTGTCTCGATAGAAGATGCAATGGAAAGTAAAAGTTTTATTGATGAGCCAATTATTGTTAGCACTGGTGACTCCAAAAAAGCCATTCAAAATGCGAAAAATGTTTTAACTGGATCACTCTCCATTGGCGGCCAAGAGCATTATTATCTTGAAGGGCAGGTTGCTATATCAATACCAACAGAGAGTAATGAAATGGTTGTCCATTCTTCCACTCAAAACCCTACTGAAGTCCAACATCTAGTGGCTCATGTCTTGGGTGTTCCTCAAAATGCAATTGAAGTTGTTACCAGAAGAATGGGGGGCGGTTTTGGCGGCAAAGAAACAGACTCTTCTCAATTGGCATGTATTTGCGCTATTTTTTCCGAAAAAACGAAGAAGCCTGTCAAAGCAAGATTATCCAGAAAAGATGATATTTTGTTGACAGGAAAGCGTCATGATTTTGAAGCAAATTATGAGGTTGGTTATAGTGATGATGGGCTTATCGAAGGGATAACTATGGACCTTTCGGCAAGGTGTGGATACTCGTTAGATTTGTCAAAGGCGATTGTCTCTCGTGCTCTTTTTCATTCAGATAATGCATACTTCATTCCGAACGCAACTTTTACAGGTTATTTATGTAAAACTAACACTGCATCAAATACTGCTTTCAGAGGTTTTGGTGGTCCTCAAGGTATGCTTGCTATTGAAAATATAGTTGAAGAAATTTCTAATACACTTGGGATCGACCCATTACAAGTTCGAAGGACAAACTTCTACCAGAAAGATACCAATAATGTCACTCCTTATGATCAGGTAATCGAGGATAACATTATCGAGGAAATTACTGACGAATTGATTGATACTAGTAATTATCATTCGAGAAGAAAAGAGATTGATAAATTCAACAAAGAAAATAAATTTTTAAAGAAAGGTCTCGCTTTTTCTCCAGTCAAGTTTGGTATTTCATTTACCACCCAGCTTCTGAATCAAGCGGGCGCTTTAGTCAGTATCTATAAGGATGGCAGTATCTACTTAAATCATGGCGGAACAGAGATGGGCCAAGGTTTATTTGTCAAGGTAGCGCAGGTTGTTGCAAACGAATTTAGTGTCGATATTTCAAGAGTTAAAGTGTCCGCAACATCAACCGCAAAGGTGCCGAATACTTCACCGACTGCGGCCTCATCCGGCTCAGACCTGAATGGTATGGCAGCAAGAGAAGCCTGCCTTCGAATTAAGAGCAACTTAATTGACTTTGCTAAAGAATATTTCGGAGTCAGCGAGAGTTCTATTAAGTTTGAGGATTCCAAGCTTGTAGCAGGCAAAAAACAAATACCATTTAATGAATTTATCATGTTAGCCTACTTGAATCGAGTTGAGCTTTTTAGTAATGGCTTCTACAAAACTCCTAAAATTCATTTTGATCTTGACAAACAGAAAGGGCGACCATTCTTTTATTACTCCTATGGAGCTTGTGTCAGTGAGGTTATAGTGGATTGCTTAACAGGAGAGTACAAACTTCTGGGTGTTGATATTCTGCACGATGTAGGGGCTTCAATCAACCCTGCGATTGATACTGGACAAATAGTTGGTGGCTATATTCAAGGAATGGGATGGCTATGCTCAGAAGAACTGAAATGGAGCGATTCAGGGGTCCTTCTTACAACAGGAGCTTCGACCTATAAGATTCCTGCAATTGGAGACACTCCGGAGCATTTTGAGGTCAAAATCAAGCCTAATATTTCAAATCACGAAAATACCATTCATAAGTCTAAGGCAGTTGGTGAGCCGCCTTTAATGCTTGCGATCTCAACTTGGCTCTCTATCAAAAATGCAATATATAACGCAGACAAAGAAAATATCAGCGGGCTGAATGCTCCAGCGAGCTTTGAGCAGGTGTTTTTTAGTTTAAATAAAACTTTTTAAAAGTTAATTATGAACAGTTGGCTCAAGCACCTAAGGACTGCAATTGCATTAAATAATGGCTTTGTTTTAATCACGATTATTGCCACTAAAGGATCTACCCCATGTAGTCATGGAGATAAGATTGTCTATACAGATAATGAGGTTATTTTCGGAAGTATTGGTGGTGGGAATCTTGAATATAAAGCATTATCTACTGCCAAAGAAATGCTTAATCTTAATGATAACAGTAATCAACTTATTAAGTACCCTTTGGGCGCAACTCTAGGGCAGTGCTGTGGTGGCTATGTAAAGGTTTTATTTGAAAGTTTCGTAGGGAATTATTCCTCTCTTAAGGGTGAAGACTCTTGGGTTGAAAAAGTTTCAAGGTATTACATTGAAAGTGAAGATTTTATTCTTGCGACGAGCATTGATAATGATAAAGACTCAAAATTAGACAAGCAAAAATTTCTCTTAAAACAAAACGACTTCTATTCTTCATCAGAAGATAAACAATTATCAAACTTCGTTAAAGATCACTCATTGAAACTATTGCAAAATTCTCAGTGCTCTACTTTAATTGAGTTTGAGAATGAGTCAGGTTCAGGTTCTACGATATGTTTGGAAAAGGTTGTCTCCAGTGAACTCCTTCCTGTAGCAATTTTCGGTGCCGGACATATATCTCGTGCATTGATGCCAATCCTTATTAATCTTCCAATTAAATTATTTTGGATCGATGACCGTCAAGAGCAATTCGATAAATTTCAGGGAGATACCTCACAAATAAAAATTATTTGTGATGATATGGTGGAAATTACTTCAGATCTTCCAGATAATGTCTATTGTCTTGTGATAACTTATAGCCATCAAATAGATTTTGAGGTTTGTGAAAAAATGATTATTCAAAATAACTTTAGTTATTTGGGTATGATTGGGTCATCCATTAAAGGGAATAAGTTTAGGGATCGATTTAAACAAAAAAATTATTCAGAAGAAGTGATCAATAAATTTACTTGTCCAATTGGTGAAAAACATAAATTTTTGAAATCTCCAACTGCAATTGCAGTCACAATTGCAATGGACTTAATGAACTTTATTGAACATAAAAAGCAGATTGAAGCTCTATGAATTATCAACTAGAAGTATCCAATATTACTAAATCCTACGGCGATCTGAAGGCTAATGATGATGTTTCTTTGAACATTAAAGATTCTAGCATTCATGCACTTCTTGGAGAAAATGGAGCTGGCAAATCAACTTTAGTTAAGATAATTTATGGCTCTTTAATGCCAGACAGTGGAGAAATGAAATGGGATGGCAGTAACTACAACCCTAAGAGCCCATTCGAAGCCAGAGAGAATGGAATTGCAATGGTCTTTCAACACTTCTCACTTTTTGAGTCTTTGACTGTTGAAGAGAACATTATTTTGGGCTTAGACGGGGTGGGTCTGAATGAAAACTTTACCGATGAAATCCTTAAATATTCAAAGCAGTATGGTCTAGATATAAATCCTCAACAAGTGGTTGGTGATCTGTCCGTTGGAGCTCGGCAAAGAGTCGAGATAATACGTTGCTTGCTTCAAAAGCCTAAGCTATTGATAATGGATGAGCCCACTTCGGTTCTCACACCACAAGAGGTTTCTGATTTGTTTGTTACGCTTAGAAAGCTAGCAGATGATGGCTGTTCAATTCTTTACATCTCTCACAAACTAGAAGAGGTTCGAGAAATTTGTAGTGAAGCAACAATCCTAAGAGGAGGTAAGCTAGTTCAAAGTTGTGTACCGCAAGAGCATAGTCAAAAAGAACTAGCTGAAATGATGATTGGAAAGAAGCTCACAGAACTTGCAAGAAGTAATATTAATACAGGGTCAGATATTTTTTCAATCAAGAATCTTAGCTGCCCAAGCGACGACATGTTTGGTGTTGATTTAACTGATATTTCTTTAACCTTAAAGCAGGGTAGTATTGTTGGTATTGCTGGAGTTGCAGGTAATGGTCAAGATGAGTTAATGGAGCTTCTTATTGGTGAAAAAGCTACTGATAACGATGTGCTTTATTTTGATGGTCATGATATTGGCTCCTTAAATTCACATGAGAGACGACAACTTTCAATGTTCTTTATTCCAGAAGAGCGTTTAGGTCATGGTGCGGTTCCTGATATGTCTCTTGACGAGAATATGTTGTTGAGTAGACCAGAGTCAGACAAAATGACCAGTCGTGATGTTATAGATTGGGATATTGTCTCTACTTTTACGCAGAAAGTTATTAGCGACTTTGATGTTCAAACACCTTCTGGCAGAATGCTAGCAAAATCTCTTTCTGGAGGTAATTTACAAAAATTTATGGTTGGCAGAGAGCTTATAAGAAAACCAAAACTTCTCATTGTTTCTCAGCCCACCTGGGGAGTTGATGCTGGATCAGCTAACAATATCCATCAGTCGCTAATCGCTCTAGCAGATCAAGGGTCAGCAATACTTATTATCTCTCAAGATTTAGACGAAATATTAAGCTTATGTGAGCAAATACATGTTCTTTCAGAGGGTAGGCTTTCAGATGCTGTTGATATGAAAAAGGATGGATTAGAGAAAATCTCACAGCTTATGGTGGGAGGTGAAAGCTCATGATTAAGCTAATCCCAAGGGTTGAAAACTCTAAAGCGATGATTTTATTATCTCCATTGCTTGCACTGACACTAACCGCGGTATCAGCATTAATAATATTTATCTTTATTTTGGATGACATTAAAGTTTCAAGCGTTTTTTTCACGCTATTTGTTTTACCACTGACTGACTCCTACTTATTCCCAGAATTATTAGTAAAGGCAGCCCCATTAATGATTATTGGTCTTGGTTTATCAATTGGCTTTAGGGCCGGAATATGGAATATTGGAGCTGAGGGTCAGTATGTCATTGGTGGAATTGCAGGCGGTGCGGTTGGCCTATATTTTTATAATGTTGAGGGTTTTTGGCTCTTACCTTTAATGGCCTTGGCGTCAATCATAGGAGGAATGCTTTATGCGAGTATTGCTGCTTTTCTTCGTATTAGATACCAGGTGAATGAAATTCTGGTTACTCTTATGTTGACCTATGTTGCTGTTCTATTTCTAAGTGCAATGCTTCAGGGTCCTTTGAGAAATCCTGCTGGATTTAATTTTCCCGAGAGTAGGATATTTCATGACAGTGCAATGCTCCCAATTATATGGGAGGGGACTCGTTTACATATTGGATTTATTTTGGCCATTATTCTCTCATTGGTTGCATGGTTCGGAATTAAAAAACATATGTTTGGAATGCAAATTAAGATTACTGGTAGTGCTCCTAGGGCTGCTAAATTTGCTGGATTTAATGACAATAAAACTGTTCTTTATTCTTTGCTAATTTCTGGGGGTTTGGCCGGGTTAGCTGGCTTCTTTGAAGCTTCTGGTCCTGCGGGTCAATTAACACCTGGTCTCCCGCAATTCTACGGTTTTACTGCCATTATTGTTGCCTTCCTAGCTCGATTGCATCCGATTGGAATTGTGTTCTCTTCTTTGTTGATTGCGCTTAGCTATGTGGGCGGTGAGGAAGTCCAGATTGAATATAACCTGCCAAGTTCGATTACTCAAATTTTTCAGGGGATGCTTTTATTTTATTTCCTCGCTTGCGACATCCTAATTAAATATAAAGTTGTGTTAAATAAAACAAAAGACTAAAGACTATGAATGAAAGCCTATTTATAAGTATTATTATTGGAATAACGATTGCTTCGACGCCACTAATTTTTGCTGCAATTGGCGAATTATTAGTGGAGCGGTCTGGTGTTCTTAATCTTGGGGTAGAGGGCATGATGATTGTTGGTGCTCTTCTAGGCTTCATAGTGCAATTTCATACTGGGAGTCCCTATTTAGCTGTTTTAGCTGCTCTTTTAGGAGGTATGGCCATTTCCTCTATTTTCGCTTTTTTAACTCAATTTTTACTGACTAATCAGGTCGCAACTGGGCTTGCACTAACTCTTTTTGGACTAGGTTTATCAGCGTTTGCTGGTCGTGGATATACTGAAGAAACAATTGTTCTAATTAAAGCTATCCATATTCCATTCTTGTCTGATATTCCAGTTATTGGTCCTTTAATCTTCTCGCTGAATCCTCTTGTTTATTTGGCACTTGTAATGGTTTATTTGGTATGGTGGTTTCTTTATAAAACCAAGCAAGGGCTCATATTGCGTTCAATCGGGGATAACCATGATGCAGCTCACGCAATCGGTCATAACGTAGTTAGGTATAGATTTATGGCTATCTTGTTCGGAGGAGCTATGGCTGGACTTGGCGGTGCTTTCTTGTCACTTGTTCAGGTCCCAATTTGGGGTGAAGACATGACTGCGGGTAGGGGATGGATTGCACTTGGGCTGGTAGTTTTTGCTTCATGGCTACCATTCAGAATTATTTTGGGAGCCATTTTATTTGGCGGGATAACCGTCCTCCAGCTTCATGCCCAAGGCTTCGATATAAGAATAAGTGCCCAATATTTATCAATGTTGCCTTATCTTGCAACCATTATCATACTAGTGAGTTTAAGAATAAGACTAAAAAATAAAACAAATCGCACAGTACCCAATTGTTTGGGTAGAATATTTCATTCAACATCCTAGATTGATGATTGTATTTTTAAAAGTAAGTAATTTTGTTCAACAACTAAAGGAGAAGAAGTATGTCTATTAGTAGATTCTCTAGTATTTTAAAACTATCTTTTTTGAGTGTAGTTTTAGCGTTTACTAGTAATGTCTCAGCTGATCCTGTTAAAGCTGCTTTTGTCTATATTGGTCCAACAGGTGACCATGGATGGACTTTTGCGCATGACGAAGGGGTTAAGTATGCAAAGGAAAAGTTAGGTGATGACGTCATCATGACAACGATTGAAAACGTTGCGGAGAACTCTGACTCTGAGAGAGTTATTACCAGCCTTGCGAGAAAAAATGATATTGTATTTACAACATCATTCGGTTATATGAATCCAACTGTTAAAGTTGCAAAGCGCTATCCAGACGTTAAGTTTGAGCACGCTACTGGTTACATGTTAGAGGATAACTTATCTGTCTATTCAGCGAGATTCTATGAAGGAAGACATGTTATTGGTAAGATTGCTGGAAGAATGACAAAGAGCAATGTTATCGGTTACATTGCATCATTCCCAATTCCTGAAGTAATTCGTGGAATCAACTCTGCATTTTTAGCTGCTAAGTCAGTTAATCCTGACGTCCAAATAAAGGTTGTTTGGGTTTACACTTGGTATGATCCAGGTAAGGAAGCGGATGCTGCTAACGCTCTAATTGCTCAAGGTGCTGACGTACTGATGCAACACACTGACTCTACTGCTGCAATGTCAGTTGCTGAGGAGAAAGGTATCTATGCATTCGGTCAGGCTTCAAACATGCGTGAATGGGGTCCAAACGCTCAGTTGACAGGAATTATCAATGATTGGGGTCCTTACTATGCAGATAGAATTGCTGCAGTAAGAGATGGAACTTGGACTTCTTCTGACACATTTGCAGGTGTTCAGCAAGGAATGGTTAAGTTTGCTCCAATGAACAATAATATGCCTACAGAAGTCAAGAATGAGGCAATGCAAACTATTATTGACTTGTCAATGGGTAAAGTTCATCCATTTACCGGTCCAATTAATAAGCAAGATGGTAGCCCATGGCTAGCAGAAGGCGAAACGCCTCCTAACTTCCCTGATCTACTGACAATGGATTTCTATGTAGAGGGTATTGACAGTAAGTATCCAAACTAAAATTCATTAGTTGATATTAAAAGCGCGTCTCATTTTAAGGCGCGCTTTTTTTATGCAAGAATAAAAAAAGTAAAGTAGAGATTATTTAAATAACTAATTACTTCTTTTTTTCATTCTCAATGACGCTATCATTCATCTCTTTCTCAATATTATCCATCATCTCGTTATGAGACTTCGATGACCAATCATTAGCTGGCTTTTTAGGTTTTTTTGGTTGAGTGCTCTCACGAACTCTGAAAAAGGACGAGAATATTAAACCTGCCTCAAACAAAAGCCAAATAGGGATTGCAATTAGAAACTGTGAAATAACATCAGGCGGCGTAAGAATCATCCCGATGACGAATGATCCAATAATGATGTAGGATCGATTCTTTTTAAGTTTTTGAGGTGTGGTTACACCAAAAATAATCAATAGAATTGTAACCACTGGAACTTCAAAAGCTACCCCAAAGGCAAAAGAAACTTTGAGAATAAAATCTAAGTAATACTGAATATCAGGAGCGAAATTTACTGATTCAGGGCCTACCCCTGCAAGAAAGCCAAAAATGACTGGAAAAACAATATAAAAGGAAAAAATAAGTCCAATATAAAATAAGAGGGTAGATGAGACAACAAGCGGAAGAATCAATCGTTTTTCATGTCGATAAAGACCAGGTGCAACAAACATCCATAGCTGATAAAGAAGATAGGGCATTGCGATGTAAATGGCTAAAATTAATGACATCTTTAATGGCGTTAAAAAAGGAGATATAACACCAATTGCGATGAGATTTGAGCCTGGTATAGCCTGAACAATAGGCGCTGCAATAAAATTGTAGATTTCATCAGCGAATGGAAACAATACGATGAAAAAAATAGCAATTGCGATTACAGAGCGCAATAAAGATCTTCTAAGTTCTATAAGGTGCTGAACTAAAGGAAGCTTTTCCAATGAATGCTTTTGATCAGGCATTAGTTATTTTGGTTTTTTATTTGAATATAAATTTTCTTCTTTCAGCGAGTCGACACTGGACTTTATATCTTCGGTGACCTCTGAAAGTATTACCTTTTCTTCGTCCATAGACAACTGTTCTTTTATTTCATCCACTTTCAACTCTTCGTTAATGTCAGACTTTATTTTGTTTAAAAATTGATTAAGCTTGCCAAAATAAAGCCCAGCCTTTCTTGCAAGAGATGGCATCTTTTCTGGTCCAACGACAATAAGGGTAATAATGCCTATGATGGCAATTTCCCAAAAGCCAAAATCAAACATGAGGTTGAGTGGTTAAAAAGAATTTATTTCTTATCCGATTGATCATCATTAGCCTCAACTTTGGCCTCAATGATCTCTTCTTTATCTTCAGTTTCAGATTCTTTCATGGAGGTCTTGAAGCCCTTAATCGCACCTCCAAGTTCGTTGCCAATATTTTTAAGTCTCTTACCGCCAAATATCAAAAGGACAATCACTAAGATGATAATTAATTCAAACGGTCCCGGCATACCCATAGTATTTCTCCTGAATAAGAATATGTATATTTTACACTTTTATAGATTTTGGTTTTGAAGAAGGTGACACTATTGAAATTACTATAATTTTTGAGTTAAGTTTCATATAATGGAACATTGTACTAATAGTTGGACAAATTTATTCAAATGAATTCATATTGATGTATACTTACATTTGATTTGTCATATTGAAGTGAATTTCTTCACTGCAAATATGTAATCAAAAAGAAGTTTGCTTTCTTAAAAATAGGAGATAAAAAAGTGAAAAAAATATTTAAAAACCAAATAGCGTTAGCACTTGCCGGTATTCTGGCTGGTACTTCCGCTGTAGCTGGAACACTTGTCATTAATGGTGACACGTCAGATCCAGCACCAAAAGCTGCTTTCCAGGCTGTTATTGATGGATTTGAGGCAGAAAATCCGGATGTTGATGTTGTTTATAACCTTTTTGATCATGAAGGATATAAAGCAGCAATTCGCAACTTCCTAAGTGCTGATGCACCAGATATCGCATTCTGGTATGCAGGAAATAGAATGGCTCCATTCGTTGAAGCTGGACTATTTGCACCGATCGATGATGTATGGGCTGACCAAGGCCTTTATTCATTAATGGCTTCTTCAGCTCCAGGTATGACAATGGACGGTAAGAAATGGGGTATTCCATATACTTACTACAACTGGGGAGTATACTATCGTCAAGACATTTTTGAAGATTTAGGTATTGCAGTTCCAACAAATTGGGATGAGTTTATTGCTGCTGGTGAAACTTTAAAGGCTAACGGCATTACTCCAATTACTATTGGAACTAAATGGTTATGGACAGCAGGTGGTGTATTCGACTACTTAAACCTTCGTACAAACGGCTATGATTTCCATATGGCCTTAACAAGTGGTGATATCGCTTGGACTGATGATAGAGTGCGCGCAACAATGGCGAACTATCAGCAGTTAATTGATGGTGGTTTCTTCCTAGAAAACCATGCTGCACTTAGCTGGCAGGAGGCTTTAGCCCCTATGGCTAATGGAGAGGCTGCTATGTACATTATGGGTAACTTTGCTGTAGCTCCGTTAAAAGAGTTAGGTCTTGATGACAGCACTCTTGGCCTATTCCAATTCCCTGAAATTACTCCAGGAATCCCAATGGCTGAAGAGGCACCTACAGATACAATTCATCTAACTGCTGGTGCTAAAAACGTTGTAGATGCTAAGCGTTTCTTAGCTTATGCTGCGCGTCCTGATGTTCAGACAGCTTGGAACAAAGCGCTTGGCCAGTTGCCTACAAATGCTGGTGCAGGTGTAACTGATGACAAGTTCTTGAATCAAGCATTTAGCATGCTAAACAATGATGCTCCTGGTGGTGTTGCTCAGTTCTATGATCGTGACACTAAAGCTGAAATGGCCTCTATTGGTATGGAAGCTTTCCAAGAGTTCATGGTTAAGCCTGAGCGTTTAGAGAAGATTCTAGAGCGTCTAGAAAAAGCTCGTCAAAGACTTTATTAATCAATAAGGTTTTACAATGTCCCGTGTTCAAGTATTCTTGACACGGGACTTTTTTTTCAATTTTCAATATAATCTGAAGTAGATATGTATTCTTACTGGAAAAATAATCAACTAAAGATAGCGCCATGGATTTTTCTAGCACCTGGCATCTTGATGTTTTCTGTTTATGTTATTTTTCCAATCTTTCAATCCATTAATTTAAGTTTCTATCAATGGGATGGCTTGGGAACAAAGACATATATTGGTGTAGATAACTATATCGAACTTATCGATGATGAGTACTTCATTGTTTCATTAAAAAATAATGTTATTTGGCTTGTTTTATATCTTTTAGCAGTTCCAGCAGGACTTTTTGCTGCATTATTTCTTAATCAAACAGTCAGAGGAATACGAATCTATAAATCTATATTTTTCTTTCCTTTTGTTATTTCTCAGGTTGTTGTTGGACTAGTATTTAGTTGGTTTTATGACCCTTCCAACGGCCTTCTAAATGTTATATTAGAGTTTTTTGGTTTTGATTCAATTGCTATTCTTGCCGAGGAGGACTATGTCACCTATGGCATCATTGCGGCAGGATTATGGCCTCAAACGGCATACTGTATGATTCTTTACTTAACTGGTTTAAATTCGGTTGACCCTGAACAAATCGAGGCGGGCCGAATTGACAATGCTAGAGGTTGGAGAATGTTATGGTATGTCATCTTGCCTCAGCTTAAACCTGCAACCTTTATCGCAGTAGTTGTGACGATTATTGGGGCTTTAAGATCCTTCGATTTAATTGATATTATGACTGGCGGTGGTCCATGGGGGTCCAGCCGAGTTCTTGCCTATTATATGTACGAAAAAGCCTTCTCAGAGTATGGATTTCGAATGGGTTACGGCGCTGCTATTGCAGTTGTTCTTCTAATAATAATGATGATTTATATTGCGACAATTCTTTATAGGCTTTATCGTGATGAGAAGGGGGGCTGAATATGTTTCCAACGCCAATTGAAAGAACAAGGCCATCAACTCAGCTCTTATATAAGATTGCACTTCCACTATCGATTATTATTTGGCTTCTTCCACTCCTCGCGGTTGCACTAACCTCAATTCGCTCTGGTGCAGATATTAATTCAGGAAACTACTGGGGAATGCCACTTGGTTACTATATTCTTAACAGCTTCAAGATTACTATACCAACGGTAGTTGGAGCACTAGTCTTATCAAGTCTTACTGGTTTTGCATTAGGGGTTTATCGCTTCAAGATGAATCTATTTGTGTTTTTTATGTTCGTTGCTGGAAACTTTATTCCTTTCCAGATACTTATGGTTCCAGTCAGAGACCTTTCTTTGTCACTTGGACTATATAACTCAGTATGGGGTTTAGTAGCTTTTCATATTGCATTCCAAACCGGTTTTTGTACGTTTTTTATGCGTAACTTTATACGAGCACTGCCTTATGAGCTTATAGAGTCTGCAAGAGTTGAAGGGGTTTCAGAATTTAAAATTTTCTGGCATATCGTAGTTCCTCTTATGAGGCCTGCGATGGCCGCCTTGTCGGTATTGATTTTTACTTTTATATGGAATGATTATTTCTGGGCCATTGTATTAACCCAGGGCGCTGAAGCTATGCCTGTGACGGCAGGATTAAACTCATTGAATGGTCAATGGGTATACAACCAACACCTAGTATCAGCTGGCTCAATCATCGCAGCACTGCCTCCTGTACTGATGTTCTTTCTTATGCAGAAACACTTTATTGCTGGTTTAACACTTGGAGCCGTCAAATAATGAAACAGTGGCGACTTGATACTGAGAATCAGACGTTGGTGTTATCGTCCAATAATAATAGATTGCCCTGCGTTATTTATTGGGGTCATAGGTTGTCGAGTCATGAAAACTTAGATGAGTTAAAAAAAGCTTCAAAAAAAGACTGGGGTGATAATCTACTAGATCAAGTTCCTGAGCTCTCAATCTTGCCAGAGCAATCGGCTAACTTTTCTGGCCAATTAGGATGCAAGATTAGAAATATCCATGGTCATTTACTTTCACCAAAATTTGTTTTTCATAGTGACAAGTTGGAATCAGCCTCTTTAACTTTAATCTTTAAAGACAAGGCCTTAGGGCTCACTTATACAGCTTATGTTAATGCAATGAAAGATAATGACGTATATGCTTTAAGCTCAAAGGTTGAAAGCAAGGATAAAGTTATTTTGGAATGGCTCTCTGCTCCAGTTATAGAGGTCACGCAGGCAAGTGAAGAGATGGTAGATTATGGCGGTCATTGGAGCGGTGAATTCAGGCGACAAGTCACGCCTTGGGTAACCGGTATCCATTTAAGAGAGTCAAGAGTTGGAACAACCAGTCATGCCCATTTTCCAGGCTTAATTGTTCCAACAATTGAAAGTAGTGAGAATGCTGGCTCCTGCTATGGCTTCCACTATGGCTGGTCTGGTGGTCATCGTATGATAGCTGAGCAGCTTCAAGATGGTCGAAGACAAATTCAGTTTGGGAATACTGAGAACAGTGAATTAATTCCTGGGGAAAGCTTTAAAACCGCAAAACTTTATATCTGCCATTCAAATAATGGAATGGGTGGTCTAGGTTCCATATTTAGAGACTTTGTAGCAAATAGAATTGTCGATTTCCCACATGATTCTATCAGGCCTGTTCACTATAATTGTTGGGAGGCGGTTTACTTTAATCACAACATTGATGAGCTCAAGGAAATAGCCAGTATCGCTGCTGATATTGGGGCTGAAAGGTTCGTGCTTGATGATGGTTGGTTTAAAGGGAGAAATAGCGCTAACTCAAGTTTAGGTGATTGGACTGTTGATAATCAAAAATATCCACAAGGAATGCATCCTTTGGTGAGTCATATCCACTCCATGGGAATGACATTTGGTCTTTGGTTTGAGCCTGAGATGGTTAGTCCAGATAGTGATTTGTTTCGCTCTCATCCAGACTGGATTTTGGGAGAAAAAGATCAGGCTCTCGGAAGAGAGCAATACGTTCTTGATATTTCCATAAAAGAAGTACAAGAATATCTATTTAAGAGTATTGACAAAATCTTGAATGAATACCCAATAGACTATATTAAATGGGACCATAACAGAGTATTGCCGCATCCAGATGCATCTCAAACTAGGGCTTTATATCGCCTTTTAAGTCGAATAAGACAGGCACACCCGTCTCTCGAAATTGAGTCCTGTTCTTCTGGCGGCGGTCGAATTGATTATGGTGTTTTGGAGCATACCCAAAGAGTTTGGTTGTCCGATAGTAATGATGCTTTAGAAAGGTTGCGAATTCAGCATGAGGCGCTTTTATGGCTTCCTTTGTCTGTAACCGGGAGTCATGTTGGTCCAGAGGTTTGTCATACATCAGGAAGAGTATTATCAATGTCTTTTAGAGCGTGGGTTGCAGCGCAAAGACATATGGGTTTCGAGATGGATCCAAGAGAGCTTTCTTTAGAAGACAAGTTACTCCTTAAGTCAATAACAAAATGGTGGAAAGAAAATAGAGAATGGATGATGTCAGCAAATGTTCTTAGGCTTCCATGTATTGATAATAGTATCGTTGCTGAAATTCAAATTAATTCTAAAGACAATCATTTTGTAGTTTTTGCAGGTCAAAATACTGCTTCAGAATTAAGTTCATCAGTCTCTCTGGTCCTTGCTGGGCTTGATTCTGAGTCGATGTATAATGTTTCACTTATTAACAAAAATGAAATAAAGTCATTGGGTAAGTCAAAGGAAGGTCTTATGACCAATAATTTAAGGCTCAGTGGACAATTTCTCATGACTCAGGGCATTCAATTACCTAAAATTTTTCCAGCAAATATGATGGTGATAGAGGGAGATAAGGCAGCATGACCAAATCTAATAACCGTCGTTCATCGAACTGGTATGGAAAAATGGATAAAGATGGATTTATTCATCGTAGCTGGATGAAAAGTCAAGGTCTTCCTGACCATGTTTTCGATGGCCGTCCAATTATAGGTATTTGTAATACATGGTCTGAGCTTACGCCTTGTAATGCAGGATTGAGAAAGCTTGCTGAAGGTGTAAAAAGAGGGGTTTGGGAAGCTGGAGGCGTTCCTCTTGAATTTCCAGTAATGTCTCTAGGTGAAACACAAATGAAGCCTACTGCAATGCTCTTCAGAAATCTCTTATCAATGGATGTTGAGGAGAGTATTAGGGCCTATGGAATTGATGGGGTGGTTCTTTTAGGTGGCTGTGATAAGACTACTCCTGGACAACTTATGGGTGCGGCTAGTGTTGACTTACCAACCATTGTTGTCTCTTCAGGTCCAATGCTCAATGGAAAGTATAAGGGTCAAGATATAGGTTCTGGAACAGATGTGTGGCGCTTTTCAGAAGAAGTCAGGGCTGGTGATATGACACTCAAAGAGTTTATGGCGGCTGAAACAGGGATGAGTCGATCTTCAGGAGTTTGTATGACAATGGGAACTGCTTCAACAATGGCAAGTCTAGTTGAAGGAATGGGTCTGAGTTTGCCGACAAATGCTACACTTCCTGCAGTCGATGCAAGGCGAATGACCCTTGCACATCTGTCAGGCAAAAGAATTGTGGAAATGGTTGAAGAAGAGCTTAGCCTATCAAAGATTTTAACCAAGGAAAGTTTTCAAAATGCAATCACTTTGAATAGTGCTATTGGCGGCTCAACTAACTCAGTGATTCATCTTTTAGCAATTGCTGGAAGATCAGAAATTGAGTTAAATTTAGAGGATTTTGAAAAAGCTGAAGATATTCCATTATTAGTTAACTGTATGCCTTCAGGAAAATACCTAATGGAAGATTTCTGTTATGCTGGAGGAATACCGGCTGTTATGGATCAAATTAAGAACTTTATTAGGCCTGCGAATACAATATTAAATAAAGATATTACTCATTATTTTGATGAGGCCGAAATTTTGAATGAAGATGTTATTAGGACGATTGACAAGCCTCTAAAGCATTCAGCGGGTTTGAAAGTGCTCAGAGGAAATCTTGCTCCAAATGGGGCCATTATTAAGCCAGCTGCCGCTTCTGAAGATTTGCTTAAACATGAAGGGGAAGCTTATGTTTTTGAGGATATTGAGGATTTAAAGGAAAATATCGATCGTCCTGACCTGCCAGTGACTAAAGATACTGTTCTAGTTCTAAAGGGTTGCGGCCCTAAAGGATATCCTGGTATGCCAGAGGTTGGCAATATGCCAATTCCTAAGGTACTTGTTGAGCAAGGCGTGAGAGACATGGTGCGTATATCCGATGCAAGGATGTCAGGAACAGCTTTTGGAACCATAGTCTTGCATGTTGCTCCAGAAGCCCATGCAGGTGGCCCAATTTCAATTGTAAAAACTGGTGATCGAATACAGGTTGATGCAAAGAATGGTCTGCTTGAGTTATTGGTTACAGAGGAAGAAATTAACGAGCGCTTAAAGTCAAGAAAGCAACCGAAAGAGAATTATTCACGCGGTTACGCGAAACTGTATGTCGAAACCGTTATGCAGGCTGATAAAGGCGCAGATTTAGATTTTTTGGTGGGTAAAGATACTCGCCTTCCTAACCGAGAATCACACTAATGAAAAATTACGCAACTTTTAATGATTTAGAAGACACTTCAGTTTTTATTACTGGCGGAGGTTCAGGAATTGGAGCCGCGCTCACTGAAGGATTTTTGTCGCAGGGGGCAAAAGTAGCTTTTGTGCAGAGGTCAAAGTGTGATGAGTTTTTAGATCAAGTTTCATCAAAATATAAGCATAATCCATTGTTTATTCAATGCGACATTACAGATACAAACAATCTAAAGGCTGCAATCTCAGAATCATCTAGAGTTAATGGCGAGATTAATGTATTGATTAATAATGCAGCAAACGATACGAGACATTCTCTTGAAGATATGACGCCAGAAGAATGGGATCAGGCAATAAGCATTAATCTAAAACCTCATTTCTTTTCAGCTCAAGCTGTTGCACCATCTATGAAGGCCCAAGGTGGTGGAAGCATCATTAATCTTTCTTCTGCCTCCTATCTGATGGGTAACGCAGGGTATCCAGCCTATGTAGCTTCAAAAGCAGGTATTACAGGCTTAACACGGAGTTTGGCTCGTGAGCTTGGAGGTGATGGCATTAGAGTTAATACATTAATTCCTGGCTGGGTTTTAACAGAAAGACAAATGAAGCTTTGGGCTAACGATAAAGACCTATCAAGTCACATGAAAAAACAGTGCCTCAAAGAGCACTTAGTGCCTGATGACTTGATTGACTCTAGTCTTTTTTTAGCATCTAAAGCGTCTCGAATGATTACTGGTCAGGCCATAGTGGTTGACGGTGGTGTTGTAGTTACAGGATAGTTAAGATGAGTGAAATTAAAGCTAAATGGATTGCAGCAGACTGGGGAACAACTCATATGCGTGCTTGGGCTATCGGAGAGGAAGATAGAGTTTTGGCTTTTAGAGAGTCTAATGAAGGCATGAAAGATCTTCAACAAAATGAATTCGAGCCTGTTTTACTGAGACTCATTGAGAGTTGGCTAGATGACACTAAAGTTACAACTGTGATGGCTTGCGGTATGGTTGGAGCTAAGCAAGGATGGGTTGAAACCCCTTACTTAAAAACGCCTTGTGTTCCTCTTGATAATAATCAGCTGACCACTGCTAATACTCATGATAAGCGTATTAAAGTTCATCTTGTGCCTGGAGTTATGCAGCATCACCCAGCTGATATTATGAGAGGTGAGGAGACCCAAATAGCAGGATTCATAAATAAAAATTTAGATTTCAATGGTGTTGTATGCCTCCCAGGTACTCATGCAAAATGGGCTAACATCAAGGAAGGGCAAATAACAAGCTTTAAAACCTTTATGACAGGTGAGCTCTTTGGTGTTATTTCAAGCCATACTCTGATTAGGCATTCAACTTCGATCAAGGGGTGGAATCAAGATAGTTTTGAAGCAGGCGTTTTAGAGGGATTTAACAATCCAGGCTCAATTGCGTCAAACCTTTTTTCCCTGAGGTCCGAATCTATAGTTAATGATTTGAATCGCGACCAAGCAAGATCAACACTGTCAGGACTGCTTCTGGGTGTTGAACTTAATGGGGCTAAAAATTTTTGGCAGGGTAATAACGTTACCCTAATTGGCTCAGAGCTCTTATCGAATAATTACCATCAAGGGTTAAAAATTCTGGGAGGTCAAAGTCAATTATTTAGTCTCGAGACCGCGACCTTGTCTGGCTTAAGTTCTGCCTTTAGAGAGCTCAATAATAGTTAAGTAACATGGAAAGGAATATCATTGCCATCTTAAGGGGAGTCAGGCCAGAAGAAGTGCTTCAAATAGCAGCATGTGTTGTAGATTCAGGAATTACTCAAATAGAGGTCCCAATGAATTCTCCAGATGTTTTTGATAGTATTCAATTGCTTCATGATGAACTAGCTGAGCATATTTCTGTCGGTGCTGGAACAGTAACCAGTGTAAATCAGGTTAAGACCCTTGAAAGTATAGGTATTGACTTTATTGTTTCTCCAAATTTCGATCCAAAGGTTGTCGAGGCAACAAAGAATGCAGGAATGTTGAGTTATCCTGGTGTGATTACTCCGACAGAATGCTTTTCAGCTTTAAATTGCGGAGCTGATGGACTCAAGTTCTTTCCGGCATCCCTTCTTGGAGTGGCTAATTTGATGGCCTTAAAGGCAGTTCTTCCAGATAAAATCCCTTTATACATGGTTGGCGGTGTTGGGCCAGAAAACTTTTCGTCATGGTTCAGTGCTGGAGCGACTGGCTTTGGTATTGGCTCAGGAATCTACAAGGCTGGAGATACATCTCAGACCGTTGCTTTGAAAGCTAAACAGATTGTTCAATCATACGACGAAGCAAAAAAATGATTAAAGAGTATTTGTCGGTTGATTCTTGCAGTTTGGGAGAGGGGCCTCTATGGCATCCAAAGCTAGACTCTTTGTTTTGGTTTGACATTAACGCCCATAAGATGTTCAATTGGAAGGACGGTGAATTAAAAGTTTGGAAATTCTCTGAGCCAGTATCTGCTGCTGGCTGGGTTGATGACGAAAGCTTAGTTGTTGCCACTGCGTCATCACTAATTAGGTTATCGCTCACCTCAGACATCAGAACATCTTTAGTCGACTTAGAGGCTGACATGCCGCATACACGCTCAAATGATGGCCGAGCTGACCCATGGGGCGGATTTTGGATTGGGACAATGGGACTCAATGCAGAAAAAGAAGCGGGCTCAATCTATCGTTTTTACAAAGGCCAGTTAAAAAAAATACATCAACACTTGACTATTCCAAATAGTATTTGTTTTTCACCCGATAAAAGATTTGTTTACTTTGCAGACACTAGACAAGAGAAAATCTGGAGACAAGATCTAGACCTAGATTCAGGCTGGCCAATTAATGAGCCAACTGTATTTATTGATTTTAAAGCGCAAGGCCTTCATCCTGACGGATCCGTTTGTGATAGCGAGGGCTTTCTTTGGAATGCTCAATATGGAGCTTCTAGGTTAGCTAGATACAGTCCAGAGGGGTGGTTAGACAGAGTAGAGAACTTTCCAGCTTCTCAAGTCACATGCCCAGCTTTTGGGGGTGAATCCTATAGCACTATTTTTGTTACGTCTGCTAGCCAGGGGCTTAATGATGGTGATTTGAAAGTTGAACCATTGGCTGGTAAAGTGTTTCATTTTGAATCTGACGCGGTCGGTCTGGCTGAGTATCAAGTCGTATTGTGAGGCAATCATGAATCCAAAACTAGGAAGCTGTTATTATCCTGAACACTGGCCTGAGGATCAGTGGCAGAAGGATGCAGAGGATATGATTGCTTCAGGTTTAACCTGGGTTAGAATTGGAGAATTTGCCTGGAGTCGACTAGAGCCAGAAGAGGGTGATTACAACTTCGAATGGCTTGATCGAGCTATTTCCATTTTGGGCTCTGCTGGTTTAAATGTCGTCATGAGTACCCCAACTGCAACACCTCCTCGATGGGTTGTTGACAAGTGGCCAGATATGCTTATTGTGGATGATGAAGGGCGGACTCGTCGATCTGGATCCAGAAGACACTATTGCTTTTCGCATGAGGGGTATCTGAATGAGGCGATCAAAATTTCAGAAATCGTTGCCAAGCGATATGGAGCAAATCCATACATTAAGGCATGGCAGCTCGATAATGAATATGGCTGTCACGACACAACTCTTTCATACAGTGTCTCGGCTTTAAGAGCTTTTAGAATCTGGCTTGAAAAAAAATATAAAACGATTGATCGACTCAATGAGTCATGGAAGAATGTTTTCTGGTCTATGGATTACAATGATTTTGAACAAATAGAGTTACCAAATTTAACGGTTACCGATCCTAATCCAATTCATGCCCTCGACTTTAGGCGCTTCAGCTCGGACCAAGTTATTAATTTCAATCAAAGTCAGTCTCAAGTCTTAAGAAAATATACTCAAATGCCCCTGATTCATAACTATATGGGTCGTATTACTGACTTTAATCATTATGAAGTAGGAGAAGATTTGGATGTAGCAAGCTGGGATAGTTACCCTTTGGGTTTTCTTGAGGATCGATCAAATCAAAGTGATGAATTTAAGACCAAATTTATGCGTTTTGGGGATCCAGATTTTCAGTCTTTTCATCATGATTTATACCGAACTGTTGGTAATGGCAGGTGGTGGGTTATGGAGCAGCAGCCTGGACCAGTTAATTGGGCGCCATTCAATCCTGAACCTGCAACTGGAGCGGTCAGACTTTGGACCTGGGAGGCGATTGCTCATGGCGCTGAAGTGGTTAGTTATTTTCGCTGGAGACAAGCTCCATTTGCACAAGAGCAAATGCATGCAGGACTTCAAAGGCCTGATGGGGTAGCTGCTCCAGGTTTAAATGAGGCATCTCAGGTGTTTTCTGAGTTGAAGAATTTTGAGAGTATTGATCAAGTACAATCAAAAATTGCACTTATTTTTGACTACGAGAGTTGTTGGGCCTGGGAAGTTCAACCTCAAGGTAAAGACTTTAACTATTTTGAGTTGGTTTATGATTATTACAAGGCTCTTAGAGCGCTTGGACTATCAATAGATATTTTGCCTCCAAATCAAGGTGATTTAAGCGGCTATAAAGTGGTTTTAATGCCCGGCTTAATGCATATTGGAGATGAGCTCAGCAGAGCAATGAAGGAGTTTGACGGTGTTTTAATTTCAGGACCAAGAACTGGTTCCAAAACTCTTGATATGGCTATACCTGAAAAACTACCACCGTTAATACCAGGCATCAACGGGACGGTTGCTCGCGTTGAATCATTAAGGCCAAATGTAACAATATCAATCAAAGAGCTAGGAAATTTTAAAAAGTGGATGGAGACTTTGGTTGACTCTGACAATGTTATTCAATTCTGTGATGACGGTAGGCCAGCAATTATTGGAAATGAAAACAATTTTTATATTACTGGTTGGGCTGATCAGGAGACTTTAAAAAATATATTCTCTGGAGTATGCGACTCTCAAGATATAAGTTTTACTGAGTTAAATGATTGTGTAAGAACAAGAGAGACCTCAAGCTACCGTTTTTGGTTTAATTTTAGTGAAGAGGAGTCAACAGTTGGTTCAATCAAAATTCCAGCCTCAGGAGTGATCTGGGAAGCTATTTGATTTATTTAATTCTGAGCTCAGTTTTAGGGTCAAAAAGTAAAACTTTTGAAGTTTTAGCTTCTATCCCAACCATTGAGCCAGTTGCAGGTAGTTTTTCTTCTCTTGATTCAACTACAATCTTTTCGCCATTTGGTGTTTTAAGGTAGACATAAGAAATATCTCCTAATGCCTCAGTGAATTCAACTTCAAGGTCCCCTTTATCAACAAGATTTAGATGCTGAGGTCTCATACCAATAAGTAATTCTGAGTGAGAAGAAGAAATTGATTTACTGATCTCAATATTGATCGATTTTAGGCTAGGTATTGAAAGTTTAGATCCATTAACCTCGCCTCTGACAAAATTGATTGTTGGCGAGCCAATAAACCCTGCAACAAAAACATTTTTGGGGTCATCATAAAGCGATAGAGGTGTTCCAACCTGCTGAACTAAGCCATCCTTTAAGACAACTATCTTGTCAGCCAAGGTCATAGCTTCAACTTGGTCATGTGTAACATAAATAATGGTCGTACCCAGTTCGCGATGAAGTCGGGAGATTTCAACACGCATTTCAACCCTAAGTTCAGCATCAAGGTTAGATAAAGGCTCATCAAATAAAAATACTTCTGGTCCCCTAACAATTGACCTGCCTATAGCAACTCTTTGTCTTTGACCACCGGAGAGAGTTTTAGGTTTTCTATCAAGATACTCCTCCAAGTGGAGAATAGCTGCAGCTTCGTTAACCTTTTTATCAATTTCAGCCTGAGGAACTTTGGACATCTTAAGTCCAAAGCCCATATTTTCCTTAACTGTCATATGAGGGTAAAGAGCATACGACTGAAATACCATCGCAATTCCTCGATCAGCAGGGTGCATACTGGTAACGTCTTTATCTCCAATATGAATTTGCCCGCTGGTCACCTCCTCTAAACCAGAAATCATTCTAAGTAATGTAGACTTTCCGCAACCTGATGGGCCAACGAAGACGCAAAATTCACCATCTTGAATCTCTAAGTCAATTCCATGGATGACTTCTAATTCATCATATTTTTTTGTAGCGTTGGATATATTTAAAGATGCCATAACTAATTCAATTTAAACTAATATTTTTTTTCTGGGAAGCTCCAAGCTCCAGCCTCTCTTCCAATTAATTCAGAAGTCTCGAGTAATTCAGGCTTAAATTTTTCAAGGCTTTTAAGGCTATGAATATCAATCGAGCTAGTAATCGAAAGACCGCCAATAACCTTGCCATTAGATGTAAGGATTGGCGAAGAGATGCAAATGATTTTTTCCTCATGCTCCTGTCGATCAAACGCAATCCCCTCTTTTTTAATAGAGGCCAGTTCTTTTTTTAGTGCTTTCGCAGAGGTAATCGTGTGTTGCGTATATTTATGAAAAGCTTGCTTCGATATTACCTTATTTAACTCTGACTCATCCAAGAAAGCCATCATTGCCTTTCCTACACCCGTACAGTAAGCGGGCCCAACCTTGCCAGCTTGAGAATACATCTCAATGGGTGATGCAGGATTTCTCTTGTCAACATACAAAACTTGACCATTATCGAGCTCTGCAAGATGAACTGTTTCTCCAACTTTTGCTGATAAATCATCAATAAAAGGAACAGCAACAGGAGCTAGTGAACTTTGTAACCATGCAGAATGAGCCATTCTCACAAGCTTAAGTCCGAGCTTGTAAGTTTGCTCTTCTTCATTGTAGCTAAGCATATCTTGATTTAAAAGTGTTTGGAGGAGCCTGTAAAGTGTAGCTTTTGGATACTTGCTGGTTTTTAACAAACTTGAGAATCTAACTGGAGATCCAATTTCAGCAACTTCACTCAGAACGTCAAGCGCTTTTCCAACAGTGCCGTCTCCTCGTTTCTCATTTGTCATATCTTAACTCAGTGTATATTCAAAATTAATGGCTCTAAGCAATGTTTTTAGGGTCATTTTTGAATAAATTTTAACAGATAATGTATACTACATTTGAATAAGTTTTCAATAGTAAAACTATGTTTCATTATTTGGAAAAACTTGATAAAATTCATTATATTGGTCCTTAAAAAAGGCAAATTTAACAATAAATTTAAGAGAATAAGATGGCAAAAAAGAGTACGTATGTTCTATCAATTGATCAGGGGACAACCTCATCGAGAGGTGTTATATTTGATAAAAACTATGAAATTGTTTCAATAGGTCAAAAAGAATTTACACAATTTTTCCCAGATTCGGGTTGGGTTGAGCATGATCCAGAAGAGATTTGGATGTCTACGCTTGAAAGTTGTCACAGCGCTCTCAAAGAATCAAAAATAGACCCGAGCCAGATTCGAGCCGTTGGTATTACAAATCAGAGAGAAACTACAGTAGTGTGGGATAAAGACACTGGTAAGCCTATTTATAATGCAATTGTATGGCAAGATCGTAGAACTTCTGATCAATGCCAAAATTTGAAGGATTTAGGTCATGAGTCACTCGTTAATGAAAAAACAGGCTTGTTGTTGGATCCATATTTTTGTGCCACCAAAATTGCTTGGATTCTTGATAATGTTTCAGGAGCAAGGCAGAAGGCTAATGAAGGCCAACTTCTTTTTGGGACAATTGACTGCTTTCTTATGTGGCGCTTGAGCAATCAACAAATTCACTCAACTGATGCTACTAATGCTTGTAGAACGATGCTATACAATATCCATGATGGTTGCTGGGATGAAGACTTGTTAAAGCTTTTTAACATTCCATCATCTATGCTACCTAAGGTTTGTGATAATGCTGCTGACTTTGGAAAGGTTGATGAAAGTATCTTTGGTTCAGAAATTCCTATTACTGCATCGATTGGAGATCAGCCTTCGGCTCTGGTTGGGCAGGCATGTTTTCAGCCCGGAATGGTTAAGTCTACTTATGGTACCGGATGTTTTGTTTTAATCAATACCGGCTATCAGCCAGTTAAGTCTAACAATAAATTACTAACTACTCTAGCTTTCCAAGTAAATGGTAAAACCTGCTATGCTCTTGAAGGCTCAATCTTTGTTGCTGGAGCAGCAGTTCAGTGGCTTCGAGATGGCCTAAAGTTTATTGAGTCAGCGCAAGAATCTGAAAGCCTAGCAATGCAGGCTGATGACTCACAAGATGTTTATTTGGTTCCTGCATTTGTTGGATTAGGTGCTCCATATTGGGATCCTGATTGTCGAGGTGCACTTTTTGGTATGACTCGAAATACTGGCCCCGCTGAAATCACAAAAGCAACTCTTGAGTCTGTCTGCTATCAAACCTCTGATTTATTGAGTGCAATTGCAAAAGATTTAGGTGAAGGTAAACTCAGCGCTATTAGAGTAGATGGAGGTATGGCTGCATCAAATTGGACTATGCAAATGCTTTCAGATTTAGTTGAGCTCCCAGTTGACAGGCCCAAAAATCTAGAGACTACTGCTCTAGGAGCAGCCTACTTGGCTGGAATGCAGATTGGTTTTTATCCGTCAATGAGTGATTTTTCAGATTCTTGGCAATCAGACAGTCAATTCAATTCAAAAATGACAAGTGATTCTCGAGAAAGAAAGCTTGCTGGATGGAAAGACGCTGTGAAAAGAACGCTTTCCAATAATTAACTCTCAAGAAAATCAATCGTCTTTTCTGCAATAAATTGACTAACTCTGACGTTTGATTCAGATGTTACACCTGAGTTGTGAGGGGTTAGAATACAGTTCATTGAGTTTGAGATTTGTTTATAAAAGTCCTCTTGAACTGGCTCAGAGCTATACACGTCAAGAGCAAAGCCACTAATTACATTTTGACTATAAGCTTTAATCAAATCAATCTCGTTGACAATTGAACCTCTTGAAGAGTTAATAATAATTGGATTGCGCTTCATCAAATTAAATGAATTTTCATTGATTAAGTCTCTTGTGTCATTGGTTAAGGGAAGGTGAATCGAAATTACATCAGAAAGACTAAAGAGCTTTTCTTGTTCCACAAGAGATATATTGAATTCAGAGACATCGGATTTCTGAACAAAAGGGTCGTAAGCGATTACTTCTGCTCCAAAGACCTGGGCCAACCGACAGACCTTTCTACCGATGGTACCAAAACCAAGAAGTCCAAGAGTTTTTCCGCCTAACTCTCTCGACTCAATAGAGGTTCTTGGCCATTGCCCAGAAGCAGTTCCGGCGTGAGCAATTGGTATATTTTTTAATAATGATAATGCACAAGTAATGACATATTCAGCTACCGAGTCAGCATTCATGCCTGTTGCTGGTTGAACAAAAATACCATTAGCTGAACAAAAATCAGTATCAATATTGTCTAGACCGACACCTAGTCTTCCAACAAAACTTAATTTATTCGCCTTCAATAGAAGTTCTTCAGTAAGCTGAGTCTTATTTCGAACTATGACAGCATCAGTTTCCATAATTAAAGAGCTCAAATTCTCGTGATTTTCATGAAGACTAGGATCATAAGTTACTTCAAAAATTTTTGAAATTTTATCAACACTGTCTTGCTCCATGAATTCTGTTATTAGTACTTTTTTCATTGTCTATATTTGTTTAGATGGTTCTATTTGATTTAAAAATTCTTTTACTTCTGGATAGTCTGGGAGAGTTTTAATTCCTCCAGATCTAGTGCACTTGAGGGATGCGGTAGCAGTTGCTAACTCGATAGCCTCCTTTGAGGTTTTAGTCCTGATAAATTGAGCAAACGCTCCATGAAAAACGTCTCCAGCGCCATTAGTCTCTTTGACGTTAATCTTTGGGGATTGACAATGGAAAATATCTCCATTTTCAATCCAATAAACGCCTTTAGCTCCAAGAGTTACAGCATAAAACTTTTGATTTTTTTGGTAAAGACTTTTTAATGCATCAATAATTGGCATATTGTCTGTGAAGCGATTTAATCCAGTTTCAGAAAAAATTGGGTGAGAGGCAAAATTAACCACGTCATCTAGAAGATTGCTTTTGGTGAAATTATCAAGGTCGACAACGCAATTAACCTTGTATTTATAAGATTCTACTGCAACGTGATGGGCGGCTTCAATCCAATTCGTATCCACAAGATATGACTGGTTTTCAGAAAACTCAAATGCGGGTAAGGATTTATCATTAGTCAGCTTTTCTTCGTTAAATACTGCGAGCATTCTTTCACCTTTTCGATCCTCAAATATATGACTTTGAGATGTTTGAGCATCGACTACATCAATAGACTTTTGGATAGATATTCCAGAATTTAGCAATTCCGACTTTAAATAATCAGCAGCATCATCGTCGCCAAAACGCCCTATAAATTCAGCTTCGCCACCTAGTGATTTAATTGCAAAACTTGCAACTGGAGCAGGTCCGCCTAGGCGTTTTTCAAGCCCATTAGCAACCAACTTAATAGGTTTTTCAGGAAATTCCTCAATCTTGATAACTCTATCCAGAAAAATTGGTCCAACACATGTAATCATGAGGTCAATTGTAATGAAAACAGGTGAACATTGTTGTTAGAGGTTAAATTCACTCATTTGAACCACTCTTCCCTCTTTAATTGATTTTTCAGCAGCTTCTCCAATTGCGACTGCAAGTAATCCATCTCTCAGAGTAACTTCTGACTCGGTATTGTTTCTAATGGCGTTGATGAAAGAGGTGTGCTCATAATATGTAGAGCCATGGTGGTGGCCTGCATCATGTATTTTAGGGTCAACCGTTATATTTTCTTTAAATGCAGTTTGTTCGTCTCTCATTCCAATCCTGATGTCAGAGTTAGTTATCCCAGATGCATTTGATGGAACTTCGGTCTCAATTTTTCCAATAGAGCCGACAGCACACAACTCCTCTTGATATTCAGAGTTTTCCGCAAACATACATAAATCCAAGAAGGCTCTAACACCATTCTCAAAATCAACAATGACAAAAGCATTATCAATAATATCTGGTGTCATTCCATCATAGGTCTCATCAAGATGGTTTACATCTATATTGCCACTAGCATAAACTTTAGTGGGTTCACTTTGGGTAATCAGTCTCATAAGGTCAAAAAAATGACAGCACTTTTCGACTAGAGTTCCTCCAGTTTTAACAGCAAAGCGATTCCAGTCATCTACCTTGTGAAGGAATGGGAAGCGATGTTCTCTGATTGAAAGCATCTTTAAATCACCAATAGTTTTATTATGTATCTCCTTGATCATTCTTTGAACTGGAGGCATGTATCGATACTCCATTGCAGTCCAAATGACTCCAGGATAATTTTCAGCAAGTTTCTCAAACTCTTGACAGTCCTTGACAGTTGTACATAGAGGTTTCTCAATTAGAAGATGAACCTCTGACTTCATGACATCTTTGAGTACATCGATATGGGTAAAGTTAGGAGTTGCAATGATAAATGCATTAGCAATATTCGCTTCAATTAAGTCATTGTAATTATCGAAGATAGCAACGTCGTTAGTAAGCAAATCAAGACTCTCTTGGATAGATTTCTCACTCGTATCACACAATGCTACAACCTCAGCATCATCTATCAAGCCAATGTTTAAGATGTGCTCCTGTCCCATACAGCCGGCACCTATTATTGCATATTTAATTTTTTCAGTCATAACGTGTAAGTTGGTATGTTCATTTGTTGTCCAAAATGAATAAGTTTGTCAGAAATATCACCATAAGTAAATGCCACATGATGCTCTAATCCACCCTTAAACATTTGCTCTAATTTATGTGCGCTGTCATCCCCTAAATTAATTACTCCTGAAGTTCCTGAGAATGAATTCGGTCGATCGAGAACCTCACCATTCATTACAAAAAACTGAAGCTTTCCTTTTGCCTTAGAGACCCTAAATATCGTAATTTTTCCTTCCTTCAGGCTAAAGTCATGAAGGAGTGGTTTTTTTCTATTTGAGTGAATTCCTGACCTTGCGGTACCTTCTTTTGCCATACTAATAGGTGCTAAGCCGCAATGCCAAAAAACTAGAGAATTATCTGATTTATCAACATCAACAATATCGACTAAAAGCGAAGGGTTGTTATTCATTTGATTGAGAATGTTACAACTGATACCTCCCAAAACATCTGCCTCGCATGCACAACTGACCATCTTTTCATTCATCATTGCCATAGGGCCGCATGAAGCGCATCCATATTCCGTAAATGTTTCAGGCCAGCATCGAATGGCAAACGCATCTAAATTATGTTTATCTTTTAGGTTTTCAAGTCCGTGAAAAATAGAAAGGCTCTTGTCGAACTCTTCCTGAACCAATTCTTCTGTGCCTGCTAGGTAGTTAGAGACCTTGTTTTTGGTTTTCACAATCGTCTCCACTTCAATACCCTTTGCTTCATCAAAAAGGTCCTCTAGCTCGAGATCTACGAGAGAAACATTAAGCTTGGATGTGACTTCATTAGAGTCATAGTCGCAGGTATCAAAGCCTTCAGGCCTTGTCCCAATAATTCCGATTGTTTGCTTATCGATAGAGTAGTCAAAGTCAGCTTGTGGATCAGAAATAGTGGCTATATTCCATGAAGTATCTTTAGATGAATTTTGATTGTTTATGAAGTTAGAAAATAGCATTTCGTTTTCAGTTTCATCCTCTTCCATGATTACAAATTCAGGAGTAATACTATTTTTAAGCAATGAGTGCATTGCTAGATTAAGACCGCAAATTGAATTCAATCTTAATCTTCCACCCGTTCTTGGTTCTGGAAAAGATACAATGCATATTGGTTTCTTGATAGCATTTGCAAAGTTTAGGAGGAACTTGGCATCTGTAAAAGTAGTTTGAAATAGAAAAACCTTATCAAAATCATGATCATTAAAAAATGCTAAAGCGTCATCAGCTGTTGCATCGTTTGTGATGAGACTATCAAATCCCATTGCATCTGGTACTAAAGATAGCAGCAGTGATTTTGCTTTTTCAAATTTAGATTCAGCAAATTCAACATCAAAAGTCTCTCTTGCAAGTGCCAAATATCCAATCATTTAAAGCCTCCAAATTCTTTAGTAAACTGCTCAGGGTTATCAATTTTAAATCCATTATCAAAATAATTTTCAAGAGATTGGGCATTTTTAGCAGTGAGTTCATTAAGTTTTTTTACATAATCAACAGAGTCATTAATAAGGCCTTTTTCTATTGCATCAATTTGCGGATAGTTCTTAAAAGCATCTAGCCAAATCGTTCTTCCTGCAAGATAGCCTGAAGCTCCATTTTTGTATGCAAGTTCCAAGCATTTGTAGAAGGAGTCCTTCCCCATTCCTGAAGATAAAACAACCCATGGCTTATCATTAGTTGCTTCAGAAAGTTTTCTGAATGCTGTTTCAGTCTCTTCAGATATCTCACCCTCAAGTTCACTGCTGTCGACAGGACTCTCGAGTTTGAAGATATCAACCTTATATTCATCTTTTGAAAATTCTTTGACGCTATCAATGACATGTTGAGTTTTTTTCTGTTTTTGCTCTTGATATTCAATAGTGTGGTTTTCATCATCTTGAAATGGGTAAACAAGAAGCTCAAGCAAGAATGGAATACTGTATTTTTCGCACTCTTCTCCAATCTCTCTTACATATTTTTTTTGATGCTCTAAGGATTCTTCTTCAGCGTCAGGTCTATACCAAGCTAAAACTTTAACCGCATCACCACCAGCTCTTTTAATTTTCTCAACACTCCAGTTATCTATATTGCTTGAATAACGACCTTTCTCAGTTTCCACAAAACTGTGCTCTTCGAGGGTAATGACAAGACCTTTTGATTGGTTATATTTCAGAATATTTGCTAATGAATAGTGAGGATCCATTAGGATTGCTGTAGCCAGCTTTGACAAGTGCTCAGTAATTAATTTTTTACATTCTACGACTTGAGAGTAGGTGTAATTCTTTCCAGTTGAAGAAGTGATGATGTTAAAAATCGGTGGTCTTTGGTCTACAGCGAGCATTTGAAAGTGATGATTATCAGTACAAAGCTTTTTAAGGTGAATTAGTTTTCCCAGGGTATCAGTTTTCATGCTATTGATTATTATTAAAAAAAAATGTGGCTTTTTAGACTTGGTTTTAAATAGTGGAACGCTGTACCAAAAATCTAAACTTAATTTTACTGTTATATATGAATTCATGTATACTTCAATTTGAATAATTTCATATATTTTTTTTACTTTTCCTTTAAATGTATGAAGTTAATCTTAAAAATAAATTGCATTTTGTGATTTTTGTAATTAATAATTGGAGAGAAATATGAAAAAAAGTATTTTATTGGCATCCGTTCTTGCCGCCTCCTCGTTCAGTGTTAATGCAGCAGAGATTAAGTTTGTTTGCTATCAAGACTCGAATGAGTGTGACGTTTTGCAACAGATGTCATCTGTTTGGGAGAAATCAACTGGTAACACAGTAAACTTTGAGGTGGTTGGTTATGACGTAGTTAGAGACCAGCTTGAAAACCAACTAGAGGCAGGTTCAGCGCCAGATGTTGCGCGTATTACAAATCTAGGTGGATTGAATCAGTACTACCTTGATCTAACTCCTTATGTTGATGCTGGAGCTTGGGAAGCTAACTATGGTGCTACATTGCCATGGTACAGAAAACCATCTGGTGACAACGGTATTTATGGCTGGCAAACTCAGTTGACTGTTACTGGCCCATATGTAAACGTAACCATGTTTGAAGATGCAGGTGTTGATATGCCAGAAGAAGGTGCTAGTTGGGATGACTGGGCTGATGCTCTAAGAGTAGTTAAGTCTGAGCTTGGTTTAACGTCAGGTCTTGCAATGGATAGAACAGCTCATAGATGGGCTGGTCCTGCTTTCTCTTATGGAGCTAAATTCCATGAAAATGGTGTTCCAATCCTAGTTGATGAAGGTTTTAGAGATTTTGCTGAAACATTTGTTGGATGGCACGAAGAAGGCCTAATGCCTGCTGAAGGCTGGCCAGCTGGTGGTGGTACTGCATACAGAAATGCCGCACCTCTTTTCCTTGACGGAACTGTAGCTATGCACATGTCTGGCTCATGGATGCTGAATAACTATGATACTAATATCACTGACTTTGAGTGGAAAGTAGTACCAATTCCTTGTGGTCCAGGTGGCTGTGGTGCAATGCCTGGTGGTTCTGGAATTGTCGCCTTTAAATCTACTAAGCACCCTGAAGTTGCAGCATCATTTGTTGACTTTTTGTCACAGGCTGGAAGAGCTGGCTATTTTGCAGCTAACACAAGAAACATTACTGCACACCAAGGCCTTCAAAAGGCAGGAATTGACTATCCTGGTGTAAGTGCTAGAGTTTCAGAGGGTCTTTCAACTTTTGCGGCTAATGCTGGTAAAGCAGCAGAATCTACGCCACAAGCGTACTGGTTCCAAGGCTACAATAAGAACTTTGCCATTTACGGTATTGTTCCTGACTACATCACTAAGGCAATCACAGGTGAAATGAGCCTAGATGATGCTTTAGCAGCAATCGATGCTGATGTTGCAGCGAAGATAGCTGAATAAACATTATTCAGTTATACTAAAGTTCTAAACTTTAAGGCCGTCTCTTGAGGCGGCCTTAATTTTATTAAAAATTAAACCCTGATAATGTTTGAGTCTGTTTTAAATCTTAATAGTTGGTTTTTGTTCTTTGCTATTTATCTTTTGATTGGCTTCGTGCTCTCTAAAGAAGTCTATGGCTTTGTCCCTAAACTAATGTCAAGTATTGGTTGGCCAATAGAATTTACTCAAAAATTATTCGGCACTAAATCTTTACCCTATTTGTTTTTATTTCCCAATATTCTGATATTTGGGCTCTTTACGTTTCTTCCACTGTTTATGAATTTTGGTTTTTCAGTAACAGATGGAACAAGCATAAACTTTGAATCGAGAGACTTCTCTGGCCTAGACAACCTTGCAAGAATTACCCAGGAAGTGCAAATTGATACTGGCGGTATTAATGTTGAGAATGATAAATTTAAGGCTGCCCTTTATGACACCTTTGTATTTGTCATTCTTCAGGTTCCAATTATGATTTTGATTGCTCTTTTCACTGCAATTGTTTTGAATAGAGAGATCATTGGAAGAGGTTTTTGGAGAGCTGTTTTTTTCTATCCTGTTATGCTCAGTCCGGTTGTGGTTGCTTTTTTGTGGACTCTTATTTTAAAGAGACAGGGAATGCTATCCCAAACCTTAATTGATTGGAACTGGATTAGTGAACCAATTCAATGGCTGGTGGATCCTTCTTGGACTATGTTCTGGTCAATTTTTGTCTATACCTGGGCACATATGGGCTTTTATATGCTTATACTTCTTGCTGGTCTCCAGTCTATTCCTAGAGACCTTTATGAGGCAGCACAAATGGATGGTACGTCAGAACAGAGAGTTTTTTGGCGAATTACATTGCCACTATTAATGCCCATTTTGCTTGTGGTCACAGTTCTTTCCCTCATAAAGGCTGTTCAAGCATTCGAAGAGTTATATGCCCTCCAAGTTGGTTGGATTTCTTTGGTTTCATATATTGTTGAGAATGCTGGAATTAGAGGTCAAAAAACATTCTTTGGCTTGGGGATTGCTGCAATGGCATCGCTGATCGTGGCTCTGATTTTGATTATTCTATCTTTGTTGCAATTCTATTTAACTAGGAGACAGGTTAAGCTATGACGGACGTCATTAAATTTTTTACAAGAAGACAAGGAAAGAAGAGAGCCAGTCTCACTGACTGGTTGTCCTACGGATTCTTGTTCCTAGGTTTTTTAATTATATTTTTGCCAGTCCTGTGGCTTGTAATGAATTCTGTTAAGTCGCAATTCTTGCTTCAAAAATATGACACAAACTTTCTACCAATGGACTACGAGCGTGTTGCAAGGGCAACTACTTATGGTCCAGATGGAAAGGATATTTTGATTATGAAAGACCTAGAGCCATGGGTTATGTTTTGGAAGAATTTAGATGATGAAGAGCGGGCCGAAAAGGATGTTGTCAACTATATAAAAAATTTCTCTGGAAATGAGTACTACGCTCTAAGGTCTCACTTTGGCTTGGTTTCAGTGTTTGCAAAACAGTTAATCGCTGATCAGAATTTACCTGAATGGCTGATTAAATATCCAAGCATGTTTCCTAGTGCAAAAAAAGATTACGACCCTCAGTCCATAGTTGACACACTGAATGACGAAGATGCAAGATTGTTATCAGAATACCTTGGACTTAAGCCTTATAAAGGAAATGGGTTCACTGCTCAAATCCTGGTCTCTATGCCAGATCCTGAAACTGGGGAAATAATTGAATATTCTGTAAGTCGAATCAATCCAACCAAGGATACCGTGAACGCAAGACTTGTCTCTGATCCGGCAGGAGGAATAACCAAGCTTCCTCAGAATGAAATCATCATCAATAAGAGCTTGAAGCCTTCTTGGATTAATTACACGGATCCTCTCACCAAGAAAGCGTTAGGAAGTTTTGATGCTGTAAGGTGTTTAAATAATTCAGTATTTGTTACCATTGTTGCAACGATTATCACTCTTCTGATTAACTCAATGGCTGCTTTCGCTTTGTCAAAGTATCGCTTTAATGGTCAGATTGTATTCTTTGTGATTATCCTTGCAACGTTAATGGTTCCAGCATCTGTACTCATTGTTGGGATATTCAAGATGGTCACAATGACTGGATTGTCTGGCTCCCTTTGGGGGGTTATTATTCCAGGAGCGGCAACCCCCACTGGGGTCTTCATGCTGCGACAATATATGCTAACGATTCCAGATGAACTTCTAGAAGCAGCCAGAATGGACGCAGCGAGTGAGTGGACTATTTATTGGCGCATTATATTTCCATTGGCGCTTCCTGCTATTGCAGTTCTTGGCATTCTCTCGATTATATGGCGCTGGAATGACTTGATACTCCCAATGATAGCAGTTTCAACAACAAAAGCTGCTTACACCATTCAGCTTTGTTTATTAGATTTTAACGGTGAGTATCTTGCAAGAGAGCACTATGCCTTAGCAATGACAGTGGTGAGTTTGATTCCTACTACGCTCGTTTTTGTTTTCCTTCAAAAGTACATTACAACAGGTATTGCCTCAACAGGCATGAAATAAATTATGGCAAATTTAAAACTAATTGATATTAAAAAATCTTACGGCAAAACTGAAGTCATTCATGGGCTTGACCTTGAGGTCCTTGATGGTGAGTTCTGTGTCCTGGTTGGACCTTCGGGCTGCGGTAAGTCAACTCTATTAAGAATGATAGCTGGACTTGAGGCAATCACAGAGGGCTCGATATTAATTAATGACGAAAAAGTCAATGACATATCAGCGGCCAAAAGAGGACTCGCTATGGTTTTTCAATCATATGCACTATATCCTCATATGACGGTTCGCCAAAACCTCGCTTTTGGTCTTGAGAATCTAAAGCTTGATAAGGATGATATTGAGCAGAGAATCAACAAGGCTGCGAATCAACTAAGGATGGAAGATTATCTTAAAAGAAGGCCAGGTCAACTTTCAGGTGGACAAAGGCAGCGCGTTGCAATCGGTAGAGCTATTGTCAGAGAGCCATCAATTTATCTCTTTGATGAGCCTTTGTCGAATCTAGATGCTGAGTTACGCGTGGCAACTAGAGTTGAACTTAAGGCGCTTCATGCAAGGCTTGGAAATACTATGATTTATGTGACTCATGACCAGGTTGAAGCAATGACTATGGCTGATAAGATTGTAGTGATGCATGATGGAATTATTGAGCAAACTGGCTCTCCATTAGATTTATATAACAAGCCAGCTAATTTGTTTGTTGCAGGCTTTATTGGTTCACCAAAAATGAATTTTTTAGACAGTTCTTCTTTGCCAGAAGATATTAAGAAGCTTGCTCCAAAGGGTGCAAGAACTTTTGGGATTAGGCCTGAACACCTCAAAATTCAAGACCAGAACGCTCTACCTCTGGATGTGAATAGTGTTGAACAGTTGGGTTCTGATAGTTACCTTTATGGGTCTACTATAGACAATCAAGAAATATCAATCAAGCTCAATAGTCAAACAAGTATTAGAAGAGGAGAGTCTATCAAAGTAGGCTTTGATGAGGCTAATACCCACTGGTTTAATGAAAAAGGAGCTTCTCTTTAATTTTTGATTGTGTATCATCGTTTTATTTAGTTTTCAGTCAAATCTTGTATGACTTCAAAAAGCCAATCAACGGTTTGGATTAAAAGTCCTATGGCCATCTTCGCAGAGAATGCTGAAGAGGGTATTGTTGTTCAAGATGAAAAAATTTTAGAATTGGTCGCTCGAGGTCAAAAACCTAAAAATCAAATTGATGAGGTTTATGACGCTGGTGACAGTGTGTTGTTGCCCGGTCTAATCAATACACATCATCATTTTTACCAGACGCTTACTAGGGCTTATCCAGAGGCATTAAATAAAGAGCTTTTTCCATGGCTTAAGAGTCTTTATAAGGTGTGGGCAAACATTCAGCCTGAAATGATTGCAGTTTCAACTGAACTAGCATTATCAGAGTTGCTATTGTCTGGCTGTACGACTGCAAGTGATCACCATTATCTTTTTCCAAGCCAGCTTGAAAATGCGATTGATATTCAGGTCGATGAGGCTAAAAAATTAGGAATACGCGTTGTATTGACTAGAGGTTCAATGAGCCTTGGGGAGGATGATGGAGGACTACCCCCGCAGTCAGTTGTTCAAACCAAAGAGCAGATTCTATCTGATAGTGAGCGTCTGATTACAACCTATCATGACAGCAGTCAAGGCTCAATGACCCAAATTGCTCTTGCTCCATGCTCGCCTTTTTCAGTAACTACTGACCTCATGATAGAGACTGCTGAGCTTGCTGAACAGTACAATGTGAGACTTCACACTCACCTCGCTGAAACTATAGATGAGGAAAATTTTTGTTTAGAGAAGTTTGGTTTGAGAACGGTTGACTACCTAGAGAGTGTGGGGTGGCTATCTAATCGGACTTGGCTCGCTCATGGCATACACTTCAATAAAGAAGAAATACAAAAATTAGGTCAAGCGGGTGTTGGTATTTGCCATTGTCCAACCTCGAACATGATGCTGGCTTCTGGTATTTGCCATAGCCTTGAACTTGAAGATGCTGGGTCTACTATTGGTCTTGGCGTGGATGGTTCTGCTTCGAATGATGGCTCTAATATGATTGCTGAATTAAGGCAAGCAATGTACTTGCAGCGCTTGCGTTACGGTGCATCAAAGATTACTCATCAAAAAGCCTACAATTGGGCTACCAAAGGTTCCGCTGCGCTTCTGGGAAGAAGCGATATTGGCGAGATTGCAGTAGGCAAACAGGCTGATCTAGCACTCTTTAAGCTTGATGAAATGAGATTTTCAGGTAGCCATGACTCTTTGGCAGCATTGCTGCTTTGTGGCGCACAAAAAGCAGACAGAGTCATGATTGCTGGAAACTGGAAGGTTGTTGATGGCCGGATTATTGATCAAGATGCATCTGAATTAATGAGTCGTCATAGCAATGCAGCCAAACTATTACGCCAGCTATCTAGCGTATAGTTTTTTTCTTAGAGCAGTCGTTGACTTGCTCTAAAGACTTATTTATAATTTCAACTTGAATATTGTTACATAAATCAAGTTGAGTATGAATACATCAAACCATGGAGGCGCCAGAAAGGGCGCTGGCCGTAAAAAAAACTCAGGTAGCTTTAAGGAAGAAACAAAAGTTATTAGAGTTCCTGTTAGTCTCGTCAATGCCATTAATCCTGTCATTGAGGTTTATAAATCTCAGGTTAAATCTGATGTCGAAGTTCTTGTAGCTAGTGACAATCCAACTCAACTATCGATTCCAATTTTTACTTCTAGAGTGCAGGCGGGCTTTCCCTCTCCGGCGGATGATCATTTGGAGGATACGCTTGATTTGAATACGCATTTAATTCACCATAAGGAGGCTACATTTTTTGTAAAGGCTCAAGGTGATTCGATGATAGGGGCAGGCATTCAACAAGGAGATATTTTGATAGTTGACAAATCTTTAACTGCCAAAAGTGGAAAGATAGTGATCGCAGTTGTCGATGGCGAGTTTACTGTTAAACGTCTTCATAAGTACAAAGGAAACATAACTCTTAAGGCTGAAAACCCTGACTTTAAAGACATTAAGATTGGAGGTGATGACGAGCTGATTATATGGGGTGTTGTGACATCAGTAATCCATCAGTATGACTAATCGAACTAAGTTTGCATTAATCGACTGCAACAATTTTTACGCTTCCTGTGAAAGAGTATTTGAACCTAAACTAGAAGGAAGGCCCATCGTTGTTCTTTCTAATAATGATGGATGCATTATTGCGCGATCTAACGAAGCCAAAGCTCTAGGCATTAAAATGGGATCTCCCTTTTTTAAAGTCAAGGATTTAGTTGCCAAGAACGATGTTGTAGTCAAATCTTCAAACTACCCTTTGTATGGAGATATGTCTTCTAGGGTAATGAAAATTATTGGAGAATACTCACCTGTCCAGGAAGTTTACTCTATCGATGAAAGCTTTTTAGATTTAGAAGGACTTCCATTTAACTTAATCAGCCATATGCAATCTCTAAGACAGCGAGTCAAAAGTTGGACAGGAATTCCAGTGTGCGTTGGTATTGGAAGCACTAAAGTTTTGGCAAAGCTCGCCAATCGTATTGCTAAAAAGTACCCAAGATTTGATGGCGTTTTCGATATAGATGAACTGCCTTATGAGAGGTATTGCAAGCTATTAAAGTCTGTTGAAGTAGGTGATTTATGGGGTGTAGGAAGACAAAGCGCTAAAAAACTTAATCGTATTGGAGTTTATACCAGCTATGATTTTTATCAATCTGACGTTGGTGTTATTGAAACCCTTCTGGGGGTTAATGGTAAAAGAATTCATCAAGAGCTTTACGGCAACTCATGCATTCCTATTGAGTCCATTCCTCCAATAAGAAAGCAGATCGTCTCTTCTCGCTCCTTTGGGTGTGATTTAAAAGACTTTGATGAGTTAAATCAAGCTCTCACTAACTTAACTAGAAAGGCCGTTAATAAGCTAAATAACCACAAGCTTTCAACGACAACTATTACTGTTTTTATTTATACAAATCCACACAAGAAAGATAAGCCCTGTGTCCACTTATCCAAAACTATAGGGATGACAAGCGCCATTCAAGACCAGTCTCAAATTATTCCCTTAGTGTCAGAAGTATTAAGGCTAATTTATAAGCCTGGATACTCTTTTTATAAAGGGGGCTTAGTGCTTGGAAATTTAGCCAAAAATTACCAACAACAAGACCTCTTTTCAATAAATCAAAATAGTCCAGCTCAGGTGATAGAGCGTAAAAAATCTAACATGATAAGAAGTGTCAATAGTAAATTTAATGAGTCAATCAAATATGCTAGCGAACTGGGCAATAACAAATGGCTTCCAAGGGCTGATTTTAAGTCAAATAGATATACAACAAGTTGGAATGAACTATTGCTGATTTAAGTCAAAATTAGCCATTAGTAAATTTGAGAAATAGGGTCATTTTTATTGGGAAAATTGCATAAATATTTTCATAGTCTATAATAAATTCTTTTTTTACTGGACTATTTAGTTTAATCGTATTGGATATTGGACTACCAGGAATAGATGGTCTTGAGGTATGTAAGAGGGTGCGTCAAAACTCAAATATACCTATCATTATGCTGACTGCTGCCAGTGATGACCTTGATCGAATATTAGGTTTGGAGTTGGGCTCTGATGACTACATGGGGAAGCCGTTTAACCCTAGAGAACTTCTTGCAAGAGTTAAAGCGCTATTGAGGCGCTCTGAAGTAAAAGAAGAGGATGTGGACAATAACATAGTGATGAACTATGCTGCTAGAAGTGCATTCATAGGTGGCCAAGAGTTAGAGTTAACTGGAACAGAATTTGATCTACTCAGTGTTTTTCATAAACAAATTGGAACAGTTCTGAGTAGAGATGAGATTGGAGAGTTGCTCCATGGAAGAAAAGTGGATCCTCTAGACCGCTCAATTGATACAATCGTAAGCAGATTAAGGCATAAGCTGAGTGGTCATTTTGATGGTGAAATTATTCAAAGTGTTAGAGGTAAGGGTTACGTTCTCCTTTTAAAAAATTGAAATCTAGTCAATCTATTTTTAACTTCATAACGCCTAAGACAGTCATTGGAAGGATGACTTCGGTTCTTTTCATTGGTATTCTTGTTGCTCAAGTATTAGGAACCTGGCTCTGGGTTGAGCAATTAAAATCATCTGAGAAGGCACGCGTTACAAATATATCAAAAGAACTGGGCTCTTATATCGCTCAAGCAGTTGGATTCTTTGAAAAATTACCTAGTCAATATCGTGAGGAAACTCTCAGCCAGCTTCGTCAAAATGGAGGTACTTTTTTAGATTTTGGTGCAGAATTTTTTGTTACATCAAATAATGAATATGTTGATTTATCTGAAATAGCTAACACCGAGTTTTCAATACTCTTTCGTGAAAATTTAGAAATGTCCTTGAGTTCTCAAATTGGTCAAGTCGATGATTTGAAAATTAAGTTTGTAAAATTTAATGATGCTAAAACAATGATTCCTAATTCACCAAGTGAGGGACTTACAAATAATCAAGTATTAGCTTCACTACCTCCAATTTGGAAAAGCCTTGGCCTGGTAGCTCCTAGTACCGATAATCCTATTGTAATTATTCAATTTAGATTGGCAAATCAGAACGATTGGATGTACTTAGCATCGATTATTCCAAAGGGAGAGCTTTTACTGAGTTTTGATTGGGTAAATGGAGAACGTATTTTTACTTCAATTCTTGTATCAATAACAATGCTTCTTATTACATTCTTATTTGTTCGGTGGTTGGTTTCTCCTCTTCAATTATTAGCAAAACAGGCAGATTTATTAGGTAAAGGCAGGTTTCCAAGGCAACTTGAAGAAAAAGGCTCTAAAGAGATTATTGCGACAATACGGGCATTTAACTCGATGGCACGGAGAATTAAAAAGTTTATTGCTGATAGAGAGCGCTCATTTGCAGCAATTTCGCATGACTTAAGAACTCCATTAACTAGAGCAAGGCTTAGAGTAGAAGGAATTGAGGATGAAGAAATTAAAGAGGATTTAATAGAAGATCTTGAATATCTAGAAACTATGGTAAAGAGCAGCTTACAAACTATGACTGATGGCATTGAGCATGAAAATACAACCGAAGTAGAGTTAACAAAAATACTCAAGACGATTTTAAAACAAGAAGAGATTTTGGGTCTACCTATTAAAATGAATATAACTAAGGAAATAAAATTAAGAGGGCGAGCTATTGCACTTGAACGATTATTCTCAAATTTAATTAATAATGCTCTAATTTATGGTGGAGAAGTAGAAGTGAGTGGAGTGCAAAAAGGTAATGGAATCTTTATTCAAATTAAAGACAGAGGGCCTGGTTTATCTGATGCGGATAAAGAGAATGTTTTTAAACCGTACTATAGGCTAGAGAATAAATTAAGTGACTCTCACTCTGGCTTAGGTATGGGTATTGCTAGAAATATTGCAAATATCCATGGAGGCGAGTTAGAGCTTAAAGATCGAGCTGGCGGTGGATTAATTGCTGAAGTTTACTTTCCAGTCCAATGAATCCAAAAATCGAGCCAAAATTTAAAGATAGAGATTTTTTAATTGATCACATTCAATCTATTATGGATTTTTATCATCCATGCTGTATTGATGTTGACAATGGTGGTTTCTATCAACACTTTAAAGATGATGGAGTTATTTACGATTCAAAAACTAAACATTTAGTAAGTAGTACCCGCTTTATATTCAATTATTCAATGGCATCAAGCAATCTCAAAAATGATGAGTACTTTAATCTTGTCAAGCATGGCGTAGACTATCTGAGAGATTTCCATTTTAATAAAGTGACTGGGGGTTATTCATGGATTCTAGAAAATAATCAAGTCAAGGATTCAACGAACTACTGTTATGGGTTTGCATTCGTCTTACTTGCCTACTCTGTAGCGTTTAAAGCTGGCTTAGTAGTAGCTAAGGAGTATATTGAAGAGACTTTTAAAAAGATGGATGAGTATTTCTGGGAAGAGGAGTTTGGTCTTTATTCAGATGAAATTAGTGCTGACTGGAGTACTGTTTCAAAATATCGAGGACAGAATGCAAATATGCACTCCTGTGAAGCCTTAATAGCAGCCTATGAGGTAACAAATGAAAAAAAGTATCTTGATAGAGCATTAATTATTGCAGATAATATTTGTAATCGACAGGCCAAACAGGCCGATGGATTGATTTGGGAGCATTACGATTCAAATTGGAAGGTTGATTGGTCTTTCAATAAAGATAAGCCAGATGACTTATTTAGACCGTGGGGTTTTCAAGTAGGGCATCATACAGAGTGGTCAAAACTGCTATTGATTCTAGAGAAACATACAAATCAAAAGTGGCTACTTCCTAGGGCAATAGAACTCTTCGAAGAGGCAGTTAAAATGGGCTGGGATGAAAAAAATGAAGGGTTATTTTATGGCTTTGCTCCAAATGGAGAAGTTTGCGATAAAGATAAGTATTTTTGGGTTCAGGCTGAGTCATTTGCAGCTGCAGCTTTATTGGCTAAACGCACAAAAGATAATCAATATTGGTATTGGTATCAAAGAATTTGGCGATTTAGCTGGAAGTACATGATTGATCACCATTACGGCGCTTGGTTTAGGATTCTAGATTCAAGCAATAACAGATATGACAATCTTAAGAGTCCAGCAGGAAAAACTGATTACCACACTATGGGTGCATGCTATGAGGTCTTAAATGTCCTTTAAGAGCCAGACTTAAAAATTGGAATCTGAATATTTAACGAAGTCCCTTTTTCATTTGAGGTCAATATTAAGTTTCCATCATGAAGCTCTATAACTGTTTTTGCTATTGGCAACCCGAGTCCGCTTCCATAACTATTTAATTCTGAATCATGAAAAAATCTATCAAAGACTTTTGGAATTAGCTCCGGCTTGATTCCTTTTCCATCATCACTAATTATAAGTTCAGCGACATCATTTTTTTCTTTTAAGCTAACGATAATTGAGCCACCATTAGTGCTGCCATACAATAGTGCATTATCAATTATGTTATCAATGGCCTCACTCAAAAATGTTTCGCTTCCTTGAACGAATAATTGTTCCTTTTTTGAGTCAAGTGAGAGGCTTACACTCTGTTTATCAGCTCTCAGAGCAAATTTTGTTAATACCTCTTGAGTAAGTTTTACAAGATCAATTTTTTTGAACTCAGATTTGATTGATCTTTGAGATACATGTTCCATGGATAGTAATTGTTGAGTCAACCTTGAGGTTTTTTTGGCTGCTTCAGCAACATCTTTGACTCTGGATCTCATACTTTTGAGGTCTTTAGAGCGCTCAGCTGCCTCAGCCTGGCTCTGAATTCCAGCAATTGGATTTCTTAACTGGTGTGCTGCGTTTGCAATAAAATCATCTTTTTCAGTAAATGCTTTTCTAAGCTGAGAAAATAAATTATTCATTGAGCTTAATAGACTGGAGACTTCCCTTGGAACGGTTCGCTTGATCTCTCTAATGTCGTCAGCAGACCTTTTTCTAATAGCAGCTTGAAGCTCCAGGAGTGGTTTGAGTCCAAACTGAACCCCGAACCAAACACACAACCCTGTTGAAAGTAGCATAATCATCATGGTTACGAATGCATCACTAGCGAGCTCAAGAAGAAGTTGTCTCTGACCTAGTCTCGTTTGCCAAACATAAATATTAACCCATCCCGGAATTTCTTTTGAAGAGATGAACTCTCTTGAAAAAATAACCCTTACATCTTGATCTCTATAAATGGAGTCATAAAAAATAGGCTGATAAGGTTTAATTTCAGATTCTTTAGGTAATAGAGGAGGGTTCGAGTATCCTACAAAAAGAGTGTTGGTTTCGTCCTTAACTTGATAAAAGATTTGATCATTTAATGAATCAGTCAGAGTTTCCAAAAGTTGTTCAGTTAATAGATCGCCGTCTCTTAATACAGCGTCTCTCATAATGACCTGAGAAATTGTATGCAAAAGGTTGTCATAGATCTCTTGTGACTTTTTCTGAGAGTCAAAGTAAAGTGCGACTGTACCTATTGAGACAATAATCAATAGTGGAATAATGATTACAAAAAGAAGTCTACTTCTTAACGATAAAACTTTATTCTGCATTATTCTTAAGAATCATCCATCATGTATCCAATACCTCTAGCGGTTGTAATTTTAATGTTGTATATAGAAAGTATTTTTCTTAAGCGAGATATACTAATTTCAATTGCATTAGTATTTATATCGGCTCCAACGCCATACTGGGTGTCAACAAGTTGTGATTTAGAGATATATTGACCTTTCTTATTTAACAGGATTTCAAATAAAGTGAGCTCTCTTCTGTTGATTGACAACTCATTATCTTGATAGTAAATTCTTCGAGAGTTTCTGTCAAATTCAATTTTTCCTATTTTCTCTTTAGGTGCAAGAATAGGATTAATTCTTCTTGAAAGAGCTCTTATTCGTGCTTCTAATTCATCCATCTTAAAGGGCTTAACTAAATAGTCGTCAGCTCCAGCATCGAGCCCAATAACTCGATCTCTTGTTGCCCCTCGAGCAGTAAGAATAATCACTGGAAAGGCTTGTTTCCGACTCCTTAAATTCTTTGTTAGGGTAACCCCATCCATTCCAGGAAGATTAATATCAATGATAGCAAGATCAGCACCTTCATGGTGAATATGCTGGTCAGCAAGACTGCCATCAGAGAAATAATCAACTGAATGACCTTCATCTGAAAGAACCTTTTGGATTCCTTGAGCAAGCATTTGATTATCTTCTACCAGTACAATTCTCATAATTAGGATTACCTCATCAAAAAAAAGTATAAATGAATTTAAATAATCTTTTATAGGGATTTCTTCTCTCGACAGCTTTCTGAAAGCTAAAAAATCTATTATTGATTCAATAAAATGATTTATTTTTCTAAAATAGTTTGTTTCTGTATAAGATTGATAATTAATGAAAAACATTTCAAACATTAAATTTAGATTTCATGCTTCTGTTCTGCTTTTAATAGTTTTATTGGGTTTTTCAAACATTTCAAATGCAGAGCCTTCTTTTAAGGGGCAAGTAATCAAATGGGTGGTTCCTTTTTCTGCAGGAGGAGGTGCTGATGTAATAGCAAGGTTCTATGCACCTCTGCTGAGAGATAATTTACCAGGCAAGCCAACTGTAGAGGTTATCAATATGCCTGGTGCAGGTTCAACAAAAGGTGCAAATTGGTTTAGCTCAGAAGCCCCAATAGATGGTAAGGTTATTTTCTCAACATCTGGATCCACACAGTTTCCTTTTCTGCTTGACGATCCGAGAGTTAAATATAACTACAATGATTGGGAAGTATTATTGGCTTCATCAAGCGGAGGTGTCGCATATCTTCCTTCAGACTTAGGTAAGCTCTGGAATGAGAACTTAGAGTCAGCTTTGAAGGTAAACTATATTTTTGCATCTCAAGGGCCAACACGTCTTGATCTAGTTCCTCTTTTGGCTTGGAATATGCTAGGCATGAATGTTGAACCTATATTTGGGATTAAGGGGCGTGCAGATGGTCGTTTGATGTTTGAACAGGGATACGTCAATATCGACTATCAGACTTCATCATCATTCTTATCAAAAGTAACCCCTCTTGTTGAAAAAGGCCAAGCAATACCAATAATGACATGGGGAATTTTAGATGACGATGGAAATATCATTAGAGATCCAAATTTTCCTGATATTCCTACATTTCGTGAAATCTATATAAGGGTTCATAATAAGGAGCCATCTGGCAGTGCCTGGGAAGCATGGAAGGCATTTTTTACTGCCGGTTTCTCTGCTCAAAAGATGGTTGTAATTAACAAAAATACTAACAATGAAATAATTGATTTGTATACACAAGCTTTCGAAGAAATTATCAACCAAAAAAACTTTTCACAAATATCAAAAAATTATCTTGGTGTTTATCCTCAATCCACTGGACCTAAAGCTGTCAAATTCAAAGAAAGAGCTACACAGATAGATCCTGTTGCAATTTCTTGGGTTAAAAATTGGCTTAATAATAGCTACAATTTAAATCTGTAATCGAAAAATTAACTAAAAATTTGACAGGTTTTTGAAAGACTTGAGGGCTATCATCGAATTATCAATTATGAAAATATTTTTGATTCTCCTTAGATATTTGATTAATTGTTATCTACTTAATGTCGAGTAGATCTTTATAACGGAGAGATAAATTATGAAAAAAATGTTCATAAAAATAATATCCTTCTTATTTATGATTGGTACTCTTT
>LUMG01000007.1_pt1 | contig 73699 bp, 77 predicted proteins | sample 729691 | NCBI WGS metagenome assembly LUMG01 (sample SAMN03860269, study PRJNA289734) | marine metagenome | biome: seawater column; feature: ocean; material: water; isolation source: Red Sea water column Station 34 - depth 50m | place: Saudi Arabia: Red Sea | collected 2011-10-15 | depth 50 m
CTTGAATCTTTTGGCCGTAAGCATGTGTAATTCTATCTAAAACAATTGCTAATAAGACAATCGCTAGTCCTGCTTCAGTCGCCTTTCCAACATTAAGCTGCTGTAGCCCTAACAGGACTTCATCTCCAAGGCCTCTTGTACCAATCATTGAGGCAATAACGACCATAGCTAGCGCCATCATCGTACATTGGTTGATTCCTTGCATAATATTTGGAAGTGCTAATGGCAACTGAACACCAAGTAACTTTTGTTTTTTGCTTGCACCAAAGGCTTCGGCTGCTTCTATCACTTCGGTATCAACTAGAGTAATGCCAAGATCAGTTAATCTTACTAATGGCGGGACTGCGTAGATTACTGTTGCAATAATAGCAGGAACGGCTCCTAAGCCAAAAAGCATAATGCCAGGAATAAGGTAACAGAAACTAGGAATTGTCTGCATTAAGTCCAGAACTGGAAGTATTGCATTTCGTACCCTGTTACTTCGAGACATGGTAATTCCTAGAGGAATGCCAATAATGATGCAAATAAGAATTCCAATGATCATTATTGATGTCGTTTCAATTGCTTTATCCCAAAACTTTGGGTGAAGGAAGCCAATAAAAAATGTACAAATACCAACAAAAACTGTAGTCCCTAGTTTTCTTCCACTAGAGAAAAATACAATTGCGACTACAAGTGCAATGACCAGTGGCCATGGCATCATGATTAAAAATTTCTTTAGTGAAAGAATTGCACCAAGTAAAAAATTATTCACCATTTCAAAGTAAATTCCATACTCTTCATTGAAGACCTTAAATCCATCATTGATCCATTTCATTAGAGGAATATCAAGCCACTTTGGCCAATCATTCAACCAACTCAGATCTGAAAAAAGCTCCATAACGCTGTCTGGCTTCCTTCTTGATGAGTTGTAACTCGTTATGAGAAGCCAAACAAAAATAATTGGAAAAGTTAAGTACGTGAGTAGTTTTCTAATCATAGTGAACTATTATGAAAAAAAGAGCTCACGAGTGAGCTCTTTTTTAATTGTGTTAAATAATACTTACAGCGCTGCCGAAACTTTAGCGGCAACTTCAGCTGATACCCACGATTTCCAATCGTCGTTATTTTCTAGGTATTCAAGTGCAGTGACATGTCTCTATATTCAGTTGCACAAGTAGCGGTATATGCATCTTTACCGTTTGCCTTGATATTCTCAACAACTTCAGACATTGCATTCCAGCATGCCTCGTTGAAAGGAGGCTCTTTAAGTCTCACTAAATCAACCTTGCCCATGAGACCTGTTGGCGCCCAGTAGTATGTAAAGATTGGTTGCTTTTTAGCAAAAGCACCTGCGATAGCAGCATCTAAAGCACCACCTGAACCTGGATCAAAGTTAGTGTAGTAATTATCTAATCCATATACTTTTTGTTTTACATAGTTTACTGTATAGCAAGTCCATCCTGAAATACAGCTTGTCATTCTTCCTTTAGATGGATCTTCTGGATCTGTGAATAATGCTGCAACTTCAGGGTTAAGCATATCTAAAACAGTTTTTAAGTTGTATTTATCTGCTGTCGCTTTATCAACATAGAATGCTTGCTGAGAATCAGGTGTATTAATACCAATATTTCTGATAATCCCAGCCTCTTCAACTGGGTCATAGTTTCCTACAATATTGTCATACCAGAGCTCAGTAACAATGTCTAATTGACCATCATAGTGAGCAGCCATAATCGGAGTTGTACTTCCTTTAGTGACCTCTACATCACAACCATAACCATGCTCTAGAATAAAGCCAACAATTGCAGTATGAACGTTTGCACTACTCCAGTCAAAATCAGCTAAACGAGCTTTTCCACAGTCAGCGCTTACAACTCCTGGCGCCATAGCGATGGAAATAGCGGATACAGCTAATAATTTATTTATTAGTTTCATTTTCTCTCCTTAGATTTAAAAATAAATCCACTAAAAAAAAGTGGATTAACTTAAGTTTAACTTAATTCATGTGATATTGAAATATTATTTCGACAATTTTGTATTTTTTTTTCGTCAAAAATACTATATTTGTTAAAAAATATTACTTGGTAATATAATGCATCTTTATATAGGGTATTTTGACTTGTTAGAATAATAAAACCAACCCTGCAAGAAAGATGAGACCCAAAATAACCTTTTTGAATAGTTCTTCGTCTATAAATGAATAGATCTTAACACCAATCAGAGAGAGGTTGACCCAGATTGTAGGAAGTATCCCACCGAGAGCAGCAAATCCACCCAGTATCCCGCTGATAAAGCCGACTAATTTATCAAGTGAAGGACTACTTGTAAAGTTGATAAATATGTTATTACTTCTAAATTTCCAGATCGAAAAGAGAACCAAAATAAATCCAACAGTTGTTTTGAAAATTGTTGGCTCAGTTAATGTTAGTAGGACTAGTCCAGTTGGTATTCCGATGACTCCAAAAATTACAAATGATTTGAGTTTTGAGAAGTCTAGAGTTTTACGTAGCTTATAGATTGGGAGAGCAGAGACAAATAAACAGGAGATAATGTTTAATGAAATTGCAGCTGATGGTTCAAGTATATGAAGCCAAAAAGCGTTCAGCACAATTCCACTTCCAAAGCCTGTTGCACCTTGAACAACACCTGCTAAGAATGCACCAAAGAGCAATATCAATTGAAAAATTACTGGATCTGCAGTCAAGGTAATAAATTAGTTTATTGGATGGCTCCAAGTTTATAGATTATTTTGGTATTATTTTTTTGTTTTCAATAAATTAATCATCGAAGGCACTATTATCTATCCAATGAAAGACTATCTCGTCATAATCAATGGATGAATTCGACTACATCGTTGTGGGCGCTGGCTCTGCTGGCTGTGTAATAGCTAATAGATTAAGTCAAGATTCATCAAACAAGGTTTTACTCTTGGAGGCTGGAGGCTCAGATCGTCGCTTCTTTATCCAGATGCCGATAGGGTATGGCGTTACTTATCACCAAAAGAAAGTCAACTGGATGTATTCAACTGAACCTAGTCCTGAAGCAGACAATAAACCAAGTTATTGGCCAAGAGGTAAGGTGATGGGAGGCTCCAGTTCAATCAATGCGATGGTTTATGTTCGAGGAAATCCAAAGGATTTTGATGAATGGTCAGAAGCAGGAAATCCAGGCTGGTCATACGAAGAAGTATTGCCCTATTTCAAGAAAATGGAATCTTGGCAAAATGGTGCTGATAAATTTAGAGGTGGTGATGGGCCCCTATATGTATCTGAAGTATCAAGCCAGTTGCATCCTCTTTGTGATAATTTTTTGTCTGCTGCTGAAGAAATAGGCATCAGATTAAATCCTGATATGAATGGCAAGAACCAAGAAGGAGTTGGAAATTATCAGATTACTACTCATAAGGGTCAGCGAATGTCTTCCTCTAGGGCGTACTTGTGGCCAATAAGGGGTCGATCCAATCTCAAAATTGTTAAGAATGCCATGGTGACCAGAATACTTATTAAAAACAAAAAGGCATATGGAGTCGAATACTTGAAGTCAGGCAATACTGTTAAGGTGGCTGCATTGCGCGAGGTGATATTGAGTGCAGGATCAATTAACTCACCTCAATTATTGCAACTCTCAGGAATTGGGCCTAAAGAAGTTTTAGAATCAGCTTCTGTCCGGATGATTCATGATAGCCCTGCAGTAGGTAAAAACCTTCAAGACCATCTAGGGGTGAGTTATTTTTATAAAAGTAAGGTGCCCACACTGAATGACCAGTTAAGGCCAGTCTTGGGAAAGATTTTTCAAGGCCTGAGATATATATTAACTAGAACTGGTCCACTGAGCTTGAGTGTCAACCAGTCGGGTGGATTCATCAGAACTCGAGAGGGTCTCAAAAAGCCTAACATCCAGCTCTACTTTTCACCCGTGAGTTACTCTCTTGAATCACCAGATAGAAGAGCAATGATGAGTCCAGATCCATTTTCAGCAATGCTCCTTGGAATTTCGAATTGCAGTCCGCAATCAAGAGGTACTGTGAGTCTGAGAAGTAGTGATCCACTAAAGCCACCGATCATTAAGCCTAACTACCTTTCCCATGAGGATGATGTAAAGGACCTATTAGATGGAGTAAAAGTGTTAAGAAAGTTAGCAAAAACTGATAGCTTTAGAGCGGTTATAGGAGAGGAATTTATGCCAGGGTCAGATTGCCAAACAGACGAGGAAATGATTGAGCACATCAAGGATACAGTGTGGACTGTATTCCACCCATCAAGTACCTGCAGGATGGGCCCTGATCCCAAAAGTGATGTTGTTGATAGCCAGCTGAAAGTCTATGGCATAGAGGCATTGAGAGTTGCTGACGCATCGATATTCCCGCAACTGATCTGTGGTAATATCAATGCAGCCACAATTATGGTTGGTGAAAAAGCATCAGATTTAATTTTGAATGATCATAGAGCAAAGCATGAAGATTATCAGCATTGAAACATTTACTAATGAGTATGTTGGATTGGTTCGTTTGAGAACTGATGAGGGGGATGAGGGCTGGGGGCAAACCTCAACCTATAACAGCGAAATAACTGCTCAGGTGGTTCATCTGCAGGTTGCTCCCCATGTTTTGGGTATGAGTGGGATTGACATTCCTGAAGTCAATAGAGAGGTATTGGAGAGAGAGCACAAGTTTCCGGGAACTTATCTCTATAGGGCTCTGTGTGGAATAGATACAGCACTTTGGGACATTAAGGCTAAAAGAGCAAAGCAAAGTGTCTGCCAACTTATTGGAGGAAGTCCTAATTCGATTCCAGTTTACGCATCTAGCATGCAACGTGAGATTACTCCAGAGGCTGAAGCACAAAGGTTTTTAAAGCTAAAAGAAGAGAATGGTTATTTTGCATTTAAGTTCAGAATTGGTAAAGAGTGTGGACATGATCTAGATCAGTGGCCTGGTCGAACTGAGTCAATCATAAAAGAAGTAAGAAAGGTATTGGGCGATGAGGCCATTTTGCTTGTTGATGCAAATAGTTGTTACAGTCCCAAAAAAGCTATAGAGGTAGGACGGATGCTTGAGGATTATGGTGTCAGTCATTTTGAAGAACCATGTCCATATTGGAAGCCAGATTGGACTCGTGAAGTGACTGATGCGTTAGAGATTGATGTGAGTGGCGGAGAGCAGGACAATGATTTGCGGGTTTGGATGCATATGATTGACACTAGAGTTGTTGATATTGTTCAGCCAGATATTTGTTACTTGGGAGGAGTCACCAGAACACTAGAGGTTGCTAAAATGGCTGAAAAAATGAATATTCCTGTTACCCTTCATGCGGCTAATCTTTCATTAGTGACTCTTTTTTCTGCTCATGTGATGGGTTCAATTAAAAATCCTGGAAAGTATTTAGAGTTCTCGATTGAAGGCCTGGACTATTACCCATGGCAGGATAAAATCTTTACTCCAGATTTTAAGATTGTCGATGGATATCTAGAGATGCCCCACAAGCCTGGCTGGGGAATTGAAATTAATAGGGAGTGGCTATCTCTAGCTAAACACAAGGTAAGCTTTACTGGGTCTCGCTTTTAATTATCAATTGAAACTCATTTTTGCGGCTTGAGTGGCCTTTTTTTTAGTCTTTAAAATACTGTATAATTCCCCTTTTTTTAATATGTTACGGATTTAAAAATAGATGAAGACATCACTTACTACACTCGAGGGGCTTAAAAGATCTCTTAAAGTTGAATTGCCAGTTGAAACGTTCAATCAAAAAACAGAACAAATTATTAAGGGTCTAGCAACTAAGGTTCGCATTGATGGCTTCAGAAAGGGCAAGATTCCTGCAAATATATTGCGTCAGAGATTTGGTGCAAGTGCAAAATCAGATGCTGCTACTGAAATGGTCAGCGAGACCTTAGAAGATGCATTAAAGGACGCTGACGTTGTTCCAGCTGCGCAGCCATCTCTAACAAATATTGATACTGAAAATTCTGAGAGTTTAATTTACACAATAGAATTTGAGGTCTATCCAGAGATTAAATTAAATTCTTTATCTAGTCTAAAAATTGAGCAGGTAACGTCTAAAGTTACAGAAGAGGATGAGGAGCGCGCATTGCAGGACCTTCAAGATAGATCGACAGAGTATAAAAGTGTTAAACGTAAATCCAAGGAAGGTGACCGTTTAGTTATTGACTTTGAAGGGTTGATGGATGGAGAGCCTTTTGAAGGCGGTGCCGCAGAAGGATTTGAAATTATTTTGGGAAGAGGCGCAATGATAGAGGGCTTTGAGCAAGGGCTTATTGATGTTGCTTCAGGTAAAAATGTTGAGGTGAATGCAGCATTCCCAGAAGATTATCATGTAGAGAATTTAGCTGGTAGGGAGGCTGTATTCAAAGTTAAAGTTAATGAAGTTGGTTCTCCTATTGAGCTTAAAAGGGATGATGAATTTGCTAAGAAATTTGGTGAAAAAGACTTCGAGACAATGAAATCTAGAATGAGCAGTCAAATGAAGTTGGAGCTAGATTCGAGACTAGTTCAGCAAAACAAAGACACTGCATTTTCAGCTCTTCTTGAGGCGAACGATTTTGAAGTACCAGAGGGAAGCGTTTCCTCCGAGGCATTGAGGCTTCAGCAAGATATGGAATCACGCATGGAGCAGCAAGGAATGCCCTCAAAGGGTAAGCTTCCAGCTGAGATGTTTAATGAAGAGGCCACCCGAAGGGTTAAGCTTGGTCTATTGATTAATAAAATTGCAACTGATTCCGAAATAACGGCCGAGAAAGACTTAGTTGATGCTAAACTTAAAGAAATGTCTCTACAATATGGTGAAAGTGCTCAGCAGATGATTGATTGGTACAATACTGACCCTTCACGTCTTGCTAATATTGAGTCAATTGTTGTTGAAGATTTGGTTGCTAAACATATTGCAGATAAGGCAAAGGTTACTTCAACTGAAAAAAACTTTTTAGAAATAATGAATACCCAAAATTAATATGACAATTCAAAATTTAAATCAAATCCCTATGGTTATCGAGAGCTCTGGTAGAGGCGAGAGGGCTTATGATATCTATTCAAGGCTTTTAAAAGAGCGAGTAGTTTTTTTGGTTGGGCCTGTTGAAGATTACACTGCTAATGTTGTTGTAGCTCAGCTTCTTTTTTTAGAGTCTGAGAACCCAGACAAAGATATTCATTTGTACATTAATTCCCCGGGCGGCTCTGTCACTGCAGGTTTGGCTATTTACGATACAATGCAATTTATCAAGCCTGATATATCAACTTTGTGTATTGGTCAAGCAGCCAGTATGGGCGCTTTATTACTTACCGCTGGCGCTAAGGGCAAAAGGTTTGCGCTGCCGCATGCTAGATGTATGATACACCAACCCCTAGGAGGATTTTCTGGTCAGGCTAGTGACATCGATATACATGCTCAGGAAATTTTGAAGGTCAGGGACAACCTGAATTCAATTCTTAAGGAACATACGGGGCAAAGTTTAAAGAATATTCAGAAAGATACTGACCGTGATAATTTCATGTCTGCTAGTGAATCTGCTAAATATGGACTTATTGATAAAGTTATTAATAAACGTTAATAAAGCATACTGATGGATCAAAAAACAGAAGATCTTAGCTGTTCATTTTGCTCAAAAAATAAGGATGAGGTCTCTCGCTTAATAGCTGGTCCAGGTGTCTATATATGTGATGAATGTATTGATTCTTGCTATAACCTAATTCAAGAACAAACAATTAAGGATAAGAAAGATCAGCATCAGGATTGGAATTACACACCAAAGGATTTGTTCAGTTCACTTAATAAATATGTGATTGGTCAGTCACATGCCAAAAAGGTTCTTTCTGTTGCGGTTTATAATCACTATAAAAGGCTTAGATCAAATTATGTTTCGAATGATGTCGAGCTTGATAAGTCTAATATATTACTAATAGGTCCAACTGGGAGCGGGAAAACACTTCTAGCCCAATCGCTAGCTAGATTTTTAGATGTGCCTTTTGCTGTGGCTGATGCAACTACACTTACTGAGGCTGGCTATGTTGGGGATGATGTTGAAAATGTTATAAAAAGGCTACTTTCTAAATGTGATTTTGATCCAGAGAGGGCTGAGCAAGGCATTATATTTATTGATGAAATAGATAAAATATCACGTCGTTCTGATTCTCCTTCAATTACCAGAGACGTCTCTGGAGAGGGGGTTCAGCAAGCGATGCTCAAATTGATTGAGGGAACGATTGCCTCTGTTCCACCTCAGGGTGGAAGAAAGCACCCAAATCAGGAAACCATCGATGTCGATACTTCTAAGATATTATTTATTTGTGGCGGTGCTTTTGATGGTCTTGGAAAGGTTATTGATAGGAGAGTAGAAAAAGCTACTGGAATCGGTTTTTCTGCAAAGGTTAAGGATGAAGGCGATAAAAAGACTTTGACAGAACTTTACAAGTTTTTAGAGCCAGATGATTTAGTAAAATTTGGACTCATTCCTGAGCTGGTTGGTCGTTTAGCTGTCCATACCTCTCTTGATGAGCTTGATGAAGAAGCTTTGATAGAGATCCTTACTAAGCCAAAGAACTCAGTGGTCAAGCAGTTTCAAGAATTTTTCGCGATTGAGGGTGTTAAACTTTCAATTAGAAAAAATGCCCTAGTCGCAATTGCTAGATTGGCTCTTAAAAGAAAGACAGGTGCAAGAGGTTTAAGAGCAATCATGGAGGATCTGCTTCTTGAAACAATGTATGAAATACCTTCTACTCCGACAGCAAAGGAGGTTGTTGTTGATAAAGCAGTTGTGGAGGGTTCAAAGCAGCCCGTAATTCTTCATGAGTCGAATAGCAAGAAACGCAATATTCGTAAAGCAAGTTAATGATTTTAGTTTTTATATGATTAAAAATTAATTATGTCTATGGAGTTGTTTGATCGCCAAAAGGAAGCCGTTGGCCAGGGTGAACGAACGATTCTTGTTCATGTTGAACTCACTTCATCCAACCACTCGCCTGGGAGTGTCGAGGAATTTGAGCAGCTAGCTGAATCCTCAGGACTCAATATAGTTGACACATTAAATATCAAAAGAAGCTCTACAAAGGCGCAGTTTTTTATTGGAACAGGTAAGGTTGATGAGCTGGCGAAACTAGTCAATGAGAATGAAATCGAGCTCGTTATCTTTTCATTGCAATTGTCACCCTCGCAAGAACGTAACTTGGAAAAAGCCTTAAAGTGCCAGGTGATGGATAGAACCGGACTAATACTTGATATTTTTGCATTAAGGGCAAGCTCTTTTGAGGGAAAACTTCAAGTTGAATTAGCTCAACTAAAGCATCTCTCAACACGACTCGTTAGAGGTTGGACTCACCTTGAGAGGCAGAAAGGAGGTATTGGACTTCGTGGACCTGGTGAAACTCAATTAGAAACTGATAAGCGGCTGATATCTCTAAGGATTAAAAATATCAATAAGCGCCTTTCAAAAGTCCATAAGCAACATGATTTAGGGCGTAAATCAAGGGTAAAAAATCAATTACCTATGATTTCCCTCGCAGGTTATACAAATGCTGGTAAATCGACCTTATTTAACTTGCTTACCAAGTCAGAGGTTTATGCCGACGACAAGCTTTTTGCTACCTTAGATTCTACTATCAGAAGAGTCATGCTACCAGCTTCTGGAGAGGCGGTAATTGCTGATACAGTTGGGTTTATTCAAGACTTGCCCCATGAACTAATTGAGGCATTTAAATCAACTTTGGAGGAAACACGTCAGGCTAATGTTCTTCTTCATGTCGTTGATGCTTCTGATCCAAATAGTAGAGATAAAATTGAGCAAGTTGAAGAAATCATTGAACAAATTGATGCTGAGAAAATTCCCAGAATCATTGTGATGAATAAGATTGATGATATCAATGATTTTCACCCAAGAATTGATAAAGACAATGAGGGGAATATTTATCGTGTATGGCTTTCAGCTCATACAGGTGAAGGTGTTGATCTACTTTATGAGGCTCTTTCTCAAAGTTTAAGTGGGATGATGACTTTTGCAAGTATTAAATTAGACGTTCAGTCTGCTTATATAAGAAGTGAAATTCATAAAGTTGGATTTATTAAAAAAGAAATAATGAATGAATTTGGACAGTGGCTACTTGAAATTAACGTCACTAGTCACTATCTAGAAAGATTATTAGATAAGCAAGGTGTTTCATTATTATGGAAGCAGAAGTCTCAACAGAGTCAAATGGCATAGTCCAACAATCGATACCTCTTTTGCCGCTCAGAGATGTGGTGGTTTTTCCTCATACCGTTATTCCCTTATTCATAGGTAGAAAGTCTTCTGTCAAGGCAATTACACAAGCTATGGAGGCAGATAAAAATGTATTCCTAGCAACTCAAAAAGATGAAACAATTGAGGAGCCAACTAATGACGAGCTTCACAAGGTTGGCACACTAGCAACAATCCTTCAACTTCTGAAGCTGCCTGACGGAACGATTAAGGTTCTTGTTGAAGGCGTTAAACGCAGCAAAATAGAAGAGTTTGTTGACTTAGGAGATTACACAGAGGTTGTCCTCAGTGACTGCACTTTGAGTTTCGATGATGATACAGAAATTAAAGCCATGATGCGCCTTGCTCTTGAGAATTTTGAAAAATATATCAAGTTGAGTAAAAAAATTCCTGAAGAGGTATATAAGGTTCTTAAAGAAATTGATGATATAGAGAGATTTAGTGATGTAATCATTGCAAATTTAAGTCTTAAAGTTGATGAAAAGCAGAGCCTTCTTGAAAGTAGCCAAGCTAAAGATAGGCTTGAAACTATTCTTTCTATCCTTGAGGGTGAGTTAGATGTCTTAGGTGCTGAACAGAAGATTCAAAACAGAGTTCGTAAGCAAATGGAGTCTAACCAGAGGGATTATTATTTGAATGAACAAATGAAATCCATTCAAAAAGAGCTTGGAACACTTGATGATGAAAATGAAATCGAAGAACTCCAAAATAATATCAATAAGGCGAGAATGCCTAAAGAGGCAAAGAACAAAGCACAAAGTGAGCTAAATAAACTCCAAAGAATGTCATCTCAGTCTTCTGATGCGTCAATTATTAGAACTTATATTGAAAATTTATGTTCAGTCCCATGGAGTAAAAAAACTAAAACAAATAAAGATTTGGTTAAGGCTCAAAAAATTCTTGACGAGGATCATTATGGACTAGATAAAGTCAAAGAGAGGATTATGGAGCATCTTGCTGTTCAGAGTCGAGTTACTCACAATAAGGCAAACATTCTTTGTTTAGTTGGGCCTCCGGGAGTTGGTAAAACTTCACTAGGAGAATCCATAGCAAAATCAGTGAATCGAAAGTATGTTCGAATGGCGCTTGGTGGCGTTAGAGACGAAGCTGAAATACGTGGACACAGAAGGACATACATTGGTGCAATGCCCGGTTCAATTGTTCAAAAAATGCAAAAGGTTAAGGTAAAGAATCCATTATTTTTACTTGACGAGATTGATAAGATGGCTTCTGACTTTAGGGGTGACCCAAGTTCAGCTATGCTTGAGGTATTAGATCCAGAGCAAAATCATACATTCAATGACCATTACCTAGAGGTTGATTATGACTTGTCACAAGTGATGTTTGTTGCAACTGCCAACTCATTGAACCTTCCAGAGGCATTGGTTGATAGAATGGAGATAATCCAGTTGTCTGGATACACTGAAGATGAGAAGCTTGAGATTGCAAAAAGACACTTGATCGCTAAGCAAATGAAAAACAATGGGATTAAGAGTTCAGAAATAGTTTTTAAAGATTCGGCAATCATGGACATTATTCGCTACTACACTAGAGAGGCAGGTGTAAGAAACCTTGATCGTGAGATTGGCAGTATTTGCAGAAAGGTTGTTAAAGATGTCACTCTAAAAAAACGCAAAACAAAAGCTATTATTAACTCAAAAAGCCTACCAAAGTTTTTAGGTATGAAGAAATTTAGATTTGGATTGGCTGAGGAGCATAACCAAATTGGCGAGGTAACTGGATTGGCTTGGACATCGGTTGGTGGAGATTTGTTGACTATTGAAGCTTCTTCATACAAAGGAAAGGGAAAGTTAAACTATACAGGGCAACTAGGCGATGTTATGAAGGAGTCAATACAGGCCGCAATGTCGGTTACTAGATTGCGTGCTGATTCCTTAGGAATTGCCGATGATTTCCATGAAAAGCTTGATATTCATATTCATGTCCCCGATGGATCTACTCCGAAAGATGGTCCTAGTGCTGGTGCAGCAATGTGCACTGCTTTAGTTTCAGTTTTGACTGGTAGAAAAGTTAAGGCAGCTGTCGCAATGACTGGAGAGATTACTCTTCGAGGTGAGATCACTCCAATTGGAGGACTTAAAGAAAAGCTTCTTGCAGCTATGCGCGGTGGTATCAAAACAGTTATTATCCCTGAGGATAATGAGAGAGAGCTTTCTGAAGTACCTGAAAAAATCAAAAGCAAGCTTGAAATTATTAAAGTTAAATGGATTGATCAAGTGCTAGACATTGCACTTGAGAAATAATTAGTCACCAAATCAAATTTGTTTGACTAGTTGAGCATAATAAAAACCATCATGGTTGTTATGAGGCAATTGTTGACTGCCAGTTGTTTTAAATCCCCAAGAAAGATTTATTTCTTCAATTTTTGCATCAGATGTTTTTTCTAAAAATCTATTGATTTGATTCTCATTTTCCTCTTTTAATATCGAACATGTAGCATATAAAAGTTTCCCTCCTGGTTTTAGCATTGTCCAAAGATTCTCAAGAATAGATGACTGAGTTTCAATGATTTGACCTAGATCTTTTGGTTTTCTTAAAAGCTTAATATCCGGGTGTCTTCTAATAACTCCAGTTCCTGTACATGGTGCATCTAATAAGATACTATCAAATTTTTTTTGATTCCACCAGTCCTTTTTTGTGGCATCGCCAGAAACCACCTTAACGTTTTTAACCTTCATTCGAGTAAGATTTTCTCTAACTCGCTTTAATCTCATTTCATCAAAATCTAAAGCTATTATTTCTGAATCTGGAGCAAGTTCTGCAAGATGGGTTGTTTTTCCTCCCGGTGCGCAGCAAGCATCTAAAATTGAGTCATTTTTTTTGGGCGACATGAGATATCCAGCCAATTGTGCAGATACATCTTGAACATAGCATGAGCCTTTTTCAAAATCAGGTAGTTTATCAACACTAATAGCTTCCCTTAGGGTCAATGACTGTTCAGATATCTCAGAAGAATAAGAATCAATATTTTGACCCATCAGTTTCTTTTTATAGTTTTCTCTTCCAATAGATGGATGAACTCTAATACTCATTGGAGCTTGTTTATTATTTTCTATGAAAATATTTTCATAATTCTCTGGATAGTCTTTTTTTATTTTTTTTACAAGCCAGCTTGGGTGTGAATAATGGCTTGAATCAAGAATTACTTTTTGATCCCTATCAATGCCCCTGAGGATTGCGTTAATTAAGCCTTTTGCCCATGTTTTATCAATTATCTTTGCTACTTCCACTGTTTCATTGATTGCTGCGTGTCTGGAAATATCGGTATAAATTATTTGGTAAGCACCAAGCACCATCAAGCAATGCAGATCAAGATTTTTCTTTTCTAATGGCTTATCGAGTCGAGGAGTTATGATGTCATTGAGGTGATGATAAAACCTAATCGATCCAAATGCCAAAGATTTTGCAAATGAAATGTCTAGCTGATTGACTGGAAAAAGTGCTTCAGACAAAGAACGCTTCTGTAAAACTACTTCGCAAATAGCTTTATGTGCAATGACTCTGGCGTTATTTTTATCGGGCAATTGTTTGTAAAATTCTATTTAACAAATCGTTTGGAGGCAGGTAACCCGGCAAATTTGTACCATTTTCAAAAAATATTGATGGCGTTCCATTAACACCTAATTGCTTTGAGATTGCCAGTTGTTCAGCAACCGGGTTTATACAATCCGGACTATCTGGTAGATATCGTTTAGTTTTATAGTCATGGATGGCGAGTGCCTTGTCTTCTGCACACCAGATTTTTTCCATGGCACTTTGAGCATTTGGATGAAGTTGCTCTAAAGGAGATGCTAGATACTTGACGGTAATACCTAGTTTATTCATTTCATTCATATTGGCATGCAATTTAGCACAGTAAGGGCAGTCAACATCGGTAAAGACGTTGATTACATATTTTTCATCTTTAGCCTTAAAGATTATCTTGTCGTCATCACTGATACTTTCTAAAATTCCGAGCTTAATCGAATTAATCCGATTTGTAGAAATATTAGTCATTTGTTCTAAGTCTGTTACTGCGCCCTGAACCACATACTTACCATCTGTCGAAATATACATTACTTCAATCCAAGGATCAGTGAGCACGACCTCATAAAAACCCTCTAATTCTGAAGCACTAATATTTTCTGCTTTAATTTCAGGAAAAAATGGCTTTAGTTTGTCTACAATCATGCTGACCTCTGCCAGTGCAAAGTTAGTTAAAAATATTAAAGTGACAGCTATTAACTTTTTCATATAAGAAACCGATGATTAAAGGAGTAAATTTTACAGTTTTTTGGTAGAATACCGGGATTATAATTCTCGGAACTAGATATGGACTTTTTCGTTACTCATCAGGCTGTTGATCACTACAGTGGTGACTGCTCAGTTGCCTTTGCTTCAAAGGACAAATCAAATGACAACAGAATTATTCAGACTTATTTAGATCTTCACCGATTTGAGCCAAAACTAGCGAATACTCTAATGCTTGGAAATGTAGAAGGTTATAAGTCTAGAAGAGTTCTAGTGGTTGGCTTAGGAGAATTGCCTCTTACTAAGAAAAACTTCATTAAGGCGTTAAAATCACTCTCATCAGCAATGAGTAATTCAAAGGTGAAAAATGTGGTCATTCCTAGTGTCGAGGTTGAGGGTGCTGATGAGTCGTGGATTCAAATTTCAATTGCTAGGGTTCTGAAGAACGAGAGTTATAAGGTTAACAAGGTTGGTGTAAAGGAAGAAAAAAGTGATATTCTCCTCGAGGCGGTTAATATATATTCAAAAAATAATGGTGCTTCAGAAATACAGAAAGGAGTGGCTATTGCTAATGGAATGGCGCTTACAAGAGAACTAGGTGACTTGCCTCCAAATATCTGTACTCCAACTTACATTGCCGATACTGCCAAATCAATTGCAAAAACTTATGGGCTAGAATGTGAGATTTTAGAGGAATCTGATATGGAGTCTCTCGGAATGCACTCCTTACTCTCAGTCTCCAAAGGCTCCTCTCAACCTGGAAAATTAATCAGTTTAAAATATTCGAATGCGGGAAATGATGCCCCTATCGTACTAGTAGGAAAAGGGGTAACCTTTGATAGTGGGGGAATTTCTTTAAAGCCTGGCTCAGGAATGGACGAAATGAAGTACGATATGTGCGGTGCAGCTTCAGTTCTAGGAACAATGAGTGCTATTGCTGAAATGAATCTTAAAGTTAATTTAATCGTTGTTGTGCCTGCAGTAGAAAATATGCCTGCTCATAATGCTTCTAAACCTGGCGATGTAGTAAAAAGTATGTCAGGACAAACTATTGAAATACTTAATACTGATGCAGAAGGTCGACTCATATTGTGTGATGCTTTAACTTATTGTGAAAAATATAAACCAAAAACGGTTATTGATATTGCCACACTAACTGGAGCCGTTATTATTGCATTAGGAAAACACCATTCTGGCGTGATGTCAAATGATCAAGATCTTGCAGATGCCTTGAAAATTTCAGGTGAATCTGCCCAAGATACTGTTTGGCAGCTTCCACTTGACGAAGAATACGATGACCAACTCAAATCTAATTTCGCAGATATGGCGAATATTGGTGGTAGAGAGGCAGGTACAGTAACCGCAGGGTGTTTTCTAGCTCGTTATACAAAAAAATATTCCTGGGCTCATATTGATATTGCAGGAACTGCATGGCTCGGAGGATCTAAAAAAGGTGCCACTGGACGTCCTGTGCCATTATTGACTCAGTATATTATGGATCAAGTTTAGGAATCAAGTTATGAGCTCATTTAAAGACGTAGAAATTATAAAAGCTGCTAACATTTATTTTGAAGGCAAAGTCACTAGTAGAGTTATAAAGTTTAATGATGAAAGCACCAAAACTCTTGGAATTATGATGCCAGGTGAGTTCGAATTTTCTACTGAAAAGCATGAACTTATGGAGATCCTCGCTGGTGAGCTAAGTGTTTTACTTCCAGGGGATGAACATTGGCAAACTATAAAGGGCGGAGATTCATTTGAAGTTCCTGCACAAAGCATTTTTAAGTTAAAAGTTAAATCAGTTGTTGATTATTGCTGTTCATATTCTTAACTTGAATAGTATCTTATAATGCTCTAATAGGATATGGATTCAATTGTACTCATCAATGGTCAAGAGCAGTCAGATATAAGTATTTATAACCGCAATGTTCAATACGGCGATGGTTTATTCGAGACTTGTGTTGCTAAAGATAATCAAATATTATTTTGGGAAAAGCATCTCTTAAGGCTAGAAGAAGGTTGTGAGAGGCTAAAAATAAAAAAAATAGAAGAATCAACTTGGCTAAAAGATATTAAAAAGGCCTTTGGTTTATCTGCACATAAAAATTGCGTCATTAAATTAATTCTCTCTCGAGGAAATTCCCAAAGAGGCTACAGCTATCCTAGTGATATCATGCCGGTTAGAGTTGTCATTCTCTCAGAGATGAAAAAAACTCTAGAAAAGAAATCATTCTCCCTTGAGTATGCTCAAAGTGGCTACCATTCAAATCCAAATTTAGCCGGCATTAAGCATTGCAACAGAATTGAGCAGATTTTGGCTAGAGCAACGTTAAAAGAGGACGAGGCAATTATGCTAGATGAAAATCAAAACATCATATCTGTCACTCAAGGAAATATATATTTTATTTTTGCGCAAAAGCTATTGACGCCAAAGCTTGATAGGTGCGGTGTGATTGGAAGTCGAAGATCACTAATTTTGGAGATTGCCAAATCAATTGATCTTAATGTCGAAGAGGGGAATATCTCAACGACGGATGTAAAAAATGCAGATGAAGCATTTATTTCAAATAGCATTATTGGTATACAGTCGGTCAGTTCAATAGAGAATCATCAGCTACCAAATAGATTCTTGACAGATAAGATTAAAGCAGCATTTGAATCTGAGACTCAAGATATCAAATCTTGGACATGTATCTAATAACTAAGGGCAAAATCCTTTCACGATCTATAGCTTCAGTTCTTTTACTATTATTCTTTGCATGGATACTTACATCGAAGGATATTCTGCTTATCCAGCCCCAAATTTTTCAGGTTAAGCCCGGGTCCTCAATGGGTCAAGTAGCTCAGGAGCTTAGTGATAAAAAAATTATAAAATCAAAGAGGTTTTTTACATCACTCAGCAGACTTCTCAATGCAAACAATAAGTTAAAGTCTGGTTATTATGAATTGCAGCCAGAAACCAGTGTTTTTGATTTTATAGAACAAATTTCTAAAGGTGATGTTCTTAAAACCAAAATTACCTTGATTGAAGGAAAAACTATTCAGCATTACTTTAATCAATTAAGCGAAGATCCATCTGTAACAGTTAGGGGTTCTTTAGATAATGTCATGGATTCAATTGGCGTTCAAAAACCTTATGATGGGTGGTTTTATCCTGAAACTTATATTTTTAATTATGGAGAAAGCATTGAGAATGTTCTCAAAAAATCTCATGAAACTATGAAATCTAAATTGATGGAGTTATGGGAAGAGAGGGATAAAAGTGTGCCACTAGATTCGCCATATCAAGCAATCATTTTAGCCTCATTAATTGAAAATGAAACTGCACTCGATTATGAAAAGCCATTAATATCTAGTGTATTTATTGGGAGATTGAACTTAAATATGAGACTACAAACAGACCCAACTGTTATTTATGCATTGGGTGAGCAATACAAACCGCCATTAACTCGAAGTGATTTACAGTTTGACCATCCGTATAATACTTATCGTATTAAAGGCCTGCCTCCAGGCGCCATTTCTTCTGTAGGCTATAAGTCTCTTTATGCAGCTCTTCATCCAGCCAAGGGCAATGACCTCTACTTTGTTTCAAAAAAGGACGGAAGTCACGCCTTTGCTTCAACTTATGATGATCATAAAGAGAATATCAAGAAGTACTTAAAGGCTAACTAGTTTAAAATTATCAGGTATGACAAAGGGAAAGTTTATCACTATTGATGGCGTTGAAGGTGCTGGTAAAAGTACACAAATAGACCTTATTTGTAGCTATTTGCATCAAAAAGGTATTGAAGTTGTCAGAACTCGAGAACCAGGAGGAACCGCAGTTGGAGAGAAAATCCGGTCTGTTTTGCTTGATGTAGAAAATCAAGAAATGCACAGTGATACCGAGCTACTATTGATGTTTAGTTCCCGAAATGAGTTGATTCAAAATAAAATCATACCAGCCTTGAATGAAGGTTTTTGGGTTGTGAGTGATCGCTTTACTGATGCTTCATTCGCTTATCAAGGTGGCGGAAGAATGCTTAATTTAGATCGCATTGATAAACTAGCAGATTGGGTTCTAGGCGACTTTAAGCCAGATCTGACTCTCCTTCTGGATGTTAGTGTTGAGGTTGGCATGGAGAGAATAGAGTCTCGTGCAGCCAAAGATAGGATTGAGCTCGAAGAGAGAGCTTTTTTTGAGCGCGTAAGATCAGTCTTTGTAAGCAGATCTGAAGCCTTCCCTGATCGCATTAAATTGATAGATGCAAATGACTCGGTTGAGGGCATTCAATCTAAAATTAGGGCATATATAGATCTACTATGATGTTTCCTTGGCATAAGAAAGCAAGTGATAAGCTGGAAAAAATGATTGAACAAAATCATCTTCCACACGCGCTACTAATTACAGGTGTTGAAAAAATTGGCAAATTTAATTTCACCCAAAATTTGATTAAAAAATTAGTATGTTCAAATTCATCTTGCAATCAGTGTGAGCTTTGTACAGCCTTAAATAATGATGACCCCTTGCTTGAGCTTGACCATAGTGTATTAATTCGACGCTCTCATTATCCAAATTTAATCTATTGCAGAACTGAGCTGAATGACTCTGGATCAATGTCAAAGGACATTAGAGTGGATCAAATAAGAGCTTTTTGTGAATCGTTAGGTAAAACTGCTGAAACGCTTCAAATTGGGGTCATCTTTTATGCAGATCAAATGAACAACAATGCAGCTAACAGTCTTTTAAAGACCCTTGAGGAGCCTCGAAAGAATACATTGATTATATTGCTTGCTCATAATATTGATAGACTTCCAGCGACAATTTTGTCTAGGTGTCAAAGTGTTCACATTAACCCCTCCTATGAAAATGAAACTGCTCAGTGGCTTGCAAATCAAATTGGTGAAGATACTAGGGCTGATTTTGATCCTATGCAGTTGTTAGACAGCGCACATGGAGTTCCTCATAAGGCGCTAGATGATTTAGAGGGAGACTTTTATTTTCAATATCAGAGTTGGCAAAATTTGCTGCTAGAAATTGCACTGAGTCCTACGAAAATTAAAAATACTGAAATATTCTCTGACAATGAGCTAGATGTATTGAAATGTCTTCAACACCTTATTAATGAGGGGATTAAAATTAAAGTTTTAAATCACGATGGCGCTAATCTTGAGCTCAATAAAGTTATTGAGAAAACTTCATTCAATCATTTATTTAGGCTTTTAGATGATACCAATCGAGCAATTTCACTTTCACAAACAACAGTTAATATTAAATTATTATTGGATAATATACTGGTTGTATGGTCACACATCACCAATTTAAGCAAGTATCCGGCTATAACAAATTTTCAGGAGCATTAATGAAACAATCTTCCATTTTATTTAGAGAGGCTAAAGAGTATATTCCTGGCGGTGTCAACTCACCTGTCAGGGCCTTTAATGGTGTGGGCGGTAACCCTGTGTTTTTTGAGAGGGGTGAGGGTGCTTATCTTTTTGACGTAGATGGAAATTCCTACATTGATTATGTCGGGTCTTGGGGGCCAATGATTTTAGGACATTCTAACCCTGTCATTATTGATGCGGTAAAGGCTGTACTAGATAAAGGCTTAGGTTTTGGAGCTCCAACAGAAATTGAGACATCTCTTGCAAAAAAAGTGTGTCAAATAATGCCTTCAATTGAACTCGTGCGAATGGTGAGCTCAGGTACAGAAGCAACTATGAGCGCAATAAGATTAGCTAGGGGATACACGAATCGTGACAAAATTTTGAAATTTGAAGGTTGTTATCATGGACATTCTGATTCCCTGCTTGTGAAAGCTGGCTCTGGAGCATTAACTTTGGGTGTGCCTACATCTCCTGGAGTGCCAGCAGATTTAGCTCAACATACTTTGACGCTTGAGTTCAATAATTTAGAGCTCGTTGAAGATTTATTTTCGAAGATGGGTGAGGAGATTGGCTGCATAATTGTCGAGCCAATTGCCGGCAATATGAACTGTATTCCGCCCAAAGAGGGTTTCTTGCAAGGTCTTCGAGAGATTTGTGATCAATATGGCACAGTTCTTATTTTTGATGAAGTGATGACAGGGTTTAGGGTTGCCTTAGGTGGGGCTCAACAGGTCTATAATGTTTCACCTGACTTGACAGCTCTGGGTAAAGTGATCGGCGGTGGACTCCCTGTTGCGGCTTTTGGTGGTAAGAGAGAAATTATGAATCATATAGCTCCGCTTGGCCCTGTTTATCAGGCTGGGACACTCTCTGGCAATCCGCTCTCAATGGCATCTGGAATAGCTATGCTAACTGCCCTTGAATCTGATAAATCTTTTTATGAAAATTTGGGTCTTAGAGCTTCTAAACTGGTTGATGGGATTGTTGCCGAAGCGAAATCTAATGATATTCCAATGACAAGTAATTATGTTGGGGGCATGTTTGGGCTATTTTTTAGTACAGAAGACAAAGTCACTAATTTTTCACAGGCATCGAGTTGTGATATTGAGCTTTTTAAAAAGTTTTATAACGCTATGCTCAAAAATGGCATCTACCTTGCGCCTTCAGCATATGAGGCTGGTTTTTTATCAATAGCCCATACAGATGAAGATATTAATAAAACAATAGAGACAGCTTCTGCTGTTTTTTCTTCACTATGAGTTTAGTTACTGTCGGCGCTGAACTCTTATCAGCTAAAGAAAAACTTCAGAATTTTAAAAACAATGTGACTGTCTTTGGCTCTGCACGAATTGAGTCGTCGGACCCTTTATATATTGATGCTTATGAACTGGGTAAAAAATTGTCTGATTCTGGTTATAACGTCTTTACTGGAGGCGGTCCGGGCATCATGAGTGCAGCGAATAAAGGAGCTTATGAGGGCAAATCAAAAAGTATTGGGTTAAACATTGAGTTACCTAAAGAACAATCAAGCAACCCTTATTTGGATGAAAACATTACATTTAACTATTTTTTTTCAAGAAAAGTGATGTTGGTGAAGTACTCTAGTGCATGTATTTATTTTCCAGGTGGTTATGGAACTGCAGATGAGCTAATGGAGGTTCTGACGCTAATGCAAACTAGGAAAATGAAGAAAATGCCTATCGTTTTATATGATTCAGGATTTTGGAACTCCCTTCTATCTTGGATAAAACTTACGGTTGATAAATCCTATGTCAATCAAGAGCATTTTGAATTAATTAGAGTTGTTGACTCTATTGAAGACATTATGAATATTGTGGAGTCAGAAGTATGACTGTAGCGATTTTTGATTTAGATAATACTCTTATTGGCGGTGATAGTGATTACCTATGGGGAGAATTCTTATGTGATGAAGGCATTATCACTGACCGTGAGTCTTTTCAAAAGATGAATGATTATTTTTATCATCAGTATGAAATAGGTGAGCTCGATATTTATGCTTGGGCCGAGTTCAGTTTTAAAGTGTTAACAGAGTTCTCTTTCGATGAACTTAGCGGTCTACGCCAAAAATTTGTCGATACAAAAATCAAGCCAATCTTTCTCGAGAAAGCTCAAAGTTGCATTAATGGTCATAAAGAGAATGGTCATCAAGTTCTTGTAATCACAGCATCCAATACTTTTATTACGAAACCTGTCGTTGAAATGTACGGTATTGAACATTTGCTTGCAACTGAACCAGAATTTAAATCAGGAAGGTTCACTGGAAAAGTTTCTGGTATTCCATGTTTTCAATCTGGAAAGATTGATAATTTAATGCCATGGCTTGAAAAAAATAATGAGAGCTTGATTGGTTCTTATTTTTATTCAGACTCTCATAATGATCTTCCCCTTTTGGAGTTGGTTGACAATCCAATTGCAGTCAATAGTGATGAGATCCTAACTTCTGCTGCCCATGAGAATGGATGGCAAGTTTTTGACTGGCGTTAGTCTAAATAAATAAATCTTGGTTGGAGTTTTGGGCAACATCAAGATAGGTGGCAGCTCCAGCGAACTCAATACCCTCAATAAAATCCTCTCTGGAGAAGCCAAACATTCCCATAGTCATCTCACAAGCGATAAACTTTACTCCCATTTCAATACATATTTCACGAAGTTCTTCAATAGTAGCCATACCATTATTTTTAAAAGTTTTTTTCATCATTCTCGTAGCAAAAAACTCTAAACCAGGAATATTCCAAAATACGTTGGGAATTTTGGGGCCAAAATCAATAGATTGAAACCACTTAGGGCCAAAGGGCATCTTCATCGGCATATCAGGATTACCTTGAGGTGAAATCCTAAGGTGTGATAGGTCTTTAAGCAACAGGTTTAAGCCATAGAAAGTACAAAAAACAGTGACCTTTTTGCCCATTGCGATTCCAGTTGAGGCTAATATAAAGGGCGGGTATGCCCAGTCTAGTGTGCCTTTTGATGCAATCAGCGTCATTTCATTTGATTCAGACATAATGAAGACTATTTTTTTTCGATATTAAAAATGATTTTGTTGCCTTCATCTCTTTGAGAGAGTAACTTATGACCGAGCTGATTACAAAAGGCAATAAAATCTTTTTTTGAACCTTGGTCAGTACAAATAACCTCTATCACCTCTTTTGATTTCATTGAGGCGAGTGCTTGCTTAGTTTTTAAAATTGGCATTGGGCATGCATAACCACACATATCTAGAGTTTGATTTGTCATGAGTTCAACCTAAATTGAAGTAGGAATATTTTAGTTGGAAAAAGACTTATTTAACAATATTTTTTTTGGCCAAGACTCCAACTGCCATAGATATCAAGAATACAATTGCAATTGGATCAAAGGTCGCAACTGCTGCAATCGCAGGCCCAGGGCAGAGCCCTACCAGCCCCCAACCTATTCCGAATAGAGCAGAGCCAACAATGATTTTGTTGTCAATTTTTTGATTCTTCGGAAGATTAATTTGATTGCCCAAGGCAGAAGTCTCTTTATTTTTTAACAGAAAAAAGAATGGGCCGGCAACCAGAATAGCACCTCCCATTACAAACATAAGAGAGGCATCCCAGTTATGAGTGATACTTAAAAATCCTATCACTTTCTCGGGATTAGTCATTCCAGATATAACAAGACCGACGCCAAAAATTACACCTGAGACCAAGGAAATTAATTTATCTTTCATAAATAAATTCCCAATTGCTGAAGAATAAATACCGTAATCATTCCTGTTGCCAGAAAAATTACAGTCGCTATCATTGAACTAACTGAGAGTCTGCCAATGCCGCAAATGCCATGACCAGAGGTGCAACCACCTCCGAGCCTTGTGCCAAAACCAACCAAAAAACCACCAGGAATAATCAATAGGTAGGAGCTGGTTATTTCAAATGCTATTGGCCTATCGGGCAAAATCAAATAGTAGATTAGAAATGGACCAATGACTAATCCAATTAAGAATAGGGCATTTGAGGCTCTTTTTGATGAATTTGTAATGGTGTTTTCGAAAATACCACTAATACCAGCCAACCTTCCTGTGGCGTAGAAATATAGCACCACTGAGAGCCCTATTATTACTCCTCCGATAAGTGCGCTGACAGGTGTAAAGTTATGCATTCTGAATTTAAGTTAATATCAATAAATTCAATAATAGCAGAATTTAAAGATACAAATAAATAAAGTGAGATAGGCTAATCGGAGAACTTTGAATAATAATATCTTCTCAATTTAGGCCTTGAGACTATATGCAAAACTAAAGCCATAATGAACAGAAGGATTACTGTTATGTATTCACTTACCGCAACATCATTTCTAATGCCAAGAACTAAAAGCGAGACCGTAAAAATCTTTAGGATAGTATCTAAAAACTGAATCGGGTATAACTGCTTAGCTTCAGAAAACAAGTATTTAAATGAGTAATAAGCAAAGGTTAATAAAATGGTAACTCTTACCGCAGCCATTCGATGGTATGGTATCTCACTTCCTTCAGAAATATAGAAGGGAAAATAAAGTGCAACACCATAAACTGCAGCTATAGATGCACCCACACTCCAGATACAAAGAAATGCAATGATAAGTTTTGCTAGAAATTTTATAAACCTTTTCATTTTGAGATAGCGAAGTCCAATATTAATAATCCAGAATTATTATCTTATGGCCTTTTTTTTAATAGGGCTAGTGACCGACCTATAACAGATTGAAAAAACTTAATTTTTTTTATGATTTTAGTATGTTAACACCATTTTGTGAGCCTAAGAGAAGAATATCAGCGCCACGATTTGCAAATAATCCATTAGTAACGACCCCAACAATATTGTTAAGTCGATTCTCCAGGTTTTTTGGGTCATCAATTTCTAGTCCATGAATATCAAGAATTAGATTTCCATTATCTGTAGTTAACTCTTCTCTTAATACTGGATTCCCACCAATTGAATTTATGATTTGATACTTTACATAGTTTGCTGACATTGGAATCACTTCAATCGGCAAAGGAAACTTGCCAAGAGAGTCCACAAGTTTTGAATCATCTGCAATGCATACAAATTGATTTGCCACTGCTGCAACAATTTTTTCTCTAGTCAAGGCACCTCCTCCACCTTTAATTAGATTGAGATTGTGATCAGACTCATCAGCGCCATCAATATAGACCGAAATCTCATCAACAGCATTTAGGTTAACGACAGGTATGCCATTTCTTTTAAGTCTATTAGCCGTATCTATTGAACTTGCAACTGCACCCTTGATAGAGTCTTTCATACTCGATAGATGATCAATAAAAAAATTTGCTGTAGAGCCTGTTCCAACGCCTATAATAGTTCCGGGAGTGATATATTGAAGTGCGGCCTTGGCAACCTCATTTTTTAATTCATCTTGGGTCATATTATCTCCATCTTTGTATTCAAAATTATTATACACGATGAAAAAAATTATCCTTGCGACTGGCAATCTTGGAAAGGTTAGAGAATTAAGTGCAATGCTTAATGGCCATTATAGTGTTGTATCTCAAAAAGAGATGCTGGTTGAGGAAGTCCCTGAAACTGGAAGCTCTTTTATTGAAAACGCTTTAATAAAGGCTAGAAATGCTGCATCTCAGACTGGACTGCCTGCTATAGCAGACGATTCTGGGTTGGAGGTTAATGCTCTTGGTGGCGAGCCTGGTATCTACTCTGCAAGATACGCCGGAGAAGGAGCATCAGATGAGGAGAATTTAAATAAAATTTTAATAAATATGGAGCATCACGATAATCGAAGAGCCCATTTTTGTTGTGCAATGGTTTTTGTTAAAAGTGCAGAGGATTCAAATCCAATTATTGTTGAGAGACGATGGAAAGGTGAGATTTTGAGAGAACCAATAGGATCAAATGGCTTTGGATATGACCCCATCTTCTATTTAAAGGAGTTAGATTGCAGCTCAGCTCAACTCGAACCAGAAGTAAAAAACAAAATATCCCATCGTGGTCTTGCACTCAATGATTTATTAAAAGAGTTGATAGACGTTGGATAAACTTCTTAAACTGCCCCCACTTTCCCTTTACATTCACTATCCTTGGTGCTTGAAAAAATGTCCATACTGTGACTTTAACTCTCATGAGGGAAGAATTCAAGATGGCTATATCAATGCGCTCCTGATGGATTTGGACAGCGATTTAAAATATTTGCAAAATAGAACAATTAGTTCTGTTTTTATTGGGGGCGGTACTCCGAGTTTGATGAGCTTAAAAGATGCCAGTGATTTATTTTCTGGTTTAAGAGATAGGCTAGAATTTTCATCTGACATTGAAATCACATTAGAGGCAAATCCGGGAACATTTGAAGCTGAAAAATTTGCCGAATACAGAAATTTAGGAATCAATCGATTATCAATTGGAGTTCAATCTTTCGATGACAGGCAGCTGAAATTTTTAGGCAGAATCCATAGTGAAGAGGAGGCTAGATCCGCAATTATAGAAGCACAAAATGTGGGTTTTGATAACCTAAATATCGATCTGATGTATGGCCTAAATGGACAAAGCGTTGAGGCGTGTATTGAAGATGTGAAAAAAGCAATAAATTTAAATCCTAGCCATATCTCCTTCTACCAGCTAACTCTTGAGCCAAATACATTGTTCCATAAGTACCCACCTGACCTTCCTTCAGATGAAGACATTTGGAAAATTGGTGAAACAGGTGCAGAGCTTTTGAATCAAAGCGGATTTCAGCGGTATGAAGTTTCTGCCTATAGTGAATTACCATCTAGGCACAATATGAATTATTGGGAATTTGGTGATTATATTGGAATTGGTGCTGGAGCTCATGGAAAGATAACAAATATCGCTACAAATGAAATAGTGAGAACTGTGAAAGTGAAATCTCCAAAAGACTACTTAATTTCAGTGAAGAAAAATCATCATAAATCAAGTATCAAGCCTATAGAAAATTTAGCTTTTGAGTTTATGCTAAATAGTCTGAGGTTAATTGATGGCTTTCAACCAGAGCTTTACGAATCCAGAACAGGGCAATCTATTGAGCTATTAAATTCCCAAATGAGAAAGGCTCAAAACTTAGGCCTAATAGATATCGAGAATCATTGGATAAGGCCAACCAACAAAGGTATGAGCTTTCTAAATGATCTGCAGGAAATCTTTTTATAAAAAATATCGAATCGGTTAAATTGACTTTAATTTACAGACTTAATGTAAGTTCTTAACATTAAAAAAAGAGTAAAGACTGTCAAAAGGCTTCATGGCTGTTAAAATACTCGCAAGTTTTATAATGTTAGATTACTATGAGCTCTCATAAAATTGCTGACGTCCTAACCGAGTCTTTGCCCTATATACAGAGGTTTAAGGGAAAGACAATTGTTATTAAATATGGTGGAAACGCCATGGTAGACGAAAAACTGAAATCCAGTTTTGCGCGTGATATTGTTCTCATGAAGTCCGTTGGTATGAATCCGATTGTTGTTCATGGTGGAGGACCTCAAATCGGAGATACTCTAAAAAGACTTGGGAAAAATAGTGAGTTTATAGATGGTATGCGAGTCACTGATAGTGAGACTATGGATGTTGTTGAGATGGTTCTTGGCGGTTTAGTTAACAAAGAAATTGTTAATCTCATACATCAGCACGGAGGAAATTCCATTGGCTTGACTGGAAAAGATGGCAGGCTTATCACTGCAAAAAAACTCAAGTCAGAAATTGAACCTACCTCTGAAATCATTGATTTGGGACATGTTGGACAGGTGGATCAGATTGATGTTTCAGTTATTAATCTTCTCCTGCAGGGAGACTTCATTCCAGTTATTGCTCCGATTGGAGTTGGAAAAGATGGGTTCTCATACAACATTAATGCTGATTTGGTTGCAGGCGCTATTGCGGAATCACTCAATGCTGAAAAACTAATCCTTTTAACAAATACGGCCGGTCTTTTGGATGATAAAGGAGAGCTAATGACTGGAATGAGTTCAGCTACCGTTAAAAAAATGATCAAAAATGGAACTATTCATGGCGGTATGCTTCCTAAGATTGGGTGTGCCCTCTCTGCAGTTGAAAATGGAGTGAAAACAAGCCATATCATTGATGGGAGAGTCTCTCATGCTGTTCTACTAGAGGTCTTCACTGATTCAGGAGTTGGAACGCTTATCACTAAAAATGGTTAAATTAAATAGGGATACGATTAGTGTAAATGATTGCCAAATCTTGGCTCACTATAAATTTGAAGCGGAACAATATATTCTGACTTTAGAGTCAGAAGAAATTGCCATGGCCACTCGTCCAGGACAATTTGTTCATCTCTCTGTTTCTGGATCACTTTCAATGAGAAGGCCCATTTCGATTATGTCTGTTGATAAAGATAATGGGACATTTGACCTTTTATACAAAATAGTTGGAGAGGGAACAAGGCAGCTCTCTGAGAGAAAAATTGGAGACATAATTTCTGTCATAGGCCCAATTGGAAATGGTTTTGAGGTGACTGAAAACAAAATTCCACTATTGATTGGAGGTGGTGTTGGAATGCCCCCAATTATTGCAATGGCACAAGAGTTAAAGGATGACTCTTCTTATAGTCCCTATGCCATATTAGGCTCGGAAGTTCCCTTTCCCTTTGATGTGTCAAAGAGCGAACTGAATGGCTTTCACTCCTCTAAATTAAATACTATGCCTCTTTTGGATGAGTGGGGGATTCCATGTGGGTTGGCAAGCCTTCAAAATTATGAAGGTGTTTATCAAGGCTACGTTACTGACCTGGCTAAAGATTTTTTAGGCAGCCTCTCACCTGATGAGTTAAGCGATGTGGAAATATTTACTTGTGGACCGCACGCAATGCTTGAAGCTGTTTCAAAGCTAGCAAATGAATACAATATTCCCTGCCAGGCTTCCTTAGAAGAGTTTATGGCCTGCGCTGTTGGCGGTTGTGCTGGTTGCGTTGTTGAGGTGCAGACTGAAAATGGACCAGCAATGAAGAGGGTTTGTGTTGATGGCCCAGTTTTTGAGGCTCAATCAGTTTTTAATGATTTCGGATAATCTAAAAAAAGTTAAATCCAGAATTGATTCGGTTCAATCAAGTCAACATGTAGAGCTAATTGCTGTGAGTAAAACTCGCTCAATAAATGAAATTCAAGAGGCTGTTGATGCGGGTCAAATCCACTTTGGAGAGAATTACCTCCAAGAGTCAATAGATAAAATTGAACACTTTGAAGGGAATGGATTGGTCTGGCATTTTATTGGACCCATCCAATCCAATAAAACGACCTCCATTGCAAATCACTTTGATTGGGTTCATAGTGTCGACAGAATTAAAATTGCAAAAAGACTAAGTGATCAAAGAAACCCTAGTCTAGGCCTGCTCAATATTTTGATTCAAGTGAATGTGGACAAAGAGGAGACAAAGTCTGGCGTTTACATTGAAGAAATAGATGAGATTGTCTCAGAATTATCCACACTTCCTAATCTTTCTTTAAGGGGGTTTATGACGATACCCAAACCCGAGAATTCAGAAAGCAGCTTTGAAGAAATGAAACGCTTAATCTCCAAATATCCTGAACTTGATTCTCTATCAATGGGTATGTCGTCTGATCTTGAAGTTGCAATAGAGAATGGCGCAAACCTGGTTAGAGTAGGGACTGATATTTTTGGACCAAGAAGTTATAATTAGTATTTTTTAGTCGATTATTGAAGGCAGATTTATGAAGGTAAGATTAATGATTACGGGCGGCACGATCGATAAGTTTTATAACCAGTCAAATGGCGAGTTAGAATTTGACAAGACTCATTTTCCTGAAATGATTAAGAGAGCCAGAATAGAAGTCGAGATCATTCCAGAAGAGCTCCTACTTATTGATAGTCTAGATATGATTGATAAGGACCGTGAATTAATTTTAGACCGCTGTAAAAAATGTGATGAGGATTTCATACTAATAACCCATGGAACTGACACGATGTGTGATACTGCTAAACTACTAGGTGAGAGTGGAATCAATAAGACAATTGTTTTATTTGGTTCTATGGTTCCTTATGCAGTGAATAATTCAGATGCATTATTTAACTTTGGCTGTGCCCTAGGGTCTCTTCAGTTGTTAGAATCTGGAGTCTATGTGGCAATGAATGGAAGGACTTTACCCTGGAGTGATGTCGAAAAAAATAGAGACTTAGGGGTTTTTGTACCCTTGGGCCAATAAGCTTTGCTACTGAAGGCTATCCAGCATATACTGAACAGTCACCTTAATCTCATTATCAGTACAGTCCATACAGGTTCCTCTTGCTGGCATACCGCCCTTGCCTGCAATTGCAGAGGCAGTGAGCTTGTCTAGGCCAAGGTCAATTCTTGATGACCAGTCTGCCAGAGCAGCATATTTTGGTGCACCCATAACCCCTGAATTATGGCATCCAGCACATTTGCTGTTGTAAATTTCTTCCCCTGAGCGCTCTGCAGTTTCTGTGCTCTCAGCAGACGCAACCATTGTGCTTGTATCTACTCGAACTTCTCCTACAGGTTTAATCCTTTCAAGAACGGAATTATCAACTATTGTATTGCTATGAGACGAGTCACTGCCCATAGAGGTAAGTGACTTATAGCCAATGAAAATCATGGCAAGCGCCCAAACGATTAGCATTAGTTTTGTTGAACCTGTTGTACCTTGACTCATGACCTCTTCCCTTAGATTAGATTAAATTCCGCAATATTATACATTTGGTTATAATAACTTGCAGTTGATTGCAACAAAAATATGTTAAAAAAAACCCTCCTAAGAAGCCTCAATATTTTAAAGATTAGTACTTGGGTTACCGCATTGATTGCCTTAGCATTATTAGCAGTCGTGGCTTTCTTTATTTTATTTCCACAAACCATCAAAGGTCAGATTGAAAATCGCCTCTCCCAGGTCAGTGGGCTGGATATTAGTATTGAAAAAATATCTTTAGAGTTTCAAGAGAATGAACTATTGCTTGCTGTCAAAGAGCTCCAAGTTAGTGCAGAAGGCCTAAAGCCCATTGCAAAAATAGATGTGCTCAGGTGGAATGTCAATCTTAGGGCACTCTATGAGGGCATTGAAATACCAGGGCATCTCGATATCAATGAGTTATCAATTGACACCTCTTATATCGATGAGTATGTTGGAATTATTAATACGGATGGAGTATTGTCTAACATCGGTATTTCAGGATTGCTTGCACTTAAATCACTCTCAATCAACCGAACCAAGCTGATTGGGGAGCAGTCATTAGATCTTGCCCCAATGGACCTCAAAAGAAATGAACAGAAAATCAGTTTATCTATGAGAGATGAGTCAATCTTTAGCAGCTCTCAAGTTCCTAAGCTGAGTAATGCTGTAAGGATTAATACCAGTATTGATGTCGCTAAAGCACGAGAGGATCGAGAAGCCGTAATACCCTTTACAATAAACAATGAGGACTTTAATCTTTCAGCGCAGGTCAAAATTTTCAATGAACAAGATCAGGTATATCTTGACTTTGAAAGTTATATAGATCAAATTGAAGTCTCTAAGATTAGTCAAAATATTCCTGATTCTCTGGCTGATTCAAAGGGTGCAAGGTGGATAGAAACGGTTTTAACTGATGGCCTGCTAACGGACATTATGCTTACAACTCGCTTCAACATGTCTGGTGAGATAGAGGCGCCGAATACTAAATTTTCTGCGAACCTGAGCGATGCAACAATTAGCGCAAGTGAAAAGTGGCCTTCCATTAAAAATATAAACGCCAAAGTTAATTTTTCAAATGATTACCTGAACATTGTTGGAAATCAAGCGAACGTTGAAGATATTGAATTAAGTTATCTAAGTATCACTACTAGAGATTTCAATGAGCCTGAAGCAACTCTCTCTGTGAATGCAAGATTTAACTCACAGAGCGAAGAAGTAGAGACGTTCATTAAGAAATCTTCAGTTTCTGAAAAAATTAAATCCTATCTTGACGAGTTTGACTTAAAAGGCAGGCTTTGGGGCAATGTCAATATGGTTGCTCCACTTCAAAGAGATAATGAGCAAAAGCTGAAGCTAAGTTTTGACATGTTTGCCTCAGATAATGTATTAACTCTTTTAGATGGAAAAATTAAGGTGGATGAGTTTAATTCGCAGATTTCATTTAATGACGGGTTAATTAAAACAAAAGGCAAAGGCTTAATTGGTAAAGAGCTTTTTCAAATTTCATTAAACCCAAAAGATTGGATTAATGAGCAAAAAACAGGCGCAAGAGTTAAGCTCAGTCATTTAGAAACCGCAACCGATGTTTATATTAGAAGAAATGTGAACGAGGAATGGGATAGTGTGGTCAGCTCTGAAAGTTTGGATGCTAAGATTTCAGTATCCACTGATGATAAAGGTAAATTACTTGTTGCCGTTAGCGACTTGAATGTTTCAAGTGCAGACAGTATTGAAAACTGGAAGCTATCTCCCAAATTTTTTCCGAGTTTGCATTTGAGCGCAAAAAATTCTAAGGTGAATGATAAAGAAATACCAAATTTTGAAGCTGACCTCGTAAACCATGAATACGTTATGGAAATAAAAAATTTAGTTTTTGAAAATATTGGCCTTAGTGATGAAGACCTGGTTTTTAATGGAAGTTGGCTCAATGGTAAAACCGCCCTTAGAGCCAAGGCATCAAATGACAACTTATCGACTTTCTTAGATAAGTTTGGAGTTGACGAGCCAGTTATTGGTGGCAGCTTTAATGTCGACTTAAGGCTCTACTGTGATTGCCAACCATGGGAAGTTTCTCTAGAAAAAATAACTGGATATATGCAAGCTGATGTTGCAGAAGGGGTCTTTACTAATCAAGACCCTAATCTCTTCAAACTTCTCTCTTATATTAACTTAGAGTCAATCGCAAATAGGCTCAGACTTTCGAGGGACGAGCTCAGAGAGCAGGGTTATGTCTACGATCAAATCAATGCCAAATTATTGTTTAATCAAGGGGTTGCAAAGGTAGACTACTTTTTAGTTGAGAGCGAAGAGAGTGATATCGAATTGACTGGAAGTGTTGATGTAATAAAAAGAGATTATAATTTAGCGGCGAATGTACAACCGGCACTAGCAGATACCATACCTTTGGCCACTTACTTAGCAGGTGGAGGTCTTGCAGGACTTGGAGTTTGGGCAGCTGACAAGATGCTTTTTGGGGGCGAGGTAATTAGTGGGCTTTTGGATAACGCAATTGAAGTCACCTTTATTATTTCTGGACCATGGTCCGAGCCAGTTATTGAACAATTAGATGGAGTTAAAGTTTTATGATAAACGAGTTACTTAACGATCACAAAATCAATGAAGCGGAGGTTTTTAATTTATTGAGTTCAATGGCGGATAATGGCTCAGATTATTCAGATTTGTTTTTTCAACACTCGATCGCTGAGTCATGGGTTCTTGACGAAGGAATTGTAAAAGATGGTTCATATAATATTACTCATGGTGTTGGAGCTAGATGTGTATTAGGCGATCAAACAGGTTTTTCTTATTCGGATGACCTTAATCTAAAGGCGATCAAAGGGGCTGTAGATTTTGCAAAAGGCATCTCAAATGATAAATCAACTAAGGCGCCTGAAATATTGAAGAGTACAAGATACCCCTCTAAGTACGCTGCAATAAGCCCTCTTGATAGTTTGTCATCTAAGCAAAAAGTTGATTTACTCAGACAGATTGATTCTATGGCAAGAAAAGAGCCTAAGGTTGTTCAAGTCAACGCGTCTCTCTCGGGTGCTTATACCGAAGTTTTAATTGCGTCGACTGATGGCGTTTATCAAGTGGATTGCAGACCTATGGTGAGAGTAAACGTCTCAGTAATCGTAGAGCATAATGGCAGAATCGAGCAGGGCTCAACCGGCGGCGGTGGGAGATATGATTATAGTTACTTTGCAAAAAACTCTTTAGCTGAAACATACACTAAAGAGGCCATTCGTTTAGCACTGGTTGCGCTTGACTCCAAAGATGCCCCTGCTGGGAAAATGCCGGTGATTCTTGGTTCTGGATGGCCTGGAGTGCTGCTACATGAAGCTATAGGTCACGGACTAGAGGGCGATTTTAATCGCAAGGGTAGCTCAGTTTTTAGTGGCAGAATTGGTGAAAAGGTGGCGAGTGATAAGTGCACAATTGTTGACAATGGCGCAATAGAAAATCGTCGCGGTAGTTTAACGATTGATGATGAAGGAACGCCTACTCAGGAAACAACTTTAATTGAAAATGGAATTCTTAAAGGCTACATGATGGATAAAATGAACGGTCGCCTTATGAATAAGCCGAGCACCGGAAACGGTAGGCGAGAGTCCTACGCACACATTCCGATGCCGCGAATGACTAACACCTATATGCTCAACGGTGAAGACAAATTTGAAGATATGATTGCATCGGTTGACGATGGTATTTATGCCAAAAACTTTGATGGCGGGCAAGTCGATATCACATCTGGAAAGTTTGTGTTTTCAGCTAATGAGGCATACTTAGTTAAAAATGGAAAAATCACAACCCCCATCAAGGGAGCTACCCTTATCGGTGCTGGAGATGAAGTGCTTCATCAAATCTCAATGGTTGGCGATGATCTCAAACTAGATCCGGGTATTGGTGTTTGCGGAAAAGATGGACAAAGCGTTCCAGTCGGAGTGGGGCAGCCGAGTCTCAAAGTTGACACTTTAACCGTAGGCGGAACACAGCTATAAATAGTTGACTTTGACTATAAATTTAGTGCTTTTTAACTAGCTGTTTTAAGATAATCTTGGTATAATACTGCGCTGTTTAGTTGAGGATAAACAATGCTCGAAAATTATTTACCTATCATCGTCTTTATTTTCCTAGGAATTGCCTTTGGAGTAGGGCTTACAGTGGTTGGATACCTTCTAGGTCCGAGTGATCCAAGTGATGAGAAAAACTCACAATTTGAGTGTGGATTTCCGGCTTTCGATGACTCCCGTATGCACTTTAATATCCGCTATTACCTTGTTGCTATTTTGTTTGTCCTGTTTGACCTTGAGGTTGCCTTTTTCATCCCTTGGGCAGTTGTTCAGTCTGAGCTTGGATGGTTTGGTTTCATTTCAATGTCTATATTTTTGCTACTTCTTGTAGTCGGTTTCATATTTGAGTGGAAAAAAGGGGCTTTAGAGTGGGAATAATAAGGAGTCACTATGGCTATTGAAGGCTTAATGAAAGAAGGCTTTGTTACAACCTCGTTGGATAAAGTCATTAATTGGGCAAGAACAGGTTCTCTTTGGCCAATGACATTTGGTCTAGCTTGCTGCGCAGTTGAAATGATGGAAGCAGGTTCATCCAGATACGACCTTGACCGTTTTGGAATAGTTTTTAGGCCGACTCCACGCCAATCAGATTTAATGATTGTCGCTGGAACACTAACAAACAAAATGGCTCCAGCCCTTCGAAAGGTTTATGATCAGATGCCGGAGCCAAAATATGTTTTGTCCATGGGTTCATGCGCAAATGGTGGTGGCTATTATCACTATTCATATGCAGTAGTCAGAGGCTGTGATCGAATTGTTCCTGTTGACGTCTATGTCCCAGGCTGCCCTCCAACTGCTGAGGCCTTGCTCTATGGAATTCTTCAATTACAGGACAAGATTCGAAGAACAAACACGATAGCTCGAACCTAGGTTATGAAAGAATTAAAACAAAAATTATCCAAAGCGTTTGGTAAAAAAAATGTGAGTGAGTCTTTTAATGAACTCACACTCAATATCAAGAGTGAAGATGTTTTGGAGGTTTGTCAAAAGCTTAAAGATGAATTTCAATTCGAGATATTGATGGATCTATGTGGCATCGATTATTTAACCTATGGAGAGTCCGACTGGAATGGAAATGCCAGCTCATCAGGATTTGGAAGGGCGCGTCAGGCACAAAAGTCAACTAACCAAAAAGATCAGCGTTTTGGTGTTGTTTACCACCTGCTATCTGTTTCAAATAACCAAAGGCTCAGAGTAAAAGCACTTCTCTCTTCTGAGAACTTAATGATTCAATCTGTTACCAAGATTTGGAATTGTGCCGACTGGTTTGAAAGAGAGGCTTTTGATTTATTTGGAATTTTGTTTGAAAACCATAATGACCTGAGAAGAATATTGACTGATTATGGCTTTGTTGGACACCCACTTAGAAAAGATTTCCCATTGATCGGTGAAGTTGAGATGCGTTATGACGAAGAATTAGGAAGAGTTGTTTATGAGCCAGTCAGTATTGAGCCTAATGTCAATGTACCAAGGGTAATAAGGAAGTAAGTATGTCTGAGATGAAGAACTACACCCTCAACTTTGGTCCACAGCATCCTGCGGCTCATGGAGTTTTAAGACTTATTCTAGAGTTAGATGGTGAGGTTGTTGAGAGAGCAGATCCGCATATAGGGCTGTTGCATAGAGGAACAGAAAAATTAGCTGAGTCCAAGCCATACAATCAATCAATTGGATATATGGATCGTCTTGATTATGTTTCTATGATGTGTAATGAGCATGCATATGTAATGGGTATCGAAAAGATGCTTGGAATAAAGGTGCCTGAGCGTGCTGAATATATCAGAGTGATGTTTGATGAGATAACTCGAATCATGAATCATTTGATGTGGGTTGGAACGCACGGCTTAGATGTTGGTGCAATGAGTGTGTTTTTATATGCTTTCCGCGAGCGTGAAGCGCTGATTGATTGCTATGAGGCTGTCAGTGGATCAAGAATGCATGCGACCTATTATAGGCCAGGCGGAGTCTACAGAGACTTACCTGACAAGATGCCACAGTATCTTGACTCAAAACTAAGGTCTAAAGAAAAACTTGAGAAAATTAATGAGAATCGACAAGGGTCACTTCTTGATTTTATTGAAGATTTTGCAAAGAATTTTCCAAAAAGTATTCAGCAATATTCTGATCTACTAACGGATAACAGAATTTGGAAACAAAGACTCGTTAATATTGCAATTGTATCGCCAGAGAGAGCTATGCAGCTTGGTTTTACTGGGGCCATGTTAAGAGGATCAGGGGTAGAATGGGATATTCGTAAAAATGAACCCTACTCAGTCTATGACCAACTAGATTTTGAAGTTCCTGTTGGAGTGACAGGTGATTGTTATGATCGTTATTTGGTTCGTATGGAAGAAATGCGCCAATCAACTCGCATAATTAATCAATGTGTTGCATGGCTTAAAGCAAATCCAGGTCCTGTCATGTCAGATGATCATAAGGTAACACCTCCTAATCGCGAAGATATGAAGGGTGATATGGAGTCACTCATTCACCACTTTAAACTATTCACAGAGGGTTATTGTTTACCTGAGGGCGAAACATACACAGCAGTAGAGGCGCCTAAGGGAGAGTTTGGTGTTTATCTTGTTTCAGATGGAGCGAATAAGCCTTATCGTGTAAAGATTAGGGCGCCTGGATTCGCTCATCTTGCGGCAATGGATGAAATGGCTAAGGGGCATATGTTATCTGATGTGGTCACCATTATTGGTTCACAAGATATCGTTTTTGGTGAGGTTGATAGATGATTTCAAATGAAGCAAAAAAAGAAATTGACTTCTGGGTTTCAAAATATCCTGAAGGGCGAGAAAGTTCGGCAGTAATGCAGGCCTTAACTATAGTTCAAAAAGAAAATGGTGGAAGCTTGAATTCAGAACTAATTAACGACGTTGCTGAATATCTAGAGATGCCTGCAATCAGCGTTCAAGAGGTTGCAACATTCTATGAAAATTACAATCATAAGCCAGTTGGCAAGCACGTGTTGCGTTTCTGTCACAATATCTCTTGCATGCTGAATGGCTCAGATGAATTGATCTCTTATTTGGAAGATAAGCTTGGAGTAAAAACTGGCGAAGTCAGTAAAGATGGCTTAGTTAGCGTGAAAAAGGTTGAATGTTTAGGGGCTTGTGTAGGTGGACCAATGTGTCAAATTGGCGACCAATATCACGAGCATTTAACTAAGGATAAATTAGACAACATTTTGGAAAATTTAACATGAATGAAGTTTGTTTTAAAAACTTAGATAAAGAAAACCCGGCAAGTATTGCAACGTATGAGGCAAATGGCGGCTATAAAGTTTGGCGAAAAATTCTTAATGGTGGTTTTACGCCTGACGAAATCATACAAGAATTGAAGACCTCAGGTTTAAGAGGTCGAGGCGGCGCTGGTTTCCCCACTGGACTCAAGTGGAGTTTTATGCCACGAAATCAAGAAGGACAGAAATACGTCGTTTGTAATTCTGATGAGGGTGAGCCTGGAACATGTCATGATCGTGATATTCTCAGATACAACCCACACTCAGTTATTGAAGGAATGGCGATCGCTGGATTTGTGATGAATGCAACGGTTGGATATAACTATATCCGTGGTGAATTCATGGAGCCTTACTATCGCTTTGAAGAAGCACTTAAGGATGCCTATGAGGCTGGATTGTTAGGAAAAAATCTTCTAGGTAGTGACGTTTCTTTTGACTTATACACTCATCTCGGAGCTGGCGCTTATATTTGTGGTGAAGAGACCGCGCTCCTTGAGTCACTTGAGGGTAAAAAAGGTCAACCAAGATTTAAGCCCCCTTTTCCAGCCAATGTAGGTTTATTTGGAAAGCCAACAACAATTAATAACACCGAAACCTTTGCCTCTGTCCCAGAAATCCTCTCAAGAGGTGGTCAATGGTTTGCTGATCTAGGTGTTGAGAATTCTGGTGGTACTAAGTGTTTTTCAGTAACAGGAAGTGTTAAAAACCCTGCAAACTTTGAAGTTCCTATGGGCACACCTTTCTCCAAGTTGCTCGAGCTAGCTGGAGGTTTGAAAGAGGGGCGAAAGCTAAAAGCAGTGATTCCTGGAGGTTCGTCAACGCCGGTTCTTCCAGCTGAGACAGCCATGAATATGACCATGGATTACGACAGTATTGCCAATGCAGGATCAATGCTCGGAGCTGGCTCAGTTATCGTGATGGATGACACAACTTGCATGGTTAAGACACTCACTCGTCTAGCCCACTTTTATTACGATGAGTCTTGCGGTCAGTGCACACCTTGCAGAGAGGGGACTGGATGGCTTTACAGAATGCTACAAAGAATTCTTGACGGAAACGGAAAAGAAGAGGACCTAGATTTACTTCTCTCGGTTGGAGAAAAAATTATGGGAAACACAATCTGCGCTCTTGGAGATGCAGCAGCTACTCCGGTTGAGAGTTTCATCAAGCACTTTAGAGATGAGTTTGAATACTATATTCAGAATGGAAGGAGTATGGTTGAAGAGGAACATAACTTAGTTGAGGAAGAGGCAAGTGTCTGATATTGAAATTGAAATTGATGGTCAACTTGTCAGAGCAAATCAAGGCGATTCTATCATCAATATTGCTGATAGAGAAGGTATAGAGGTCCCTCGTTTTTGCTACCACAAAAAGCTATCCGTTGCTGCAAACTGCAGAATGTGCTTGGTTGATGTTGAAGGCGTTCCAAAAGCGCAGCCCGCATGCTCGACACCTGCAGCCAATGGAATGAAAATCCATACAAAAAATGATAAAGCAAAGTTTGCCCAAAAAGCAGTCATGGAATTCTTGCTTATCAACCACCCATTGGATTGTCCAATTTGTGATCAAGGAGGAGAATGCGAACTCCAAGATGTTGCAATGGAGTATGGTTCAGACGTTTCAAAATTCAATGAAGGAAAAAGAATAGTTCCCGACAAGGGTATTGGTGCACTCATCCAAACCGATATGACTCGATGTATTCACTGTACAAGGTGCGTTAGATTTGGCGCTGAAGTTGCAGGAATTGTTGAGATGGGAGGAACCGGAAGAGGCGAAGGCGTGAAAATTGAGCCTTTCTTAACCGAAGGGATTCAATCAGAGTTATCAGGAAATATGATTGATGTCTGTCCAGTTGGCGCTCTAACCTCGAAGCCATTTAGGTATGAGGCCAGAACTTGGCAAATGAATGCGGTCCAGAGCGTTGCTCGTCATGACTTGGTTGGGTCAAACATCTATACTCAGAGCTACAGGGGTAAAGTTAAGAGAGTGGTTGCTAGAGACAATGACTCTATCAATGAAACGTGGATTTCTGACAGGGATCGTTTTTCATATGAGGGCTTAAACCACGAAAGTCGCGCGCTCAAACCCAAAGTTAAGATTGATGGCCTGTGGCAAGAAACGGATTGGCAGGAAGCTCTTAAATTCGCAATAGATGGAATTAAAAATAATGCAAATAGTTCTGAACAGTTCGGCGTTTTATCATCAAAGTACGCCTCATTAGAAGAGTTCTACTTATTGCAAAAATTAGCCCGCAACTTTGGTACAGAAAATATTGACTTCAGGCTAGATCAAGCACAATTAAGTAATGCGAGCTCGTTAGAATCAACAATAACTTTGTCAGAAATTGAATCCATTGATCACGCTTTAATTGTGGGCTCTTATACTCGATTAGAGCAGCCCATGATTAACCATAGAATCAGGAAAGCAACGCTTAATGGAGCCTCGGTTAATACAATCAATAGTAAGAAGTTTGATTTTAATTATAAAACTGGGCTCGATGTTTTGACTTCACCTCAAAAGTTAAGGGCAACACTTCAATCTGTTCTCAAGGCAATTCATAATAAGACGAATAAAGATGCTCCTAGTTTCTTGTCTCAGGTCAGTCCCGAAGATATTCACAATAAAATAGCAGATGATTTAATAGAATCGAAAAATGGAGTTATTGTATTGGGCGAGCATCTAAACAGTAACTTAGACTCTATTGCAATTACAAGTCTTATTGAGCAAATTGCATCAGCCGCTGATTTAAAAATTGCAAACATAACTTTGTCAGGCAACTCTCTTTCAGCTGAAAAGGTAGGGTTTATGCCTGATGAAAAAGGAATGAGTGCTGCGTCTATGTTTAACGAGAGCACTAAGGCTTTCCTACTCATGGATGTCGACTTAGAGTATGACTTTTTCGACTCAAAGTCAGCACAAGATTGCTTTAATCAAGAAGATGTGTTTGTTGTTGCGCTCAGCAGTTTTGAGAATCAGTCATTGTTGAATGGCGCAGATGTTATTCTGCCTATGGCCTCATACTATGAAACTTCCGGTACTCACATTAATTTCGATGGCCAGGCGCAATCATTTAGTGCGTCAGTTAAAAGTCCAGGTGACTCAAAGCCAGGATGGAAGATTATTAAGGTGATGGCTGATTTATTTGAACTAGAGGGTTTTGATTATATTGATTCTACTCAGGTCAAAGAGCAAGCTCTTCAGTTATCAAGAAATAAATCAAGTTTTAAGGATGTAGATTTTGAGAATTTTGATGATTCTCAAATCACAACTCACTGGCAATACACTCCATATGTAACTGACAGCGTCACTCGAAGAGCTTCAGCACTTCAAAAAACCAACATTGGAATGATTGACAGCGCATTTGTATCTGAAGCTACTGCAAAGAAGCTTGGTATTGGCAATGATGATCTGTACTTAGGCGTTCCAGTTTCCATTGTAGACTCGGTCGCTGAGGATTATGTTTTTGTTCATACGAATCAGGCTAGAAAGGCATAGGGGGTAGCGAGTATGTGGCAATCATTTGTAGACCTTACCCACCAGTTGATACCTTGGTTCGATGGCGGTCTGGCCGATATCTTAATTATTGTCATTAAAGGTTTGGCTCTTATTTTCCCTCTCATTATTATGATGGCTTATATGACCTATGCAGAGAGAAAAGTAATCGGCTTCATGCAGCTTAGGATTGGGCCAAATCGTGTAGGTCCTTTTGGCCTACTGCAGCCTTTTGCCGACGTCTTTAAAATGCTATTTAAAGAAGTCATTTTTCCATCAAAATCAAACATCTACCTCTTTTTACTCGCCCCTGTTTTAGCTTTTGTGCCTGCAGTTGCAGTATGGGCAGTAGTGCCACTAGGTGAGGATTTCTATATAGCCAATATTGATGTGAGCCTTCTCTATGTTATGGCGATAGGATCTGTCGGTGTCTATGGTATTGTTTTGGCTGGATGGGCTTCAAACTCTAAGTACCCACTTCTTGGAGCGCTCAGAAGTACAGCTCTCCTCATCTCATATGAGCTGGTCATTGGCTTCGTGCTTGTCACAGTGGTCATGGTTGCGAGCTCAGTCAATCTTAATACGGTTGTTGAAAGCCAGTCTGGAGGAATTTTGAATTGGTACTGGATTCCATTATTCCCCATGATGGTGGTTTTTTGGATTGGTGCTCTGGTTGAAACCAATAGAGCCCCTTTCGATGTTGTTGAAGGTGAGTCTGAGATTGTGGGTGGAACTCATGTAGAGTACTCAGGCATGCCATTTGCGCTATTTTTTATGGCTGAATACTTCAACATGATTTTCATGGCATTGCTGGCTGTTCTTATGTTTTTTGGAGGATGGCATTCTCCATTTGATGGCATTCCTGTTCTTGAAGGTTTATTTGCATTTGTCCCTGATTTGATTTGGGTGCTGGTGAAGATGAGTTTCTTCCTGTTTTTGTATTTTTGGATACGCGCCTCCTTCCCAAGATTCAGATACGACCAGATTATGAGGCTTTGCTGGAAAGTTTTCTTGCCACTGACAATTGTTTGGATATTCGTTGTTGCTTTGATGACACAATTAGGACTCGGGCCTTGGTTTTAAGGAGATAGAGATATGAAGAAAAAGTTAAAAAAATTAGTAAATGACTTTAGTCTCGGTGAACTTCGTACAGGACTAAAGGTAACCAGTAAAGAGTTTGTTAATAATAAGATTACGGTTCAATTTCCTGAGGAGAGAACTCCAATTTCACCCAGATTTAGGGGTCTTCATGCTCTTCGTCGCTACCCAAACGGAGAAGAGCGCTGCATTGCATGTAAGCTTTGTGAGGCTGTCTGTCCTGCAAATGCGATAACAATTGATTCTGAGATGAGAGAGGATGGTACTCGAAGAACAACGCAATATGACATCGACTTATTTAAATGTATTTTTTGTGGCTTCTGTGAGGAGGCATGTCCCGTTGATGCTATCGTTGAAACTCATATTTTCGATTATGCTTTTGAGTCAAGAGAAGGAAGCATTATTGACAAAAAAGCTCTTTTAGAGATTGGTGATAAAAACGAGAGCGCGATTAGCAAGGCTAAAGAAGAAGACTCGAAGTATAGGTAAGAAAATTATGGAATTTACATCAATCTTATTTTACGTTTTCTCGCTCTTTTTTGTGGGTAGCTCTTTAGTGATGATTACTTCAAGAAATACTGCCAAAGCTGCTCTCTGGTTGATTCTAACCTTTTTCAGTGCTGCAAGTCTTTGGCTTCTGCTTGAGGCAGAGTTTTTAGCTATCACACTAATACTCATTTATGTAGGCGCTGTGATGGTTCTGTTTATGTTTGTTATCAAGATGCTTGATACTGAGGCATCAACACTTCGAGCGCAATTTACTCGCTACTTACCTCTAGGAATTTTTGTATCTTTGGTTGTCATTGTGCAAATGGCTTTGGTTTTAAATGCTGGACCATTTGATCTAGAGACAGTTGGCTTGCCAGATAAGCATGGACCTTCATACAGCAATATTACCGCAATCGCTCAGCAGCTCTATACCATCTATGTTTACCCATTTGAGTTGGCAGCTATTCTCCTGCTAATTGCCATTATTGCAGCCATTACCTTGGTCCATAGAACTCAAGTGAATAGCAAGAAACAGAACATCACTGAACAAATTAGTGTTCAAGCTGAGGACAGGATGAGATTTGCCTCATTTAAAAAAAATTCAACTAAGGAGTCCAAATGATCGCTTTATCAGACTATTTGATTCTTAGCTCCATTGTTTTTTGCATCGGTCTTGCTGGAATTTTTATAAACAGAACCAACATCATCATGATCTTGATGTGTGTCGAGTTAATTTTGGCAGCTGTTAACACCAACTTTATCGCTTTCTCATTCTATGGGTCTGATTTGGCTGGGCAAATATTTGTATTCTTTATTTTGACAGTTGCTGCTGCAGAGGTAGCTATCGGTCTTGCAATTTTGACTTTGATGTACAGAAATCGTGGCTCAATTGACATCGATGTAACTAACACTTTGAAGGGATAGTGATGCTAAATATTTATTTAACAATTGTTCTAGCACCTCTTGTTGGCGCTGTCTTAGTTGGTCTTGCAGGCAATAGGCTCGGAAGACAGCTTTCCCATTCAATCACTATTTTGGGTGTTGCTGTTTCGACTGTTTTGTCGCTTTATGTCTTTAATCATCACGTTTTAAACAATGGAGATGTTTTCAACCAAAATATTTACACTTGGATGCAGATTGGTGGTCTTAATATTAGCGTTGGTTTCTTGGTAGACAACCTTACCTCAGTGATGTTAGTTGTTGTCTCGTTCGTCTCCTTAATGGTGCATATCTACACCATAGGCTATATGCATGAGGACAAGGGTTATACCAAGTTTTTTAGCTATATTTCATTGTTCACATTTGCCATGTTCACACTGGTCATCTCAAACAACTTTATGCAGTTATTTTTTGGTTGGGAAGCTGTTGGACTAGTCTCTTATCTTCTTATTGGATTTTGGCATCACAAAGAGTCAGCTATCGAGGCAAATTTAAAAGCTTTTCTTGTAAACCGCGTAGGAGACTTCGGTTTCCTTTTAGGTATCGCATTTGTACTGATGTTTTTTGGTACGCTTGACTATGCAGAAGCATTCAGTCAAAAAGATCAAATTATTGATCAGACTCTCTTTGGCGGTTTTTCTGCAATCACCGTTATTTGTCTTCTTTTGTTTGTTGGAGCAATGGGTAAGTCTGCTCAAGTTCCACTTCATGTCTGGCTTCCAGGCTCAATGGAGGGCCCAACTCCAATATCAGCTTTAATACATGCAGCAACTATGGTTACCGCTGGAATATTTATGGTTTCGAGAATGTCGCCATTATTTGAGCTCAGTGATGTTGCGCTAACAGTGGTCATGGTTATCGGTGCAGTGACTGCATTATTCATGGGTTTACTAGGAATTGTTCAAAACGACATTAAAAGAGTGGTGGCCTATTCGACCCTTTCTCAGCTTGGCTATATGACGGTTGCTCTAGGCGTGAGTGCATACTCTGTAGCAATATTTCATTTGATGACTCATGCATTTTTCAAGGCCCTGCTTTTCTTGGCTGCAGGTTCAGTTATTGTTGCTCTTCATCATGAGCAGGATATAAGAAAAATGGGTGGACTTAGAAAAAAAATGCCAATCACTTACATCACCTCATTGCTAGGAACACTGGCTTTAATTGGCTTTCCAGGCTTTGCAGGCTTTTATTCGAAAGATTCTATAGTTTAAGACTTCTGTTTCTAGTTTTTCATGGCGAATCTAGAGTTGATAGCCATACTGAAGAGCATCTCCATGAGACCGGTGCATCGATTACTGTCCCGCTCATCCTTCTGGCGATTCCTTCAGTGGTCATTGGATACCTGACAATAGAGCCAATGCTATTCGGCGGCTGGCTAGATAATTCGATAACTATTGACGCTTCTCATCAGGCGCTTGCAGAACTTAAGGGACATTTTTATTCCGCTTTTGCTCTCCTCACTCATTCAGTTGTAACGCCACCATTCTGGATGATGGTTGGTGGTGCAGTTTCGGCTTGGGTATTTTGTCTATATCGACCGGATTGGGCAGACCAAATTCAATCGAGATTCAAAAGAACCAATTATGTTCTCAATTCACTTTATGGTTTTGATAGGTTGAATGATATTGTCTTTGTCAAAGGTTCTGTCAAGCTTGGAAACCTACTCTGGAAGATTTCAGATATGACTCTGATTGATAAAGTTATTGTTAATGGTAGTGCCAAACTTGCGCGCTATTTAGGTGTCTTAATTAGACCCGTACAGACGGGATACGTTTACCACTATGCATTCTTCATGATTGTCAGTTTAATGCTTGTCCTAGGCTGGGTGCTTATAGCCTCAGATTTTTCATTTTTTAGTTAGGTAGAGTTATGGATTCATTGCTTAGTATTTTGATTTGGCTGCCTATTCTAGGAGGTGGCTCAGTCCTTTTGATTGGAAATGATCGTGGCTCTCTTGCAAAATGGACGAGTGCAGTAATATCAGTATTGGTTTTCATTCTATCTCTCAATTTATTTTTAGATTTTGATACCTCGACTTCAGCAATGCAGTTTGTTGAAAAAGCAAGTTGGATATCTCAATTCAATATTTTTTATCATCTTGGTGTTGATGGAATTTCAATGCCATTGATTATCTTAACTACCTTTTCAACAATATTGGTCATCATTGCTGGATGGGAAGTGATTCAAAATAGAATAGCAGACTATATGGCTGCATTTCTAATGATGGAAGGAATCATCATCGGTGTTTTCTCAGCTATGGACTCAATGCTGTATTACGTTTTTTGGGAGGCGTCCTTAATCCCAATGTTATTAATTATTGGTGTTTGGGGTGGGCAAAACAGAGTTTATGCAGCAATTAAATTCTTTTTGTATACCTTTCTTGGGTCAGTATTTATGCTGGTTTCATTAATATACATGTACAACCTTGGTGGCTCATTTGCAATTTCTGATATGCATGCCCTGCCATTGACACTAGCTCAGCAAAGCTGGATTTTCTGGGCCTTTTTTCTTGCATTTGCTGTTAAAGTTCCGATGTTCCCAGTTCATACTTGGCTTCCGGATGCGCATGTTCAGGCGCCTACAGGGGGCTCAGTGATTCTGGCGGCTATAATGCTTAAGATGGGTGGTTATGGATTCTTTAGATTCTCTCTTCCAATAACGCCAGATGCATCATCATATTTTGCTTTTGTAGTCATTGTGCTTTCATTGATTGCTATTGTCTATATTGGTTTTGTTGCTTTAGTCCAAAAGGATATGAAGAAATTGATTGCCTACTCTTCAATCTCGCATATGGGGTTTGTTACTCTGGGTGTGTTTGCATTATTTTCAATTATGAAGATGGATTCAAATGGAGAGCTCATATCAATTGCTGGTGCAAGCATAGAGAGCGCCTACCTTGGTCTAGAAGGGGCAATGATTCAAATGGTTTCACATGGATTTATATCTGCAGCTATGTTCCTAGTGGTCGGTGTACTTTATGACCGACTGCATTCAAGAGAGATTTCGACATACGGAGGCGTTGTCAACTCAATGCCTAAATTTACAGGATTTGCAGTTCTGTTTGCGATGGCAAATGCAGGACTTCCTGGAACCTCAGGTTTCGTTGGTGAGTTTATGGTAATTCTGGGTGCGCTTCAAGCGAACTTTTGGTATGCATTTTTAGCGGCAATGACTTTAATAGTTGGTGCGGCTTATACATTGTGGATGGTTAAACGCGTCTTTTGGGGGCCAGTGAATAATCCTGAGGTTAATAGTCTAAGTGATATTAACGCTAGAGAGTTTAGTATTCTCGCAATACTCGCAGTTGCGGTTTTATGGATGGGAGTCTATCCTCAGCCAGTGATTGAGGTGATGCACGTTAGTATAGCCAACCTTTTGGAGCAGGCACTTACAACTAAAATACCGGGCATATTATGATGAATTTTAACTTTAATATTTCAGAGCTTGTGTTTGTGATGCCAGAGCTATTTTTGTTGGCTGCAATCTCCTCGATTCTTTTGTTTGATCTTTATGTCAAGGAAGAGTTCAAAAAGTATACGTATCATCTGTCTCAGGCAGCCCTCCTAGTTACAGGCTTATTGGCATTTAACTTAATTGGAGAGAGTGCAACCATATTCTCTGGAACGTTCGTGCTCGATACATTGGGATCGACCTTCAAAGTCTTTATCGCTGGTTTTTCTATTATTGCATTGGTCTATTCAAGACAATATCTGAGTGTTCATGGTCTTCTTAGAAATGAGTATTTTATCCTTGCACTTATGTCAATCCTAGGAATGCTAGTCATGGTATCTGGGCATAGCCTTCTAACTTTATATCTTGGCCTTGAGATCATGTCTCTTTCCTTATATGCTTTAATAGCAACTGCAAGGGACAGGGCTTTTGCAATTGAGGCTGCACTTAAATATTTTGTCCTAGGTGCAATAGCATCTGGCCTATTGCTCTACGGTATGTCCATGATTTATGGAATAACCGGGAACCTTGATATTGCTCAGATAGCTAGCTTTGCAAGTCTCGCTACATTAGAGCCTCAAGAAACACTTATCCTTAATTTTGGTCTAGTTTTCTTGGTGATTGGTGTTGCATTCAAGCTTGGAGCGGTGCCTTTCCATATGTGGGTTCCAGATGTCTATCAAGGCTCACCAACCTCGGTCACAATGTTTTTATCAACGGTTCCAAAGTTAGCCGCTGTAGCTCTTTTAGTTCGTCTTTTAATTGATGGTTTGAGTGATTTCCAGCACTACTGGGCAGATCTGTTTATGATTCTCGCTGTTCTCTCAATTGCAGTTGGCTCGCTTGTTGCACTGACTCAGGTCAACATCAAGAGAATGCTTGCATACTCAACGATATCACATATTGGGTTTGTACTTCTTGGCTTTGTTACTGGCGTTTTAGAAGGTTATGGCTCAGCAGTATTTTATGTTTTTGCATATATTCTAATGAGTTTAGCTGCCTTCGGATCGATCATAGTTTTAAATCGAAGTGGCTTTGAAGCAGACCAAATTTCAGACTTTAAAGGACTGAGTAAGCATTCGCCATGGTTTGCTTTAATCATGCTTGTTGTAATGCTCTCGATGGCAGGAGTCCCTCCATTTATAGGTTTTTATTCAAAACTATTTATTCTCCAGCAAGTGGTTTCCGAGGGATATGTCATTCTCGCTGTCATCGCAGTTATTTTTGCAGTCATCAGTGCCTATTACTATTTGCAAATTATTAAAACGATGTACTTCGATGATGCAGATAAAGAAATAGTTGTGTCAGCTCCTTTTGATTTGAAAGCAGTTTTGTCTGTAAATGGCGTGCTCATTCTAGTTATTGGTTTGATGCCTAGTTATTGGATGAATCTATCAGTTTCACTCTTTTAAGTGGACTAGGTTTATATTAGATTTTCTGTAGAATGGCTTTATGATTATTGCGCATCGTGGAGTCTCATTTACATTACCCGAGAATTCGATTCCAGCTTTCGAGGCATCTTGGCAGTTTGATGTTGACGGAATCGAAGGTGATTTCCATCTGACTAAAGATGGCGAAATTGTTTGTATTCACGATGATGACACTCAGAGGGTTTGCAAGACTAAGGAAATCATTCATCAATCAACCCTTCAAGATTTAAAAAAGTTAGAGCTCTACCATGAGGGCGATTCTAGTCTCAATATAAAAATTCCCACACTAGCTGAAGTTATCAAGACTGTTCCAGAGGGAAAGAAAATTTTCATTGAGATCAAGTGTGGTCCTGAAATTCTCACTCCGCTTTTGAATCAGCTTTCCCATTCTGAAATGAGTTCAGATGACATAGTGATTATTTCATTTCATTCTGAAGTGATAAAAGAGTTAAAGGCTTTGAACCCAGTTTTCAAAGCATTTTTTCTCTATTCTTGTGAGGATGGTCGAGATATAGATGGATTGATTGATGAGGCTATAAATATAAATGCCAATGGAATCTCAACCGACAATGAATCTTCAAAATTATTTGTGGATAAAGTCATTGATGCAGGCTTAGAGTATCACTCATGGACGATAGATGATGCTGATGTCGCAATAAAGTTAATCGAGTGGGGGGCAAGTTCAATTACTACTAATGATCCTGAATCAATCATTAACAGGATTCAGGGTTAAATTAAATTTATTCCTTGACGTTCTCTCTTCAAGAGACTTAAAATGCAGGCTCTTATCATTTATGATTCTTAACTGACTGTGTCTAATAATCTATCGGCAAGTGTTATCACGGCAATACTGGCAGCATTCTTTTTCTCTCTTGCCGCTACAGTAGTCCCGTATTTTTATGGAGTAGGTGGAACAGTATTCCTCCTTCTTTCGGTTCGATATGTCAGCACTTTTATTTTTGCAAGCATCCTAAACAAGTCCCCCAAAAAAGCCAAAAGTAAATCAGCTCATACTCGGCTCATCTTGATCAGTCTGTTTCAAGCTCTATTTATTTCATCTTACATGTATTCAATCAAATTAATTCCACTGAGTCTTGCTGTAGTCGTGATTTATACGTTTCCTATCATCACCTTTTTTGTAAATTCTCTCATCAAAAGTCGATCCATTGATTTTTTATCAGTTGCGGCGCTCTTAGTATCGCTATTTGGTATTTGGGTTTTGGTTCAGGGAGACTCAAGTGATTGGAATTTATGGGGTGTTTTTTGGGGGCTTGTGGCCTCGTGTGCCCAAGTCACAGTCAACATTTTATCGAGGCATAAAAGTGTTGAATCTGGCTGGGGGCTTGTTAAATACATTACAGTCTTGCCTGCTTTAATATTTGTATCTGTCTATTTTATTGTGACTTCAGATCCAATTTCTTCGGTATCCTCAGAGATGCTGATGTGGAGCATTCTTTCTGCTATGGGTATGAGTGGAGGGTTTTATTTTTTCTTTAAATCAATTTCTCTGATTGGCCCTGTTAGAACATCCAATGTGATGTATTTAGAGCCAGTATTTACTATTCTTTTAGGTGTAATGCTCCTGCAGGATGCCCTTGGAATGAGTCAGTGGATCGGTATGTTTATCATCTTTATTGCAACCATTTCTCTTGAGCGTTGGGGTAAAAAGTATAATTAGAACAACCATCGGTATTGTTTGAGGAGGAATCAGTGAGTTCACCGATTTGGAAACCAAATAAGTCGCAAATTTCAAACGCGAATATCACCAAATTTTTAAGTTATGTGAGTCAGAATACAAATATCGAGCTCAATAATTATTGGGAATTACATCAGTATTCGATTGATTTCTCGGAGGAGTTTTGGCGATTAGTCGCAGATTATTGTGGTGCGATTGGCGATTTTTCACCCCCTGTGCGAGTGGGCGAATCGATGATTGATACTAAATGGTTTCCTGAAGCGTCCTTAAATTTTGCTGAAACTATGCTGGCACGTCGTGACAAGGCAGATGCGATTGTTTTTCGTGGTGAGAACAAGATTGAATTGCGTCTTTCATTTGCAGACCTCTATTTGCAGGTTGCCAAAGTTCAAGCTCACATGAGAGACTGTGGAGTTAGCGAAGGTGATCGTGTTGCAGCTTTTCTGCCCAATCATCCTGCGGCGATCATTGGTATGCTTGCAGCGACCTCAATTGGGGCGATTTGGTCTAGCTGTTCCCCCGATTTTGGCAAGCAAGGAGTTTTAGATCGTTTTGGACAGATTGAACCTAAGATGATTTTCGTTGTTGATGGCTATTATTACAATGGAAAAGCACATGACACAATTGAGAGGGTTAAGTCATTTTTAGATGATTTGCCTTCGATTGAAAATATCGTAATGGTTGAATATATTCAATCTTATCAAGGAGATATTCAAAACTGCTCAACACTTTCAGAGATTCTATCAAGCCGTCAAGATAATGAAGTAGACTTTTTGCGTGTTCCCTTTGATCATCCACTTTGTATACTCTACTCCTCAGGCACGACGGGTGCGCCTAAATGCATAGTTCACGGCCACGGGGGTACACTTTTACAGCACCTTAAAGAGCTTCAGCTACATGCTGATGTTCGTGAAGATGATCGCGTATTTTACTTCACTACCTGCTCATGGATGATGTGGAACTGGTTGGTTTCAGCTTTAGCGAGCAAGGCTACGGTAATGCTATATGATGGATCACCATTTTATCCAGGGGCAAAGGCGCTTTGGGACTTTGCTGAGGCTGAAAAATTTACGTTATTTGGTACTTCAGCTAAATATATTGAAGCATTACAAAAGGTAAACTTCTCCCCAAAATCTCAGCACAATCTTGAATCGCTTCGTGGTATGGCTTCAACCGGATCACCGCTCTCTGCAGAAGGTTATGATTTTGTGTATTCTGAGATTAAAGATGATCTGCATCTCGCATCAATCTCTGGGGGTACAGATATTGTCTCATGCTTTGTTTTGGGTGTGCCGACCCTTCCGGTTTATCGAGGGGAAATACAAGCTCCTGGGCTTGGCATGAATGTGCAAGTTTGGAATGATGGAGGCGAATCCGTTCATAAAGAGCGTGGTGAGCTCATTTGCGCACAATCATTCCCATCTCGCCCGGTTTTCTTTTGGAAGGATGTGGAGGGCCAGAAATATCATTCTGCCTACTATGAGCATTTTCCAAATGTATGGGCTCATGGTGATTTTGCAGAGATCACAGAGCATGGCGGCGTTGTGATTTATGGGCGTTCTGATGCGGTCCTTAATCCTGGCGGTGTGCGCATTGGTACGGCTGAGATTTACCGTCAAGTAGATAAAGTTGAGGCGGTACTTGAGAGTATTGTGATTGGACAGGAATGGAAAAACGATGTTCGTGTTGTGCTGTTTGTGAAGATGCGCGAGGGTCAAGAGCTTACAGATGATCTCATTAAGGAGATTAAGTCGGTTATTCGCAGAGAGTGTACACCGAGACATGTTCCAGCTAAGATATTAGAAGTTGGTGATATTCCAAGAACAAAATCTGGAAAAATCGTAGAGATTTCGGTTCGTGATATAGTGCATGGGCGTGAAATTAAAAACAAGGAGTCTCTTGCAAACCCTGAGGCTCTAGAGTTCTTTAAAAACAGAGAAGAGATTTCATCAATTTGAGATATCTTAATTAATTCTCCATTATGAAAATAGTCATAGCTCCTGATTCTTTTAAAGAAACGCTCTCCGCATTTGAGGTTGCCAGTGCTATTGAGTCAGGTTTTCAAAATGTTTTCCCTGAGGCTGAAATCATCAAGATTCCAATCGCTGATGGTGGCGAAGGAACCGTTGATGCAATGGTCAGAGCAACTAATGGGAGTTTTGAGTTTTCAGAGGTTGAAGGACCAATGGGTGATAACACAAGAGCTAAATGGGGGATGCTTGGAAACTCAAAAACTGCTGTGATTGAAATTGCAGAAGCATGTGGCTTACATTTAGTCTCAGCAAACAAAAGAAATCCAATGGCAGCATCCAGTTATGGAGTCGGACAGCTTGTAATCGCTGCGTTAGATAAGGGAGCAAAAAAAATCATTATTGGACTTGGCGGAAGCTCTACAAATGATGGAGGATATGGTTTTTTAAGGGCAATAGGTGTTCAGTTTTTGGATTCTAAAGGCAATGAATTGAATGGCCATTTTGAAACTTTAAGTTTGTTATCTGATATTAATCTCAGTCATATAGATAAACGAATAATGAATACATCCATCGAGATAGCCTGTGATGTTGATAATCCGCTTCTTGGACACCAAGGCGCCACTAGAGTTTTTGCAGCTCAAAAAGGAGCTAGTAATAAAATGATTGAAGAGCTAGAGTCAATCATGACTCACTATTATGAGGTCATCTCAGGTCAGTTAAAGAGTCAGGCACGTGATCAGCCTGGGTTTGGTGCTGCTGGCGGGCTAGGCTTTGGTATTTCAGCTTTTTCAAATTCAGAGCTTAAGAGTGGAATTAGTATTGTGCTTGAGACGCTCAACTTTAATCAGTATTTATTGAATGCAGATTTAGTCATAACTGGTGAGGGTCGGATTGACAGTCAAAGCGAAAGAGGCAAGGCTCCAATTGGCGTTATTAATTATGCAAATCAATTGAACTGTAGAGTTTTCGTCATTGCAGGTTCAGTTGACGATCCAAAAGTTTTTAATCAAAAATTCAATGTGACTAATTCGTACGGGATTGTTAATGAAAAGTTTTCAATAGAAAAGGCTTTTGAGGACCCATATGGGTGCCTTAAAAATGTCTCTCAAAAAGCTGCAGAGGATTTCAAAGCCTTAGTAACCTAGCTCAGGGTTAACGAGATTGTTCAGACTCTCATTCGCGATGTATCTTTGCATATTCATCATCACCAAATCGAGCGTAAGCGGAATATAGGTATCGCCATCATCAGCAGAGATATGAGGCATAACCATAAGGTTAGGGGTAGCCCATAGCTCTGATTCTGATGGAAGAGGTTCAGGGTCAAATACGTCAATGATTGCTGCCTTTACGTGGCCAGAATTCAAGTTGTCAACCAGAGCATCATAGTCCATTGTTGCAGCTCTACCAACATTAATAATTCCGACGCCAGGCTTCATTAATGATTGACGTCTTTTATCAAGAAGGTTTGATGTTTCCTTAGTGTTCGGAATTGATATAAATATATAATCAGCAAGTGGAAGCACTTCATCGAGTTCATTTTGAGAGACCATTTGATCAACATCATCAAGATCTTTTCCGTGACGACTAACCCCAATTACATTCATTCCAAGTAGCTTGCACTTTTGAGCTGCCGCATAACCAATATTTCCAACACCAATAACGAGTAGAGTTTTTCCCGCGATGGGAGAGGAATATAACGACTCCCAATGATTACTTTGTTGGTTTCTGACTATTTCAGGAATATGAGTGTGGAGCATCAAAACACTCATCAGCCCAAACTCTCCAGCCTTCGCCGAATGAACCCCTCTGTTATTTACGACAGATACATTTTCAGGAACCCAATCCATCGGACATAAATGCTCAACACCTGCCCCAATAATGTGTATCCACTTTAAATTAGGTGCGATCTCCGATAGATTTTCAGTTGGAAAATCCCAGCATACTAAGACCTCAGCAGTTTTCATGGATTCATAAAAGTTATCAAGGTCCCAGTCAAAAACAGGATCAATCTTACCTTTTAAGTCTGGAAATCTTTCAATCGCATCTCTGTATCTTTCTTCAGTGATCGCGAACACACTCTCACCTTCAATCGTAGGAGGGAATGAATCAGGGTCGGCGTGATTGCTCTTAAAGTGGACTCTAATTTTTTTATTACTCGGCATAGTTTTTTGGTCTATGAGTTCTCTCTTGATTGAATTTCAACTAGTTTATTAGAGACAATTTCGATTCTCTCTTTTTCAGTTTTTCCATCAACCTCGAATTGAATTTTAATGAATTCCTTGGCAAGTTTACTAAATAAACTATCCTCATCCTCATCAATTTTTGGGATGTTAATAACAGAATCACCGCCGTAAGTTGGTATTGGCGATTCTTTTAAATCGGTCACTTTGTAGGGTTCTTTGCCATCAGCAAGGCTTCTGATTTGTTCTCTTATTCTTTGTCTCATCATAGCAACTCCCTGGTCACTAGCAACAAGGTTTTCATTTTTATGGATGTTAATTGGCCCCATCCCCTCGCAAGCTTCTCTATCTGCTGGGAATCTTTGACGCTCCTCATAAGGTCTATCAAAAATTTCTCCCTGTTCTATCAGCTCAGGCCCTTCTGGAGTATTGTATTCTGGTGGATCGCCACGGTCGCCAAAATTAGCCCAGGCATAGCAAATTGTTGTTTCGTCATCTATTGGCACAACCCATCTAGTAAATGAACTTCGACCATAGAGTATTTCTTTTGTGCCATCAGCCTGGAAAGCAGATCCAGCTTGAGTAAAGTTGGGCAGTACAACCTCGTTAATTCTAAACCATACATTATCACCGACCCTTCGTGTGTTGCATCCAAGAATCCAACTATCTCTCTCGACAAATTCAATTTGTCCCACTTCTCCAAAGCCTTCTGAGAACTGCTGCCGACTCATATTTGAGTGTAGAAATGAGGTATGAATTGGATCGACAATAGCATCAAGTACTTGAAGCCAGTTACATTCAAATGGTGCTTTGTAGGGAACCATTTCCATGTCATCAAAATTTAAACTATCATACATTGGGAACTCAGGTTTCTGATCAATTGGGCCAAGATAGGCAAATATCAGCCCTTTAAATTCATGTGTTGGATAGGCTCCAAGTCGAACCTTCTCCTTGATAATTTCTTGTGTGTGCTCTGACTGACCAGGTACTTCTAGAATTGAACCATCAACATCAAAATGCCAACCGTGATAACAACAACTAATTCCATTAGTTTGACAAATTCCAAACTCAAGAGAGGCTTGGCGATGCGGACAGTGTTTATGAACCAAACCTAGCTGCTTACTTTTATCACGAAATAAAACTAATTCTTCACCCAAGATTTTGATTGCTACAGGGAGGTCAGCAAGTTCTGATGAGATAAAAATAGGGTGCCAATATCTTCTTAAATACTCTCCGGCTTTGGTGCCTGGACCAATGCGTGTAATTTCATCATCAACCTCTTTAGATTGCTTTATTTCATAGCCAGAAAAGCCATTTAATTCAACCTCTATTTTATTTTTTTGATTATCCAAATGTCCAAGCCTGTTTAAAAAATAGTAAATTTTTTGCACAAATAATACCAAACATATTTACATATTATTCAATTATTAAGTAAAAATTGCATTTATTAGTAATTAATTATTAAGTATTTACTAAATAAGTAATAATTAGGTCTATAATCTCAAATCTAAAATACTGAAATTAAAGTATGGATAAATCAGTAATAAAAAATAATTTATCTTCATTTAACAAGAAGAGTGACCTAAAGCATGGACTCCCAAGCTGGGCATACACCAGCGATGAGTTTTTCGATGTTGAATGTAAAACCGTATTTACTAATAATTGGGTTTTTGCTGGATTTGTCCATGAATTCAAAGAGCCTGGGGATGCGATTCCCATTTCAGTTGCAGGGCAGCCAATCGTTCTGCTAAAAAATATTAATGGGAAAATTAACGCATTTCATAATGCTTGCTCTCATCGCTGTCTAAAGCTTATAGATGAGTCTTGTAATGTTGGTTCCATGCTTTCATGTCCCTATCATTCATGGACCTATAATTTGGATGGAGATCTTTGCGCCACCCCATTTTTTGGTGGTCGAGAGCATCAACCTGAAGGCTTTAACATGTCTGATCATGGACTTAAGACTGTAAAGACTGCAATCTGGAATGACTGGATTTTTGTTAATTTGAGTGATAATGCACAAGATTTTGAAGAGTATGCAAGACCCTTAATTAATAATTTCAAAGATATTGATTTTCAAAACGTGACTCCTGTTGCAACTCTTGATTTTGGAGAAATAGCAACGAATTGGAAATTCCTTATGGAAAACTTTATTGAGCCTTACCATGTCCAGTTTGTTCACAGGACAACTACAAACCAGCCACTTGAAGATCACTACACAATTGTGGATGGTGTTTGCGTTGGAAGTGCAATTGACTTAGACGATGATGACAAGGTTGAAGGCAGTCTCTCGGTTAGCTCAAGATACTTGACATTATTTCCCAATTTTATAATTGGGAGATATTTCCCTGACCAGATTGGCGTCTATCTAAATGTTCCACTGGATTCAGGCCATACCCTTCAAAAAAGAGTAATTTACACAACTGATGGTAAGACCATTTCAGATAAAAGTGTTGATGAGATTAAAAGATTATGGTGGGATGTTCACAAGGAAGATCATGCGATCTGTGAAAGAATGCAGCTTGGAAGATTGTCACCAGTATCAAAGGATGGAGGATTGTTATCCCCCAATTGGGAAGACAGCGTCAGAGCTTTTCAACAGATGATAGCTGATGCAGTAACGAAGTAATATTAATTAATGAGGAGTAATTATGGCAAATGATAGTTTTAACAGTGAGTATAGGTTGGCGCATACGATGATGAGAGTGCTTGACCTGGATAAATCAATCGCATTTTATTGCGATATATTGGGTATGCAGGTTTTAAGAAAAACTGATTACCCAGGAGGACGCTATACAAATGCTTTTGTGGGCTATGGTCCAGAAAGAGAATTTCCAGCACTAGAATTAACCCATAACTGGGATCAAGAGGAGCATTATGATAAGGGTAATGGATGGGGCCATATTTGTATAGAGACACCCGATGTCTATAAAGCAGTCGAGGATCTAGAGGCGAGCGGAGCCAAGATTATTAGTCCAGCAAAACCGATGAATGCAGGAACAAGAATCCTTGCCTTCATAGAGGATCCTGATGGTTATGTCGTTGAACTTAATGAAAAACTTGAATTAACTGAATAAGGATAGATGATGAAAGACAATAAACCAAAACTCTATAAGTTTAGTGAGATTGAACATCGTCTCCATACCCTTGAGCCAGGTAAAAGCTACATAAAACCTTTTGTTACAAGTGCAGTAAGCGATACGATGTGCGGCGGTCTGAACTTTTTGAATGAGGTTTCTGTCCCATGGGAGCTGACCTGTGACGAGATTATTTACTGCATGGAAGGAACCTTTAGATTAACCTGTGATGGGGTTGCTTACGAGTGTAATCCTGGAGATGTTTTATATATCCCCAAAGATAATTCAATTGCTTATGAATGTGATGAAAAATGCATAATTTTTTATGCAGCTTACCCTCATGACTGGAAACAACAGGCAGGAATTACATTTGTTCCTGGAATTGATCCAGAGGACATGCCACAAAACTAGAACATTATTATGAGCAACTCAAGTAGTCGATTAATTAATTTGAATCAAAATAATGATACCAATGCTGATTCGGGCACACCTTTGCCAACTAGAGACACACTCAAGGATAAATTAAACCAGCAAATCATTGATTTGCTAGAGTTGGATGGAAGATTGCCGTTTAAGGAAATTGCAAACACTCTAGATATATCAGAGGGCACTGTTAGAAATAGGGTCAATCGAATGAAGGATGCAGGAGTTCTTCAAATTAAGGCATTGGTTGATCGTTCGGCAATAAATTATTCAACTGATTCCATGCTCGGAATCAAGGTTGCGTCTAACTCGAGTCCTAGCCTAGTTGCTCAAAGGTTAGAAAGTTGTAATGAGATCGTATTTATTATGTGGGTCACCGGTCGATATGACTTGCTTGTCGAGATTGCATCCGAGAGCGACGACACATTAAGCAAATTTCTTGAAGAACACTGTTTTAATAATGATGATATTAAGGACGTTGAAGTGATGAAGGGTCTCGCAACATTTAAAAATCAGTTCTTGTTGAAGTCTCAAGAGAAAATTTGATATAAAAAAATAGAGAAAATAGAAGGAGAAAATATGAAAAAAATTTATCACACTAAGATGGAAGATGCTCTTCCCTCAAAAAAGCGTGTTGCAGAAGAAAAAGCAAGACTCGAAAAAGCCGGCGTTAAATATATTCTATCTTGCTGGATTGATATGCTTGGACTTCCGAAAACTAAACCAATCCCTTTTAGAGAGTTTGAAAACTTGTGTGCTGGTAAGGGCCCTCAATTTGCCGTTCATTCAGTTTCATTTGTGCCAGAGTTAGGGCCAAATGATTCAGATCAAATTCCTGTGCCTGACCTTGATAGTTTAGTAATTTGTCCTTGGGATAAGACATGTGTTTGGGTTTTTTCAGACTTATGGTGGGAGGGAGAGCCATACAATTTATGTCCTAGACAGACCCTCAAAAGAGCGATTCAAAATGCCGATGAAGCGGGTTACAAGGCTTATTGCGGTATCGAGCCAGAGTTCATTGCAATGCGCTATGAAAACGGCCAGCCAGTCAAAGCGTTTGATGATGATCCATTACCTGGGGAGGGTCTTCGTCCAAGAAGACAGGCCTTTGGATATGATGTCGAATACTCTATAGACTCGATGGAGTTCTTCAAAGAGCTCATTGATATTGTCAACGATCTAGGTTGGGAAATGAAGGATGTTGTTGCAGAGGGTGCTTACTCACAATTCGAACTAGACTTCACATATACCGACGTACTCCAAATGGCAGACCGATTAGTATTCTTAAGAGTATTGCTCAAGGAAGTAGCTAAAAAATATGGAATGTTCATCACCTTTATGCCCAAGCCAACAATTGGTGACTGGAGATCTGGTGCACACATTAATTTCAGTATGACAAGCACAAAGGATAATAAAAATATTTTTGAAGGAGAGAATGGAAAGTTCTCTGATCAAGCTTATCATGCGGTAGGTGGACTCATCAAACATGGCACTTCACTCACTGCGATAGCATGCTCGACGGTTAATTCATACAATGGACTTGTTCCAATTGTTGGAGGATTTGAAGGAGGTGTTTACACTTGGGCGCCAACAACCATGGGCTATGGTGATAACAACCGATCATGCATGCTCAGACTACCCCAAAACCGTTTTTGTATCGAGAATCGTGCAGCTGATATGTGCATGAACCCATACTTATCTCTTGCAATGACAACTGCCTCAGTAATAGATGGTATTAAAAATAAGATTGATCCTGGCGAGCCTTTGAATATTAATCTTTATACATTGAGTCCTGAAGAAATGGAGGCATCCAATATAAAATCATTGCCTAGGAATCTTTTAGAGGCCATTGAGGCGCTCAATGAAGACGATTTTGCGAGAGAGGTTCTGGGAGATTCAATGCTTCTTCAATTTTTCTCTTACAAAAAAGATGAGTGGGATAGATATCATCAGGCGGTTACAGATTGGGAAGTTGAAGAGTTTTTGAGGCTCTATTAAAGAAGAAAATTATTGCCAAAATGTAGTTCGTTTTTAATTTAAACTATCTTTTTTTTGAATTATTTCTAATTCAAAAACTTTTTTTATTTGGAGAAAATATGTGTGGAATTGTTGGACTTTTTATTAAGAATCCTCAGCTTGAATCTCAACTTGGAGCTTTAGTTGCCCCTATGCTGAGTGAGATGACAGAGCGTGGACCTGATAGTGCTGGAATGGCAGTATATAGGGATCCAAATGAGAGTGGCTGTAAGGTCACTGTGCTAGCTCAAGAAGTCAATTTCGATTGGGAAAAGTTTCAAGAATCGGTTCATTCTAATTTTTCAGTAATTAAGTTCTACCTGAATCAGAATCATGCAGTTCTTTCATTAGAGGCATCCCTCAATGAAGTAGAGGATTGGCTTCAATTGAATTGGAAACAATTGAGCGTTACAAGTGCTGGAAGTAATATTGAAATCTTTAAAGGGAAGGGTAATCCATCTGATTTTATCGAGCAATTTGATATTATAAACATGACAGGAACTCATGCTTTAGGGCATACAAGAATGGCTACAGAGAGCGCCATTACAACCGAGCATTCACATCCATTTTCAACAGGCCAAGATTTATGCTTGGTACACAATGGTTCACTCTCAAATCATAACCGTCTGCGTGAGGTACTTAAACGAAATGGAGTTCAATTTAAAACCGATAACGATAGTGAGGTTGCTGCAGGTTATTTGAGTTGGCGTCTAAGTGAGGGCGATGACTTGGATGAAGCGTTGAATCATGCCATAGAGGATTTAGATGGTTTTTATACTTTTGCTATTGGCACTAAGGATGGTTTTGCAGTTATGAGAGATCCGATTGGGTGCAAACCAGCAATCATGGCAGAGACTGATGACTGGGCAGCAATGTCTTCAGAGTATCGGGCAATTGCAACATTACCAGGCGCTGAAAATGCACGCATCTGGGAGCCTGAACCAACCCAGATTTACAGTTGGAAGAGGAGTTAAATATGGCCATAATTGACCTGAATAAAAGCACGATTAGAGAGCTTAATGAAAAGTTACAAAGTGGATCTGCAGGTGATAAATTCATCGTAAATAATACTGTTGGAAAGCATGCCCTTTCTGTTGGACTCACTTCAGAAATTGATGTTGAGATTAATGGACATGTTGGATATTACTGCGCAGGAATGAATCAAGAGGCTTCTATAAAAATCAATGGAAATGCTGGTCCAGGACTTGCTGAAAATATGATGTCTGGAGAGGTTCGAGTAACAGGAAATGCATCTCAATATGCTGCTGCAACTGCTCATGGGGGGCTGCTTGTGATTGAGGGTGATGCTAGTTCCCGATGCGGAATCTCAATGAAGGGGGTCAATATCGTAGTTGGCGGTAATATTGGGCATATGAGTGCGTTCATGGCGCAGTCAGGAAGCCTGGTTGTATGCGGTGATGCAGGAGATGCTCTTGGAGACTCTATTTATGAGACCAAAATCTATGTCAGAGGAAAAGTTAAAAGCCTAGGGACAGATTGTATTGAAAAAGAAATGAAAAAAGAGCATAAAGAAGAATTGGCTAATCTTTTAAAGATGGCACAAATGAATTACAGTGTAGATGAGTTCCGTCGATATGGCTCCGCACGCAAATTATATAACTTTGACATTGACCAAGTCGGTGACTATTAAGGAGAAAAGACATGAGTAAAGACAATCCAACATTAATTGAGTCAGCTACTTTTCCCCGACACGTTATAGCTGAAATTCAACGCGCAGCTAAAACTGGTATATATGATATCCGTGGTTTTGGTGCAAAAAGAGCTATCCCTACCTTTGACGATTTAGTTTTTTTAGGTGCCTCGACTTCACGCTATCCTTTGGAAGGCTATAGGGAGAAATGCACCACTGAAGTCATTCTTGGTAATCGGTTTGCGAAAAAACCAATTCATTTAAAGACCCCAATCACGATTGCAGGAATGAGTTTTGGATCTCTCTCAGCTCAAGCTAAAGAATCCTTGGGACGGGGTGCAACGATTGCTGGAACGAGCACAACAACGGGTGATGGGGGGATGACTCCTGAAGAGAGAGGACATTCAAAAACTCTTGTCTATCAGTATCTTCCTTCTAGATACGGTATGAATCCTGATGACTTAAGAAGAGCTGATGCAATCGAAATAGTTCTGGGTCAAGGAGCCAAGCCTGGCGGCGGCGGTATGCTTTTGGGTCAAAAGATTTCTCCGAGAGTTGCTCAAATGAGAGATTTACCAGAAGGTATTGATCAGCGTTCAGCTTGTCGCCATCCAGACTGGACAGGTCCAGATGATTTAGAAATAAAGATTCAAGAGCTCAGAGAAATCACAAATTGGGAAAAACCAATTTATGTAAAAGTTGGAGCAACCCGTGTATTTTACGATGTGACTTTGGCAGTTAAGGCGGGAGCGGACGTTGTAGTCGTTGATGGAATGCAGGGCGGAACTGCTGCTACTCAGGATGTTTTTATTGAGCATGTAGGGATTCCAACACTACCAGCAGTTCGAATGGCTGTAGAAGCTTTACAGGAAATGGATATGCATCGTAAAGTTCAATTGATTGTTTCTGGCGGCATAAGGAGTGGTGCTGATGTTGCAAAAGCTCTTGCGCTTGGTGCTGATGCGGTAGCAATTGGTACAGCAGCCTTGATAGCTTTGGGTGACCAGAGTCCTGAGTTTGATGAGGATTATAAAGCGATTGGGTCCGCAGCAGGATTTTGGGATGACTATCAACAAGGGAATGATCCTGCTGGAATTACAACACAAGACCCGGAGTTGGCAAAGCGATTAGATCCTAAATTAGGGGGTCGTCGCCTTGCTAATTATCTCAATGTGTTGACTCTGGAGCTGCAAACTTTAGCGCGAGCTTGTGGCAAAAGTCACGTGCATAATCTAGAGCCAGAAGATATGGTAGCATTAACGATGGAGGCTGCTGCAATGGCAGGAGTGCCATTAGCAGGTACCGAATGGATTCCAGGAAAGAAAGGGATTTAAATAGGGATAAATTTTTTTGATACAGAAAAGATAGGAGTTTTTATGGCAACTAAACTTAGTAAAGTAGCTAAAGAAAAAGGGATTGAATATTTTCTAATAAGTTTCGTCGACTTATTTGGAAGTTTGCGTTCAAAACTGGTTCCAGCCAGAGCGATTGATGATATGCAAGAAGAAGGAGCTGGTTTTGCTGGTTTTGCAGCGTGGCTTGATATGACTCCTGCACATCCAGATATGTTCGCTATTCCTGATCCAGATAGTTTAATTCAGCTGCCATGGAAGCCCGAAGTTGGATGGCTTGCCTCCGATTTATGGATGGATGGGAAGCCGGTAGAAGCCTCACCAAGAGTAGCATTAAAGAGACAGCTAGCAGAGGCTGAAAAGCTAGGTTACCGCATGAAAACTGGTGTTGAGTGTGAATATCACTTGATTAACGATGATGGCAGTGATATTGCAGATGACAAAGACCAGCAGAGCAAACCTTGTTATGATCAACAAGCCTTGATGCGCCAATATCCAGTGATTAAGCAAATTTGTGATTGCATGATTGAGCTTGGTTGGGGGCCTTATCAAAATGACCATGAGGATGCAAACGGTCAATTTGAGATGAACTGGGATTTTGATGACGCACTCACCACTGCAGATCGACAAGTATTTTTTAAATTTATGGTGAAATCCATAGCAGAGCTGCATGGGATGCGAGCAACATTTATGCCAAAGCCTTTTAGTCATCTGACTGGTAATGGTTGCCACTCACATCTATCAATTTGGAGTCTTGATGGTTCAAAAAATTTATTTAATGGTGATGATGATAGCAGAGGGTTAGGATTATCATCTCTTGCTTATCAGTTCTTAGGTGGTATTATGCACAGCGCTGATAAACTAACTGCAATCTTCAATCCAACCGTCAATAGCTATAAACGCATCAATGCACCTAGAACACTTTCTGGAGCGACATGGTCGCCCAGCTCAATTACTTATGGAGGAAACAATCGTACCCATATGATTAGGGTTCCAGACTCTGGAAGGTTTGAATTAAGGCTGATGGATGGAGCAGCAAATGCTTATCTAATGCAGGCAGCTATTCTTGCATGCGGACTAGATGGTATAGCGTCAAGAAGAGATCCCGGTGATCCGCTTGATATCAATATGTATGAGCTAGGCAAAGAAATTGAGGGTTATAAACAGTTGCCCAAGAATCTTCTTGATGCTCTCAGACTCCTTGAGGAGAGTGACGTTTTGAGAGAAAGGCTTGGAGATGAATTAATTGATGCCTATATCAAGTTAAAGCAAAATCAATGGAATGATTATTCGTCGCACCTCAGTCAATGGGAGAGAGATAATACTCTAGACTGCTGATAAAAAGTTGCTGAAATGAACTATGATAAATTTGAACTAGGCGATGTAACTCTTCTCTCTGGAGAGGTGCTAAGTTCAGCGTTCTTAGTTTATAAAACTTATGGCAAATTAGATGCCAATAAAAGCAACGTAGTTGTCCTGCCTACTTTTTATACAGGTTCGCACCAAAGAAATGAAGGTTTTTTTGGGGTGGGTAGAGCAATAGATCCGGATAAGCATTTCATTGTTTCAATTAACATGTTTGGTAACGGGCTCTCTTCATCGCCAAGCAATGCTGAGCCACCTCAGGATGGTCCAAGGTTTCCTCATATTTCTCTCTGGGATAATGTGGCTTGCCAGTATCGCCTTGTCACTGAAGCTTTAGGAGTTTCAAGGATTGCCCTAGTTGCAGGATGGTCTATGGCTGGCTGTCAGGCTTATCAGTGGGCTGCGCAGTACCCTGATTTTGTTGATGCTATTATGCCCTTCTGCGCTTCAGCAAAGACTTCGCCACATAACTATGTATTTCTTGAGGGGGTTCGAGCCGCTCTCTGTGCAGATCAAAATTGGAAAAATGGAGATTATACTTCTCCTCCAGTTAAGGGTCTAAAAGCATTTGCTAGAGTTTATGCGGGGTGGGCTTTCTCTCAAACTTTTTATCGTGAATCACTTTATAAAAAGATAGGTTACGAATCGTTCGAGGAATTATTGGTTGACTGGGAGGAGGATCATGCTGAAAATTGGGATGCAAATGATCTTATTTGCAAATTAAGAACTTGGCAGACTAGTGACATCAGTATCGGTCCAATCTACAATGGAAATTTTGAAGATGCATTAGAATCAATTAAGGCTAAATCTATTCTTATGCCTTGTACTCAGGATTTATATTTTCCTCCTGAGGATAACGCTATTGAAGCAGGTTATATGTTAAATTCTGAATTTAGACCTTTTGATTCTCCATGGGGCCATTGTGCGGCAAATCCAGGCAATGATAAAGCCTTTACAGCAGCACTAGAGGAAGGATTAAGTCAGTTACTGGGAGATTAATAATGGGTGATGATAAGACAATCACATGGCAAGATTTTGAAAGGGTTGATATAAGAGTTGGAACGATTATTCAGGTTGAGGATTTTCCAGAGGCAAGAAAGCCTGCCTATATACTTCATGTTGACTTTGGCCCTGAAATTGGAATAAAAAAATCAAGTTCGCAAATTACTGATCTTTACAATAAAGATCAGTTGAAAGATAAGCAAGTCATGGGCGTTGTTAATTTTGCACCTAAGCAGGTTGGACCGATTATGAGTGAATGTCTAGTATTAGGGTTTTACCGAAAAGATAATTCTGTAGTCCTTGCTACGAATGATTTGCCTATAGATAATGGCGCTCGTCTATTGTAGTTTTTATAATAGGTTAATTCATTCATTCCCATTCGTAACACTATTTATCATTATTTCACCATCATAGACCTCATAATCAAGTCTATTTGGATTGCAGCATATTTCACAATCATAAATCTCACTAATATTTCCAACAAAAGAAGTTCCAATTTCTAATGAGACTTCGAATTGTTCAAAACAGAAATAACATGTAATTAGTTTATTTATCATTCTATTGTATTGGATTAATTTGAACTATAATTAATCTAATTATTAAACAACTAGGTCAACAATAATGTCAATAAATTTCAAAGCTTATAGCGACTCTTGGCTTAAGGCTGTCAATGATAAAGACACTAGCATCATGTCGGATATTTTATCGAATGACTTTGTCTGGGTAAATGATAGATTTAATTTTAAACTAGATAAGCAAGAGACTATTAATTGGTGCAAAGACACCAACTATACAGCTCTTGATTTTTCTTGCTTTTATGAAAATGATGAAGTATTAGTTGGCACCCATAACGTGATAGAGCCAAATGCCCCCGATTCAAGTGTGATTTTTATTGCCAAAATTAAAGATAAAAAGATAGTCTCGCATCAATATCTTCGTGAGTTTCAAAGATAAGAGTTCATTGATTGTTTGATTTAATCTTTATGCCCGTTATTCTGGAGTTATGTCTCAAGGTAAGGCTATGAATAAAAACAAAGTTGGCCTGTTATTTCTCAGTATTGCAGCGGTTATAGCAATACTGACTGCTCTAGCGCACATGTCATGCATATTTCTTGGAGAAAGCTGCTACCGCTCTCAACTAGCGCCAGAAGTTATCATTCAATCTGCGGTAAACGGAACTTTGCTTGCTCCAGTAGGCACAACATTCATATCTACGCTGTTTTTAGTTTGTGCTATTTATGCATTATCTGCCGCAAACGTAATCATGAAACTTCCCTTATTGAAAACTGCTATATATTCAATTTCTATTTTGTGTATTCTCAGAGGATTAGCAACAATTCCACTTTCGCTAACTTACCCAGAAATGGTTACTAGTTTTTCTATCATTGCAGGGGCAATATGGTTTATTTCGGGAATATTATTTTTCCTAGGTTTTCGTTTTCGAATTAAATAGGCACATAAAACCTATTCTAGGAGTATAAGAGGTCAAATGTCATCTACGTTATTTATTCAAAATCAAAATCAAAATAGGCCTTTATTGTAAAATTAAGTTTTGATATTTCAAAAAATTCAAAAACCTCAATGATCATTTGCGCAGGTGAATCCTTAATCGATATGGTCTCTTTTCGTGGAGAACCTGAATATACCCCTCATGTTGGCGGTAGTAATTTTAATTCATCAATTGCACTTGGTCGCCTAGGAGCTGATAGCTATTATTTTGGTGCAGTATCTAATGATCATTATGGCGAGCTTATAGAGAATAAGTTGCGACATTCTAAAGTTAAAGAAGACTTTATCATTAAGACCAATAGGCCCACCACCCTTGCCTATGCTGACGTAGTTAACGGTATTGCAGAGTACACCTTTGTAGATGAGCACTCAGCTGGACGATTGTTAGATCAAAAGGCCCTTAACCCATTTATCAATAGAGTAAAGAAGGCAAAGGCATTACTGGTTGGAGGAATCAGTCTTCAAGCAGAACCCTGCGGGTCGAGTTGGCAGTGGTTTATTGAGCAGGTATCAAGCTACTTACCGATTTATTTTGATGCAAACGTGCGTCCTGACTTTATTGAAAATAAACAGAACTATATAGCTCGGTTTGAAGGGCTTACCTCAAAGGTTGATATTATTAAAATATCAGATGAAGACTATCGTTATCTTTATGGAGCGAAGGACTTTAATAAGGTCAGCAAAGATTGGATTGACAATGGAGTAAAGCTTGTCATATTGACTTTAGGCTCTGAGGGGTCAAAGGTAATCTATGGGAATGGCATTGAAGTATTTGCTGAGAGTCAGAAGGTAGATGTTGTTGATACGATTGCTGCCGGTGATACTTTCAATGCGGGCTTCCTTCTAAATCTTGATAAGCAGGATTTATTGGACAGAGACAGTCTCAATACTTTAACTGAAATGCAGCTTGAAAAAGCACTTTCATTTGCTAATAAAGTGGCGAGTATTACTGTCACTAGAAAGGGTGCAAACCCGCCCTGGCATGAAGAGCTATAGTCAATTCAGGATTAAATTTAATCTAACTACTTGAAAAGAAAAATATTAAACTCTATATAGTCTTTTAGAGAAGAATATAGTAAGTAAAATCTACACCTTCTTACCTTCATTAAATTAGATTAGATAATGGATTCAATCATTTCAATTAAAGGCTTATCTAAGACCTACAATTCAGGTTTTCAGGCGCTTAAAACGGTGGACTTAGAGATCAATCGGGGTGAAATTCTTGCCCTGTTAGGGCCTAATGGCGCTGGAAAAACAACATTAATTTCAACGATTTGTGGAATCATCTCTCCCTCATCAGGAACAGTTTCTGTTGATGGGTTTGATATTATCAAAGACTTTCGAAAAACGAGAGCTATGATTGGGCTTGTTCCCCAAGAGTTAACCTTAGGTGCTTTTGATACGGTATGGAGTACAGTCAGATTTAGTAGAGGCCTATTTGGCTCAAAGAGGGATGATGCTTATCTTGAGCAGCTTCTCAAAGATCTGTCTCTTTTTGATAAAAAAGATTCAGAAATCAGAGCCTTGTCTGGAGGGATGAAGAGAAGAGTATTAATCGCCAAAGCTTTATCTCATCAACCTAAAGTTTTATTTTTAGATGAGCCAACAGCCGGAGTTGATGTCGAGCTCAGAAAGGATATGTGGAAGATTGTCAATAAGCTTCGTAATCAAGGTGTGACGATTATTCTAACAACTCACTACATTGAAGAGGCTGAAGAAATAGCTGAGAGGGTTGGTGTAATAAGTAATGGTGAGCTTCTATTGGTTGAGAAAAAAGATGAGCTGATGCAGAGCCTTGGAAAGAAACAGCTTCTCATTGATTTAAAAGAGCCAGTGAAAGAGATTCCAAGCTCATTGGAAGAATACAATATCGAGCTGAATGAAGATGGCACCCAAATTTCATATACATACGTGGTTAAAGATGAGACGGCGGATGTTTCTGAAATTCTTAATAAGATAACAAACTCTGGTTTATTGTTAAAAGATTTAAAGGTCGAGCAAAGTTCATTAGAGGATATTTTTGTTGACCTTGTTAAGGAGGAGTCATGAATTTAACAGCAATTAAGGTCATCTATTTCAATGAGATGATGCGTTTTTGGAAGACACTCTTTCAAAGTGTCGCCTCCCCTGTTATTTCTACAGCACTATACTTTGTGGTCTTTGGTTCAGCTATAGGATCAAGGATTGAGAACATTGAAGGTGTCACCTATGGTCTGTTCATTGTTCCAGGCTTGACCATGTTATCAGTCTTAACGCAGAGCATTTCAAATGCATCGTTTGGCATTTTCTTTCCTAAGTTTACTGGAACAATCTATGAGCTCTTGTCTGCTCCTGTATCTTTTTATGAAACTTTAATAGGTTACGTCGGTGCAGCTGCAACGAAGTCTATGATTCTAGCAACAATCATTCTAGCGACAGCCAATCTATTTGTAGATTTGAATATTGCGCATCCATTCTGGATGCTTGGATTTTTGGTATTGACCTGCATTGCCTTTAGTTTGTTCGGTTTTATCATTGGGCTCTGGGCTGATAACTTTGAGAAGTTGCAAATCATTCCGCTCCTGATCATTACTCCATTGGTTTTCCTTGGAGGAAGCTTTTATTCGATCAGCATGCTTCCAGATCTCTGGCAAAAAGTCACTCTTTTTAACCCAGTTCTGTATTTGGTAAGTGGCTTCAGATGGAGCTTTTTTGAAGTTTCAGATGTGAGCGTTGGAATTAGTTTATTTATGGTGTTTCTATTCCTTGCTATTTGTATTGCTATAATAGCTTGGATGTTTAGAACTGGATACAAACTAAAACAATAATTTAGCTCAAGGGGAAGTTATGGCTCAAATTACTGATCTATATATTTACCCAGTCAAATCTCTCAAGGGAATTGCTCTAAAAGAGGCTCAAACTGCAAAGCGTGGTCTTGAGTTTGACCGTGAATGGATGGTTACTGATCATCAATACAATTTTATTTCTCAGCGAGAAATCGAGTTGATGACTACAATACAGACAGGTATTGATTCTCATTCATTAATTCTGACTTCAAGCAATCAAAAAGTTCTTAAAATTCCATTGGATTCATCAAGAAGTAATAAAGTTAGAGCAATGGTTTGGGATGATTTCTGTGATGCTTTTGATGAAGGTGATGATGCATCTCGATGGCTTACTGATGTTCTTGGAACTTACAATGGAAGTGAGCTCAGGCTTGTCAGATTTGACCAAGAGGGTGAGCGACCGGTTCCTAAAAAATATTTACATGGCGATCATGCTGAAAGTGCATTCTCTGATCAGTTCCCATATCTGATCACCTCTTGGGAGTCTCTTGAAAAGCTCAATAATGGCCTTTTAGAAAGCAACTCACCTAAGGTTTCAATGAATCGATTCAGACCCAATCTAGTGGTTAAAGGACTAGCCAACGTCGAGATGATGACCTCATCTAATCTGGTATGCGAAAAGAGTGGCTACCAATTTGGATTAAGAAAGCCTTGCAAGCGCTGCAAAATTACGACGATTGATCAAGAGACTGGGGAAATCCAAAATCCAAAAGAGCCTTTAGCAACTCTCACCAAACTAAAGTTTAGTGAAGAGGCATACGGGGCATTTTTTGGTCAAAATGCAATTTTACTGGGTAGTCATTCTATTTTGCGAGTTGGAGATTTGCTTGAAATAGTTCAATCAGCTTAATAGAATTACTTAATTCTCTAACGAAATAGCTTCAAACTTAACGTCGTTTTTCCAAGCATGCCCATAGATGACCTCATAGGTTGCAGGAATTTTTCCGTTCTCACGATAACTTTCGTACATCTCTAACATTTTCATAAACTTGGTTTTTCCAGTCAGTGATTTTGATCTATTTTCAACGCTCTGAGCGCCAATACCTTTAAGATCTCTCATCAAGTCTAAAACCCTTTCATAGGTTAGCGTTAGCTTTTCCATCTCCATAATAGGGCTCTGAAAGCCAGACTGAATCATTTGATCGCCAATATCATGCATATCAATAAATTCATTCACGTGAGGATGACTATCAACTACCGACCAGCTTCGCTTTAACTCTTTTAGGGTTTCTGGGCCAAACGTTGTAAATAGAATCAACCCATGAGGCTTGAGAACTCGGTGACATTCATCAAAAAGTGTTTTCAGATCAGGACACCACTGCATCATCAGATTTGAAATAACAAAATCAATACTGTTTGACTTAAACGGCAGCTGGTATGCGTTAGCACAAACTTTGAATTTCTGCGTATTTTTGGTTAGCGATTTTTGAGCGAAATCCAAGCAAATGAGATTTGCATCAGGGAATATTTTTGCAGTTTTTTCGCTAAGAAATCCTGTTCCTGAGCCGAGATCAATTATGCTTTCTGGATTAATAGAGATGACCTTAAGTTTTTCAGAGAGCCTAGTAGCAATTTCATTTTGAAGAAATGCATTCTCGTCATATATGCTCGAGGCATTATTAAAATTATTTCTTACTCTAGACATGACGCTACTTGATTTGCAATTTTCTTCATTAACTTAAAGTATAAATCAGGTCCTGGATTAAATTCTTGTCCTAGAATATCTAACTCTGCAGTTTTTAGATTGAGGCCTTCTGACAATACAGATATTTGACTTTTTCTGACTTCATTTCCATAGATCAGGCAAGAAACCTTCAGATCATTCATAGTATTTTTAGAGGCAAGAGTTCTGTTAATGCTAAGCCTTGCGCCGTGATAAGGCGTCACGATAACTGGCCTACCTAAATTGTAACTGTTTTCAAAATATTGAATAGTGTCTGAGTATGTACCATATGTTTTTGCTGCAAATGGAAGCATCTGTTTTTCCAATTCAGCTTGCAGACTATCAAGCCTTATAGTTAGTAAGTCTAGGTTTTTATTATATTTTTGCTTATTTCTAGGATCAATATCAATGAGTTTTGAGTGGATATGACTCGATATTTTTTTCATATTATCAATATCAAGCCATAGGTGCATATCATTGGTCTCTGACTCATCAATCTGTTTTTCTTGATCTGTGGTCTCATAAATTTTGTCAGCTCTATATTTGAGAATCTTTAAATTGTTAAGCTTGACAATTTCAAATCTAGTTGAATCATTCAAGTTCTTTAATGCTTTGCGAAGTCCAATTTCAAACTCATCACCAATAGAGATTACAAGGTCTGCATTTTCAATCACTCTAATTTGTGAAGGCTTGATATGAAATGTATGGGCAGAGTTGTTGGATTTTAGTAAAAGTTCAGGTGATTCGATGCCTTCCATGAGAGATGAAACTATGCTATGAATTGGTTTGATACTTGCAACAACTATAGGTGCTGATTGAGCATTAATATTTTTAAAAACAAGTAATAAAACTAAACTGATGATCAGACGGGATTTCATAGTATGCCTCAAAGTGAAGGTAAATTATACGCTCAATGAGTAAATCATCAATTGATTAGTTTTTGCAAATAACAATCGCACGCTTTGGTGCTGGATAGCCTTCAATCGTTAGAGATGAGTCTGAAGGGTGAAGAAAATCTTCAAGTGAGGCTGGGTTATCTCCTATCCATGATGTTTTCCTTTGCTCTGTTGGAGTTGTTTGAGAGATATCTATCACTTCTATGTTTTTGAAGTCAGCATCATCAAGCCAAGACTTTAGGGTTTCAATACTTGGAAGGCAATAAACATTCCTCATGTTTGCATATCTTCCCTCAGGAGTGAGTTTAAAATTTTTAGGACCATCAACTATCAGAGTTTCTAGTATAAGTTCCGATTCGGGGGACATCATTTTTTTAAGTAGAGATAAATGTTCCATATGATCTCTTTGGTGATAGAGTACACCCATAGAAAATACACTATCAAATACGGGCATATTTGGTAATTCTTCGAGCCTCAATGGAAGTAATATCGAGTTTAAGTTGTTTTTAAATAATGCATCAATTGCTGCATATTGATAATTGAATAATAAAAAAGGTTCGACTCCTATTGCTTGTTTTGCACCTTCAAGAGCCATTCTCATTGTGAAATATCCATTTCCAGCGCCAACATCTAGAACGCGTTTGTTATGAAGTGGTTTAATCTTATTTTTGAGGCGTTGCCATTTAAGGTCGCCAAGCCATTCACTCTCTAATTTTAAGTCATTGAGTATATATGGCCCTTTTCTCCAGGGCAAAAGCTTCTTTAAACTCGCCTCAATAGTGTCTGAAGAGGCTCCAATATTTTTTATCGATATATAAGGCTCATTAAGGTCTAAATCACCTTTTTTAAAAGCATTTATTTCATCTAATGCGCTAGTCCATTTGGGGATATTGCCATTTTTAACTGCAAACGCATCGCGACTTTTTAAAAGGCATTCATCTTTAAATTTCTGGAGCACTAAATCATTGAAAAATAACTTAAATTTATCTTCAAATAATTTCATTAATTAAATCTTTCCATAAAATATATCTAGTATAAAATAAGTTGTAGATACATATATATGTTACTTTTAACTCTTTTAGGGGATTAACGTGATTAATAAATCAATTAAATTTTTAGCGCTTCTGTTTTTGACTCTTAATGTCTATGCAGGTGGCGATGATAGGGATCAGGTCTATTATGAAAATCTTGATGAAGAACTAGCTGCTTTTGAAGCGCAACTTGCTGAAGAGCAAGCCAAAGCAGAAATGGAAGCTTTCAAAGCAGAAATGGAAGCTGCGCTAGCAGAGCAAAAACTTGAAGATGAATTAGCTGCATTTGAAGCACAGCTTGAAGCTGAATTAGC
>LUMG01000004.1_pt1 | contig 66919 bp, 59 predicted proteins | sample 729691 | NCBI WGS metagenome assembly LUMG01 (sample SAMN03860269, study PRJNA289734) | marine metagenome | biome: seawater column; feature: ocean; material: water; isolation source: Red Sea water column Station 34 - depth 50m | place: Saudi Arabia: Red Sea | collected 2011-10-15 | depth 50 m
AAATTTCTCATGAATTCAGGAAAAGAATTTATTTTTCCAGTCTCTTTATCAAACAATTCAGTATCGTGGTATTCCCACCCAACTTGATTTTCCTCAGAACCCATATGATGATCAATAGAATATATACAAGAATTCTTACCTTTTATTCCTAGACCCATGTAAACCGTTGATTTTCCGCAGTAAGAACCAATTTCAAGAATTGGCCCATACTCCGAAGATTTACTTGCATATTTATTAAGACACATTCCTTCTTCATGATCCATAAAGCCCTTTAATGCATTAATAAATGATAGGAATTCCTGAATATTATTTTTTTTAGACATTAATTCATGTGTTTTTGGCTATAATCCGAGTATTCTTTTTTAACTATATTAGCTAAAATATAAACACCAATAAGATTAGGTATCGCCATCAAAAATAACGATGAGTCGGATAAATCAATTACTTTTGTAAGGTCAAGAGATGCTCCTACTATTGCAAAAGAACAGAAAATTAACTTATACAATAATTCAATTGATTTCTTTTCTCCAAAAATAAATGTTACCGCCTTTACACCATAATAGGACCAAGAAATAGCTGTTGAAAAAGCAAAAAGAATTGCAACTACAGCTAATATATAAGGGAACCATGGAAGAACTGACCCAAAAGCTTGAGATGTCATCCGGGCTCCTTCAATACCGGCTCCTGAACTAAAAACTCCAGTTGTAATAATTACTAGAGCCGTAATTGTACAAATCACAACGGTATCTATAAATGGTTCAAGCAAAGAAACAATACCTTCAGTTGCCGGTTCACTTGTTTTAACGGCTGAATGGGCAATCGGTGCAGAACCAATGCCAGCTTCGTTAGAAAATACCGCCCTTCTAAATCCTAAAATCAAAACACCTAAGAAGCCGCCAGTAACTCCTTCAGGAGAAAACGCTCCAACAAAAATAGATTTTACTGCTAGCGGGATTTGATCAATATTTACAATCAAAATTACTAGTGCCGCAACTATATAGATAATTGCCATACTCGGAACTAATCTTGAAGTGACAGCGGCAATCCTTTTGATACCTCCAATTATAACTACACCTAAAAGTAAGGCAAAAATTGCACCATACACCCATGAATTAGAATCTAGAAAGCCACCTTGCCCACCAGAGACATAGATAATTAAATCCAATGATTGATTTACCTGAAACATATTTCCGCCTCCTAATGAGGCAAATATACAAAAAATGGCAAACATGTAGGCTAAGAATTTTCCCAAAACAGGCATTCCTTTTTCTGATAAACCTTTTTTGAGATAGTACATTGCACCACCAGATACACTCCCATCAGGGTTTATGTTTCTATATTTAACACCGAGAGTACACTCACAAAATTTAAGAGACATTCCTAGTAAACCTGACAATATCATCCAAAATGTTGCTCCGGGACCTCCGAGAGATATCGCAACTGCAACACCCCCAATATTTCCCAAACCTACAGTGCCAGATAAGGCTGTTGAAAGCGCTTTGAAATGAGAAACCTCTCCAGTAGAATCATTATTTGAATGCTTACCACTGACTAGGGCGATGGAATGCTTAAAAGCACTAAAATTCACAAATCGAAAATAAAATGTACAAAAGAGCCCTCCTAGAATTAACCATATAACAATTAATTCAACATTGGTTGTTCCTATAGGTAAGCTGTAGAAAACTATGCTAGAAACAAATTTTGATACAGGATCAAGAAAATTATTTATATTTTCATCAATTCCAGCAATAAGTTTTATCGGAGCTAAAGATATCAAATTTAATAAAATTATTTTATATATATTACTTTTCATAAAATTGAGTAATCCTGTAGATTAAATAGGATATTATTTGGTAAATATTTAAATACAAACAATTTAATGATTTTTTTAGGATAATTATGGCTTTTCTTGAGATAAATTCACTAGTTAAAAAATTTTCTGAGACTACAGCTCTAAATGATGTTTCTTTAAGAATATCAGATGGAGAGATGGTAGGTATAATAGGTAAGTCTGGGGCAGGTAAATCGACACTTATGAGATTAATTAATCGCCTAATCGAACCAACAAGCGGATCAATTAGTTATGATGGAGTTGAAGTTACTTCTTTAAAAAGAAAAAGCTTAAGGCAATGGCGATCTAAATGTGCAATGATTTTTCAACAATTCAATTTAATTGATCGCTTAGATGTATTAACAAATGTCTTAAGTGGAACTTTAGGTATAAACTTTAACTTATTGAAATTATTTAAATTTTATAGCAAAAAAGAAAAAATTGAAGCTTTAACATACCTTAATAACTTAGACCTCTCTGATAAAGCACTTCAAAGAGTCGGAACACTTTCTGGAGGCCAGCAACAAAGGGTGGCAATCGCAAGAGCAATGATGCAAAACCCAATGATTTTACTTGCCGATGAGCCTATTTCATCTTTGGATCCAAAAAACTCAAAAGTTGTAATGGAGGATATTAAAAAGATTAATAAACAAGACGGTATCATGGTGATATGCAATCTGCACTCTCTTGAGATAGCTAGAGAATATTGTGATCGTTTGATTGGTTTATCTGATGGAAAAATAGTGTTTGATGGACATCCATCCTCGCTAACTAAGGAATTAGCGGAGCAATTATACGATTTAGAAAATGAATGATTCTCTTCTTAAAAAACATTTAAATCTATATTCTGAACAACTCAAAAGCAGAAGGTTATGGAATATACTAATTTTTACAATCTTTGTTTTATCTTTTTTTATTAGCTCTTCGATCATTGATTTTAATTTATCAAAGATAATTGAAGGTTTTCCAAGGCTTGGTGATTATATTATTAAAATATTACCTAATATTGATTACAACCTAATTTTCGAAAACTCAAAAACTGAAGGATCAATAAAATACTGGTATTTTAATTTTAAAAAATACGCCGCCCTTCTTTATGAAACTTTTAACATGGCTATTTTATCAACATTAATGGGTTTTATTTTTGCTTTATTATTAAGCTTTTTATCCGCTAAAAATATAACACCTAATATTTATAGTTATCATTTGGTAAAAAGATTTTTAGAATTCCTTAGAGGAGTTCCAGAAATTATATTTGCTATCCTTTTTGTTTGGGCTTTAGGTGTTGGTCCTTTAGCTGGAATTATAGCAATAACTATTCATACAACTGGTGCGTTAGGAAAACTATTTTCAGAGGTGCATGAAAATGCAGATTTGAAAACTTGTGAGGCTATAAGATCTCATGGAGGTAACTGGGCATCTGAAATGCGTTATGGAATAATCCCTAAGGTCTTACCAAATATAATATCTTATGCTCTCTTAAGATTTGAAATAAATATAAGAGCATCAACTGTTATAGGGTTTGTTGGGGCTGGAGGTATAGGCCAAGAGCTCTACCTTGTAATCAATTTCAATTATTATGAAGAAGTTAGCGCGATAATTCTTCTTATCGTATTAACAGTTATAACTATTGATATTTTGTCTGGAAGAATTAGACAAAAAGTTATTGGAGAGATGGGTGACTGAAAAAGATGTAATATCTCTTTGTCCAAAAGCATTCCAACCTTTTTGGAGGCGCTCACCTATAGTTTTTATCGGTTACATAATAGCTATACTCTATTTTCTGTTTTGTTTGCATTATTTTGATTTCACCTTGGGAAAAATATTTTCTGGTCTTTCAAATATGAAGCCCATTTTGGTTGCAATGTTTACCTGGAGTGATTTTTTTAATTGGAATTTTAATTCTATCTTTACCGGACTAGCGCAAACACTTGGCATGGCATTCTTGGGTACTTTCTTAGCTTCTTTAGTTTGCATACCAATAAGTTTTCTTGCTTCGCGGCAAATTTTCAAATTAGGGTTAATTCGTTTTCTTATAAAACGCTTTTTAGATATCATTAGAGGGGTTGATATTTTAATCTGGGCCATCATTTATGTAAGGGCATTTGGCTTAGGGCCATTTGCTGGTCTGCTATCGATATTCACAGTCGATGTAGGAACTTTGGGAAAATTATTTTCAGAGGCAACTGATAATGCTGATACACGCCAAATAGAAGGGATGCAATCAACCGGAGCGAGTAAGATTTCAGTTATTCGTTATGGATTAATACCTCAAATTTTTCCAATTTTTATTTCACAAAGTTTATATTTCTTCGAATCCAATACAAGATCAGCAGTGATTCTTGGTGTCGTTGGTGCTGGAGGCATTGGATTGCAGTTAACTGAAAGAATGAAAGCCCAATACTGGGATCAAACCCTTTTTATAATAATACTAATACTAATTATGGTTGCCATAATTGATACAGTTTCAAGGTCTATACGCAAAAAGATAATTGATGGATAAATTTTTAAAAGAATCAAATCATTTCTTCCGAATAGGTTTTCCTATGCTCGGCTCTCAATTATCTTTTATGATTATGTCTGCTACCGACACAATAGTAGCTGGGAGAGCTGGAGCAGATCAGCTTGCAGGACTTGTAATAGCCAATTCCTTTACCTATCCAATATTTATGTTTATGGCAGGAATCATTTTCGCTGTTATTCCGATTGTTGCACAACTTAATGGTGCAAAGAAAGATATAGAAATAGGAACAAAGATAAGAGAAGTCTTCTGGTTGGCGATATTACTAGGGTTACTTCTAGTTGTTATATTTTATTTTGGCAGTGAGCTACTTTTATTTTTACCAATTGATGGAGAAATAACATCAATATCTATTTCTTATCTCAAAGCGATATCCGTAGGTATGTTTTTTTACATCATGTATAGACTGCTAAGCTCTTATAGTGAGGGTTTAACTCTTACTGTTCCAGTCTTCTTAGTAGTTTTTATGGGGGCTTTAATAAATATCCCTCTCGATATAATATTTGTATACGGTTATTTTGGATTACCTGAAATGGGAGGAGTTGGTTGTGGATATGCTACAACAATAGTTTCAACTCTCATGTTTATTGCAATGCTAGGCATTGTTTTGTTTTCTAAACCTTATAAAAGAAATAAACTATTTAGTAGATTTAATGGACCATCTTTAAAAACCTCATTAGAGCTTTTTAAGCTTGGAACACCTATTGGTTTTGGAATATTTGTTGAATTAAGCATGTATTCAGGTGCAGCAATAATTCTTGCGCCACTTGGAGAAGTTGTTGTTTCAGGTCATGCTGTCGCCCTTAATATTGCAAGTATTGTTTTCATGTTACCGCTGGCAATTGGTCTTGCTGCATCAACTAGAGTTGGAAATCTATTGGGAGAAAAAAGGTATATTGATGCACGATATTCATCCAAGATTTCTTTGTCTCTATGTTTTATAGGCGCACTATTTAATATGACACTTCTAATCACACTAGGTGACAAACTGATATCACTTTATACAAAGGATCTTTTGGTTTATTCCGTTGCAAGTCATTTAATTATTTTTGCCGCCATTTTCCAAATTCCTGATGGTATTGGCATGGGAAGTCTTGGAGCATTAAGAGGTTACAAAGATACATTTATGACAATGGTTTTTATCATTATTGCTTATTGGGTATTTGCAATACCTTTTGGATATTATCTTACCTATTACGGTATAAACCAACCTATGGGAGAAAGTGGAATGTGGATAAGTATGATACTTGGTTTGACAATATTTGCTTCACTCATATCAAGAAGATTAATTAAAATCTCAGGGCAATATTTATAATTGTGAAAGAGTGTACATTAAAACTTACACAGGGCTCAGCCATTTGCTGAATTTGTTGTCTTTTCCATTAATAACATTAAGGAATCGGTTTTTAATAATTAATGTTTTTTCTCCCGTCTTACCAGAACCGACTGGTTTCCCGTCTAGGCTGTTTACAGGGCAAATTAAATGGCTTGATGATGTAATGAAAACCTCAATAGCTTCTTGAAGTTCTTTAAGCGGTATTCGTCCAATATTCATTTCAATTCCCTCGTCTTCAGCTATCTCGATAATGCTCATTCGAGTAATTCCATGCAAAACCTCATCTTCCTGAGCTGTCATTAGTACACCATCCTGACTAACTATAAATACATTAGATGTTGGTGCTTCAGTTACATAACCTTTGCTATCAGTAAGTATGATTTCATCATATCCGTTTTTTCTAGCCTTCCATTTAGCCATCATAGGAGAGGTATAATTGGCGGCAATCTTTATCTGAGGGTCAATTATATCTGGTCTTCTTTGGTGTTTATCTTTTTCAATCCAAACACTCATGTTTTCTGATTTATAAAATACATTTGAATTCTTTTCGATAATATCCTTTTGAGGCTCATAAGCTGCAATCGCTACTTTTGTAAAGGGGTCCTGGGGTACTACATCAATTTCGATAGACGCAATATAAACGCTTATTTTAACGAATTTACTGCCTGGGTTTTCTTTAACAGTATGAAAAATAGCATCGATTAATTCGTTCTCTTTATAGTTAATAGGAATTCCAGCTAGAAGACATGATTTGAAAAGTCTTTCAATATGTTTATCAACCCTAAAAATAAATGTTCCATTATCATTTTCGAAAATAGGAATAAAACCAAAAATTAGAGAACCTCTTTGGTGAGAATGTGACAGGATATGAACTGATGCATCATTCCAGTCAACAAATACCCCATCTATCCAAATTTTTCTTTCCATATGATAAAACGAATCACCTTTTGAAATTTTTATGATAACCTAAAAATGATATGTACCCTATTCTGATAAATATATGGATGACCATTGGAGTTATTACATTTATTACTTTATTGATTGTAAGCGCCCCATATGGAAGGCATACAAGGTCTGGATGGGGATTAACAATACCCAAGAGATTAGGCTGGATATTAATGGAAAGCCCAGCATTATATCTTCTCTGGATATACTATTTTCTTTATGATGGCTTCAGTAATCCTGTTCTGATTTTTTTTCTGTTTATTTGGTCAATACATTATTTCAATCGAAGTTTTATATGGCCAATGAGAATAAAAAAAGAAGGTACCATGCCCGTTTTAGTTGCCTTAATGGCATTTTTCTTTAATACCGTTAATACTTTCTTACACGGGTATTGGTTTTTTCTTCTTGATATTAATTATGATATTTCATGGTTTACAGAGCCAGTCTTCATAATTGGTCTTTTGATATTCCTTTTGGGTATGTACATCAATATACATTCAGATAACATTCTAATGCGTTTAGCAAAGGAATCAGATGGTTACAAGATTTCAAATAAGGGTTTATATAAATATGTATCTAGCCCTAATTATCTTGGAGAAATATTAGAATGGCTTGGATGGGCTGTTTTAACTTGGAGTGTATCTGGGTTAGTTTTCTTTTTCTGGACTGTATTTAATTTACTTCCCAGAGCTATCAGTCATCATAGATGGTATAAAGAAAAATTCGAAGACTATCCGAAAGAGAGAAAAATAATAATACCAAAAATCCTTTAAGGTCTCTTTCGCATAATTAATGCATAATAAAGATCTGTTAACCATTTTGGAGTTAGCCACATTAGGAAAGCAAGAAATTTATTAACGCCTCCATTTATGAACAAATCCTTTCCCTTCATTGTTTCGTTGAAGGCCTGTTCAGCAACTGTTTTTGAGTCCATCCACATAAAACTTGGTATAGAACTTTTGAAGTCACCCATTTGATCATGAAATTCTGTATGAGTAAAACCAGGGCAAACTGCACAACAGAAAATATTCTTATCCCTATATTCCTTATGAATACCTTCCGAATGTTTTATTACCATGGATTTCACTGCGGTATACATACCTCCAGAATTGGAAGCTGGCGCAAATCCTGCAAGAGATGCGATATTGATAATTCTTCCAAAACCGTTATCAAGCATATTTTGAATAAACAGTTGAGTTAAAGAAACTACAGAAGTAGATAAAACATTAATAAATTTGATGTGATCTTCATATGAAATCTTGTGAAAACTATCTAATGTTCCATAACCAGCATTATTTACTAAAAAATCAGGCATAAAATCATTTCTTTTGCATTCATCATGTATTTTTTTATATTCGGATACTTGACTCAAATCTGAAGAAATAACAGTTACTCTTATTTTAAAATTACTTTCTAAATCCTTTTTTATCTTAATAAGAGCTTCTTCACGCCTTGCTAAAAGAACTAAATTAATTCCCTTTTCCGCCATAATATATGCGATATCCTTACCTATTCCAGATGATGCTCCTGTAATAAGAGCATTCTTTCCAATTAGATCATCTTTCATCTTCATGCTTTCTCAAAAGTTAAATGTAACTTGTTTAGACCTCTTAATGCAAAATGCGATCTATGAAGAAAATCATTTTTATTTTCCGCAAGCCTTATATTTTTTAGTCTATCTAGAAGAATCTCAAATGCTAATCTCATTTCTTGTCTAGCCAAAGGTGCACCTATACAATGGTGATGAGAAGTACCATATGCTAAATGTTTTCCTGGATTCTTTCTGTTTAACACCATATCCATTGGGCATTCAAATTGCTCTTCATCTCTATTAGCGGATCCAAATCGCATATCAATTATTGCACCCTCTGGTAGTTCTACGCCTGATAACGATACATCTTTTCTTACTCTTCTAAAGAGACTTTGTACGGGAGTTTCTAATCTAATAATTTCCTCAACGAAATTTTTGTACTTAGCTTTACCAGAAATAAGGTCTTCCATTTTATCTCTTTGCTTCATCAACATAAGCATACCACTTCCTAATGAGTCAGTAGTTGTTTCATTTCCTCCAATATTTAAATCACTTACAATTGATATGAGCTCTTCAGTTTTAAGTTCGTTACCATCTTCATCAATATAATTTACAAGATCAGAGATTATATCATCTTTTGGATTTACTCTTTTTTCATCGAATATTTTAACCATATAATGCTGAAATTCTATCAATCTCTCAGCTACCTCAATTTCTTCTTTTTCACTCAGCATTTGACTCAAGCTAGAGGATGTATCCTGTGACCAAGATTTTAATCTGGGCAGGTCTTCTTTAGGAAACCCAAGTCTGTCTTGAATAACATTCATTGGTAAGGGTATACAAAATTGAGAAACAAACTCTACCTCTCCATCATCAATAAATGCATCAATCAAATCATTGATAAGCTTCACGATATATTGTTCCATATTTTTTACCCTTTTCGCAGTAAATGAAGGGTTCGCTGCCTTTCTAAATCTAGTATGATGAGGCGGTTCTGCTCCAAAGCATGGTATCTGCGGCCATCCTTTTTCTTTAAATACCTGACCTACACTATCTCCATGTTTCCAATAACCTTTTTTCTTATGTCTTGAATTTTTCTCCCAGTAAGCAGCTATATCTCGGGAAAAGAACTCATAATCTGTTAAGACTCTTTTTAGGTCATTATATTTAGTGACAACAAAAAAACCAGTCTCTTTGCTGTGATAGACTGGAGCCTTATCTCTATAAACCTCATAAGCTTCATAAGGATTTTCTATAATTTCAGGATCTAAAAGATTATAATTTTCTGGTAATTTTGTTTTTTTATTCATTTTTAAAGCCTTGTGATAATAAAATTACAAGATTAATGGAGGTTTACCAAGAATAAATTCAACATGGTTTTGGATATTTGCTGTTTCCCAATCTACATCTCCTTGAAAACTCGATGGTTCGATTGGCTCTCCAAATGTAATAGTGTACTTAAATTCATTTTTATTCACCAGCTCACTAAAAAGGCTAATATTTTTTAATTCTTCATTAAAGACATCTAAGAAATAATAAAATAGTGAATTATGCCCATTCATATGAAAAGGAACTATAGGTGCATTATATTTTTTTGATAATTTTACAATTGTATTTAACCAAGGCCTTTCAATTAATTTCAAACCTTTTCTTTTTGAAAGTCTTGATGAAGGAAAAACCAATAAACATTTTCCTTCTCCTAATGTCTCTCTAGTTCTCTTTAAAATCTCTTTACTTTTTCCAACGCTTTTATTCTCATCATTCCAATCAACAGGAATAATAATATCTGCGAATCCTTTTGATAATTTAATCATATCTATATTTGCATAAAGAGTGTAATCTGGACGCCTATCTTTCATTACCTCAAACATCACTATTCCATCCGTTAAACCGGTAGGATGGTTTCCTGCCAGAATTATAGGACCTTTTTCGGGTACAAATTCAATATTCCTGATATCAAGATTAAAATTAAGCAAGTCTGTTAGGTAGGTAAAACATTCATAACCCGATACATTGGATATATCGTCAGTGATATTTTTTGCTGTTTCATATTTAAATATTTTAAAAATTGTAGGTTTGATTAAAGACCACAAGTATTTATTTGACATAAGCTTAGGGCACCTCTCTTCAATTATTTCGTCAATCGGATGCAATTTAGGCATTTATTATGCCTTCTAATTTTATATCTCTTTGTCTTCTTGCGTTAAGCACAAACCCCATTGCAGCACAAAGAGAAATAACCGCTGATCCTCCGTAAGAGAGCATTGGGATAGGGACTCCAACTATAGGAATCAATCCCGTTATCATCGCACAATTAATAAAGATATATAAAAATAACAATACAGCTATTGAAGCACATGCTATTGAGCTGAAGCGACTTCTTGCTATAATTGAAGTATGCATAGAAATTAAAATAAGATAGAAGAAAATTGAAAAAATAAAAAATCCACCTATCAATCCTGTTTCTTCAAGAAGAACGGCTAACATAAAATCGTTATGCTTTTCAGGAAGAAAGTTGAGTTGACTTTGTGTTCCTGACATAAAGCCTTTTCCTGTCAATCCGCCCGAACCAATAGCTATTTTAGATTGAATAATATGATAGCCTGAGCCAAATGGGTCCTTATCGGGATCAAAGAAAACTTCCAATCGTTTCATTTGATAAGGTTTCAAATTGGCTATTACAACAGGAATACTTATGAAAACAATAGATGATCCAAAAACAACCCATTTAAGATAAAGTCCTGAGAAAAATACCGCTGAAAAACCCATAATAAATATCAATACAGCAGTTCCGAAATCTGGCTGATTTAAAATTAAAAAAGATGGAATAACAATTAATATAATTGGCAGAATATTGAACCTTAATTTTTTTGATTTTTTTGTACCAAAAAAACTATAATAGGACGATAGAGTTAAAATGAGTATAAATTTTAAAAATTCTGATGGTTGAAAGCTTGTTCCACCTAAATTTATCCATCTTGATACTGTTGATGCCTCAAAAACATAAAGCCAAATTAACATCAAAATTATTATAAAATATAATGGGAATGAAATTACGCGAAGAATTCTAAAACTAATAAGAGAAAAAAATATAAAAAAAATAAAACCAACAAATAACCTAATCATATGATTTATAACTGTTTGATTGATTTCTCCTCCTGAGATAGAGAATAACATAAGCAAACCAGTCATACCTAACATTAATAAACAGAGAGGAATCCCATAATTAATACCCTTAAGCTTATTAAAATAGGTAATATTTTTATAAGAGAGCTCTCTTCTTTGTTTGCTATACATTGTTATGCCTTAAAACCATATGTCTTTATATTCTGACACGCTAATAATATATCCCTTCCGATAGGTGCCGCTTTTTGACTGCCTGAACCCCCATGTTCTATAACAACTGAAACAGAGTATTTTGGTTTTTTTGTTGGAGCATATCCAACGAAAAGAGCGTGATCTCTTTCTTTCCAATTTTTTGCTATAATCACCTCTTTCTCCCTATCCTCCTCAGTTATTTCTTTGACTTGCGATGTTCCTGTTTTACCAGCCATTCTCCAATTATTAACTTCAATTCTACTAGAATATGCATTGCTTCCTTTTTCATTCACAGCAATATCCAATAGATCTCTTAATAGATCTAAATTCGCGAAGTTGAAACCAGCTGGTCTAGTTCTATTTTTTTGATTTAAATTTGGTGATTTAATGATTTTTGGCTCTACATAAAAACCTTTATTTGCAATCATTGATATCATCACATTTAATTGAATAGGAGTTGCTGAAATATAACCCTGACCAATACCTGCAACCAATGTATCGCCTAGACTCCAACCATTATTTAAATTATCTTTAATCCACTTTTTTGTTGGTATTAATCCATCTCTTTCAGAATTACTTATCAAATTAAAATTCTTACCGAAACCCAAACGAAGAGCCATATTTGTAATTTTCTCAATACCCAACCTTCGAGCTAAATTATAAAAGTAAACATCGCATGACTCTTTAATTGCTTTTCTAAGATTAACCTCTTTGTGCCCCTTATCTCTCCAACAATGAAAATTTCTTCGCCCATATTTTGTTTTGCCTTCGCAAAGAACAGTGTCTTCTGGATCAAGTATACCCTCTTCTAACCCAGCTAAAGCTGTAACAATTTTAAATGTAGATCCTGGAGGATATTCACCATTAATGGCCTTGTTTAAAAAAGGCTTTCTCTCATTTTTAGATATCTCATCCCACTCTTTATAACTAAAACCATCTATAAATTTATTACTGTCAAAACTTGGTGTTGAGCACATAGCCAAAATTTCACCATTTTGGACATTCATTACAGTTGCCGCACCTACATTATTCTGCATAATTTTATGAACATTATTTTGAAGATCACGATCAATTGTTAAAACAATATCTTGTCCATTTATGGCTTTATTTTCTTCTAAAATACGTACGCCTTTTTCTTCCGAGTCGACTTCAGTTTTTACATGCCCTAAATGACCGGCTAAAATATGATCGAACTTTAACTCCAACCCAGAAAGTCCCGTAGGTTTCGTATTTTTAGATTTTGGATTATCTTTTAATCCAGTATAACCAATGAGGTGTGCAAAGCTCTTAGAGTCTAAATACGATCTCTTTGAATTGTCTTCTATAAGAAAACTATCCAAATCCATATTTATAGAATTCAAAGCATAAATTTCATCTAAAGTTAAATTTTCTTTAATTTCAATCTTATTGAAATCATTATTCAGTATTTTTTTACTTATGTTGTTAACTTGATCATTATTCAGTCTTAATTCTTTACCGATTTTTTCTATAATTGATTGATCTGTTAAGCTAATGCCAGATTGGTAACTTAATTTAAAATTTGTCGAATTTAATGCTAGTTCATTTCCATTACGGTCATAAAAAATACCTCTTTTTGGAAATAATGGTGTAATTCTAATACGGTTTTTATCAGAAAGTAATAAATATTTATCTCGATCAGTTACTTGAAGGTTCCAAAGCCTAGAAAAAAGAAATGACGAAAGGATAAGCATTCCTCCGCCAATAAAAAATACACGACGATTTATGTCGTTGTTTTTTTCGTACATTTTATATGAGTATACTGATTCCTTTAATGCCTTCCATAAGGAGTGCTAAGCATATACTTCATTGACTTAAGATTCTTCATAACTTTTCCTGATCCCAAAGCAACATTTGATAATGGATCTTCAGCATATTGAACCTTAAGACCAGTTGCATTTTCAATTACAATATCCATATTACTCAGCAAAGATCCTCCGCCAGTTAAAAGAATTCCATTTTCGTGAATATCGCTTGTTAATTCAGGAGGAGCTGACTCAAATGCCTCTAAAATAACTTCAGTAATTTCGAATAATGACTCTGCTAAACTTTCAGAAACTTGCCTTTCTGTAATTTCTCTTTCAACAGGAACACCTTCGGTGATTTCTTTTCCCTTAACTATCATCTTTTTTCCATCGCCATGTTTTGGGATAATACCTGAGCCAATGCCTATTTTAAGTTGCTCAGCAGTAATCTCGCCAACAATGATATTTTCATTTTTTTTTAAATATGAAATGATAGAATTATCAAACTCATTTCCACCAATTCTGATGGATTTTGAAAATACTATTCCACCAAGAGAAATTATAGCAATTTCAGTAGTTCCCCCTCCAATATCAATGATCATTGATCCCTTTGCTTCATTTATAGGAAGATCTGCGCCAATAGCTGCAGCCATAGGTTCTTCAATTAAAAAAACTTTTCTGGCTCCTGCAGCAAAGCCAGAATCTAAAATTGCCTTTCTTTCTGCAGGAGTCGAACTTGCTGGGACACATATCATTAATCTAGGACTAAATAGACTCTTATTTGATAAAGACCTACTAATAAAATACTTTATCATTTCCTCAGCAGCTAAATAATCGGCAATAATTCCTTCTCTGAGCGGTTTAATTGTATCTATATTTTCTGGTGTTCTGCCATGCATTTCTTTAGCTTTAGAGCCAATAGCAATTATGCCTGCTTTTGAGTCCGAATTATCTATAGCTAAAATAGAAGGTTCATTTAAAACTATTCCATTATCCTGGTGATGAATAAGTGTATTTACTGTTCCTAAATCTATAGCCAAATCAGAACTAATGAAATTGAAATAGTTTTTCAAAAAAATTCTCCTAATTAATTTGCTAACTCCTCAGGAATATTTTTTTCTCTTTTAACCATAAGACGATTTAAAGCACTAATATAAGCCCGAGCAGATGCAACTAAAGTATCAGTATCTGCACCTCTTCCTATTACTGTCTTACCAGATTCGTGTAATCTTACACTAACTTCTGCTTGAGCATCGGTACCCTCTGTCACGGCATGAACTTGATATAGTTGTAATTTAGCCGTATGTGGAATTAAAGCTCTTATCGAATTGAATAAAGCGTCTACTGGGCCATCGCCCTCAGATCTATTTTGTTTTACTTCTCCATCTATCTCAAGCTTCAGATCAGCAAATTGAGGTCCCTCAGTGCCTGCATGAATTGATAACGATATCAACTTTATAACATCTAAACCCTTTGAGAATTCATCATCAATCAAAGCTATAATATCATCATCAAAAACTTCTTTTTTCTTATCTGCTAAATCTTTGAATCTGTAAAATGCATCATTCAATTGATTATCAGCTAAAATATAACCAAGCTCCTTAGCTTTTTCTTTAAATGCATGCCTTCCTGAATGCTTTCCCATAACTAATGTGGATTCATTTAAACCAATGCTTTCTGGAGTCATAATTTCATAAGTTTCGTTATTCTTTAACATTCCATCCTGATGAATTCCTGACTCATGTGCAAAGGCATTTTTTCCAACGATTGCTTTATTAAATTGAACAGGAAAAGAAGTTACTGAAGACACCAATTTTGAAGCACGTGTAAAAAGAGTTGTCTCTACGCCTGAATTGTAATCTAAAATATCATTTCTTACCTTCATTGACATAACGACCTCTTCAAGAGCAGCATTACCGGCTCTTTCTCCGATTCCATTCATAGTACATTCAATTTGTCTTGCACCCGCTCTTACACCCGATAATGAGTTTGCAACTGCCAAACCTAAATCATTATGACAGTGGGTTGAGAAAACCACTTTATCAGAATTAGGAATATTATTTATCAATGAGCTAATTATTTCAAAATATTCATCAGGAGTTGTATATCCCACTGTATCAGGAATATTAATTGTGGTGGCTCCAGAAGAAATTGCCATATCAACACATTTGAACAAAAAATCTCTATCTGTTCTTGTGGCATCTTCCGCTGACCATTGTACATCATCTACTAAATTTCTTGCTCTTGATACCGAGAAATTTATCGCATCTAAAACCTGTTCTTCATTCATTTGTAATTTGTATTGCATGTGTACAGGGCTAGTTGATATGAAAGTATGAATCCTTGGGTTTTTTGCATACTTTAAAGCTTCGGCCGCTCTATCAATATCTTTCTGTCCAGCTCTTGATAATCCACAGACTTGAACATTTTTAATTATTTTTGAAACTTCTTTAACTGATTCAAAATCGCCATTTGATGCAATTGGAAATCCTGCCTCAATAATATCCACACCCATTTCATCAAAAATTTCAGCAATCTGTATTTTTTCTTCAAGTGACATGGATGCGCCAGGAGATTGTTCGCCATCTCTTAATGTTGTATCAAAAATTTTAATATAATTATCTTTACTATTCATTTCTTACTCCTTTTGTGTTGAAAGTACTTTAACCTCTGAGAACAAAAATATTTTGGACCTCAGAGGCAAATCAGGAGTAATGATAGTAAGCTAGAAACAACAAGTGCATCATTAAAGAAAGAATGATTACTTTCGAAAGCATTATATATGGTCGCGTGTTGTTTCATTTCATTACCTAAAGAGGATAAATGCATGAAATTTTGCATTTATTCAAGTGAAATTAATTTTTTTCTTTGTCTACAAGAGAATTTTCACCAATCCATGGCATCATATTTCTTAACTTTGAGCCTACCTCTTCGATAGAGTGGGCATTAGATTTTTCTCTCATTGCATGGAATTCTTTGTTAGAACCTTGTTTATTCTCATTTATCCATTCTTTAGTAAAATTACCAGATTGGATATTTTCTAGAACTTTCTTCATTGCTTCTTTAGATTCATTGCCTATAACTTTGGGTCCAGATACATATTCACCATATTCAGCAGTATTAGAAATAGAATAATTCATATTTTTAATGCCTCCCTCATACATCAGATCAACAATTAATTTCATTTCATGAAGACATTCGAAATAAGCCATTTCAGGAGCATAACCAGCCTCAACAAGTGTATCGAAACCATTTCTAATTAATTCAACAACTCCACCACAAAGGACAGCTTGTTCTCCAAAAAGATCAGTTTCGCATTCTTCTTTAAAGGTAGTTTCTATAATCGCAGCTCTACCACCTCCAATTAAAGAGGCATAAGATAAGCCTACATCTAGAGCATTTCCTGTAGAGTCTTGATCCACAGCTATCAAACAAGGTACGCCTGCTCCTCTCTCATACTCTGATCTTACTGTATGACCAGGCCCCTTTGGAGCAACCATGATTACATTAAGATCATCTCTCGCATTAATAAGGTTAAAATGAATATTAAGACCATGGGCAAAAAATAATGATCCATTTTCTTTTAAATTTGGTTCGATATCAGAATTATAAATATCTGCTTGCAATTCATCTGGAGTAACCATCATCATGATATCGGCCCATTTTGCAGCATCAGCAACAGTTTTTACATCAAAACCTGCGTTTTGAGCTTTTTGTATTGTGCTTGAATCTTCACGAAGAGCAATACATACATTATTAACACCGCTGTCTCTTAGATTTAGAGCATGAGCATGGCCCTGGCTCCCGTAGCCAATAATAGCTATTTTGTAATCTTTAATAAGATCTTTATCTGTATCACTATCGTAATAAACTTTCATTTTTTTCTCCCTAAAATAACTATTCCTTTTGACCTCTTGAAATAGCGGCTAAACCAGTTCTTGATATATCTACTAAACCTAATGGTCTCATCATTTCAATGAATGAATTAATCTTATCGATTGCTCCTGTAAGCTCAAAAACAAATGAATTTTTTGAAGTATCAACTATCTTAGCTCTATAAGTTTCAGAAAGTCTTATAACTTCTTCACGATTGTGTCCATCACATTCGACTTTAATAAGGGCCATTTCTCTCTCTATTGATGGACCATCAGTTGTTAAATCCTCAACTGTATCAACAGGAACAAGTCTTTCAAGCTGATGCTTTATTTGATTAATTGTCATTAAGCTTCCATTAGTTACTATAGTAATTCGAGATTTGTGGCTATCTTCGTCAATTTCAGCAACATTTAAACTTTCAATATTGTATCCTCTTCCAGAAAATAAACCTATTACTCTAGCTAAAACACCTGCTTCGTTACTAACCTTTATAGATATAGTGTGTGATTGTTGATCTTCCTTTTTTAATTTAATCATTTTAAATCAAAACCTTTCCTTCATCAGAAACTTCAGGATTATCATCGCTCTCACCCAATAACATTTCATTATGAGCTGCTCCGGAAGGTATCATTGGATAACAATTCTCATCTTGGTCAACAACACAATCAAAAATAACAGGGCCATTATAATCAATCATTTCAATTATTTTATGGTCAAGTTCATCAGGTTTTAATGCTCTAACACCTAGGCATCCATAAGCTTCAGCAAGTTTTACGAAGTCGGGTAAAGAATCTGTATATGAATGGGAATACCTTCCGCCATGTAATAACTCTTGCCACTGCCTAACCATTCCCATGTATTGATTATTCAATATAAAAATCTTAACGGGCAATTTGTGTTGAACGGCTGTTGATAATTCTTGTATATTCATCAATATTGATGCCTCACCAGCGATATCAATAACTAAACTACTTGGATGAGCTACTTGAACACCGATAGCAGCAGGTAAACCATACCCCATGGTTCCAAGTCCACCCGAAGTCATCCATCTATTAGGTTCATCAAATTTGTAGTATTGAGCCGCCCACATTTGGTGTTGCCCTACTTCAGTAGTTATATATGTATCCTTTTCTTTTGTTAATTCATATAACCTTTCAACAGCATATTGTGGTTTAATTACATCAGAAGCCTTTTTATAGTTTAGTGATTTTTTACTTCTCCATTTTTCAATTTGTTCCATCCAATTATCAATATTTACCCTTATTCCTTTGGATTTCCATTTTAACAAAATTCCTTCAATTGCATGGGCACAGTCGCCAACAATTGAAACATCAACTGGAACTGTCTTATTCATAGAAGAAGGATCAATATCAATATGGATCTTTTTTGAATTTGGGGAAAAAGCATCCAGTCTTCCAGTAACTCTGTCATCAAATCTTGCGCCAATATTAATTAATAGATCACATTCGTTCATTGCTAAATTTGCTTCATAAGTTCCATGCATACCCAACATTCCAAGCCAATTATTTTCTGTTGATGGAAATGCTCCTAAACCCATAAGAGTACTAGTAATTGGAAAGCCAGTTAGTAAAACAAGTTCTTTTAATAAATGGCTTGCTTCTGAACCTGAATTTATAACACCGCCGCCAGTATAAAAAACCGGTTTTTTTGCATTTGCCATTAATTCTATTGCTTCATCAATAAAACGCATGTCTGGTTTAATTTGAGGATTATAATTTTCAGTCTTTATTTCATTTGGCGGAAAGTAATTTGCATCAGCAAATTGAATATCTTTTGGAATATCAACAACAACCGGGCCAGGTCTTCCTGATGTGGCTACATAAAAAGCTTCATGTAAGATACGACATAATTCATCAGGATCTTTAACTAACCAATTATGCTTTGTACATGGTCTAGTTATCCCAACAGTGTCTGCTTCCTGAAAGGCGTCAGTACCAATTAAATGTGTTGGTACTTGACCAGAAATACATACCAAAGGTATTGAGTCCATCATAGCATCCGTTAGACCTGTAACAGCATTTGTAGCTCCAGGCCCTGAAGTTACTACTAAAACCCCAGGTTTTCCTGTAGATCTTGCATAACCTTCAGCTGCATGAGCTGCGCCTTGCTCATGGCGCACTAAAATGTGTTGCGGAGAGTCATTGCTTTTAAAAATTTCATCGTATAATGGTAAAACTGCGCCGCCAGGGTATCCGAAAATATGATCAACCGAATGATCTTTCAAAACCTTCAATATTACTTCTGCACCAGTTAATTTAGCCATTGTTTCTTCCATTTAACGATATCGGAAAATTAGATAATTATTACATTAAGGTCAAGACTTTTATAATTTTTTAATAAAATAATCAATAATTTTATCTGATTCTTGCGTATAGAAGCTTTTCCAGGAAATCATCTGATGTTTTAGCCATGTAATTTGTCTTTTAGCATATTGATGTGTTCTAAATTTAATCAAATCCTTTGCTTCGTCTTTATCAATTTCCTTTTGAAGATATTTATTTATTTCTTTAACACCTATTGCATTAAAAATTGGAGCATTATCCTCGTATTTCATTTCCATTAGTTTTTTTACTTCTTCAATTACTCCTGATTGAAACATATCCTCACATCTGTCATCACATTTATTATATAAATACTCTCTGTCTGCATTTAATTTGATTTTAATGAAATTATTATTAAAAACCTTTGATCTTTCCATTCCCCAAAAAGTAGATATTTTTTTACCTGAGCCTCTATAAACTTCTAATGCTCTCAAAATTCTTTGTTGGTCATTTTTATCAATTAATTCATAAGCCTTAATATCCTGACTTTTCAATTCATTATAAAGATGCGATAAACCTTTTTCTTTTAAATCTTCATTTAGCTCTTCTCTTACTGTTTCATCAATCTCAGGTATCGGTGATAGTCCCTCAGTAACTGCTTTAAAATACAAACCTGTTCCCCCGACAAGAATAGGTATTGAGTTTTTTGTTAAAATATTATCAGTTACTTTTTTGGCTTTTTTAATCCACCTTCCAACGGACCATAATTCATTACCCTTAGCAAATCCATATAAGTGATGAAGAGGATCATTTTTTTGTATATCAGGTCGAGCTGTAAGAATCTTTAAATCTTTATATATTTGTACTGAGTCAGCATTAACTATTTCACCATTAATTTTTTTAGCTAATATATTTGCTAGTGACGACTTTCCTGAGGCTGTAGGCCCGGCAATAAGAATAATTTTTTTCATCATTTTTTTAAATAATTCAATAAGTCTAAATAAATAAATTTTATAATATAACAAACTATTTTATCTTAATATGTTATTCAGATATCTATTAATACACTACTAATATGCAAAAAGAGAAAATATGTCGTTAATACTGCCATTTAAAGCATTAAGACCGTCCTTAGATAAAGCAAGTGATGTAATTGCACCTCCTTATGATGTATTGGACTCAAATGAGGCAAGAATAATGGCAAAAGACAAGCCATATAGTTTTTTGCATATATCCAAACCAGAAATAGATCTTGAAGAGGGAATACAGTTCAATGATGAAAGAGTTTATAAAAAAGGTGCAGAAAACTTAAAAAGATTTATCAATGAAAAAGTTCTATATCAAGATAAAAATGAATGCATTTATATTTATGAAATAACATTAAATAACAAAACCCAGACTGGATTTGGATGCATAGCATCAGTTGAAGCCTATAACAAAAATATTATAAAAAAACATGAATTTACAACTCCAATAAAGGAAGATGATCGAGTTTTAAACATAAAAGAACTTCAGGCACAAACAGGTCCAGTTTTATTAGCTTATAAACAGAATGTCCTAATAAAAAAAATATTGGATGCGAATAAAAAAGGTGATCCTGTTTACAGCGTTATTGGTCCAGATTCCTCAATTCATAACATATGGGTTATGGAAGATAAGGTTGAAATTGATAAAATCGTCTATGAAATAAATTCTTTAGGTGAATTATATATTGCTGACGGTCACCACAGATCTGCGGCAGCATCAAGGATTTGTGAAGAAATAAATTTAAAAGAAAACAATAATAATAAAAACAATCACAATTTTTTTCTTTCCGTTGCTTTTCCTCACTCAGAAATGACTATTTTAGATTACAATAGAATTATTACTGGCTTAAACGATTATAAACCTGAAGAACTAATAAATGAGATTAACAAAAACTTTGTAGTTAAAAAAGTTATCAATGAATGTAAACCTCATCAAAAAAATGAATTTGGAATGTTTTTAGATAATGCATGGTACCAACTTAATTTAAGAGAGAATTTAAATACAAATAACGACCCGGTTGCCTCATTAGATGTGGCCATACTTCATGACCTAATCATCTCTCCACTTCTTGGAATTGATGACGAAAGAAGAGATAAAAGAATAAATTTTGTCGGTGGGGCGAGAGGCTTAAAAGAATTAGAAAAAAGAGTAAAAAATGATGCATATGATATTGCATTTTCTTTATATCCTACTCCAATTGAATCACTTTTTAAGGTTGCAGATGCTGATAGAGTAATGCCACCTAAATCTACTTGGTTTGAACCAAAGTTACTTGATGGTCTAATCTCTCATTTAATTAGTTAATCTGATTTTTCTTTATTAAATGAAAGCGCAACTAATGAAGATACTCTGTATTCAGGCCTCCAAACTCTCAAAAGAATTCTTTCATCGCCAGCATCTTTTCTTTCCTGAAGAATTTTATAAACTTGCTCAGGATTTACTACTTTGACCGTAGACTGATAAGTCATATTACCTGTGATCTTTTGATAAGTAACACTCATCAACACACTGCCTGCAGTTATTTTCTTTGTTAAGGCTTCAGAGTCTTCATCAACATCTATAACTGCAACACCAACTATATTAGATGGTATATTCTCTTTTCTGCGTATTTCTGTTGTTAGCTCTCCGAAACTTATACCTAAAATCTTTTTTGACTCTTCTTCAACCTGGCCCTTAAGGAAAGATTCTTCATTTCCTTCAAGCCTTCCTAATTTAACAGTAACTGTTTTATTTTTTCCAAGTCTTATTAGTTCAACCTTTACCTTCTTACCTATTTCAGTATTGGCAACATTTGTTGTTAATTCTCTCATTTTATTAATATCTTTATTGCCGAATTTAATAATTACATCACCCGTTTCTATTCCAGCCTTATCTGCAGGACCTCCCTTAACAACATCCTGAACAAGAGCTCCTCTCTCCTCTTTAAGGTCCATATCCTTAGCAACATCTTCTGTGACATCCTGAATAACAACACCTAGCCAGCCCCTTCTAGTTTCGCCATACTCTTTTAATTGGGTAACTACTGGCTGAACTAGTTCAGAAGGTATCGAAAATCCAATACCAATTGAGCCACCTGTTTGAGAAAAAATCATTGTATTAACACCAATCACCTCTCCATCTAAATTTATAAGAGGTCCTCCAGAATTTCCTTTATTTATAGGAGCATCAGTTTGAATAAAACTATCATAGGGACCAGAACGTATATCCCTTCCAACAGCAGAAATAATACCTGCAGTTACACTGCCTCCTAATCCTAGTGGGTTTCCAATGGCTATCACCCATTCACCTACTTTAGACTTTTTACTGTCACCAAAAGTGATAAAAGGAAGAGCCTTCTTAGCATCAATTTTAAGAAGCGCTAAATCCATCCTAGAATCTAAACCAATAACATCAGCAACAAATGTTTCATCATTATTGAGAGTAACTTTCACTGTCGTAGCGCCTTCGACAACATGATTATTTGTAACAATATAACCATCACTAGAAATTATAAAACCTGAACCACCTGATCTTTGAGGTCTTCTGTTTTTTCTGTTTGGCCTTCTTTCAAAAAAATCTCTAAAAGGATCATCAAAAAAGAACGGCGGGTTATCTCTTGAATCATCATCATCGTCTTCTTCTTTAAATTCTTTTTCTGATAAAATATTTACAACAGAAGGAGAATATTTTTCAGCTAGTTCAGTAAAATCCGGTAATTCAACTGAAGACAGAGGCGATGAAATAAAAAAAGCAAATAGAATTAAAAAATAGTATCGACTGAGAGATATCATAGTGCTTAATCTAATTTAACTAATTCCGGACACAATTTGTCACTCAATCTATCATTACTCTGAATTATTCCAATTAACTCAAGATTTTCCTTACTAAGTTTAGTTGCTGCAGAATCATCATTTGATATTGCATTTGGATCATTTAGATATTTAAAGAATTCACTATCTGGAGACAACACTATAGTAGTATCAGATCCAAGTGATTCCTCATAAGATTTCATTGATCTATAGAAGGCAAAGAAATCTGGGTCAAGTCCGTATGCAGAGGCAAAAATCCTATTTCTACATGCATCACCAGTACCTCTTATTATTTCAGCATCTCTAGTAGCTTCAGCTAAAAGTACTGTCACTTTTTTTTCTGCTTCAGCTCTTATACCTCTTGAAATTTCCTGACCTTTAGCTCTAAACTCAGCAGCTTCCTGCTGTCTTTCAGTTTGCATTCTTCTATATATAGCTTGACTATTTGCATCAGGTAAATCCGCTCTCTTAATTCTTACATCTATTATATTTATACCTAAATCATTAGCTTGAACATTAACTATTTGGCTGATACGAGCCATTAATTCATCTCTTTCATCTCTAACAACTGTTACAAATTCTTCACCACCCAATACAGATCTCAAACTAGAGGAAACAATAGCTTGAAGCCTTGAACGAGCAATTCTCTCATCACGAACACTTATATAAAACTGCAATGGATCGCTAATTTGCCATCTAGTAAAAGAGTCAACGACCAAACGTTTTTGATCTGATGCAATAACTTCTTCCGCTGGTGAGTCTAAATCAAGGATTCTTCTATCTAAGAATTGAACTTGCTGAATAAATGGAACTTTGATTTTGAGCCCTGCTTCCGTAATTGGCGCTCCAACTGGTCTACCGAATTGTAAAACGATAGCTTGCTTTGTTTCATGTACTGAATAAAAAGTATTAACAGAGACTAAAAACAAAAGACCTAAAAAAACCAATAATGCAATCTGTTTTCCTTTCATTATTGATCTCCTTTTCTTCTAACTTCATTTAGAGGTAAGTAAGGTAAGACCCCTTGACCACCCACTGCATCACTATCAATGATAACTTTATTCATATCATTAAAAACTTTTTCCATGGTCTCTAAAAACATTCTTTGTCGCGTTACATCCTTTGCATCTATGTATTCAGAATATATAGAAACAAACCTCTTAGCTTGCCCCTCTGCTTCAGCAACAGTTTGCGATTGATATGCTTCGGATTCTCTTCTTATTTTTTCAGATTCACCCTGTGCTTCAGGGACAACTTTATTAGCATAAGCATTGGCCTCGTTTCTAGCTCTCTCCTGGTCAGCACGTGCTGCCTGAACATCTCTAAAAGCATCAATAACAGCTGAAGGTGGATCAACTTTCTGCATTTTTACTTCCCTTATTTGTATGCCTGCTCCATAAGAATCTAATGTTGCCTGCATTAACCCACGAACATCTTCTTCTGTTTTTTGTCTTGCTCCTGTTAAAATTGGTTGTATTTCTGAATTACCTACAACTTCTCTCATAGCGCTCTCAGCAACAGCTTTTATTGTTCGCTCGGGAAATTGAATCCTAAATAAAAACGCAGCTGCATCACTAATTACCCAAAAAACAGAAAAATCAATATCAACAATATTTTCATCACCTGTTAGCATTAGACTTTCTTCAGGGACATCTCTCATTGATCGTGATGTATTTCCAAATGAGGATGATGATGAACCTCTCATACCAATATCAATTCTATTAACAATTGTAACTTTGGGTGTTTTAACTGTTTCGATTGGCCAAGGAAGGTGATAATGAAGACCAGGTGATGTTTGGCTAACAAATTTTCCAAATCTCAAAACAACCCCTTGCTCATCCGCATTAACGCGATAAAGACCGCTCAGGGCCCATAATAAAACAATTACGATAAATAGAAGAAAGAAGCCTCTTTTACCTTTGCCTCCTCCTGGAATTAATTTATTTAAGTTTTTTTGAAAACCTTCAAATGGGTTTTCAAAATTTGGTTGTCTTTGATTATTTGATGAGCCTCCCCAAGGATCTCTATTGTCGCCATTCCAGCCGCTTGTATTTTTATTTACTGTTACCATAAAACCTACTACTTTTAATAAAATTTATTTACCTTATGTGGAACTTATTAGACAAAATTCAATACTAGGTAAATAGATTTTGTAAATATTAACAAAATTTAACGAAATGGATAGGAAAATGTCCAATTTATCCAAAGATCTAATCATAAAAGCAATAAATGATATTTCATTAGAAAAGGATGAACAAATTTTTTCGGTTAAATTAATTGAAGATATACTTATAAAAGAAGGTCATGTTCAAATATCAATATTTGCAAATAAAGATAATTTTCAAATATTAGAAAAAGTAGCAAAAAAAATAGAAAAAAACCTTAAGAACGCAATTGATGCGCTAAGTATAACTGCAGTTTTAACAAACCATATTGAAAATAATAATAAAAATGAAAAAGACGATAATGAAAACCTAAAAAATGTTAAAAATATTATTGCTATCGCCAGCGGTAAAGGAGGTGTTGGAAAATCTACTCTTGCTGTAAATTTAGCATATTCCTTTTTCAAGCAAGGTTTAAAAGTTGGGCTATTGGATGCAGATATTCATGGTCCTTCTATTCCGCATATGTTGAATTTAGAAGGTAAACCAGAGTTAACTGAGGACAGAAAAATAATACCTTTTGATTATAAAGGGATAAAGGTCATGTCCATTGGATTTTTACTCAATGAAGACCAGCCAGTAATATGGAGAGGCCCTATGGTTCACTCAGCAATCAAGCAAATGGCACAGGACACAAATTGGGAAAATCTTGATATCTTAATTGTTGATATGCCGCCAGGAACCGGTGATGCACAAATTACAGTTTCTCAAAACTTACCTTTAAAAGGGGCAATAATAATATCTACCCCACAATCTGTTGCATTAAATGATGCAAAAAAGGCTATAGGCATGTTTGCTAAAGTTGATGTGGAAATTCTTGGTGTTGTTGAAAACATGTCCTATTTAATTCTTCCTGATGGATCACATGAAGATATTTTTGGAAAAGACGGGGGGGAAAAATTAGCTAATGAATTAAAAGTAGATTTTCTTGGATCAATTCCTATTGATAAACAAATTAGATTAAATTCTGATTTAGGCGATCCTTCAAAGCTTAAAGAAAAATATTTTGATGAAATTGTTAATTCTTTTTTAAAAATTCAAAAATTTAGTTTATGACCAGGTGTATCCCAATCAGTTTTAACCAATCTACCAGTTGAAGATAGTGTAATATAAGCTGTTTTAAGACCTTCTCCGCCAAAACAAATATTAGTTGTCAACAAATCATCTGTCTCAAAAAATTCAAAACCAGATTTATCTGGAGCGATACGTGTAATACCGCCTTTAAATATTGTTGCAACATTTATCCATCCTTCTGAATCAACAGCTAAAGAATCAAATAAAGCTAATTCTGAAGAACCATGAACAAAATGCATATCACTATGTACACCAAAGGATTTTGGACCACTTATTACTCCAGGTTCTGTTATTGGATAACCCCATAATCTGCCAGGAGTGGTATCAGCTACATATACAATATCTTCTTCTGGAGATAAGCCTACACCATTAGCACTCTCAATCGGGAAAACAACCTCTTTTATAAAATTACCATCAGGTGTTGCATAAAATAATGCTCCCTGATCTTTTTGTCTGCCATAAGATTTACCAAGATCAGTGAACCAAAAACCACCCTCTTTATCGAAAACTATATCATTAGGCCCTTTCAAAGGGTTTCCGTCACATTCAGTGTAAATTGTTTCAACAGAACCGCTTTTTATATCAACCTTCTCTATTCTTCCTCCAGAATAATCGTCGCCCTGCCCACCTGGTATTAATAGCCCATCAATATTATGCCATTCAAATCCACCATTATTACAAACATAAACACATCCATCAGGTCCTATTGCTGCTCCATTTGGACCTCCGCCGAGTTCAGCTAAAATATCTTTTGATCCATTGCTATGTACTTGTGTTAGTGTGCCTCTTGCAATTTCTACTAATATTATAGATCCATCTGGCATAGAAATTGGGCCTTCAGGAAACATTAGATCATTTGTGATCTCTGTATATTCTTTTTTCATAAGAATATCTTATAAAATTTTTTCGTAAATTACCATCGAATGATAAGCATCATCTTCTGCTTCTTTTGATTTTTCTTCTCGACTTATCTCTTTGAATTTCGAGCTATCTATTTTTGGGAAAAAGGCGTCACCTTCAACCTCCATATCTACTTCAGTTATGTATAATCGATCTGAATTAACTATAAATTCATTATAAATGTATCCACCACCTATAATCATTATCTCATCAGTATCCCTTTCTTTGGCTTTTTGTTTTGCAAATGTAATGGCTTGCTCTGGTGATGAGGCTAATATCGCGCCCTCCAAATGAAGATTTTTATTTTTAGAAATAACAATATTATCTCTGTTTGGCAGTGGTCTACCTATTGAGTCCCAGGTTTTTCTCCCCATAATTATTGGTTTATTTGAGGTAATTTCTCTAAATTTTTTTAAATCAGATGGTATGCTCCATGGAAGATCGCCATCAGATCCGATAACACCATTCCTATCAATTGCAGCAATTAAACTTATAATCATCTTATTAGACCGCTACTGGCGCAGATATATGTGGATGCGGATCATAATCTTCAAGAACAAAATCTTCATATTCAAAATCAAAAATTGTTTTTGGATTAGATATAATTTTCATTTTAGGAAGGGATTTTGGAGACCTTGCTAATTGCTCTTTAGCTTGAGATAAATGATTAGAGTATAAATGTGCATCCCCAAATGTATGAACAAATTCACCTAGATCTAATTTTGTTACCTTAGCTATCATCATAGTTAAAAGCGCATATGATGCGATATTGAAAGGTACGCCGAGAAAAATATCAGCTGATCTTTGGTAAAGTTGACAAGACAGTTTTCTATTACTTACATAAAACTGAAAAAGACAGTGACATGGTGGTAAAGCCATTTTTTCTACATCAGTTGGATTCCAAGCAGAAACAATTAATCTTCTAGAGTCAGGATTATTTTCTATTTGCTCTATAAGTTGAGTAATTTGATCGATTTTTCCTCCATCTTCAGAGGGCCATGATCTCCACTGATGTCCATAAACCGGTCCTAACTCGCCATTTTCATCAGCCCATTCATCCCAAATACTAACGCCATTATCTTTTAAATATTTTATATTTGTTTCACCTTTCAGAAACCACAAAAGCTCGTAAATAATCGATTTCAAGTGAACTTTTTTTGTTGTTAATAATGGAAAACTATTAGCAAGATCAAATCTCATTTGATGTCCAAATACTGACTTAGTGCCTGTTCCTGTTCTATCAGATTTTTCTTCACCGTTTTCCATAACATGATGAAGAAGATTTAAGTACTGCTGCATTAACTACTCCACGACTCAGTTCTATTTTAAACAAGTTATTTGACTCTTCAAATTTTAATTGATCCCGTATATAACTAAATTGCTGTTTACAGCTATGGCAATAAACGGATTATGTAATAAACTTATCGGACCCGGGGGCGGTACCCGGCACCTCCACCACAAATATGGGGGTGAAATAGGATCGACGAAAGTGTAAAGATTCTCTTTTTGCTCGGCATTGTACCGCCGTTATCGGGCTAATTTATAGTTGCAAATGACGACTATGCAGAGCTACCTCTCGCTGCTTAAGCGCGAGCGCTCAAATTAACTCCTAATTAGTTGCATAATTAGGCGGGGCTTGAGAAGCGCCTGGCAACAGAAGCTTCTCGCTAAATTAGTAAAAATAAATTGTTCCTCTAAAAAAGAGTCAGCTATAATGATTTTTTTCAGGAGTTACTTTGGTAAAATATAGAAAAGAATCTGACTCTTTTGGTTTTATAAATGTACCATCCAATGCATATTGGGGAGCACAAACACAGCGTTCATTAAAAAACTTTGATATAGGTAATGAAACAATTCCATTATCAATAATTAAAAGCCTAGGTGTTATTAAATTAGCTGCAGCAAAAGTTAATTTTGATCAAGGAAAGCTTGATAAAAAAGTAAGCAACGCGATAGTTAAAGCTGCAAAAGAAGTTATATCTGGAAAATTAAATGATCATTTCCCTCTATCAGTATGGCAAACTGGTTCTGGAACTCAATCAAATATGAATGCCAATGAAGTTATTTCAAATCGAGCAATTGAATTACTTGGTGGGAAAAAAGGTTCTAAAACACCAGTTCATCCAAACGACCATTGCAATATGTCTCAATCTTCAAATGATACCTTTCCAACAGCAATGCATATAGCGTGCGCACTCGACACAAATGAAGTATTACTTCCTGCCCTAAAAAAGCTTGCTGACGCTCTAAAAAATAAGTCAGAAGAATTTAAAGAAATAGTAAAGATTGGAAGAACACATCTTCAAGATGCAACGCCTGTTACACTCGGACAGGAATTTTCTGGCTATTTTACCCAATTGGAAAAGGGGATTGAGAGGGTTAATAAATCACTCGAAGATGTTATGTATTTGGCTCAAGGGGGAACTGCTGTTGGTACTGGAATAAATTCAAAAAAGGGTTTTGATAAAAAGTTTGCAAGAGAGTGTAGTTTATTTCTTAAAATGAATTTTAAAACGGCAGAAAATAAGTTTGAAGCCTTAGCTACACATGATACAATTGTAGAATTTTCTGGATCATTAAATACATTAGCATCCTCATTATTTAAAATAGCAAATGATATTAGATTATTAGGATCTGGGCCAAGGGCTGGTTTAAGTGAAATAATGCTTCCTGAAAATGAGCCCGGCTCATCGATAATGCCCGGAAAGGTGAATCCTACACAATGCGAAGCAATGACAATGTTATGCGTTCAAGTAATGGGTAATCATTCGGCAATAACTATAGGCGGAAGTCAGGGGCATTTTGAATTAAATGTTTATAAGCCAATGATTGCCTATAATATTTTACAATCAATTAAATTGTTAGCTGATGGTTGCAATAGTTTTGTTAAGAATTGTGTTTCAGGAATTAAATTAAATAAAAAGATGATTGATCAACACCTCAATAACTCTCTTATGCTAGTAACGGCATTAGCTCCAGTTATTGGTTACGATAAAGCTGCAGAAATAGCAAAAAAAGCACATAAAAATGGAACAACTCTTAAAGAAGAGGCAATAAAACTAAATTATATCTCTGAAAAGGAATATGACAAAATAGTCCGGCCTGAAAAAATGATTAAGCCATCATAAAATGGATAATCAAATAAAAAAGACTGTAAGGCTAAATGGTCATACAACTAGTCTTGCTTTAGAAAAAGAGTTTTGGAAAGAACTCAATATAATTGCAAGCAATCAATCATTGTCACTTAATGAATTAGTTGAAAAAATAGATACATTAGAAAGAAAGGGAAGTTTAGCTTCATCAATTAGGGTATTTATATTGAAAACATTGAAAGATAAATAATTATAAAATGAACAATAATAAATATGAAAATATAGAAATTTTTAAAAGACTAAATGACCCTCAAAAAGAAGCCGTTTACCACACTCAAGGTCCTATATTAGTTTTAGCTGGCGCGGGAACTGGGAAAACTGGAGTTCTTACTACTAGATTAATCAGATTGCTTATAGAAAAGATTGCATTACCTGGTGAAATTCTCTCAGTTACCTTTACAAATAAAGCCGCAAATGAAATGAGAGAAAGGATAACAAATCAAATAGGCGATATGTCTTCAGGCTTAAAATGGCTAGGCACATTTCATTCTGTAGGAGCACAAATATTAAGGTTTCATCCAAATAAATTAGGTTTAGAAAATGATTTTATAATTTTAGATACAGATGATCAGGTTAGGCTCTTAAAGCAAATCATAAAAGATGAAAATATCGATGATAAAAGATGGCCAGCTAAACAACTATTAAACCTTATAGATAAATGGAAAAATAAAGGTTTATATCCAGAAGATATATCATCAAATGATGGTGATTATTTTGCTAATGGTAAAGGTCATTTGCTCTATAAAATTTACCAAGAAAGATTAAAATATTTTAATGCCGTTGACTTTGGCGATTTAATACTTGAATCGATAAGATTATTTGAAAACAATCAAGATATCTTAGAAAGTTATCAAAATAGATTTAAATACATATTAGTTGATGAGTATCAAGATACAAATGTTTCTCAATACAAACTCTTAAAGCTATTAACAGGAAAATATCAAAATATTTGTTGTGTTGGAGATGATGATCAATCAATTTACTCTTGGAGGGGTGCAGAAATATCAAATATTCTAAGATTCGAAAAAGATTTCCCTGAGGCAAAAACAATAAGATTAGAAGAAAACTATAGATCTACAGGACATATACTAACGGCAGCATCAAAATTAATTGAAAATAATGAATCTAGATTAGGAAAAACTTTATGGACAAATTCAGGTGAAGGAGAAAAAATTACCGTCAAATCAAATTGGGATGGTGAAGAAGAAGCTAGACAAATTACATCGGAACTTGAGAAGCTTTCACTTAAAAACTACAATCTAGATGAAACAGCTATTTTGGTAAGAGCCAGCTTTCAAATGCGTGAGTTTGAAGACAGATTTATATCTGTTGGTTTGCCTTACAAAGTAATTGGTGGACCTCGTTTTTATGAAAGAAAAGAAATAAGGGATGTTAACGCATATTTGAGACTTGCAACTCAACCTAACGACAGTTTGGCATTAGAAAGAATTATCAATACACCTAAAAGAGGTATAGGTGAAACTTCAGTAAAAAAAATAAGAGATCGTTCTAAAGAAAATAATAAACCTTTAATAGAATCGATAAAAGAATTGATTGATGAAAAGTCATTTAAAGGTAAAACAGCGGATTCACTGGATAAACTGGTAAAACTTGTATTTCACTGGAACCAGTTAATTAAAGAAGAAGATAAGGTTGATATTGCTGAAATTATAATTGAAGACTCGGGTTATTTAGAAATGTTAAGAAACGATAAATCCCTCACAGCTGAAGGTCGCGTAGAAAATGTTTATGAGCTTTTCAGATCACTTGAACCATTCGAAAGCATTAAAGCATATTTGGAGCATATATCACTCGTAATGGAGATTGATAGCAATCAATATGGTAAAAAAGTTAGCCTAATGACCCTTCACGCCGCAAAAGGATTGGAATTTGATTATGTCTTCTTACCGGGCTGGGAGGAGGGAGTTTTCCCCAATCAAAGAGCGGTTGATGAAGGGGGTTTAGAGGCCCTTGAAGAAGAGAGAAGACTTGCCTATGTAGGTGTAACAAGGGCAAAGAAAAAAGCATCAATATATTATGCAGCAAATAGAAGAATGCATAATCAATGGATTTCTTCAATTCCATCCAGATTTGTTACCGAATTACCTGAAGAAAATATAGAAACTGATTTATCAAATTATGCTGGTGAAAAAGAACTATTTAAAGAGCAGGAATATATAGATTTTGATCAGTCAGAATACGAAACTCCAGGCTGGGAAAGAGCAAGATTTGAGTCAAAATCTAAGACAATAGAACATAAAAATAGTGAAAATTATGTTGTCAATGACTCACCATTCGAATTAAATGAAAATGTAACACATAAAAAATTTGGAAAAGGTATAATTTTAAGTATAGATGGAAAAAAATTAACTATTAATTTTGGTTCAAAGGGAACAAGAAAAGTTATGGAAAATTTTGTCGAAAAAGTATAGTTACAAAAAATTATAACAATGAACGATCGAGAAAAAATAGGAAAATTACGACTTTTAATGAAAGAAAATAAAGTCGATGGCTATTTTTTGCCACATGAAGATGAGTTCCTAAGTGAATACCTTCCTAAATACACAGAAAGGTTAAAATGGCTTACTAATTTCTCTGGATCTGCTGGCTTAGCATTTTTGGGGCATAAAAAGGCTTCTATATTTGTTGATGGAAGATATACAACACAAGTAAAAGAACAAACAAACAATAAAATCTATAATTATGAACATCTAATAAAACCTGGATTCTTAAATTGGCTGAAAGATAATCCTTTTAAAGTAAACAGAGTTGGTCTAGATCCAAAAACTATATCTTATTCTAATTATCTTACTTTAAAAAAAATATGCTCAAAGCAAGGTATAGAATTAATAGAAACTAAAAACCTTATAGATCAAATATGGAAAAGAAGAAAAAATATTAAGTCCTCAGCAAAAAAACATGAAATTAAATTTGCTGGCGTTAAATCAAAATCAAAAATTGATCAAATTTTAAAGATTATAAAAAGAAATGAAGCTGAAGCATTATTTATTCCGCAACCTGAAAATGTATGCTGGACCTTAAATATAAGAGGTGAAGACTTAGAACATACACCTATCCTAAGAAGTTGTTTGTTAATAGATAAATCAAAGAATTTGATGCTATTTTCAGATAATATAACTAACCACTCACAACTTAAATCTTGGCTTGGTAAAAATATAGAAGTATTCAAAACAAAAGAATTTGAAAGTGTAATTAAAAGACAGAATTATCAAAAAATACAATTTGATCCTAATTATACAACTCAATCACAAGCAAACTCTATAATTAAATATTCAAATTCATTTATCTGTTTAAGTGATCCAATTACTCTTATGAAATCATGTAAGAATAATGCAGAAATAAATGGGTCTAGAAAGGCTCATCTTGTTGACGGAATAGCTCTTACAAAATTCATTCACTGGCTTGAAAATGAGGTCGATGGCACTAAAAATAATTATACAGAAATTAGTTTAGCGAGAAAATTATTAAACTTTAGACAGCGTAATAAAGATTTCAAAGGATTATCTTTTGGAACAATTTCGTCTTTGGGATCGAATGGAGCTGTAATTCATTATCAACCAGAGAAAGAAACAGATAAAGACTTATCTGATAATGATATTTATCTTCTTGATTCTGGTGGCCAATATAAATTTGGCACCACAGATGTAACACGAACAATTCTCAACAAACGAGACAAAAAACCAAAAGACTTCAATGAAATTTCAAATAATTATACGCTTGTTCTTAAAGGTCATATTGCTGTTGCAGCATCACATTTTAAAAAAGGTGAAACTGGTAAAAATTTAGATAATAAAGCGAGAAAGTTTTTAATAAAAAACGGTTTAAATTATGATCACGGAACTGGGCACGGTGTTGGAAGTTATTTAGGAGTTCATGAGGGACCTCAAAGTATATCACCGAAATCATCAGTTCCTTTATTAGAGGGAATGATTATATCAAATGAGCCTGGTTATTATAAGCCAGGACATTATGGTATTCGTATAGAAAACCTTGTTACTGTTATAAAAAGCGATAGAGATGATATGGATTTTTGTTTTGAAACTCTTACTTTGGCACCAATATCAAAATCATTAATTAATATTGAATTAATGAATAAAAATGAAATCAATTGGATTAATAATTATCATAAAAAAGTTTTCAAAAAACTATCATCTTATTTAAATAAAAAAGAAAAAAAATGGTTAAAAGAGGCTACTGAAGCAATTTAAACATGGCTTCCTCATTGATTATTTCAATTCCAAGGGAATTTGCCTTCTCAATCTTAGAGTTTGTTGGTTTTCCACCAGTTATAAGATAATTAGTATTCTTTGAAATACTTGAAACAACCTTTCCGCCTAAAGACTCAATTCTTACCTTAGCTTCAGCTCTACTCATGCTTTCTAAAGTCCCAGTAATAACAATCCTTTTTTCTGAAAGCATGCTATCAGTTTCAATCTTTTCAAAATCTTGAACCTCAACTCCCACTTCTAAAAGATTATTTACTAAGCTCCGTGTTTCTTTATTCTGAAAAAAATCAATCAATGCATTAACCACTTTGTCACCAATACCATCAAGAGATCTTATCTCATCAATTTCTTCTGAATTTTTTGAACTAAAAATAGATATCATTTTTTTAAGAGAAATACAGTGGCTTGCTAATAATGAAGCTGTTGAAGAACCCAAGTGCCTTATTCCTAATGAATATATAAAGCGATCAAAGTTTATGGTTTTTTTATCTTCGATAGCTTTAAATAATTTTATTGCACTATCTTTTATAGTATTAATTTTGGATTTAGAGCCAGAAGTATATACCCATATTTTAGGGGGATTTTCTTTATATTTTTTCTCAAGAGAAAAAATATCTGTTGGATCTCTAATAATCTCCATATCAAAATAATCGTTAATTTGTTTATCTCCAAGTCCATCAATATCGAAGCCTTCTTTAGACACAAAATGCTTGAGTCTTTCCTTAGCTTGTGAAGGACATGTAAAACCTCCTGTACATCTAATGTATTTTTCAAAGGTTTTAACTCCATTATTTTCAGCCAAAGTTTCTCTATAAACATTTGATTTACAGATAGGACAATTTGTAGGTAGTGAAATTTTCTTGTTTTCTTTTTTTCTTTTTGAAGTGATTGCTTCTATTACCTGAGGAATTACATCTCCAGCTCTTTGAACCCATACAGCATCTCCAATACGAATATCTTTTTTTTGAATATCATCATAATTATGCAGGCTTGCATTAGATACGAGTGCTCCACCTATATTTACCGGCTTTAATCGAGCTACCGGTGTTAAAACGCCTGTTCTACCAACCTGTATCTGAACATCAACAATTTCTGATATTGCTTTTTCTGCTGGGAACTTATGTGCAATTGCCCATCTAGGGTGATGACCGGTAGATTGCAACCTATCTCTCCAATCTATTCTGTTCAATTTATAAACAATTCCATCAATATCATAACCAAGATCCATTCGTTTATCTAAAAGATTATTATAATATTTTTCTAAAGATTCTAATGACTTATGGTTGCTTGATTCAGGATTAGTTATTAATCCTAAATCATTGAAATAATTAATTATATCACTATGGTAGTTAAAGTTGTTTTCAGGAAAAAGCCCCCAACTAAATGCAAAAAATCTTAATGGTCTTTTAGCTGTTTCATTTGGATCTAATTGCTTTAATGAGCCAGCCGCAGCATTTCTTGGGTTTTTAAATATATCTTTTCCAGATTGTTTTTGTTTATCATTAAGCTCGTTAAATTCATCATGCGTTATATATACTTCACCTCTAACTTCAAGAATATCTGGTGCTATCTTTTTCTCTAAATATTTAGGAATATCAATTATTGTTCGTAAGTTTTCTGTAACATCCTCCCCAAAGTTTCCATCACCCCTTGTTGCTCCCAGAATTAATTCGCCCTTTTTATACAAAAGTGTAGCAGAAAGACCGTCAATTTTTGGTTCTGCTATAAATTCAATTTCTTCTTCGTCATTAAGAAGTAAAAAATTCCTTAATCCATCTATCCAACTATTTACATCACTAATATTTTTTGCATTTTGTATTGAGAGCATTGGGATTTGATGTTTAATTTTTTTAAAACCTTCTACTGGTTCAGCTCCTACTAGATCCGTTGGAGAATCTATTTTTTTTAAATTTGGAAATTTTTTTTCAATCTCGAGAGCTTCTCGGACTAAATCATCATATTCAGCATCTGAAATTGAAGGGTTATTCTCCTGATGATATTTTTTATTATGCTTAACTATCTCTTCATAAAGAAAGTCTAATCTTGATTTACTATCATTTTCCGAAGCATTAGATTTTTTCATTTTTCTTACTGTAAGAAATTATTTATTAAATCATATGTGCTCTCATACCAATCACTTTCAGGAAAATTATAACCTAATACTGCTGCTGTAGCTTGAGCTTCGTTAATTAATCCAAGAGATATATATGCTTCAACTATTCTGTGAAGAGCTTCAGGCGTATGACTTGTGTTCTGATACTCAGTAACAACAAATCTGAATCTATTTATGGCAGCAAGAAATGCACTTTGTTTCAAATAATACCTTCCTATATACATTTCTTTTCCCGCTAAATGATCGCGTGTTAAATCAATTTTCAATTGAGCGTCTTTTGCATAATCAGAATCTGGATATCGCCTAGTAACTTCAGTAAAAGAATTTAATGCTAATTCGGTTATTTTTTGATCCCGAGCAACATCAGAAATTCTCTCATAATATGATTGGCCAATAAGATAATAAGCATAGACAGCGTGTCTATTGCCTGGGTGAAGAGATATAAACCTTTGCGCAGAAGAAATAGCCTCATCATATTTATTTTGTAAATAATAAGTATAAGCTGACATTAGCATTGAGCGTCTCGCCCAGGGAGAATATGGGTGTTGTCTTTCAACCTCGTCAAATTCGTATGCAGCAGCTTGATATCTTCCATTTTCAAGATGATAAACAGCATTATTGTATATTGCCGCTAATGTTCTTTCACGATATTCAGGTCTTTCCCCATCACTAGAGCATGCAAATAGAAAAAAAGTTAATACAATTACTACAAAATTATTTCTGTTCTTATTAAATAAAAATTTCATAATATGATTATATTATTAATTTTGTAAAAGAGCTACCAGTTGGTTTAAAAATTAAGCAGTTAAAAGAGTTTTTTGATTTTCTGAATAAACACCATCATCGAATTCAATTAGCTCAAAAGAGTCCTCATTATCAAACAACTCTTTTAAAAGAAGATTATTCATATGATGTCCACATAAGTAACCTTTGTACTCACCTTGTATTCGATACCCTGAAGTAAAAATATCTCCAACAGCATCGAGTAGCTTGTGAACAACAAACTCATTTTCAAATCTTAATCCTTCGGAATTAATAACTTCATTATTATCAATTATTATACAATTATCTAAACTACCCCCGAGCCCTAGACCAGACATTCTTAGAGCTTCTACATCGCGCATAAAGCCAAATGTTCTTGCCTTGGAAACATTATCCTTAAAATTAAAATTCTCGAGGCTTATTGATGCTTCTTGTTTGCCAATAACTTTGTCAGAAAAGTCGATCGATGCAAAAAATTTCATATCATTACTAGGACTAAGAGAACACTTTTTATCACCATCTATAATTTCTACATGGTCCTTTATTTTAAGAAACTTTCTCTTTTCAGGTAATTCTTCTATTCCTGAATTCTCAATTAGATCAATAAACTGACCAGAACTTCCATCCATAATTGGAACTTCAGAACCATTTATTTCAATATCAACATTATCCACCCCTGATCCCGATAAAGCAGCCATTAGATGTTCTATAGTTGAAATTTTAATATCATATTCATTTTTTATAGTAGTACACATATTAGTGTCAGAAACATTTTTATAACTTGCTAAGATAGTTCTCTTGTTTAATTCATCATCCAAATCTGTTCTTATAAATCTTACACCTGAATTTGCTTCAGATGGTTTTAGAGTTATGTCAATTTTATCACCTTTATGAAGGCCAATTCCAGATGTGGATATCGCTTTTTTAATTGTCGTTTGCCATGGATAAAAGCCGGATGCTGTTTGAAAATTACAAGACATTTTAATTTCCACTAATAGTTAATATACTAGTTAACAGTCGGCAAAAAAGAATCCAAATCAAACTTTGTGTCTGTTTGTAACCGTTTATTTAAACTGAAGATATGGTATTAAACCTCATAATCCATATTATATTGTTTAATGCCTAATGAAAAAAGTATTGATCCAATAGGTCCAACAATTGCCGCAACTAATCCTAATGAATAAGCAACTAACTTAGGATCTTTAAAAATATAATCAGTACCTAAAGCTACTAATGAGGGTCCTAATGCTAAACCAATTACATTGGTAGAAACAACATACATTCCGTTTACAACACCACGCATGGAATTAGGAGTAACTTCTTGCATCATAGTTGTTACAAGCGCTAATGGAAGTGGAACACAAAAACTTGCTAAAGCAATGAAGAATAGCGCAAAAAAAGGATTATCCTGAAACGGAAGAGCAACTAATGATAAGCTTGCGCAGGAAACTCCAAATACACAAACTTTTAAACCAGCTGCATTTACAGAAAAATATTTTAATAAGCGAGCTAAAACTGGACCAGTAAGAACTCCTGCGGATCCAAATAATAATGCTATAATTCCGTATATTCTTCCTGCGCTCGAAAGCTCAAAATCAAATACTCTAACTAAAATAGTTGGTGACCAACCTTGAAGACCATAAAGCATAACCACTAAAAAAGGAGTAGCTACATGTAATGATAAATAAATTCTTTTTTTTGACTTCATATATGAGAGGACCTCACTCCAAGAAGGAACGGTATCAGATTGAGATTTTCTATTCTTTCTTTCAGGCTCTCTCACAGTAAGTAATAATGCTGTTATTATTATTCCAGGTAAAGCTACTACAATAAAGGTTAGTTGCCACGGAGCAATTGAACCCAGAAGAAAAACATCAATTGTGTCCCTTCCTGCTGTAAGGTCTAAAACTTGGGCTCCCAATATCATTGCTAACCCAGCACCAATATATGGACCCATAAGATAAATGCTTATTGGTAAAGATAAATTTTCAGGCTTAAAATAGTCTGCTAAAATTGACCAAGCAGCAGGTGAAAGCGCGGCTTCTCCTGCGCCTACTCCCATACGCGCAACCATTAACTCACCAAAGCTTCTTGATAGCCCGCAAGCAAAAGTCGTTAATGACCAAATAATTACACCAGATATCATAATTCTTACTCTATTGAACTTATCTATCAAACGGCCAAACGGCACACTCATAGTTACATAAGTAACTACAAACGCTAAACCTTGAAGTAAGCTAATCTGTGTGTCGCTGAGAGATAAATCTTTTTGAATCGGAATCACTAGTAAATTTAGAATTTGTCGGTCAATTAGAGAAAAAACAAATGCTATAAGAAAAACAAAAGTTACATACCATCCTTTTATTGGTGATGGCCAAACATCATCTTCATAATGCTTAGTCAAATGTCTTTCCTAGCATTCTATGATCAGTACTTGTATGTTCAAGATGCATTTTATCAATTTGCCATCCAATACCTGATTTATAACGAACTGTATCTTGATATGTTCCCATTACAACTCTCAAACGATTATCAGGCCAAGCATGCCATGCCTGAAGATAACTTGTCATGTAAGCTTCCCCAGAAGATATTTCATTCTTAACTACTTCAAATGATGAAAACTCAACTATTTGGGTTCCAATAAGATGTTGAGTGGACACATACTTGTCTAAAGCAGAAATAACAACATTTACCCATTCATCTGGACCATTAGCTTTTAAAATTTTTTCTGCGCCTGCACTTATTGATGCCTCTGGAGAGAAAATCTTGTGGTATATTTCTATCCCTTGATTACGAAGAGAATTATTTTCAGAAATACCTATTAAATCAGTAGCTTTTGCATAAAGTCTTCGCAAGTACTCAATCTCACTTCTTGATTGATTTAATAAAATTGATTCAATTGAGCCAGATTCAAAATTTAATTCTTTTTTTGCCATTACTTTTTTCCCGATATATTAAAAATTCTATTCAAACAACCAATTTTGTATATTAAATTACATTTAAGCTATAATTTTTATTAGGTTTTTAGAAGGGGTTAAATTGTAATTTTTTTTAATTACTAATTATCTAAACTTTTATGTTCAAGGTTTTTGCATTCTTAAAAAGAAATACTGAATTGCTTTCTCATGATGAATATAGAGCAGGTCATGTTGGTTATCATTGTTGCAATTCAAGAAGATTAAAGAATATTCGTGGATATTTAGTTAATATTTGGGCCAATGAAACACTCAAAAAAAAGATGGGCTCAACCTATGACTCTATAAGTTATAATGAACCTGAGGGGTTTTTAGATTTATGGGATGGTTTCCCAGAAGTTTATTTTGATAGCAGACAGGATTGGATTTCAGCAGCAACCCCTGAGCCTAATAGAGCTACAAAAGATGGCCTTTCTATAGATGATAGCTGGTCTTTAGCTGATGGCCCATTTTTATTTGATAGAGTCGAAAAAAATTCTGATCAATTTAAATCAAACCATTTGAGAGTAATTGAAAAAGAAATTATTCCAGTTATTAGGCCTGAAAATAAAATTACAAAAATAATTCAGTTTTTTAAAATTAATGATGAATTCAAACAAAATAACACAAAAAAAGATGGCATAGAGACATTTATGAATTTGATAAAATATATAGAAGGACTTCATGGGCTTACTCTAAATTTTCAAGACCATGACATAAATTCTGCGGTAAAAGATTTTTATCCTAAGGATGCATGGTGTTTTTCTGAAGAAGGAAAAAAAGAAAGACAAATTTTTTTCAATTTGTGGGATGGCGTAACAGAAATTTATGTAAATAAATATGAAAATTTTGCTAAAGGAATTCTTAACCTTCAAGAATGCAATGAATTCAAAACATTACAAGAAAAACTATTTAAATCTATATGGTATGTTGAAGTAGACGAAAATTTAATTGTTTTACCTAATAGAGAACCTTTACCCAATTTTTATTATAGGTAGCTATATGTTTAAGGTTTTTGGATTTGTAACTAAAAATAATAATCTAACTCATGATGAGTATAGAGCGGGACATGTTGGTTATCACAATTCATTTGGCCGAAGATTAAATAATATTAGAGGATATACTTTGAATGTAAGATCAAACCAAAATATTACAAAGGATTACAAAAAATCTTCACTAGTAAAAGAAATTTCTTTTAACGAGCCTAATGAGTTCGATAATCAGTGGAATGGATATGGGCAGCTTATGTTTGATAAATTTGAAGACTATATAATAGCAAAACAACCAGCTTTAGATAAAGCAGGCCCTAATGGTCTGGAACTTGATGATATGGTAGCAAAAGTTGGTGATGATTTTGAGTACCTTTATTCAGGGTCTCCATTCCAATTTAATGTGAACGAAACAATAATTAAGCCAGTCATGCGGCCTGAGCATAAATTATTTAAAGTCACACAATTCGTTAAAAAAAATGAAGTTTTGCCAGAAATTTTATTTAATTCATATCTCAAAGGTGCATATTCCGAAAGCTTATCAAAAATGGATGGTTTGCAGGGGTTAATAATAAATCAAAGAACATCTCTTGATGTTATGACAAATTTCTTTAACCCTGAATCTGAGTGCTTTTCTAAGGCAGGAGCACAAAGGAGAGAAAGATTTTATGAAAATTGGGATATTATTATTGAATATTGGTTTAATAATTCTGATTATTTTTTCTCCAGCAGATTTAATAAGAACTTACTATCATTTACAAAGAAATTTGAAGAAAAATATTTAAAATCATCATTTTATAAAGAAGTCGATGAGACGGTTGCTGTAATACCAAAAAGAGACATCCCTACTGATTATTATTTCAGGTAATAGTGTTAATTTTTATTGTTTGTTTTTTCTTAAAAAAGCGGGGATTTCCATTTGTGAATCAAAATCCTTATCATCTTCATTATTATCTAACCTGTCACTTTTGAATAAAGGAACATCGTCATTTTCCCAATCTTCTGGCTCAGGTAAATCTTCAATAATTCTTGTTTCCGTAGATTCTTCAGCCACTTCATTTTCAATTTGTTGATCCTCAGAATCTTCATCAATTAAATCTGGGTAATCATCTGTATTTACTGGATAATCTTGATTAACTTTTCTCACCTCAAGATCCACAGGCTGAACATCTTCGGTAAAATCTTGTGGCTCATTATTTGTTGAAGTTTCAATTTCAACAACTCTATCCTCAACCTGATCATTCATTCCAGTTGCAACAGTAGCAACAATAAGTTCATCACCTAATTCTTCATCCATGAACACGCCAGTTATAATTTCACATTCATCAGGGTTATTTACTTCATTTTGTATAACATTTGTAGCAGCATCAATTTCTACTGGGGTAATTTCAGTATTTGCAGTAATAGAAATTAATAAACCTTTTGCATCTCTTAAGTTAATCCCATCAAGCATTGGATTTGATATGGAAGTTTTAGCCGCTATTACAGCTCTATCATCGCCTGATGCCTGACCAACTCCAAACATAGCTTTTCCAATGAAAGCCATAATTGTTTTTACATCTGCAAAATCAATATTTATCCTTCCTCGTTTAGTTATTAGTGAACTAATCGCAGAAACACCATCATATAAAGTTCTATTAATAATTTCATTACATTCATCAAAAGAAGTTTCAATATTAGCAACTCTAAATACATTTTCATTAGGTACGACTATCAATGTATCAAGACATTTTGATAGCTCATCAATACCTTGATTAGCCATCTTCATTCTTTTAGTACCATCATATTTCCATGGAGTTGTTACAACTCCAACGGTAAGTATTCCCATTTCTTTTGCTAATTTCGCTATAACAGGTGCGGCTCCTGTTCCTGTACCACCTCCCATACAGGCAGTAATAAACAGCATATTAATTCCCTTGAGATAACTCTTCAATTCCTCTATCGACTCTTGAGCTGCTTTTTTTCCAATTTTAGGATCAGCTCCGGCTCCTAAGCCTTTAGTAATATTTGCTCCAATTTGAATTCTAGTTGTTTGGTCATGCTCTTCCAAAGCTTGAGCATCAGTATTAACAGCATATAAATCAACGCCTTTTAAACCACAATCAATCATAGTTTTAAGGGCATTACCTCCTCCTCCACCAATTCCTAAAAGTGCGAGGCGTGGTTTTAATTTTTCAACTTCGGGTGCAGACAATTCAATTGACAAAGCAACCTCCTTAGCTAGTTAGACAATAATTCAACTGATTCTAGATTTTTAACAAGAAATTAGGAGTAATTAAAAATCCTGTCCCATAAGATTTTTTAAAAAATTCCCAATTTTTTCAGTACCTTTTTGAGTTATTGAGTCATGATTCTTCTTTGATTTTTTTAGGCAATGTATCAAAACTCCTGAACATGAGGAAAACGAAGGACCTCCGATGTCTTCAGATAAACCGCCTATTTTAGTTGGTTTTCCCAACCTTATATTTGTTTCAAATAATCTTTGAGCTATCTCAATACTTCCGGGTAAATCGGATGTACCACCAGTTAATATAATATTTCTTTTTGCATACTCGGAATAACCTGACTTTTCAATTACTTCATCGACTTTTTCAAGTATTTCTTCGTATCTATATTTGATAATTGAAACCAGATTACTAAGTTTAAATTTAGTCCTAATATTATCTTCTTTATCGTTAGGTATTTCATAATATTGCTCAGAGTCATTTGATCCCATAATTGTATTTCCATAGAGATTTTTAATACCTTCGGCATGCTCGAAAGATGTCTGCAAGCCAAGAGCAACATCATTAGTTATATACCAACCTCCAAGATTTATAGTCTTAGCATACACGATGGTTCCTTCAAAAAATATTGATATAGATGTTGTGCCACAACCAATATCTATACATACCGAACCAAAATCCAATTCATGCTCATGTAAACAAGCTAATCCTGAGGCATATGGCTTTGCAACAAAACCTTCGATATTTAAATGCATTTTTTTTATAATATTTTCTATATTGGTTAATGGGTTAACCTCAGATGTTATGTAGTTCAACTCTACCCCAAGCTTATCCGCCATTAGACCTGAAGGATCAGTTACATTTCTTGTACCGTCTACAAAAAAATTCGATGGTACAATATGAATTATTTTTTGGTTTGTTGGAATGTATTTCTTATTAGTTAAAGAAATTACCTCAGAAACATGCTCTTGGTTAATTGTTCTTTCAGAAACATTAATTGATCCTTTCAGCACATGGCTTTTCAAGAAATCACCTGAAATACAAACATATACACTATTGATTTCTATATTTGCGTCTTGTTCGGCTTTATCAATCGCTAATCGAATTGATTTTTCAGCTTCTTTTTGATCTACAACCCTTCCATTTCTTATGCCCTTTGATTGGCAATAACCAGAGCCGACAACTCTTAACGCTCTTTTTTCCCTTGTTACCTCATCGATTTTAGCTATAAAGCAAACAATTTTATCTGATCCAATATCAATAGCTGTCAAAATATTTTTTGACTGATTTGATTTATTTTCTACTGCAAATAAATCTATCTGATTAATGTTCTTTTTCATTAATTGTTTTTGAAAATTCTATCTGTAGATATTTCACCCTTCACTCTTAAATCAATTTTTTTATGACCTTTTTCTATTAAGTTATAATCTTTTAAATGTTGATCAAGCTCAAGCAATGCATCACTTACATCTCCCATAGGTAGTTTAATTAAAACACCTTCTTTAAAAAATAAGTCCCACCTTCTTTTCCCGATAAAAGTTGCATAATCAATTCTTTTTCTTAATAAAGGATAATCCTCCAACGCATTTAGAAAACTGTTAAGATTAATATCAGCTTCATTTCCATAAATAAAAAGTAAATCATCATATATATCTTTTTTTTGTATTTTTTCTATATGATAGCCATCTTTATCGAGGATTAAGATTTCATTTTTAAATTCCCAAATAGCTACCGGCTCGTATTCTTCAATAAGTATATGAATTTCATTAGGTAACTTTCTGCTTACTTTTGCGCTTTTAACCCATGGAACTGTAAGAATATTTTTTTTTAATTCCCTTAGGTTAATATTAAAAATTGGAGAATTTATCTCAAGAGCTAGTGAAGATAAGATTCTTTCTTTACTAGATCTTTCTCTACCATCGAGCTTTAATTTTTCGAGTTTAAAAAAAGTTGCTGTGAAATTACTGAAATAATTATTAATTGGATTATTTTTATAAACAACCAAATATATTGAAAAAGAGATGAAAATTGCGATAAAAACAAGCAGTAAAGAAATTTTTCTCATTAATTTTGACATAATGCATCCTGGATTATTAACTTAATCAGTTCGTTATAAGAAATACCCTCTTTTTTTGCTAATTTTGGGATTAATGATGTTTTAGTAAGCCCAGGATTGGTATTTATCTCTAAAACAAAGGGCCTATAAATATTATCTTCAGTTTTTTCTAATCGAAAGTCTGTTCTTGTTACTCCTTTACAGCCAAGTAGGTTATGACAATGTAAAGTAAAATCTTTAATTCTTTTATATAATTCACTTGGAAGATTATTAGGTATCTCATATTTCGACATACCTTCAGTATATTTTGTTTCATAGTCATAAAAAATATTATTTGAAGTAATTTCCATAATTTCTGTTGGTTTATTGTTTATAATCCCACATGTTAATTCCCTTCCCTTAATATATTCTTCTATCATTAAATATTTACCATAATGCCAGTTGCTTAATTCATTTAAGAAATTAGTTTTATCTGATTCACTTAAAATTATGTATACTCCAACACTTGAACCATTATTAATTGGTTTAACTACCGATGGTATAGGTATGTCAGAAGGATTTATTTTATTCGTATCTTTTATTTTGTAATCGGGAGTGGGTATTTTATTTTTTAAAAAAATTTCTTTTGAAAACACTTTATTCATTGCAAGTATCGAAGCTGAAACACCTGAATGTGTATATCTTATACCAATTTTTTCGAGAAGTGCTTGTATCTGGCCATCTTCTCCAAATTCACCATGGAGAGCATTGAAACATAAATCAAAATTAGATTTGCTTAGTTGGGTTATAAAGTCATCTCTACAATCAATTGAAACAAAATTAAAGCCAAGCTCTTCAAGTGCTTTTTCTACATTTTCACCAGTTTTAAGGCTTATTTCTCTTTCATCCGAGTAACCACCTTTCAGTATTGCAATTTTTCCTCTAAATCGAGACAAGACTCTCTCCCACCAGTTTAATTTCCCATTCTAGCTTTATACCGTGACTATTCTCTACTTCATTAATTACAAACTCCCCTAATCTTTCAAAATCTTTTGCTGAAGCACTTCCTGTATTAATAAAAAAGTTATTATGCTCTGGCGAAATCATAGCACCACCTATCCTATATCCACTTAAGCCAGATGCATTAATGAGCTCCCAAGCTTTTGCATCTTTAGGATTCTTAAAAGCACTTCCTCCGGTGGCAACATTTGAAGGTTGCGAATTTTCTTTTGTGTTAATAATTTCATTAATTCTTTTTTTTATGTCAGATCTGTTTTTTGATCTTCCCAGAAAACTTGCCTCAACAATAATTTGGTCTAAATTTATAGATGAGCCTCTATAAGAAAAATCCATTTGATCGTTCTTATATGTTTTACATGTACCATCTCTTTCTAAAATTATAACTTCTTCTAAAATATCTTTTATTTCATCACCATAACATCCTGCATTCATAGCTATAGCTCCGCCAATATTACCAGGAATACCAGACAAAAACTCAAAGCCTCCAATATTATTATCGCATGCAAATTGGGATATATTTCTGTCAAGCATTCCCGATCCGCAAATTATTTTATTATTATGAATTTCAAGCTTGGAAAAGCTTGGTGGGATTAAAATTGTAATTCCCGAAATACCGCCATCTCTTATGAGAACATTTGACAATCTCCCGAAAACATTAATTTGAACTTCGGCATTAATATCCTTTAAAAATAAAGCTAAGTCTTCTTTATTTTTTGGTATGTATAAGCATTTTGCTTTTCCGCCAACTTTTAGCCAGGTTAAATTTTCGAGCGATTTATCAAAGAAAATTTTACCTTGCAAAGCATCATTATTTTTTAGGTAATAAAATTCAGACATTTGCTTTACTCAACTCGTTTACATAATCATAAGCTAACTCAGAAATATTACCTGCCCCCATAAATACAACTGTTTCACCTTCTTTTATTTCTTTATTTAAAAACTCCTGAACCTTTCTAAAATGATTAAAAGAATATGTATTCGTGCATGAGTTTTTTTGAATACCTAAGGCCAAGGATTTAGCGTTAATTTTTTTTATTCCCTTTTCTCCAGCAGCGTAAACAGGAAGAACTATCACCATATCCGAATTTCTAAAACTATTTACAAATTTATTATAGGTTTGATTAATTCTTGAAAAACGATGCGGTTGAACAACAGCTATTACTCTTTTATTTGTTAATTCTTTTATTGCTCTTAATGAAGCTGTAATTTCCGTCGGGTGGTGAGCATAATCATCAAAATATTTTATTCCTGCTATTTCATTTATTAATGTCATTCTTCTTTTAACGCCTTTAAAACCTTTCAAAGCCTTACGAATAAACTTAAAATTTATTCCTATTTTGTGAGATATTGTGATTGCGCCCAAAGCATTAAGAAGATTATGCCTCCCATGCATTGGAAATTGGATATTTTTATATTTTGTTGTTTTTTTATTTCTATTTGAGATTTCAATATCAAAAGTCTGGCCAGTATGATCTCTTCTTAAGTTCATAGCTTTATAATGAGCTTTATAGTCAGTTCCATAAAAAATATGATCAGATCTTTTTTGTTTTTTAGCTATTTTATATGCTTTTTTATCATCAGAACAAATTACTGAAAATCCAAAAACAGATATATTATTAATATACTTCTCAAATGCATGTTCAAGATTTTTCATGTTCTTATAGTAATCAAGATGTTCGTCATCAACAGATGTTATCAAGCCACAAAAAGAAGGTAAGTTTATAAAACTTCCATCAGATTCATCTGTCTCAACTATCATCCAGTCACCTGAACCAAGTCTAGTATTAGAGCCTAAAGAATTGATTATACCACCATTTACAACGGTAGGATCTAATCGAGATTTTACAAAGATCTCAGAAATAATAGAAATGGTTGATGTTTTACCGTGGCTTCCTGCGACAGTGATTGTTTTTTTCATCCTCATCAATTCAGCAAGCATTTCTGCTCTACCTATTACAGGAATTTTTTCCTTAATTGCCTTTTTGATTTCAGGGTTTTCATTTTTAATTGCTGAAGAATAAACAACTAAAGATGAGTCTTTGATGTTACTTGATCTATGGCCAATTTTGATTTTTATACCTAGTTTTTTTAATCTACTAACATTTGAACCCTCTTTTTTATCAGATCCTGAAACCTCATATCCTAAATTATATAGTATTTCAGCAATACCACTCATTCCTATACCGCCTATTCCTACTAAAAAAATTTTTATTTTTTTGTTCAGATGGTCCATCTTTAACCTATTATATTCTCTGCAAAATCTGCTATTTTTGCTGAAGCGGAGGGATTTCCAAATAATTTAATATTCTTTGAGAGCTCTTCTCTTTTATTTTTATCATTTATTAATTCTAATATTTTGTTAGATATTTTTTTTGGGTTAATGCTATTTTGATTATAAACTATTGCAGCATTCGATAACTCAAAATTTCTTGCATTACTCTCCTGATCGCCATCAAGTGTATTTGGTAATGGTATAAAAATACAAGGCTTCCCAATAATGGCTATCTCACTTAAGGTAGATGCTCCTGCTCTTGAAATAATAATATCTGATTTATGAATTAGCTCAGGCAAATCATAAAAAAAACTACTAACATTATGTCTTATATTTTTTTCACAATAAAAATCTTTTAGAAAATTAATGTCTTCATCTTTACATTGTTGATTTACCACAAAGTTCTCTAATGTTTTTTGAGGAAAATAATTAAATATTTTATAAGATAATTCAGTAAAGAAAGCAGCTCCTTGACTGCCACCAAATATTAGTAAATTTATATTTTCTTCATCAAAAATCTTTTTTTTATCTTTAAATTTAAGTATTTCCTCTCTTACCGGATTACCTATAAAATTTTGGTAATTGAGTAAATTCTGAGATCTATCATTTGTATGTTTAAATCCATTCGAAATACCATCCGCGAAATAAGATAAGAAACTATTTGCTCTTCCAAAAACTGTATTCTGTTCATGGATAATTATTTTACTGCCCAATAATTTTGATGCAATAAGAGGAGTCAAACTTGGATATCCTCCAAACCCAATAGCTAACTTTGGTCTGGACCAAATAACCCAAAAGAGAGAAACAACTAACCCCATAAATATTTTAACAGCTGATAATGGCCATTTAATAATTCCTTTATTTGTAAAAGTATCTGAAGGAATGATTATAATTTTATCAGCAGGAAAGTTGTTCAAAAGATTTTTTACCCTTTTATCTGTTAATAATATTACTCGATATTCTCTCTTTCTTAATTCACTAGAAACTGAGTCTGCAGAAAATAAATGCCCCCCTGATCCACCTGCTGCAATCATAATATATGGATTTTTTTTCTTATCTTTCATAAATAACTAACTCTTAAATGTTATTAAATTCTACTTCTTCACTAGTTTTTTTTGTTAACGCTAGAAACATTCCCATAGTAATTCCCATAGCTAACAATGAAGAACCTCCATAACTAATAAAAGGTAAAGTCATTCCTTTAGCAGGGATTAAACTAAGATTTACAGCAATGTGAATTAAGGCTTGGAGTCCAAATAGAATAATTAATCCAGAGGAAGCAAGTTGGTTAAAAAAATTATTCTGATTCATCGACCTTATCAATCCTCTCATTATAAGGATCAAATACAAAAGCATTATAGAAATAGTTATTATTAAACCATTTTCTTCAGCAATTGCAGCAAATACAAAGTCCGTATAAGCGTCAGGAAGATGATATTTAACCCAACTTTCTCCAATACCTTTTCCAAATATCTGACCATTCTCGATTGCATCTATTGCAGCTTGTGTTTGTGTCAATTTCGTATTAATAGAACCTCCTCCAAACCAAATCTCTATCCATGCATCAAGCCTTGATGCAAAGTGAGGAAAATTAAAGTAGAAGAAAATAATTGTTAACATAGAAATTAAACCAGCAGGTGCAATTATAAGCCAAGGAAAACCTTGAATAAAAACTAAACAGGAAATTGTTATAAATAATAATATAGTTTGTCCTAGGTCAGGTTGAAGCATAAGAAGTGAGGCAACTACAATAAATAACAACCCTGGAATAAGGGTATACTTTGAATTGTTTTCTTGTTTTGATCTTGCAAAAAACCAAGCAGAAAGAATAATTAAACAAGGTTTTAAAAATTCAGAAGGTTGAACAGTTATAATTCCAAAAATCGATATCCATCTTGACGCTCCTCCACTTGTTAAACCTATAATTAATGTTAATAAGACGCCAAATAGACTCAAAACAAATAAAATCAAAGATATTTTGCGTGTATGTTCCTTTGGTAAAATTGAAATTGTTATCATTAAAAAAATTGAAACGAATAGAAAGATTGATTGTTTAATTAAAAAATAATACTGACTTGCTTTAAGATGACCTGCTTCAACAGGACTTACGGCTAAAGAAAAAAATAAACCACTTAGGCCAAGAAAAATGATACCAAAAAGCATGTATCTATCTACAGTGAACCACCATTCACCAATAGGACCCATGTTAGTTCTAGATATTCTTAACATTTAACCTCTAAATTATTCACAATTTTTGTGAACATATTTCCTCTATCTTGATAATCATTAAACTCATCTTGTGAACTACATCCAGGCGATAATAGAACACAACCTTTTTGATCTTTTAGCGCTTCCTCATATGCAGATCTTGTTGCATTTTCCAAATTGTAAGAAACTTCAAAATTAATATTCTTAGGAATAATTTTACTTATTTGTTTAGATGATGAGCCAATTAAAAAAATTTTTTTAATATTCTGATTTGAAAGATCTAGTTTATTAAGATCATTGTCTTTAGATAATCCGCCAAGTATCCAATAAATGTCATTAAACTGATTTATTGCAAAGTTTGCTGCTGCTGGATTAGTAGCTTTAGAGTCGTTAACAAAATTTATACCATTTAAAGAGCATATTTCATCAATTCTATGGTTAAGATTTTTATATTTTGATAATTCATCGATAACAAAATCTCGGTTGATTCTTAATATATCTGTAACATTTATTAATGCTGGAAGAATATATTTTAAAACTCTATTTTTATTCAGATTTAAATTAGGTGCATTTGTTTTTAATTCATTGAAGTAAATTTTTCTTGGCAAAGGATTGATTTCATCCAATATTTTTTTGGACAAATAAGTATTGTCTAAAATTGCATAGTCTTCATCTTTTTGATTTAAGAAAATTTTTATTTTAGTTTTTTGATATTCCTCAAAAGACTCATACCTTTCAGCATGATCCTCAGTAATATTCAACAATATTGAAATATCAGCTTTGAAATCCTCAATTAATTCTAATTGAAAAGATGAGATTTCAAAAATAATAATATCACATTCATTAATATTCAAAGATAATGCTGGTATACCTATATTTCCCCCTAAAGATACCTTTAATCCAGATTTTGAGAGAATTTCATACAAAATAGTGGCAAATGTTGATTTTCCGTTTGTACCAGTTACAGCAATAATTTTCTTATTTTTAAAATTTTGGAATTCTTGATAAAAAACTTCAATATCCCCAATAATCTTAATATTATTTTTTTTAGATTCTTTTATAATAAAGGAATTCATTCCAAAATTTATAGGTATTCCAGGTGATGAAATTAACAGATCAATATTTTCCCAAGGCCAATCTCTAGGGTCTAAAAACTGATAACCTTTTTTTTCTAATTCTTTCCTTTTCTTTTCAGAATCATCCCATATAAAAATATTTTTTTTATTCTTAAGCTTATTTAATACCTCCAACCCGCTTAATCCTAAACCATAAATAATAATATTTTCATAATTTTCTAACATTATTTACTTACCTTATTTTTAATGTTGCAAGACCTATGATTGCTAAAACAAAAGATATAATCCAAAATCTAATTACGATAGTTGACTCAGACCAACCTTTTTTTTCAAAATGATGATGAATTGGCGCCATCCTGAAAACTCTCTTTCCAAAAACCTTATATGAGAAAACTTGAATAATGACAGACATTGCCTCAAGAACAAAAATTCCTCCAATTATTATAAGAACTAACTCATGTTTTGTAATAACTGCTATAGAGGCTAAGATAGCGCCTAATGAGAGAGAGCCAGTATCGCCCATAAAAATCATTGCTGGAGGAGCGTTAAACCATAGAAAACCGAGACAACTTCCTAATAGCGCACAACACAAAATACTTAACTCTCCAGAAAATGGTATGAAATTTATGCCTAAATATTCTGAAAAAACTAAATTACCTGCAAGATAGGTAATGATACCAAAACTTGCTATAGCAATCATGACAGGAACAATAGCTAATCCATCTAATCCATCTGTTAAATTAACTGCATTTGATGTCCCAACGATAACAAAACTAGTGAAACAATAATATAAAATTATACCCAAAAAAAAGACCCCATTAATAAATGGAATGGATACGCTATAAATTAATTCTGAAGAAGAGAACGCTGTAATCAAAAAAATTAAAACAAATGATGATAAAATTTGAAATAAAAACTTATTTTTTGAAGAAATACCGTCTGATTTTTGTTCTTTAATTTTTTTCCTATCATCAACATATCCAATTAAACCAAATAGCAATCCTGCTAGTAAAACTATCCATATTAAATGATTGGTAATCTCTCCCCATAATAATGTACTTAGAAAAAAACTAGAAAGTATCAAAATTCCCCCCATTGAGGGTGTTCCCTTTTTTAAGAATAAGTGACTTTTTGGTCCATCTACCCTTATTGGCTGACCTTTGCCTTGTTTGCTATTCATGGTTTCTATAAATTTTGGACCAATTATTAAAACTATAACTAATGATGTAAGAATTGCACAACCAGCTCTAAAAGATAGATATGAGAATAAATTTATACCCGGAAAATCAAAACTTATTTTTTCAATCAAAAATAAAATCATTAAGCAATCTTTCTTATAGTTTTTGTAATATTTAACTCATCGATTATCCTACCTAAATTTATTTTTGATGATGCCTTAAACATAATATTATCTTTATTCTCAAAAATATTTTGTAAATTCGAAATAATCTTATCAATATCATTAAAGAAAATACCTTTCTTTTCGAAAGCAATTTCATCCCATAAATATTTAATTTCATTTCCTACTGCATAAACAACATCTATATTTGAATTATTGATAATATCTGCAATTTTCTTATGATATTTTTCGGAGAATTTTCCTAATTCCATCATATCGCCTATCACCAAAACTTTTCTTGAAGAAGGATTATTTTTTAGTTGATCAAACGATTTTATAGCGGCTTCCATAGAATTTGGATTTGCATTATAACTTTCGTTAATAACTGATAATGATTTACCCAAAAAATTTATTTTAAATTTATTGCCCCTACCTTCAATATTTTTAAATGTTGATAATTTTATTAAAAATTTATCTATAGGATTATTTGTAATATCGCAGGTTAGTAATGCGGGCAAAGTATTTAAAGCCATATGTTCTCCAACAGCCTTCAAAGAATAATTAACATCCTCTTTTTTGAATTTTGCCTTCAGAAAATTTTTAGAATCTATATGAAAGTTTTCTTTTAAAGTAATATCTGAATTTTTTGAAAAACCAAAAGATGAAATATTGATATTTTTATTCTCAATTTCATTAACATCTATTTCAGCTTTTAAATCCTCATTAATTATTAAATTACCTCCATTAATTAGGGCTTTTAAGATGGATAGTTTTTCTTTTATCAGCTCTTTTTTTGAATTGAAATTTCCTATGTGAGCTTCGCCAACATTATTTACAATTGCAATATGTGGTTTAACAAGATTTGCTAACTTTAATATTTCTCCTTTTGTGTTCATTCCAATTTCAAATACAGCAAAATCAGAATTTATTGGCATTCTTACTAAAGATAATGGAACGCCAATATGGTTATTGAAGGATTTTTCTGACTTATGTATTTTTCCATATTCGGACAAGCAGTGTGAAATCATTTCCTTTAGAGTAGTTTTACCTGAACTTCCTGTGATACCAATTATTTTAGCTTGAGTTCGCTGACGAGCATATTTAGCCAGCTTATTAAGAGCTTTGTAAACATCATTTACAAATACGACTTTTTTAGAATTAATAAGAGAGGGTCTATTAGATATTACCGAACAAGCACCTTTATTCAAAGCATCTTCTATAAATTCATTTCCGTCATTATTTATTCCAGGTAATGCAAAGAAAATGTCGCCCTTATTTATAGTTCTGGTATCTATTGAAACGCCAGTTGCCGTCCAATCATAGCTACCGTGACCATCAATAACACCGATAACTTCTTTACCATCCCATAAAATTTCACTCATTTAATTACCTATTACCTCTCTTATTGTTTCTTGATCAGAAAAAGGTGTTTTTTTGCTTCCAATTATTTGAAATTTCTCATGGCCTTTACCTGCAATTAAAACTGAGTCACCCTTTTTACCTAAATCTATAGCTTTTATAATTGCATCTTTACGTCCTGGTATTTCTATTCCAGAAGGGCAAGACTTTAAGATAGATTCTCTAATATCTTTTGGATCCTCATTTCTTGGATTATCATCAGTAATAATTATGATATCTGCAAAATTTTCCGCTATTTCTCCCATTATAGGACGTTTAAATTTATCTCTCCCTCCCCCACATCCAAAAACGATTATTAATCTTCCTTCTGTAAGTTCTCTAAGTGAAAATAAGACTGCAGTTAATGCATCTGGAGTATGGGCATAATCAACATAAATTTTCGCTTCTCTTTTGTTTAAACCGCAGAATTCTAGTCTTCCTGGAATTGGTCTAAGATCTTTAATATGTTCAAAAACTTTTTCTGACGGAGAGCCAGATGCTATAGCTAAACCTGATGCACATAAAATATTCATAGCCTGAAAATACCCCTCGACCTTTAAGGGAATAGAAAATTGCCTTCCGCTATACTGAAAAATCATTTCCATTCCAGTCTCTGTTGTAGCAATTCTTCTTAGATTAAGCGCATTTGCTGATTCTCCAACCTCTATGACACCTTTACCACTATTTTTAATAATGGATGAAAGCTCCCTTCCCTCGTCGGTATCTATACAAATTACGGAATAACTATCTTTTGGAAGTATTTCAGTGAAGAGTCTTTTCTTTGCATCAAAATAATCTTTCATAGTTTTATGATAGTCTAAATGGTCTTGACTAATGTTCGTGAAACCCGCAGCTCTAACTTTAACGCTATCAATTCTATGCTGGGACAGGCCATGGCTTGATGCCTCCAAGGCAAGATGTGTAATATTCTCACTAGATAATCTGTTAAGAGTTTGATGTAGCAAAACAGGATCGGGTGTGGTTATGTTTGTGTCTTGAATTTCTTCATTACCTATAATTCCTAAAGTTCCTATACTAGATGAATTTAAACCCATTAAACTCCATATTTGCTGTAAGAAATTTGTAGTTGATGTTTTTCCATTCGTACCTGTAATGGCACAAACTATTTCAGGTGAATTTTTATATATAGTAGATGAAATATGAGATAAATATCTCCTCGGGTTTTTGTCTTTAATAAGAGGTATATCTAATATCAATTTAGAATTTTCTGAGGTTACAATTGCGCTTGCACCATTACTAATTGCCTCATAAACAAAATCCTCTCCTCTATTCTTCTCTCCTTGTATCGCTACAAAAATATAACCTGGTTTAACTTCTCTGCTGTCACAAGTTACTCCATTGATAGTTACATCCTCTGGAAAATCGTCTTTAATATCTTTTAAAGAAATCATTGAATATCCGCTCTTACATGCTCTTGAAATGCGTTAAAACTATTTTGAATTGGAATATTTAATTGAGGAGCAACTAGTTTTATAATTTCACCAGCAACTGGTGCAGCATTCCAATAAGCGGAGGAGCCTCTTATACCTTTCTCTCCCTTTGGATTATCTAGACTTACTAATATAATATATTCTGGATTATTACCCGGAAAAGCACCCACAAAACTTGTCATTCGCCCACAATATCCGCCTGTAAGACAAGGTTTATCGGCAGTTCCTGTTTTGCCAATTACATTATAGCCATCTACATCAGCTTTCTTTCCTGAGCCATTCTTAACAACTTCTCGCATTACAAACCGCATGCTGTTGCTAACTTCAGAAGAAATCAATTTTGCATTTGTTTTATAATTTTTATCTCTAAGATATAGTGTTGGCTCTATTAAATATCCTCCATTAACAATGGCAGCGACAGCTGATACAAATGATAAAGGCACAACACCTAATCCTTGACCGAAAGATATTTGTTCCATTGTCAATTCATTCCATCTCTCTGGAAGACTTGGCTTACCCATTTCATAAAGTTCAATAAATTGTTCATCAAGTAATCCTGTTTCCGATAAAAATCTTTTTTGTGTTTCAAGTCCCACTAGATGAGAAATTTGAGCCATACAGATATTAGAGGAATTAATAAGGCATTGAGCGGCATTCAAAAATTGTACTTTACTCTTACGATAGTCAGAGAGACATTTTTTTCTACCTTTATTCATACATTTCCAAACATCAAACTCATCTGAAAGATTTATTTTTTCTTCTTCTAGTGCCATTGCTAATGTAAATATCTTCATAACTGATCCTAGCTCATAGCTACCTTGTAGTGCCCTATTAAATCTTTGGTTAGCAGTTTTAGATTGTGAATATTGATTTACTGTATTTGGGTCAAAATTTGGTAAAGATGCCAGGGCTATAATTTCACCATTATTAGCATTAAGGATAACCCCAAAACTAGCTTCGGCATCATACTCTTCGATTGCACTTTCAAGAATATTTTCAAGATGATTCTGAGCATTTAGATTAATTGTTAAATTTATTTGATCATTTTTAATTTGATTTTTATATAACCATCTCTCAAATCCAGAGGAGGATTTCTGATCAAAATCACGGTTAGAGTAACCGAGAATATGTGCAGCTAAAGTCTTACTCGGGTAAACCCTTCTCCAAACTTTATGGAATTCAACCTCAGCAACTCCAGAATTGAGTATATCATATTGTTGCTTTTCACTTATATCATTCGCAATTTCAACATATTTTCCACTTGAGAGTCGTTCTAATAATTCCTGAGGATCTTCATTAAGATATGGCGATAATTGATCTGCAGCTTTATGAATATCAAACTCATTAAATGAAGATCTTTTAACAACAGCAGCTCTAGTGGTTTTAAATGTAGTCACTAAAAGATTTTTTCCTGATCTATCATAAATATCAGGTAAAGGTTTTTTTACTGATAAAGCTAGTGAGTGTTGAGGCTCACTAATTACATCACCTGGAAAAACAGATATAAAAGTATTTCTAACAGAAAAGATAACGAAGAAGACGATAAAAAAGTAAAGTGCTATTTTTAATCTTTCTCGTGCAATAGTTATGGGATTATTTTTTAAATAAGCAGTTTTTTTATTTTCCAACTTATTTATTAATAGGTGCTGGATGTCATCACCAACAACAATTCTATTTTGCGGCTTAAATTCTGTCATTTTAATTAACCTCGTCTCTATTCTTAGAATTAATTAAAATTTGATTTCCGCTAATCGGCTTTAGTTTTAAACTTTTTGAATATTTACTTGCTAACTTTTCAAGATTCTTAGGGCTAGTTATTATGGCCCATTCTGTTTTCAATTGAGTTTGATGGTGTTTCTCATCTAAAATTTCATTTTCAATTATATAATTATTTTTCTCTAATTTTATTACTTCATAACTAACATTGTAATGATAGATATTTATTACTAGGAATATAAATAGACTTAAAAGTGAAATTATCCTTAGCATTTTACACCTCCATAATTAGAAAAATTATGTGATGAATTTAATTTGCTTAATGATAGAGAAGACCTAAAAACCCATCTAAGTTTTGCTGATCTTGATCTACGGTTTTTTTTGATTTCTTCTTCAGTAGGCTTAAGCACTTTTCTGCTTTCATAGACAAAAGTTTTTTCAGTTTCTCTTGAGTTATATTTCTTTAATGAGACAGAATTTTCTCTTATAAAATTTTTAACAATTCGATCCTCAAGAGAATGAAAGGAAATAACTATTAATTTGCCTTTCTCAGAAAGAACTTTTTCAGCTGAAATTAATGCATTATATAAATCCTTAAGTTCATTATTTATATGTATTCTTAAAGCCTGAAAAGTCTTCGTTGAAGGATGTATTTTTTTGTTATTTGCTTTTTTTACATTTAGAATAATTTTATTAAGATCAAATGTAGTTTTAATTTTTTTGATTTTTCTCTCATTGACTATGGCTTTAGCAATTTTTCTTGAACTTCTCTCTTCGCCATAATAATAAATAATATCAGCTAATGAATTCTCACTTAACGAATTGACAATGTCATATGCGCTTTGCCCTGTCTGATTCATACGCATATCTAAAGGAGCATCATATTGAAATGAAAACCCTCTATCAGCTGAATCTAATTGCATTGAGGATGTTCCTAGGTCTAATAAAATACCATCAATTTTCTTAAAACCAAGAGTCAGTATATGATCAGTCAAATCACTAAAACTACCATTTACTGTAAAAAAATTATTTTTATGATTTGCCTTAATATCATTGCATAAGCTTATTGCTACAGGATCTTTATCAATTCCAATAACCTTACAATCAGCCTCCTCAAGAATTCTTCTTGTATGCCCACCTGCGCCTAATGTTCCATCAACATAAATACAATCATCAGTAGGATTGAGAATAGATAGAACTTCTTCACACATTACAGATTTATGATGAAGTTCTAATTTTGACATCACTCTTCGACCTTATTATTTTTTGAAAAATTAACTGAAGGACCTATAAGGTCCCTATTTTGTAAAGCCTTAACTCTAGAGTCATTTTTAAAGCTTTCGAAAGCAGATGGTTCCCACATTTGAAATTTTTGCCCAATACCTGCAAAAGTAACCCTATCTTTTAATCCAGCATGTATCATTAAACTTTCAGGCAAAGACACCCTTCCATCTTGATCATAATTAAGTTGATAAGTTTCTGAGAAAAGAGCAGTTGCTAATGCATCAGTTTCTTCTGCAAAAAGTTGCATTTTTTCGATACTTTGTGCAATTTGATTTATTAATGACTCTCCACCGCCATCAATAGATTGTGAAGTAAATGATGGATATAAATAAACACCTGCAAATCCTTGGTTCTCAAGAACAGACCTAAATTGAGATGGAATAGATACTCTTCCCTTAGCATCAATTTTATTTATCGTATTTGATAAAAAAATATTCATATTTAATCCCTTTTAAACACACGCATGGCGTTATATTATGGGTTATCATGGGATTTTATGGGAGTCAATGGAAAAATATGGATAAAATTAGTAAAAAATAGGTTATATGTGGATAACTTTTATATTAAATAAAATAACTGAGTTTTGTCAGATGGCTTATAAGCCGGGTTCTGTATCCACTAATAGTGGTGATGATCATTCATCTTGGACTTATGTCGCCATAAACCTCTAGCAACCTACCCGAATAACATTAAAAGAGACATTTATTAAGTTATTCCTATTTGGTCTTGCTCCCAGTGGGGTTTGCCTTGCCAAATATGTTACCATATCCGCGGTGCGCTCTTACCACACCTTTTCACCCTTACCAAAATGGCGGTATATTTTCTGTGGCACTTTCCCTAAGGTCACCCTCGCCGGGTGTTACCCGGCACTGTGTCTCATGGAGCCCGGACTTTCCTCACATTAAAGTGCGATCATCCAGCCATCTGACTTTTTTTTTCTATTAAAAAACAATAGTTTGGTCAAGAAATAATCTTAAGCTTTTGCGCTAGGTCTGGAATTTAATCTCTCATAGTAATTTAAAAGATTGGTGCAATCTGATGGGATTTCAATTTTAGGCCACTTAGCAAAATCAAAACAAACTAGCGCAGATATATCAGCAATAGTAAATTTATTAAGGCAAATAAATTCCTTATCCTCTATTTGCTTATCAAACCAATACATCATCTTAATAACTCTTGGACGACTTGCTTCCGACCATTCTTTAATTTGATCTTCTAAAGCAGCCATGGCTGGATGTCCGTGTCTATATGTATTTGCAATTCCAATCATTAGTAATAATTCAAATCTTCTTTGCCACATTTCAATAATTGCAATTTCCTCTGCATTATCTCCCATCAAACTTGGTTCAGGGTGCAGTGCTTCAAAATACCTACAAATAGCAATTGACTCTGTTATGAATGTTCCATCATCTAACTCTAAAGTTGGTACTTGAGATAAGGGACTTGCTTTCTTATATTCCTTCTTCTTATGCTCTCCCTTCATAATATCAATTTGCTTGGTAGGTACTTCTATACCTTTTTCATGAAGGAAAATTCTTACTCTTCTAGGATTTGGTGCTGGAACAAAGTCGTATAAAATCATCTCATTCTCTCTTTTTGAATCTAATTAATTCATTCTATTGAGAAAATTTAACTTGACCATAAGTTTTTCAAAATATTAAGAGTATATATATTCATTATGGAGGACAACATGACAATTAGCTTCGAAGATAAAGTAGTGATTATAACTGGAGCTGGAGGTGGATTAGGAAGAAGCCACGCTTTAGAGTTTGCAAAAAGAGGAGCAAAAGTAGTTGTGAATGATCTTGGGGGCTCAGTTGATGGTTCAGGAGGCTCCTCAGAAGCAGCAAATAATGTTGTAAAAGAAATAACAGATGCTGGAGGTACAGCTATTCCTAATGGTTCATCAGTAACTGATGATACAGGTGTTAAAAATATGATTGATCAAACAATGGATGAGTTTGGTCGAATTGATATCCTTATAAACAATGCAGGAATATTAAGGGACAAGTCTTTTTCAAAAATGACTATGGAAGATTTTACCTTAGTCACAGATATCCATTTAATGGGATCAGTAAAACCAACAAAGATGGTTTGGGAAATAATGAAAGAGCAAAATTACGGAAGAATTTTAGTTACAACATCATCTACAGGATTATATGGTAATTTCGGTCAATCAAATTATGGGGCAGCAAAACTTGGTGTTGTAGGTTTTGTTAATACATTAAAACTTGAGGGTCAGAAATATAATATAAATTGTAATGTTCTATGCCCTGTAGCCTATACAAGAATGACTGAAAATTTAATGCCCCCTGAAGCTGAAGCACTTTTAACTCCTACAAGTGTGACACCAGCTGTAATTTATTTATCAAGCGAAAACGGTCCAACAGGCACTATATTATGTGCGGGAGCAGGTGTATATTCTGTAGCTAAGATAATGGAAAGTGATGGTGAAAACCTTGGTTTAGAGGCCACAGCCGAAGATTTGGAAAAAAATTGGAGTAAAATATCAGACTTCTCAGAAGCAAAACCATTTTTAAATGGAGGAGAGCAAACTGGTAAAGTTTTAGAAAAAGCCATGAAAGGAATTTAGTTGGACATCAACTATTCAAAACCAATAAATTTTGAAATCAAAAATTATGATGAAAAGGCTAAGATTTATAATTTAGGTTTTAGAGAATATGATGCTCGCTGGCTATATCCAGAACAAATAAACTTAGCTGGGGTACAGAAAGTTGGGCTTGGATTAGGTAAGCTAATTAAAAAATCTGGAAACAATAATAAAATATCAGTCGGACATGATTTTCGTTCATATTCAGAAGAAATCAAAGAAGCTCTTATTGGTGGTTTAATCGCTGCAGGTATTGATGTTTATGATATTGGGCTAACAATTTCTCCTAGTGCTTATTTTTCTCAATATTTTCTTAATTGTGACAATGTAGCAATGGTAACAGCTAGCCACAATCCAAATGGTTGGACTGGGATAAAAATGGGGAATGAAAAAACCCTAACTTTTGGCCCAGAACTTATAAATCAATTAAAAAAAATAATTGAGGAAAAAGATGAAATTTCCGATAAACCAGGTTCTTACATTTTTAATAACATTAATGAGGAGTATATATCTGATCTTATATCTGGTTATCAATTTAAGAGAAAAATTAAAGCTGTAGTAGCTTGTGGAAATGGAACTGCTGGAATTTTTGCACCTGAGGTTTTTAATTTATTAGGCATTGAAGTAATTCCGTTGCATTGCGATTTAGATGCATCATTTCCAAATTATAATCCTAATCCTGAAGATTTAAAAATGCTCAAAGATCTCGGAAAGCATGTTTTAGCTCATAAAGCAGATATAGGTTTTGCTTTTGATGGAGATGGAGATCGTGTTGGTGTAGTCGACAATAATGGGCATGAAATATTTGCAGATAAAATAGGCTTGTTGATAGCTAGAAATTTAGCTACGGAAGTTTCAAATTCAAAATTTGTTATTGATGTCAAATCAACATCTCTTTTTTCAACAGATGAAATTCTTAAAAAGAATAATTCTGAAATAATATTTTGGAAAACTGGCCATAGCTATATCAAAAGAAAAACATCTGATATAAATGCTACTGCTGGATTTGAAAGATCAGGACACTTCTTTTTTAATAACCCTATTGGTCGTGGATATGATGATGGTATTTTATCGGCCCTAGAAATTCTAAAGATTTTAGATAAAAATGAAAATCAAACAATTTCTGATTTATATAATGAACTTACAATTACTTTTTCTTCACCAACAATGTCACCTAAGTGCCCTGAAGAGAGTAAATACAAGCTTGTTGAAAAAATAGAAGAAATTTTTCAATACAAAAAGAAAAATAATGAAACTGTAGCTGGTCAAAAAATACTATCTATTTTAACTGTAAATGGAGTACGAATACATCTTGAAGATGGTTCATGGGGTCTTGTAAGAGCATCTTCAAATTCCCCTAATCTTGTTGTTGTTTGTGAAAGCACCATTTCTGAAGAAAGAATGAAAGAAATTTTCAATGATCTTAATAATGAATTGATGAAATTTAATGAGATAGGTGAATATGATCAGAAAATTTAAAAAAGCTCTAAGTACATTCTTATTGAAGTTAAAAGTAAAAAAACAGCAAATAATCTAGTTAATGTTTTTTTTGGAAGTGAGTGAGCATATTTTGCACCAATAGGGGCAGATAGAGCGGCCAGAGGCGCTATCAACAATAAACCAAAAAGATTAACATAACCAAGGGAACCGGGAGGTAGATTAGCTACAAACATACCTGTAAGTACAAAAAACAATGTACCTGGAATGGAAAGAAAAAAACCTAGACCCGCTGAAGTTCCTACTGCTTTGTGAATAGAAACTCCATATAAAGACATTATTGTTACATTAAATGTCCCTCCACCAATGCCGAGCATTGATGAAAAAGATCCAACTATTAAAGGAATATTAAAACTAAAAATACCCGAGGGTAATTGATCGCCTAGTCTTAAATTATCACTTTGCAATAATAAATTTATACAAACTATAAGAGCTATAGTTGCAAAAAATAAAGTTAAATAAAAACCTGAGATTAATCCTGCAATAATAGCTCCTATTGTTGACCCTATTAAAGTTGGTACTAACCATTTTTTTAAAATAGTAAAATCAACCGCATTGTTTCTCTTGTGTGTAACATAAGAACGCCAACCTGTTGGTATAATTATAGCAAGAGATGTGGCCACTGAGACATGCATAATAATTTCGGAGGAAAAACCAAGAGATGATAAAACATGATAAAGAACAGGAACAATGATTATACCACCACCTACCCCCAAAAGACCTGCTATAAAACCAGATAATAAACCTGAAAAAATTAAAGCAAAAAGAAAAGGTAAAAGACCAATACCATTATAATACATCATGCTACCTCTTTTTGAATTTCTTCAATTTTAATTAAGGCTTCCTTTAAAACATTTATATCATTTTTCCTTTTTGGAGCATTTTCAGATAAATGACTTCTCCAAAGTTTTGCTCCTTTGACCCCATGGAATAAACCGAGCATATGTCTTGTTATATGATTTAAATATGTTCCTTTCTTTATTTCATTTTCGATATAAGGAATCATTTCTCTAACAACATCAAATCGAGACATTTCATTTTTTTCTTTTTTATAAAAAACATGATCGACATTTGTGAGCATATAAGGATCCGTATATGCAGCTCTTCCCATCATAATACCATCGGGATCAAATTGATTAGAGTTTAATTCCTTTCTAGCATGGTCTACTGAATTAATTCCTCCATTAAGAATTAGATTTAAATTTGGCCACTTTCTTTTAATCAGTCTAACTATCTCATAATCTAACGGAGGTATTTCTCTGTTTTTCTTTGGATCAAGCCCATTAAGGATTGCTTTTCTCGCATGTATAATAATTGTTTCAATTCCTATTTTTTCTAATCTTTCAATCATTAAAGGCAAAATCTCATAAGGATCATCTTCATCAAGCCCAATTCTACACTTTACTGTTACAGGGATATTAACTGACTTAATCATTTCAATTAAACATTTCTCTACTAAATCCAGGTCTTTCATTAAACAAGCACCAAAATTTCCTTCCTGAACTCTTCTTGAAGGACATCCAAGATTGAAATTGATTTCATCATAACCATAATCTTCACCACATCGAGAGGCATAAGAAAGATTTTTCGGGTTACTTCCGGCTATTTGAAGCGCAACGGGGTGTTGAGATTCATCAAATTTTAAAAAAAAGTCTCTATCTCCATATACAATGGCGTCAGAAACTACCATTTCACTATATAAAAAAGCCTTTTTAGTTAACTTTCTAAAAAAATAACGACAATGTCTATCTGTGTAATCAATCATTGGCGCTATACAAAATTTATGCGGTAACATTAAAATCTCGTCTAAAAAACATTTATTTATTAACATATTTTTATTATTTTAGCTTGCGATTACAAACTTTAAGTTTAAATTGCCATTAATTCAGCATTTTTATGGTTTTTTTATCATACGAATCGTTGGATAAACAAAAAAAATCCGGGGAGATTAATAATGAAAATTTTAACTAAGTCTTTGTTAATGTTTGCTCTTATTTTGACAATGAATTTTACTGTTCAATCTCAAGAAAGCGCTCCAACATTGGCAATTGAGGAAATTATTGTTACGGCAAGGAAGAAGGAGGAGTCAATCCAAGATGTTCCTATGGCTGTTACAGCTATTACAGATCAATTAGGTGAGAGTAGTGTTAGAAGAATAGAAGATATTCAAGCTTTTGCTCCAAACCTATTTATCAATAGAACACCAGGTATAGGTAGTGGTGCTGCAATTACAATTAGAGGTGTCGCATCTCTTGAAAGTGATAAAAGTTTTGAGCCATCTATTGGTGTTGTAATGGATGGAATGTTTCTAGGAACTCAAAGCGGTGTGCTCCTGGATAATTTTGATATAGAAAGAATAGAGGTTCTTCGTGGACCACAAGGCACATTATTCGGTAAAAACACTACTGGTGGTATTCTTAATATTATCAGAACACCAGTTTCACTTACTGAAGTTAGTGTTGATGCAAGCTTGACTGTAGGTGATTTTGGAAGACAAGATATTAAAACAGTTATTCAAGTTCCTATTATCGAGGATAAGCTTGGAGTAAAAATATTTGCCGCAAACATTGAGCATGACGGTCATGTATATAATACATATCTCGACAGGCATGCTGGTGGTGATGATAAACTTAATTATGGTTTTGCTCTGCTTTGGGAGCCTAATGATCAATTAAGCCTAAAACTTCACCATGAGCTCATGGAAGATAAAAGTGAGCAAGGTGTTTATGTAAACCGAAATGTAGTTGGCGAATTGGCATGTACAATTACACTGATTGGTTTTGACCCTAATAATGGTTGTGAAAAAGATGCAACTGATGGGCCAGATACGGTTGAATCTGACGGATCAAATTTCAGTGATAACGAATATGAATCAACAATTTTTACAGTAAATTATGATACCGAAAATTTCTTATACACATATATTTACTCTAATAGAGATATGGATGAACAAAACATGCAGGATTTTGATGGTTCTGCTGCACGTTTACTAAGAATGAACTATTTTAATGATTGGGAACAAACAAGTCATGAATTTAGGGTAACTTCACAATTTTCAGAAAAATTTCAATTTATAGCTGGTATTTATGATTGGGAAGTTGATTATGTTCAAAACTGGGATGTTTTTGATCTTTTCTACCAATTATCACGTCTTGGCGTAGGTGCATGGGGGGCTGGAGATACATTAACTGGATATGGCAGAGATAGCTATATAAC
>LUMG01000005.1_pt1 | contig 64390 bp, 68 predicted proteins | sample 729691 | NCBI WGS metagenome assembly LUMG01 (sample SAMN03860269, study PRJNA289734) | marine metagenome | biome: seawater column; feature: ocean; material: water; isolation source: Red Sea water column Station 34 - depth 50m | place: Saudi Arabia: Red Sea | collected 2011-10-15 | depth 50 m
GAGTTATCGCCCTGATTTTATCTTTTGTGATGAACCCACTTCTGCATTAGATGTCTCTGTTCAAGCGAATTTACTTAACCTACTAAAGGACTTGCAAGAAAAATTTTCTTTAACATTGCTTTTTGTTAGCCACGATCTTGCTGTCATTAGACAAATGTGTGATAGAGTGATTGTGATGAAAGATGGTCAAGCTTTAGAAAAAGGGAGCAACAAAGATATTTTTGAATCGCCACAACATAACTATACTCAATCACTTCTCGATTCTATGCCCAAATATAATGGAATGGTTTTAAATTAAAATCTCCTAAGGCTTTATGATTCAAATATCTTGTATTAATGTTTCAATGTCTTTTCGATACTTTGACAACTGTTGACGAAGTTTTTTATCTTGCTTTTCAGTTCTTGAATTTAAAATTTCAACAAATAGACGCTCATTTACCTCGATATTATGTGAATAAGTTCTCCTATAATTGCTAGCAACCTTATCATCTCTGTGAGTAATGTTTTCAAGATCTAACTCCCAGCCATCGCCTCTTTTAAGAATCACCTTAAGATTTTCAATAAGAGCTTTCCGATTACCCCTATAAAGCGGCGTAAATTCTTTCTTATACGTTTGTAGTTATCATTTTGATAAGTTTGCAAATTGCGACTTAAATATTTATTTTCATTCTGTGCAGTCTTGGTTTGCATTGTCTGAAGAAACTCAGTAATTTGTTCATTTGATAACTCGCGCGTCATTGGAATCACCCACGCAATCATGTTGTCTTCTAATCGAAACCAAGACTGCTCAACTTCATGTGTGATAGCTTCAATAGAAGCCAGCTCAATTTTTTCATCCAGGATTGACTCAAAGTCTTCAATAATTTTTACATATTTAGGTAATTCTTCCTCTCTATGCCATTCAAAGAATGGCTCTAATAGTTCATTTAATTTCTGCCTTTGTTCTTGATTTAAGTCAACATAGCTCTCTAGATACCATGGCAATAGAAAGTCAATTCTATTATAAATAAAGGTTGTAGAGCTACACCCAACAAGAAAAATCAAAGAAAATAATAGGATTTTTTTTATAAATGAATTAAGAACTATTGGCGTCTTCATAAAATTTTTGATAAAAAAATTACTAAATTTTTTCTCATGTAATTAAAAACAATTTCTATATTTGTGTTTAAATCATCGCTCAAACTAAAAATATTACTCAAATGATTAATCAAATTCACAATACAAATATTGAAAGCGAAACTGTTATCACCTCGCCCATTGAATTAAGGAAGCAAATAAAAGTCAGCAATCAAGGCAAAGATAGTATTTTAAAGAGTCGTAAAACTGTTAATGAGATTTTTTTAGGCAATGACAAAAGATTAATAGTAATCGTAGGCCCATGTTCAATTCATGACATAAAGGCAGCCAAAGAGTATGCTCTTAAATTAAAGTCGCTACAGCGAGAAGTTGAAGACTCTATCTATATCATGATGAGAGTATATTTTGAGAAACCCAGAACAACGATTGGCTGGAAAGGTTTAATTAGTGATCCAGATATGGATGATTCACTCGATGTGGAAAAAGGTCTTCGCCAAGGACGAGAGCTTCTTGTTTGGCTTGCAGAGCAGGGAATACCTACAGCAACTGAAGCACTTAATCCAATTACTCCTCAATATCTCGCTGACCTCATTTCATGGTGCGCAATTGGCGCAAGGACTACAGAATCTCAAACACATCGAGAAATGTCAAGTGGACTCTCTATGCCAGTTGGCTTTAAAAATGGCACAGATGGTAACCTAACTATGGCTATCAATGCAATTAAAGCCTGCTCCTCCCCTCAAAGCTTTTTAGGTATTAATGATAAAGGTCAAATTTCTACCTTTAAAGCCAAAGGAAATAAATCTTCACACATAATTCTTAGAGGAGGAATACAACCAAACTATGACAAAGAATCAGTTCTTGCTTGCGAAAAACTTCTGAGAGAAAATGGTTTAGCTGAGAGAATTATGATTGACTGCTCTCATGATAATTCATATCAAGACTACAGAAATCAAGGCAATGTGATTGATGATATTAAAAATCAAATCATGTCAGGAAATAAATCAATATTTGGCGTCATGCTAGAAAGTAATTTATTCTCAGGTAAACAAAAGATACTAGCCAATAAGGATGAGATGCAATACGGGGTTTCAGTTACAGACGGTTGTATTGATTGGGAAGAGACTCAAAGCGTAATTAGAAATCTTACAAAAGCAAAATTAATTTAAAAAAATTAATTGGTTTATTGTCCAAGAAGCTTTATTACTTTGACAGCAGTTTCTTTTAAATCTGGAATAACTTTTTGCATGATTTGAATCCTATCAAATAGACTAGGATTTGAATCTAAAGTTGATCTTAACGAATTTCCAAAACTTTTTCTTAATACCGTTCCAACATTGAATTTTGTCACTTGGCTTTCTGACAACATTTTAATATCCTTATCTTTTATGCCACTTGTACCATGAACCACCAATGGAATACTTAACGCAGCTCTAAGCTTATTAAATCTTTCAACATTAATTTCTACGCATCCTGTCTCTATTCGATGGACATTCCCAATTGAAATTGCAAGTGCATCGGGCTTGCCCTCTCTCTCCATTGCCAATGCCTCAGAAACCTCAGTAAGCTCTGACTTGATATGATCTCTTCCAGAGGCATAAGGAACCGAACCTACCTCAGCTTCCACTGAAACACCTTTAGGATTAGCGTAAGAAACAATATCATGAATCGAAGCAATATTTTCCGAAATAGGCAATTGGGAACCATCAAACATGACTGATGTAAACCCACAATCAATAGCTTGCTTGACCACATCAACTTCATACGTATGATCCAGATGGATGCAAACGGGAACTTTAGAACTGATAGCCATTGGCTTCAACATTCCAATAATTTGATCCATTGTCATAAATTGACGCATATCAAGATTAATTGAAAGAATAACAGAGGCATTTCTTGACTCAGCAGCATCGATGACAGCTCTTGAATCCTCAAAACCAAAAACGTTAAAACACGCTACAGCATACCCCTGATCTTTTGCGGGTAATAGAATATCTTTAAGATTTGAAATCATTATTTAAATTTGTTAAGCATATCTTGCATACCAGGAATTGTTTCGAGTTGATACGCATACTCCTTTTGATAGTTCATATGGAGCGGTCTCTGGCTCTCACCTGCCAAAATAGTAAAGTAATACATCTCAAATCCTGGGGCTGCAACACAAGGATGATAGCCTTTATCAAAAATAAATGTTGATCCATCACGAACATGGTAGACAGGGCCAAAATCTTCGCCATCAGGCGTTAAAAATTGAGCACCAAAACCATTAGAAGGGTTAAACCTGAAATTATAAACTTCATTGTGTCTACTCTCATCTGGAAGCATATCAGTTTCATGCTTGTGAGGAGGAAACCCTGACCAACCACCTTCTCCAACAGTAAACAATTCACTTACTAATAACTTGCCAACTTTTCCAGGTGGATTTTTACCTAAGATATGTTTAATTTTTCTGTGAGTTTTCGTATCATCAGACCCATACTGAACCTTGTCTATATCATTTTGCCTAATTACAAATGCCTCATAAGTCTCATTATGCTTTGCTCCAGAAATAAAAACTTCAGCTTTACCACTTTTGCATTTCAATTTAGCTTTTTGATTAACAGGGATATAAACTCCCTCAGGATCGCTCTCCCAAATATGATTTCTTTTGCCAACTTCATTAAAATTTCGGCCTTCAACTTCAACATCAATCGTTCCAGTAGCAGGAACAATACAAGTTTCGTATTCACCTAGTTGATAACTAAACTCCTCTCCAGCAGAAAGTTTAATGATATTGAAATAACATAGAGGCACTATTTCATTATTGCAATCTACAATAGGTTCGTTATTATTTTCGTGTTGGGGGATATGCATTTTTAACTCCACTCTGTTTTTGGTTCGATGGTCATAGCATCTTGCAAAGACTTTATTTCTTTAGCTGTAGGCATCGCACTAGCACAGCCCTGCTTTGAAACAACAATAGCCGCAGCAGCACTCCCAGCGTCAATTGCTTTTTCCCAGTCTCCTAAAGACATATAATTCATTATTAAATTCCCAAGAAAGGCATCTCCAGAACCATATGGTTTCAAAGCCTTTAGTTTATAAATGCCAGCATCTAAATGCCGATCTCCAGAAAATAGAGTGCATCCATTTTGGCCTTTTTTTAGAATCATTATCTGATTACTGGAAATACATTTTTGAACCTGAATTGTTAGTTCACTATTCAGAATCTTAAACTCCTCCTCATTCCCAATAATAACATCTGATAGCTCCTCAGCCTTCTGATATGCAGATCGAGTTGTTTCCTCATCGGGCCAATTCCAGTGCCTGTAATCTAGATCTAGCCAAACTTTACAATCATTATTTTTGGCATGTTTCATCATTTTCAATACTTGTTTTCTTGAGTGGTCACTTATTAGACTCGTTCCTGTAACTACAAGATTACTACTATTCAAAATTGCCAACTTTACATTTTGATCAAAGATGATTTGAAGGTCTGCTGGATTGTTACGATAAATTACAACTTCACAATCAATTGGGCGCTCTTCAGCAATTGCAAGGCTTGTCCTTTCGTTTCCATGAGTTGTCTGCATTAAATCTATTTCTATACCCTCTTTAACAAGTCGATTTTTAACAAATAAACCAACAGGATCATTTGAAAGTGCAGAAATCAGGCCAATATTACCACCAGCCCTTTTCATTGCAATAGCTATATTAGCTCCTGAGCCTCCAACATCTGATGCAAATAGTTCAGCAGACGTCGTTTTTGACCCTGGTGGCTGAGGATAAAGATCAAGACCAGCCCTCCCAACAACAAGTGCGTTCCAATCTCTGGATTCATGATAAATTAAATTTTGGACTTGATTAGACATCAACCCATTGACCAGAAAGGGCAGATCGATCAATTGCATCCATGACTCTTTCTATTTTTAGTCCATCTGAAAAATTGGGCCAAACAGACTGACCAGTTTCAATCGCATCAAGAAGATGTTTTAATTCACACACCTTAACATCAATATAACCAAGACTATGGCCAGCATTTGGTAAAAAAGCATCATATGGTGGTTGAGCTGGACCACTCAAAATTGTTTTAAAGCCCTCCTGTCTTGGATCTTCACTACGAGTATAAAGCTTAATCTCATTTAAACGCTCTTGATCATGGCATATCATTCCTTGTGACCCATGAATCTCCCAGCTTAGTCCACACTTTCTACCCCATGCCACTCTGCTAACTCTCAATGTGCCCTTGATTCCGCTCTCAAAATGAGCCATTGCAGTACAAACATCATCATTATCAACAACGAGAGTTTGTCCTGGATTTTTTGGATCTGGACGCTGTTTATGAACTGTGTCATAATCACCTACTAATCGAGTGATTTCACTTCCAGTCATATAGTGGGCCATACTAACTAGATGGCACATCACGTCAGCATTTGATCCTGTTCCAGACGCTTCCCGACTCATACGCCAAGAATGGGGCCTATCTGGATCTGCCTCATTATCTACATCATAAACTCCATAAAACCCTATAACTCTTCCAATTACGCCTTCATCAATAAGTTTTTTTGCACTTTGAACTGCAGGATTTTGAGTATAGTTATAACCCAGTATTGTTTGAGAACTTGCTGCTTGTTTAGCAGCTTCAAGCATTGCCTCAGAGTCAGATAAATTGGTTGACATTGGCTTCTCACACCATACATGTTTTCCAAGCTTTAGAGCTGCTACTGAAATTTCTTTGTGCAATGAATTCGGTACGCATACAGAAATGAGTTCAACTTTTGGATCATTAACCAACTCCATCCATGAGCTAGTACATCTTGAAAAGCCCATTTCCTTTCTCATCACCTCAGCTCTATCAGGGTTATAGTCACAAATCATTTCAAGCTTTGGTCTTAATCCGTCACCAAAAACACTTCCTGCTGCAGCATATGCAATCGAATGTGCCTTCCCCATAAAAGCTGTTCCTATAACTCCTATGCCAATTGTTTTCATCTTTTTTCCTCTATTTCAATTCCAAATTTATCACAATAGCTTGTAATATTTTTATAACCCATAGTTACATAAGTTAATGGATGTGCTTTGGCAGGATCTTGTTCCGCCTCAACGACAATCCATCCTTTAAAATCATTATCACTAACCATTTTAAATAGCCCAGGAAAATCAAACATTCCATCACCTGGTACTGTATAAACTCCATTTAAAACTGCATTCAAAAAACTTGAATCGGACTCAAGAGCGTCTTTTAATATATCTTCCCTGACATCTTTACAATGAATATGAAGAACCCTGTCACGATGTTTTTTATAAACGCTCAAAGGATCAGCTCCTGCATAAATAAAATGCCCTGTATCAAATACTAAACCTAAATCATTGCTAGTCATTGCCATTAATTTATCAACCTCTTCTTCAATTTGCACCACTGTCCCCATGTGATGATGGTAAGCAAGTTTCATTCCATGAGACAAAGTGTATTTAGCTAACTGGTCTAGTTTTTTTGTCCAATCCTTCCATTGGTCATCATTCAGAATGGGTCGTTTAGAAAGTGGCGAATCAATGTCTCCATGAACACATGAATCCATTTCACAATATACAATGACATCTGTCCCAAGTTCTTTCAAAAGTTGCATGTGCGGAGTAATTCTCTCTATTTCTCCTTCAAGAGTATCGTTTAACAAGCCCCCACAAAACCAGCTTGAAACAACATCCATATCATATTTTCTGAATAAAGGCTCAAGAACTGAAACTTCCCTGGGCCATTTACCCCCTAGCTCGAATCCCCGATATCCAGCTTCTCTACCCTCTTGGAGGCATTGCTCCACAGTTGTATCACGACCTAATTCTGGCATGTCATCATTAGTCCATGATATCGGACTAACACCAATTTTCACACTCATTTATTATCTCCAAATTGTTAGTAATATTTATCTAGCAAGCCTGACTTGCTGTTGCTCCAATAGCTTCAATTTAAATTTTTCTGGACTCAAAGAATCCAAAAGTGATTGTTTTGTAAGATCAAACATACTCATACCCTGTAGTTTGGAATCAGAATTTTTGTCAGAATCCAGGTTTGTCGGAAAAGCATAACCATCTGTTGCGCAAATAAGAACATTCTCAATTAATCTCTCTGACAGGGTTTTGTTTTTTATATGATCTAGCAACGAAGGATAGATATGGGTAATAATTTTTATATAATCTATATGCTCCATTGTCTTTCCAAAGGCAGATGAAATCTGAAGAAGATTTCCTATTCTATGAAAATTATTCGTAGTGTTTGCTCCTGCAGCATGAAATATAGCAGGATTAAAGAAAATACCGTCGCCTTTAGACATTGAATTTTGCACCGAATATTTATTAAAAAAATCAGCAAAATTTGTATCTCTCCATGTCAGGTAGCCCAAATCATATTGTTGTGAATAAGGTAGAACAACAGTAGGACCACTCTCTAAAGGCATATCAGTGTGTGCAACGCCTCCCTGTAAGGTCAAATAGTTTGAAAGGCGATGTATTGAAATTGGAAATTTTTCAACGACTTCATTTTCTTGAAAACCCAAATGATAGTCTCTGTGCGGTTTCTGCATTTCACCACCTGGCCTTACAATATTAACCTGAGCAGTCATTTGAGAGTTAGGGCCACACCATGACTCGGCAATAATCTTTACTAAATCATTTGAATAGTAATTGATGAATGCCTCTTGGTTTTCCATGGCTACCTTTTGAAAGCTATTCCAGATTCTAGTATTGGTTCCAGCTGCAAAGTGGTCATTACTAGAATTGCTTTCATTTTTTACAATTTTTTCAAAAATTGCATTACTCTCATCTATTACATCCTCATTGTATAGATTTCGAACTACAAATACTCCTGGTCCACTCTCTAAGACATGATGCATCTCTGTTTTCAATTTAATTTCTTCCTCAATATTGCCAACAAATGACCTAAAGTCTTTTGCATCATATATAACAACATTATTTGAAATTGAATCAGAAAGCGGATAATTAGCTTCTATAGTTTCTTGGGAGCAGATACTTATTAATTCATCATAATCAATATCAGAATCACTAAAATACACTTGATGATTTAATGAAGAAGATTTTTCTTTCATTTCTAGTAAGGCTGGTTAGTCTTTGATTTCCTATAGGCGCTCAGAACTTCATCGCTCTTTTCATTTGAGGAAACCTCAGGCACTGCAACCTCCCACCAGCAGCCTCCTTCAGGGCTTATTTTGTGAGAGTCTGTGACTATACTGATCACATAGGACTTTGTTGATAATCTTGCCCTCTCAAGAGCTGAAGCAAGTTCAGTTATATTCTCAACATGCTCAGAGTTAGCACCAAGTGATTTTGCATGCATTGCAAAATTAATTTCCGGATGACCGTCTTCTATACTTTTGCAGTCTTTGAGTAAATTATTAAAAGAACGATTTCCTGTTGCATTTTGAAGACGATTAATACATGAAAAACCTCTATTATCTAGGACAACAGCAATAATTTTTTGACCTAGCATTACGCTTGTGGCAAGCTCTGAATTGAGCATCAGATAGGATCCATCACCCACAAGAACTATTACTTCACGTTCTGGCTGAGCCATTTTGACGCCAAGTCCACCTGCAATCTCATAACCCATACAAGAAAAACCATACTCAGAATGATAGCCGCCTGTTTGCTCTGTTCTCCATAGCTTATGAAGTTCTCCAGGCAAACTTCCTGCTGCACACACTACGATATCGCTAGCATTTCCATTGCGCTTGACTTCTCCAAGCACCTGAGCATCCGTAGGTAAATTATTGTCTGCATCAGATGAACCATTTATAGATGTTATCTGATCATAATAGTCATTCCAGCTTGAGGCTTCTTTCTCCGACTCTAGAAACCACTCCTCAGATGCTTTCCAGTCTGAAAGCTGATCATCAAGTTCGTTCATACCAAGTCGTGCATCACCCCATAAAGAAAAGGCATTATGTTTTATTGCATCAAACCGAGCGACATTTAATTGAACAAGTTTTTTATCGGAAAATAAAGCTCTCGAGCCTGAGATAAAATCATTTAATCTTGTACCGATTGCCAAAACTACATCTGCTTGTCTAGCCAAGTTATTGGCTGCATTAGACCCTGTAACTCCAATGGCACCGACATAGCCTGGATGGTTCCAGGAAACTGCTCCTTTTCCGGCTGATGTCTCGGCAACTGGTATTTTATATTTTTCAGAAAATTTCTTTAGTGTGTCACAAGCATTAGCATAATGGACACCTCCACCTGCAATAATCAAAGGTTTTTTTGAATTTTTTAAGATTTCAGTAACACGAACTAACTCCTCATTATCAACCTTTATTTTGCGAATATTATGAACTCTTTTTTTGAAAAAATCTTCTGGATAATCGAATGCTTCTGCCTGAACATCTTGAGGCAAGGAAAGGGTTACTGGACCACAATTTTCAGGATCCAAAAGCGTTTGCATCGCAACAGGCAAGCTATTTATAATTTGTTCAGGTCTCATAATCCGATCAAAGTATCTGCTCACGGGTTTGAAGCAGTCATTTACACTCACAGTAGGGTCAGAAAAATCCTCTAATTGTTGCAGCACTGGATCTGGCGTTCGACTCGCAAAGTAATCACCTGGCAATAATAAAACAGGTAATCGATTTACATGAGCTAGTGCAGCAGCTGTTACCATATTCGTTGCTCCAGGACCTATTGAACTTGTACACGCCATCATTCTTTTACGATTATTAGCTTTTGCATATGCAATCGCTGAGTGAACCATTCCCTGCTCACTATGGCCCCGATAGGTTGGTAACTCATCTTGAATTTCTGTCAGCGCCTGACCTATACCAGCAACATTTCCATGGCCAAAAATTGCAAAGACACCAGCAAATATTGGCTGAATACCCTCATCAGTCTCAATAAATTGTGAAGACATATATCGAACTATTGCCTGAGTCATTGTTAGTCTAATAGTTTTCATTACTGGACCTCCTTTCTATATTTTTTCCAAGCTTCAATCAAATCAATGTAATTCATTGAAACAGAATCAACTAACTCATCATCATTGATTTTCTGTTGCATCCAGAGTTCAGTTGGCTCATAAAAAATCGTTCTACCTACTGTGAATCCCTTGCATATGTCATATTTTGCTGCCACACCAAATGATTTTTTTACAATGTCTAGAGGGGCAGAAAGACCCAATAATAATACACCTTGGCAGTCTGAGTCATTTGTATTTATGATGCTACTTACTTCATCCCAGGAATTATCACTGAGTGATGGAAGCTTCCACCAATCAGGCTTTACTTCCAAACTATAAAATCTTTTTAGTATTTTTGGAATAGTTTTTTCATCATCTTTATATTCAGATGGCGGTATAACCTCAAGCAATAATTGATGACCGCTTTGAAGACACGCATGATAAAGTTCTTTTATTTTTTGTTCTTGCTTAAATTTAAGCTCCTCAGAATCATCTGGATGGTAGAAAAATAAGCACTTCACAGTATGCGTTAGAGGCCAAGAGTTTATCTTTGAGCCAATCGATTGCTCACCTTCAAACATAAGCGGCCTTGAACTTGGAAGTTCTACTGGTCTTCCAATCCACCATGATTTTTCAGCAAGTGAATTTAGCGCATCCTCTCCATAGGTATCATCAATTAATACTCCAATATTTTTTTCTGGGATCTTTAATTTATCAATAACTTTTTGAGTTGACCTGATGAATAGGTTTTTTATTTTTTTGATTTGTTTAGAATCTACCCCATGCTTCTCAGAAAGATCAAGCAACTGTTTGCGATGGTCAAACGCAAAACCAAAAATCTCTTGCTCCTGATGAGCTCTAAAGCTAACTCTATGAAGATGATTTAATGTTACGTCTGTACTTGGATTTGCTATCTTGTGAGCATTTTCTAGATAGTATAGTAACTCTTTTTCCCCAGGAATTGCGGGAGCACAGCCGTGACGAGACACTACTAATGCACCAGCGGCATTTGCATAATTAGCGCTTTTTTCGAGACTCTCTCCTCTTAGATAACCACGAAGGAAACCTGACATAAATGCATCACCTGCTCCCAGAACGTTTAGAATATCCACTTGGTTTCCCTTGATCACTTTGAAGTCATCTGAACTATTTGGAATATCACTAGTAATCACCGTACAACCTAATGGCCCGAGCTTTAGAACGATAATGGAGTCACTTAGCTCTCTAATTTTCGTCAATGCAGCAATAGTATCTTCACTTCCACCCGCAATGTGAATCTCTTCCTCAGTTCCAACAACAAGATCACAGTAAGGAAGTATGGTTTGCAAGTGACGACTCACATCATCGCTTGCAACAAATCGAGACTCGCCATCGCCTAATTCTGTTAGACCCCAAAGCACAGGTCGATAATCAATATCAACTATGACTTGAGTGTCAGAGGCTTTTGCATATTCAATTGCCTTCATGCTTGTCTGATATGTATTTTCTGATGAAAAATGTGTTCCAGTAATTAGTAAAGACCTGCTACTTGCAATAAATTCTTTACTAAAATCCTTTTCGCTAATTGCCATATCAGCACAGTCTTTACGATAGAAGATAAGCGGAAAGGTTTCTTTATCTTGAATTCCCAAAACGACTAATCCGGTTAATCTCTCTTTATCGGTCACCACATGAGAAGTATCTACACCAACACTTTCTAATTCATTTCGAACAAAGCGCCCCATATGCTCATTTCCAACTCGAGTCAGCATAGCTGAATTGAGGCCAAGTTTGGAACATCCATAGGCAATATTTGCTGACGAACCGCCTAAATATTTAGCAAAACTTCCCATGTTTTCCAAACTCGAGCCAATCTGTTGACCATAAAAATCAACAGCCGCCCTCCCTAAGCAAATGATATCAATTGATTTCATTATTGCTCTAGCATCCACTCATGATCAGGATGATTATTAAATATCCATTGCCTTTTCGGACCGGCCATAACATTTAAATAATAAGAATCGTATCCATGAGGAGCTCCTACAGGATGATATCCTTTTGGTACAAGCACAACGCACTTATCTTCGACTGCCATTGTCTCATCAATTGATAAATCATCGGTATAAACTCTCTGGAAAACAAAGCCTTGCGGTGGATTGATTCGATGATAATAGGTTTCCTCTAAATAGGTTTCAACTGGAATATTATCTGAGTCATGTTTGTGAGGAGGATAGCTAGACCAGTTACCTGCAGGAGTTTTTACCTCAACCACAAGTAGACTATCAGCTTCATCTTGTTCAGGCAGTATATTGCAAATAAATCTCTGATTACTGCCCTCACCCCTTACCTCACTTGACATTTCGCTAGGCTTAATATGTCTGGCTGGAAAGTTATTAAATCCTGGCGCAATTGCTATAGCCAGCTCTAGTTGTGTTAATGCGGTTACTTTAATTTTTTTGTTGTTTGGAACATATACTGCATGAGGATTTATATCGTCAAAAACACTCATTCTCTCACCAATATTATTGAACTCTATTTCTTCGACGCTAATATTAGCAATTCCAGATAAAACCACTAAACAACACTCATTGGATTTATCTTCCCAATTTAGCTCCTCATCTTCTTTAAGCTCATGGGCCTCAAAACCCACAAAATCCCAATTTGCTGATTGTGGTGTAATTTTCTGATAACAACTATCTTTACTATTTTTTGGTCGACTTAATAATGACATTTAATTTCCTTGTTGATGGTAGCCAATTGAAATACATATTGCTTGAACTAGACACATTGTTGCCCCTAAGGATCTAAATGTATGAATTTCAGCTTCATGAATACTAAATAAATAATCTGCAAGATGAGCGATTGGATTTAGCTCAGTATCTGTCAAAAGAATTACCTTTGAATTAGATTGTTTAGCTATCTTGACTGCCTGAGTAGTGTTTTCATTGTAAGGGTTATATGTTATAGCTATAAAAACGGTTTGCTCGTCGAGCCAATTTGATAAATTATCAACTTCACTTGGGTCATTAACAATACGGCACCTCATTCCGAGGTTATTTAACATATAGTAAAAATAATTGGCTACTGGTTGGGCTCTATTTGTACCGCATATTATTACTTCAGTTGCTCCGCATAAGGCCAATACTGATTCTTCCATCAAATCAATGTCAATGTTTTCAGCAAGAAGCTGAGTAGCTTCAACATTTCTTCTGGTTACATCATAAAATATATTTGATGAATCAGTATCTGATTCACTGCCAGTAATTTTTTTTACATCCGTAATTCGCTGCTGATAATTTATTGTACTTTGAGCAATCCTTACTTTAAATAATGATTGCAGTTGAGCAAATCCACTAAAACCAAAGTGTTTCGCAAATCGAACCAATGTCGATGGGTAAACTCCAATATCATCAGCAATGACAGCAAGTGTATTAATAGCTAAATTTTGAGGCTGATCAACAATATAAAAAGCAATCAACTTCATTTTCTTACTCAAGGAGGGATAACTCTCTTGAAGTAATTGATTTAATTCATTTATATTTGATGGGATCATGATAATAATTGCTACAAATTTTCTGGCAAGCCAGATTTAAGAGACCTTTGCGCAGCTTCTGCAATTCTTAAGGCAAGAACTCCATCTTCAATATTCACACTGGGCTTAACCCCCAAATGATAGGACTCCATAAAATGGAGCAATTCATTGTGGTATGCCTTCTCATATCGTTCTAAAAAAAAATGCTGAGCTTTTGCATGATTAATGCCATCAGCATTACTAAGAACTACTTTGTCTTCTAACTCATTTTTTACCTGCAGCATGCCGCTTTCTCCAAAAGCCTCAATTCTTTGATCGTAACCAAAGGCAGCTTGTCTTCCATTTAAAATAGTAACTATTGAGCCCTTTTTCATATTCATAATGACGCTAGCTGTATCAACATCACCCTCTCTTTTGATGTCCTTATCATTTGCTCTGGCAGAAACATAAATACTCTCTGGTAAATCATTTAAAAGCCAACAAGCCATATCAAAATCATGAATCATCATGTCGTGAAAAAGGCCTCCAGAACTTCGTATATATTCCATCGAAGGCGGAGAAGGATCATGAGAAGTAATCACTAATGATTGAATAGAACCAATTAAATTACTATCTAATTTATTTTTCAAGCTTGCCATATTTGGATCAAAACGTCTATTGAATCCAAGCATGCAAACAATTCCACTCTGCTCTACAGATTTTGCACAAGATTCAGCTCTATCAAGACTAAGGTCAATTGGTTTTTCACAAAAAACAGGCTTGCCCACTTGTGAACACTTTTCTATAAGGTCAGCATGAGTTGCAGTGCTGCTAGCGATGATATATGCATCAATATCTGCATTGCTAAATGCTTCATCAATAGTCAAAACTTCGGCGCTATATTTTTTTGCAAGAGAATCAGCTGCCTCTTGATTAACATCAACTACAGAGTGAAGAGTTGCATTTTGTTCACTTGCAATAGCAATTGCGTGAACAATTCCAATTCTTCCAGCGCCAATTAAACATATTTTCATAGGATTTTATAATTCATTGTCTCGCAGATCTATCTTGAACTTAGTTTCTAGCTTTGAGTTCAGAGAGTTCTTTGTTGCCAGACATCATAAATTGTAATTCTTCATAATTAATTTCACCAGCTTTAGCAGTCCCTAGAGTTTCGCCTCTTGACAAAACAGTAAATTTATCTCCAACAGCCAACGCATGAGAAACATTATGCGAAATGAAAACTACCGCAACACCTTTTTCTCTTACCTTTTCAATCGTTTTTAAAACATTTGATGTTTGGTAAACCCCAAGAGCAGAAGTTGGCTCATCCAGGATCAATATCTCGGCACCAAAATATACTGCCCTAGAAATTGCAACAGTTTGCCTTTCACCGCCAGAAAGTGTGCCTATAGATTGACTTGGATCTCTCAACTTAATACCAATCTTATCCATCTCAGACATTAAGATTGAATTACATTTCTCAAAGTCCATTACAGTAATTGGCCCAACTTTTTTTGTTAGCTCGCGTCCAAGCCAAAAATTTCGCGCTACAGACATCAATGGAATCAAAGCTAAATCTTGATAAACTGTAGCAATACCCGAATTGATTGCATCTCGAGGCCCACTCATTTCGACTGGTCTGCCATCAATCATAATTTCACCTGATGTAGGTTGATGAACACCAGACATAATCTTAATTAAGGTAGATTTACCAGCACCATTATCACCAAGTAGACAGTGGCACTCACCTTTCTTAATTGAAATTGATACACCTTTAAGAGCATCAACATTTCCAAAGCTTTTGTGGATGTTTGAAAGCTGCATTATTGACTTGTCACTCATCATTTAGCTCCTGTAATTAATTTACGAACATGTGTATTTAGAATGACTGCGAGCAATAGCAATACGCCAAGGAAAACTCTAAATAATGAGCTCTCTACTCCAATAAAGAACAGGCCTTGTTGAACTACTCCAAAGATCACAGCACCAAGTGCGGCACCAATCACTGAACCATATCCTCCAGTCAAAAGAGCACCGCCAATCACCACCGAGATAATAGCCTCAAATTCCTTAAGAATTCCTCTATCAGCAGAAGCAGAACCAAATTCAATCACCTGAGTTGTGGCGAAAACTGTAGCACAAAAAGCAGTAAAAACAAACATCAAAATCTTGACTCTATTTACAGGAACACCAATATGTCGAGCTGCCTGCGCATCTCCACCAGATGCATAAATCCAGTTACCAAAACGAGTTTTTGTTAATAAAAAATGTGCAAAGATTACAAGTCCTATTGCCCATACTATCATCATTGGTATACCCGATACAACCGGTTGACCAGCCTTAGTGCCTGCTACAAAAGTTTGAATCAAGCCTTTCTCACCAAGCCAATCAAAAACTCCTGTAAAAATCTCACCACCAAAAATTGGAGCTAACCAATCATTTTCAGCGACTTCAGTAACACCGCCAATAATAGTTTTTTTAGTACTAATAATTGCAATAAAGATTGTCATACCTCGCAAGATATATAAAAAAGCAAGGCTAACAATAAAAGAGGGTAAATTTGTTCTGACTGTAATGTAGCCAATTAGTGCTCCTATAGACATTGAAACAACGAAGGCTGTAATGATACTTAGCCATACGGGCCATCCCCAAACTACTGATGTGACAGCAATAACTATGCCTGCAAAACCAATCATAGATCCTACAGATAGATCAAATTCTCCTGCAATCATTAGCAGGCAAGCTCCGACGGCAATAATTATAAATTGGGAAGATACTATACCCCAGTTCATTGAGCCCTCTAGAGAGAACATTCCGGTATCTCGAGCTACTAAAAAAAAGAAAAGGAATACTAAAACAACACCAACTATGGCGCCTAGATCTGGCCTTAACATGACACTTCTAAAATTAGTTTTAAGGCTTGAATTGTTTTTTACATCATCTGACATGAGTTTTAATCCACTGAGGTTTTATTAAAAAAAATGCTACCCACTTTACTACAATGATCAAGTGAGTAGCATCTTTTAGATCAATTAACTTTTAACGATATACGCCTGCGTATTTTTCAACTAAGCTAATATTACTCTTAGTGATAAATCCAGGTCCAGAGTTAATAGCACCAGAAGGCCAAACTCCATAACGTGAAAGGTTAGTTAAGAATACAACTGGAAGGTATCCTTGTAGGTACGGCTGCTGATCAATTGCAAATGAAATTACATCAGCCTTAACCGCTGCTGCAATCTCTCCAGAAAGATCAAAAGTACCAAAATAGATATCACCAGTTTTACCCATATCATCCAAAGCTGCAAGTGTTGGATGAGCTGATGTAGGTCCTAAAGTAAGGATTGCATCTGTAGATGGGTGAGATCTTAGATGTGCCATAACCTTGTTCTTGATTTCTGTAGGATCTTGTCCTGAATCAATCATTTGATGACCTAAGTCAACACCAAGTGCATCAGCATAGCCCTGGCAACGATCAACAGAAACCGGGTTAGTAAAGAAGTGGTTGACGCATAAGAATTCAGTTACGCCAGCTGCCTTAGCTCTCTTTCCAGCACCATATCCAGCATCATATTCTGGTTGGCCAATGTGAGCCAATGCTCCAAGTGACTCAGACTGTTCACGTGTTCCAGAGTTAATTGTTACTACAGGAATTCCTTTAGCTATAGCTGAAGTAATTGGTCCTTTCAAGACGTCGTAGTCAGCAATTGTAACAATAATACCGTCTGGATTACTTGCAGCAGCTTGCTCTACGATGCGAGCCATATCAGCAAGATCGCCAGTAGTTGGGTTACGATAATCAACATCAACACCCATCTGCTCTCCAGCAGTTGAAATTGCATTTTTAATTGTATTCCACCATGAATCAGAATCTGGTGCATGGCTGATTAATACAAATTTCTCTCCAGAGGCAACTGCGGCAGAACTGCCAAACATTGTTGCTCCAAAAAGAACAGACACTGCTAAAAATACCTTCGCAGTGTTTTTGTAGATTTTAAACATAATGTTTTTCTCCTATTTATATATAAATTAAATATCAAAATTGATATCAATCTTGAAACAAAAGTTGTCACAAGAAAATTTAGTATACATCAATTAATTTAGGTTGTTATATTTTTTTCTATTTTTAGAAAAATAGAACATATGTTATAATTTATCTAAGATTAATATCTGCCTAACGATAAAAAATAGCAAGAATTATAAAAAAAATAATACTAGAAATGACTTCTTGGTATATTAACTCAATAAATTAAAACAACCCTCATGTCTTCAAACAACCTACAACATATTATTGGTGGAAAGAAACATTCTGGATCATCAGGTCGAAGCCTGGATGTTTTTAATCCTGCCACCGGCAAAGTCACAAAGTCAATTGAAGCTGCTAGTGCAAAAGATACTGCCAAAGCGATTCAAGTAGCCAGTGATGCTTTTGAAGATTGGAGTCAAGTCCCCCCCTCTAAACGGGCTCAAATCATGTTTACTTATCGCGAGCTTATTATTAAGCACACCGATGAACTCGCAGAACTGATCTCAAAGGAACACGGTAAAACCTTTGCAGATGCTCAAGGTGAAGTGGGAAGAGGGCTTGAGATAGTGGAGTATTGCACGGCAATTAATAATCATCTCAAGTCTGACTTTAGTGCGGATGTCTCCAGAGGCATTGATAGCCATAATTTGCGTCAAGCGCTCGGCGTCTGTGCGGGTATTGTTCCGTTTAACTTCCCTGCGATGGTTCCGATGTGGATGTTCCCAGTAGCGATTGCTTGCGGCAACACCTTTGTTTTAAAGCTCTCAGAGAAAGTACCATCTTGCGGGTTAAGACTCACTGAACTGATCCATGAAGCGGGTCTTCCAGATGGCGTATTAAATACAATCGTTGGCGATAAAGAAGCAGTCGATGAAATCCTAACCAACCCTCAAGTGAGAGCAGTGAGCTTTGTTGGCTCGACTGGTGTGGGTGAGTATATTTATCAAGAAGGTTCAAAGAACAACAAGAGAGTTCAAGCATTATGCGGTGCTAAAAATCATATGATAGTGATGCCCGATGCTGATCTCGATCAAAGTAGTGATGCAATTATTGGAGCAGCTTATGGCTCTGCAGGTGAGAGATGTATGGCTATCTCTGTTGTGGTTGCTGTGGGTGATGAGACAGCAGATCAGCTGATTGAGTCACTTATACCCAAAGTTAAGTCACTGAAAATTGGCGCTTACGATGAACCTGGTGTTGAGATGGGTCCAGTCGTCTCCAAAGAAAGTCAGGATAAAATCGTCTCTTATATTGACGCAGGACTCAAGGCCGGAGCCGATCTTAAGGTTGATGGCAGGTCGGAAACTGAAAGAGAGGGTTTTTATGTTGGCGGATGTCTTTTTGACAATGTCAGCTCAGATATGTCCATTTATACTGATGAAATCTTTGGCCCAGTTCTCTCTGTTGTTAGAGTCTCAAATTATGATGAAGCGCTCAAGCTGGTCAATGACCATGAGTATGGTAATGGAACGGCTATTTTTACCAGGGACGGTGATACAGCGCGCCACTTTACAACGAATGTGAAAGTTGGCATGGTTGGCGTTAACATACCCATCCCTGTTCCTGTTGCAATGCACAGTTTTGGTGGTTGGAAGAGATCTCTTTTTGGCGGCTCCTCGATTCATGGAATGGAAGGAGTAAGGTTTTATACGCAGCTTAAAACGATTACTTCGAGATGGCCATCTGGCATTCGAAAGGGCGCTCAGTTCAATTTTGAAAGTGGGAAAGACGTTTAATTTTCACTCAAAATTACTTTAGTTTATTAGCTAATTTTTCTTCATAAAATAGCTGTGAAAAAACAGTTGACAGTTATTTAATTTCGTATCAAAATGTTGTCAATACACAAACTCGTTTCGCGGTTATGACAAGAAGAAAATCTGGCGGTAGAGAGGCTCGAATTGCTTTAAGAAACGCTCCGTTAAAAGAAGAAGAAAAACCTGTTAATGCTGGAGAAATTGGTGGTAGGTACAAGCCTCTCAGTGATAAACAGGTTCAAGATATCGAAAGAAACATTTATAGAATTCTTGAGGAGATAGGATTTGGAGATGCCACGCCTCACTGTATAGAGACCTGTGTCTCCTTTGGTGCAACTCTTGGCAAAGATGGAAGGCTTAGAATGTCAAGAGAAGTTGTGGATAAAGCAATCAACCTCTCTCAAAGAAATCTAACTCTCTACGGTCAGTCACCCAAACACGATCTTGATCTAAGTGGCTCAAGGGTTCACTTCTCAACAGCTGGAGCAGCAGTTCTAATCGCCGACCCTGAAAAAAACGAATACAGAGAATCTGTAAGCCAAGATTTATATGACATGGCAAGAATTGCTGACAAATGTGAACACATTCATATGTTTCAGAGAACATGCGTCCTGAGAGATATTGAGAATCCTCGAGAGATGGATCAAAACTCAGTGTACTGTGTTGCCATGGGCACTACAAAGCATGCTGGTGTTAGTTTTACAGAATCTAAACATGTTACTGATGCTTTAGAAATGCTTCATATAATTGCAGGGGGTGAAGATAAATGGAGAGAAAGACCTTTTATAAGCATGAGTAACTGTCATGTTGTACCGCCAATGAAGTTCGCTGAAGAATCTCTTGAGTGTCTGCGTGTTGGCGTTGAGGGTGGAATGCCAGTATTGCTTTTATCAGCCGGTCAAGCTGGAGCTACTGCTCCTCCTCTTCTTCCTGGAGTAGTGTCTCAGGCTTGGGCTGAATGCCTTGGTGGTCTAGTCTATGTCAACGCAATAAAGCCTGGCGCTCCTGCTATTCTTGGTACATGGCCATTTGTTTCAGACCTGAGGACTGGAGCAATGTGTGGAGGCTCACCAGAGCAAGGTCTAATTTCTGCAGCATGTGCGCAAATGGGCAATTATTTTAATCTACCCACTGGAACTCCTGCAGGTATGACAGACTCTAAATTTCCTGACTTTCAAGCAGGATCTGAGAGAGCCTCAACTCATGCAGTAACGGCTATAGCTGGCTCAAATATTGTTTATGAATCTGCAGGAATGTATGCAAGTCTCCTTGGAACTTGTCCTGAAAGTTTACTATTGGATAATGATTTACTGGGAGCCTCAATGAGAATGACAAAAGGATTTAGTGATGATAGTGAAGAGTCTCTATGTTTTGAAACAATCAAAGATGTATGCTTGAATGATAAGGCCCACTATCTTGGTTCAGAACAAACAATTAATGTAATGCAAAGTGAGTATATCTATCCCGAACTAAGCAATAGAGATAGCCCAAATGACTGGGCTGATATGGGCAAACCTGTTATTTTAGAGCAAGCAATCCAACAAAAAAATGAAATTTTATCGGAATACTTTCCAAGTCATATCAGTGATGATATTGATCAAAAAATTAGAGACAATTTTAATATTAAGCTAAGTCGAGATAGTATTGGAAGAAAGCCGTTTTAGAAGAGAATCGTTGATATGAAATCACATGCACAGGTAGTAATTATTGGTGGAGGATCGTTAGGTGTTAATCTAATGTATCACCTTGGACTTGAAGGTTGGACTGATGTTGTTTTAGTTGAAAAAGGTGAACTTACTAGCGGATCCACTTGGCACGCAGCTGGACTATGTCCAAACTTTAATGGCAACCATACATTGTCAAATATTCATGAATATACGGTTAAACTCTATGATGAAATTCTTCCAGAAAAAACAGGTCTCCCTTCTTCATTCCATAAGACAGGCTCTCTAAGAGTTGGCTATACTGAAGTAGAGGAACAATGGTTCACAAATGTCATAAGCCGTTCAAATCATATCGGCTGTGAAATGTATTTTGTTTCTAAGGAGGAAGCTTCAATCATTAATCCAATGATGGACTTTACCAATGCGCGAAATATTTTGTACACACCAAATGATGGTCATGTCGATCCAACTACAGTAGTTACTCAACTTGCGCAACTTGCAAAAAAAGCTGGGGCTGAAGTGAGTAACTTTAATCGCGTAAAGGATATTAATATTCTTCCAACTGGTGAATATGAAGTAGTCACCGAACATGGAAACATTATTGCCGAACATGTTGTGAATGCAGGCGGCTGTTTTTCACCTCAAGTGGGCGCTATGGTCGGCTCCTATGTGCCTCTAGTTAATCTTCAACACCAATATTTGATTACAGATAGTCATCCTGAAATTGCAGCGCTTACCAAGGAGCTTCCTGTTACTCGAGACTCAATTGCAGCTTCATACATAAGGCAAGAAGGAAGCGGTTTCTTAATTGGACCCTATGAAACCAGAGGTTCTAAGCCCTGGGCTCTAGATGGTGTTGACTGGTCATTTGATCGTGAACTTTTTGAGGGCGACCTAGAAAGACTCATGCCATGGCTAGAAAGATGCATGGATATTTTTCCTCTCTTCAAAGAGGTTGGAATTAGCACAGTAATCAACGGCCTTATCACTCATACACCTGACGACAACCTTCTAGTTGGACCGGCGAAAGGTTTAAAGAATTTCTGGAATCTTTGTGGTGCTAGTATCGGTATTGCACAAGGCGGAATTGGAAAATATTTAGCGCAATGGATGGTTCATGGTCAAACTGAGCTCAACATGGCTTCACTGGATAGTCGTCGATTTGACACCTGGGCAGATAAAACATATTGTACTACTCGCGCAATTGAGTCTTATGAGCGCATGTATGCATATTCAGCACCAAATGAAAACCGACCGCATGGAAGACCAATTAGAGTAAGTCCTCTTCATACTCTATTAAGCCAGAAGGGTGCTATTCATACTGTTAATACTGGGTTTGAAAAACCTTCTTGGTTTACCACTGAAGAAATAAGCAAAGAGACTTTATCCTGGTCACATTCAGAGGCGCATGAAGCAGTAAAAGAAGAGTGTCTCTCTGTCCAAAATTCATGTGGCATCACTGACATAAGTGGAACAGCCAAATTTAAAATCACTGGAAAAGATGCTTTTAATTTTCTTGATGGTTTATCTTGTAATAGGCTTCCTTCAAAGAATGGAAGAATTGGGTTAACTCTTTTTCACGCCCCCAATGGTGGGATTATGGCGGAACAAACAATAAGCCGAATCAATGAAAACGAATTTCTTTTAATGGGCGCTATTGGATCTGAGGTAAAAGACTATCAATGGCTTGAATGGCATGCAGATGGTCTAGATGTAACCATAGATAATTTAACTGAAGATTGGGGCGGAATTCTATTAACTGGCCCTGAAGCAAGAAATATATTGAGCCAATGCACACAAGAAGACTTAAGTAATGATGCATTTTCATGGCTCAGTTGCAAAACGATCAAAATAGACTCAGCGGAAGTTTTTGCTATGCGGGTCTCTTATGCAGGAGAGCTTGGCTGGGAACTGCATATGCCAAGCTGGCAACTGATCTCTATCTATGAATCTTTATTTGAAATGGGATCACCACTTGGTTTGAGAAACTTTGGAGGCCTAGCTTTCAATAGTATGAGACTGGAAAAAATGTATAGAGCCTATGGTGCTGAATTTACTGAAGAAATTTCAGCCCTTGAAGCTGGAATGGATCGCTTTCTTGATTTAAGTCGAAATTTTATTGGCTCTGAAAATATTAACCAACGTAAATTGGATGGCATACAGATAAAACTAGCTTATCTTATATTTGATGATGATATTCCAGCAGAATGTTTTGGCAATGAAGCTGTTTTTGATGGTGATGATTTGATTGGAATCATTACCAGTGGTGCATATGGCTTCAGAGTTGGACATAGCATTGCATTTGCTTACTTAAAACCAGGTCACTGTGTTGAGGGACAGCAATTGAGAGTCGACACTTCTTTAGGAAGTCGCAAATGTCATGTTAGTATGAAAGCTGCATACGACAACAGCAATGAAAAACTTCGTTCATAACGTTTAACTTAACTAAAATATTTTTAAAATTTATTATCAATGACTTATGAGTGAACAAGCTAGACTAAAACAAATCAAAAGCCCATGTGTTAGTATTTGTAAATACAACAAAGATAACTTCTGTGTTGGTTGCAAGCGACACATGAATGAAATTTTTGATTGGTTTGATTTTTCAGATGAGATGAGGTCAGCAATTATGCAAGATTTATTGACTCGTGAAATAGATACAAGCTGTTAGCTTATTAAAAATACAAAAGACTAAAGCCAACCCCAATCATTATCACTCCAAAAATCCTGTTTACTCTTAAGGCCATTGTTTCACTTCTAATTAGCTCACGTAATTTTTTCCCAAGAGCGCCAATAAATAATAAACCAACCAATAGAGCAATCGCAACTGTAGTTATGATTTTTAATCCATTAGAAAAACTGACCTGATTGAGATTAATTAAAGATGGAAGGACCGACAAATAAAAAATCATTACTTTTGGGTTAGTGCCAGCCAATATGAATCCTGTCAATAATTCTCGCAGATGCGATTGAACTGAAACTTCTTTATCCATACTAAATTTACCAGCCCTCCATTGGGAGTAGCCCAAATAAAACAAATAACAGGCACCGAAATATTGAACTATGTTGGTTACTGGCGTAATCAAGTCAGCCAATGCGTTTAATGAAAAAATAACAATGGTCAGATATAACAAATCACCCAGCGTCATTCCAATTGAAAAAAATATTGCTGAAGCAAGACCTCTTGAAGTAGAAATTGAAAGCAATGCTAGAGTTCCAGGCCCAGGAGTTATGGCAAAAATAAAAAGAGTAAAGCCTAAGACTAAGAAAATATTTAGTTCCATAATTGAATTTTGTATAGCACTACCTAAAAGGTATCATATTTTTTAGATTTAATTCATTAAGAAGCGCAAGTGCTGACACAGCCATTATGATTCCAATGGCATTATAAATAGTAAGAGTTTCTCCAAAGAAAATTGCACCTAATGCGATTGCAAAGAACGGAGTTAAAATTGAAAATGCCGAACTTTTTTTTGAACCAATAATCCTCAATCCAGTGTAATATAAAGCTGTAATTGCAGTTCCAGCAATTACCGAAACAAAGAGTATATTAATCCAAAAAATATAATTCATATCCCCTAACTTAAAGAGATATTTGCTTTCAAAAGCTAAATTCCAGTCAATCAAAAACCCAAAAAGACAGACATAGAAGTTAATTGTCAATACATGGATATTCTTCATGTATGAAGCCAATACTGTAAATAATGCATAGGTCAATGCAGCTAGAACAAAATAAATATTTCCTCCAGTAACTAATTTTTCCAGGTTGAATTGATCAAGATCCAACATGAGAGCTACGCCTGTCACCCCAATAGCAAGTGCAAGCCAATCCTTTAAAATAGGTTTTGATTTTTTTGAAAAAATCATCATTATGTAAACAAAAATTGGAATTAAAACTGTCACTAAGGCTGCTCCCAAGCCAACCGCTCCCCTCTGCATCCCCATAAAGTAGGTTCTGTAATTTCCAATAAGAAAAAATGCAAGAAAAATGCATATTAAAAAGTTTTTTAAATTAATTTTCAAAGGAATTTTCATCCAAAGGATTAACGGCAAAGTTGACAGTGCTGATAGGAAAAATCTATAGACAACCACCTCATCCTCACTGATATAGAAAGACAGATATTTTGCAGATACTCCTGATAACGCCCAAACGAATGGTACAAGAAGCATTACTAGCGTCATTGTTTTTTCAGATTGAAACATTTACCTCCTTCTGTCTATCAGTATAGTCCAACAAAGACGCCCACCAAAATCATTGTGATACCAGTCACTTGATTAATTCTTTTTATATTATTGGGGTCTTCAATATGTTTTCTAAGTCTAATTCCCAAGATATTTGCTAAGCTTAAAACAAAAAATACTGTAGCACCAATTGCGACCAAAACCTGCACCTCAGTTCTGAACGATAAATCATTCAAATCAATAAAAACTGGAAGAAAAGACAAATAAAAAATTATAGTTTTTGGGTTGGTCACTCCAACAATAAACCCGGCTACAAAAAGCATAAAGAAGGAACTTCTCTTACTAGACTGTTCAAAGCTTACCCCTCTTGAGCGATATTGCTGGTATCCAATAAATATTAAATATGATGCCCCTAAGATTTTGACGTAAAGCATGCTGTTATTAATTAATTCAGCCAAGGCGCTAAGTGCTAGCATGGCTAAAGCCACATAAATGATATCTCCAATTGTGTGTCCAAGCGAAAGCCAAATAGCTGGAACTGGACCAAATCTAGTTGCTATAGCTAAGACAGCAAATAAACCAGGGCCAGGTGAAATAGCATAAATAAAAGTTGCTACTATTAGGGAAATTAAGGTAAGCAAATCCATTGCAAGATTATAAACATTGCATCTGCTATAATTATCACTATATTTTCTATCGTAATCAGTGCACTAAATGAACCTGAACTATCTAGACTTTGAACAACCAATTGCAGAATTGGAAGATAAGATTGATGCCCTTGAAAGTGTTAAAGATGATGTCGATATCGCCAAGGAGATGGACGCACTAAAATCCAAGAGTGAGCAGCTAACAAAAAAAATATTTTCTTCTCTGACGGATTGGCAAATATCCCAACTTGCTAGGCATCCCCAAAGACTTTATACACTGGACTATGTAGATAATATTTTTGATGAGTTTACAGAGCTCTGTGGTGACCGAGCATTTGCAAATGATCACTCATTGATAGGCGGAATTGCAAAAATGGATGACCTTACGTTTATGTTTATTGGCCAACAAAAGGGTCGCTCCACAAAAGAGAAGATTTATCATAATTTTGGAATGACAAGGCCAGAAGGTTATCGAAAAGCACTTAGACTAATGAAAATGGCAGAAAAATTTGGTCTGCCGGTTATTACATTTATTGACACCCCTGGTGCCTACCCTGGTATTGGCGCAGAAGAGAGAGGGCAAAGTGAGGCTATCGCCAAAAATCTCTATGAGATGTCTACACTGAAAACTCCAATTCTTTCAGTGGTCATTGGTGAAGGTGGATCGGGTGGAGCTCTTGCTATTGGACTATGCGATACCATGATGATGTTTGAATATAGTATCTATTCTGTCATTTCACCTGAGGGCTGTGCCTCGATTCTTTATAAAGATGCTGCAAAAGCACCAATTGCTGCAGAATCTCTTAAGCTTACGAGTAAACATTTAAAGAAAAACAAGCTAATTGATAAAATTATTCCTGAGCCCTTGGGTGGAATTCATAGAGACCCAGAAAAAGCTTTTAAATTTTTAAAAAAATCATTAATCAAAGAGCTTAATAAATTATCAGAACTTCCACTTAACCAGCTTCTTGAAGAAAGGCATGAAAAATTATTAAGTTTTGGAAGATTTAGCGAATAAAGACCCTTTTTTAATAGGGAAAAAAATTGTTGTTGCCTTAAGTGGTGGGGTTGATTCGGTCGTTCTGCTTCACTTTTTGAACACAAATTACTCTGGAAGTGTTCGTGCAGTTCATATTAATCATAATCTTTCTGAATTTAGTAATGACTGGAAGGAATTCTGTGAAAACTTATGTGTAATTCATAATATTGAATTTAAATGTATAGATTTAAATATCATAAATTCTTCTAACATCGAAGAAAATGCTAGGAAATGTCGCTATAATTCATTAAAATCTGATATATCGGCAGATGAAATTCTTTGCACTGCACACCATCAAGATGACCAAGCTGAAACACTTCTACTCCAATTGTTTCGAGGGAGTGGTGTTGCTGGTCTTGCCTCTATGCCTAAATTAAAAAAATTTGGTGAATCATTTTTGTATCGACCTTTATTGAATGTCACAAAACAGCAGATTAATGACTATGCCTCTGAAAACCATTTGGAGTGGGTTGAAGATGATAGCAATAAAAACACTCAATTTAAAAGAAATTTATTAAGGCTTGAGCTTATACCAAAACTAAAGTCTGGTTTTGATAGTATCGTCCATAATATTTCGAGAAGCGCTAACCATCAAGCAGAAGCCTTAAAGCTTATGCACGATCTTGCGCAAATTGATATTGAGAAATACAGACTTGTTGATAACGACAAGATTCAAGTAACACCCTTGCTAAAGCTGCCATCAAGAAGAATTGCAAACGTCCTTCGATTTTATATCAATCAACGAGACTTTTTGATGCCCACTAATAAAGTGTTAGCTGAACTCATCTCAGTGATGGGCGCAAAGAGTGATGCGCAAGTACTTTTAAAATGGCACTGCTATGAAGTTAGGCGATTCAATGATGAACTGTATTTCTTTGATACTGAAGATGAAGATAAGCCATTAGATTGCCCTTACTTCAAAGAGCTTCAGGTTAAATCTAATTTCGAAGTTCGCTATCGAAAAGAGGGTCAGCGGGTAAAACTTAAAGGAAAGAAGCACTCTAGTTCTCTTAAAAAAATACTTCAGGAGTCGAGCATCCCGCCATGGCAAAGAGATAAATTACGTATGTATTATATTGATGGAAATCTCAAAGCCATGGAGCTGATAGGCGAAATGTCTGAAGTATTGAATAAATAAACTATTGACTGAAATCCCCGCTCAATGCTTGTTGTGATTCAGAATTTAAAATAGTCTCAGAATCATAGTTTGAGTGAGTTGATCCTATCTTGACAGTCGACCCAGCAACAAAGTCTTGAATCATTTTTTGGTCGAATTCAAATCTCATAAAATGAACTGCTGACGTCTTAACATCTGTTTCTCTTTCAAGATCTTCATTGCATATTGGAAAAACTTTTTCATGACCTTCTACCTGAAAATAAATACTTTTTTCAACACCAATCAATCTTGATAAGGCCTCGATTCTCTCTTCTACATCAGGGTATTCAATCATCATCGTAGCTTTAAGGTTGGCACCATTAGGAACCAGTGCATTATAAACATCGAGCTCCTCTTGGATCTCACTTGATTCAAAAATCTTCTCTATTCGAAGCATCTCTTGGATTTGGTATTGAACCGTTTTTCTGTTTTCGAATATTAACCTAATATGGTCACCAAGGTGAACCTCTCTAAGTTTTTTTATTTGAATAGTATCATGACGAATCTTTGATCGTTTTTCTGCATACTCTTCTAGAGATAATAAATCTTGTTTTTCTAACATAATAAGATCCTCAAATTATTTATAAACCATAAGCCATTTTCACCAAGCTAATTGGATGAATGGAATCTATGTCTTGGGAAGCAATATGCGCAACATGGTTACCAGCCATAACGCAATCGCTTATCACTAAATCGGTATCATCAGTAATTTTTTTTGCAACTGGCATACCTATTTTTACTGAGTAGGTATGAGTTTCTTTTCTCACGCCATATGTACCGTCATGGCCTGAGCATCTTTCTGCAATATTAACGTCTAATTCTGGAATTAAACTAAGAATTTTTTTCGTATGTGCGCCAATATTTTGAACTCTTTGATGACAGGCAACTTGATAAAGAACGTCTTTATCAATTGCCTTGAAGTTTTCATCAAACTGATTATTCTTTATAAGCAATGAAAGATACTCAAATGGATCATAAAATGCTTTTGAAATAGCTTTTATATCATCATTATCAGATAGTATCATTGGCAACTCATTCTTAAACATTAGAACACATGATGGTATTGGAGCTATCAGTTTGTAACCATCTTTTACCAATTTGATTAATGGCTCAATATTTGCGTTTGCATATTTGACAACTGAGTCCAGGTCCCCAAGTTCCATTTTAGGCATACCGCAACATTGAGTCTTGTTGACTAGCTTGACCTCAACCTTGTTATGTCTTAAGACATCAACCAAATCAATGACTGTTTTGGGGTCATTATATTCTCCATAGCAGGTACCAAAAATAGCCACCTTGAACTCGCTCTCAGTTTTTTCTTCAACGAATAATTTAGTTAAATTCTTTGTGTGATATTTTGGAACAACAGCATCCTCATGAACTCCTAAAACTTTTTGAGTTACCTTTCTAACAACTTTGTTTTTATTTGACCAGTTCACAACTGGAGCAATAACTGGCTTAGATGCAATCGAGCCTAATTTTTGGGGAGAAGTTAAAACCTTATGAGATAACTTAGTCTCACCTTTTTTAAATTGTATTGCTTTTGCTCTCAACATGAGGTGAGGAAAATCTACATTCCATTCATGTGGAGGCACATAGGGGCATTTTGTCATATAGCACAAATCACACAAATAGCACTGGTCTACGACTTTTTTATAGTCGGCCTTGTCAACACCATCAACCTCAAAAGTTTCTGACTCATCAATTAAGTCAAACAGCGTTGGAAAGGATTTGCATAAACTAACGCAGCGTCTACAACCATGACAAATATCGAAAACTCTCTCAAGTTCATCATTAAGAGAATTTTCGTCATAGAAATCTTCATCTTTCCAATTTAGAGGATGGCGAGTTGGAGCCTCTAAATTACCTTCTTTAAATTTAGACATACTTATTAATTAATTTTTGAGTTTTTTTGCTACCATAGGCTTAGCCCATGGCAGCAAAGACTTTACATATTATCTAAAGCTTTTTGATAACGGTTTGCATGAGAACGCTCGGCTTTTGCCAAAGTTTCAAACCAGTCAGCAATTTCATCGAAACCCTCTTCTCTAGCCGTTTTAGCCATACCTGGATACATATCAGTGTACTCATGAGTTTCACCATGAACAGCACTTGCAAGCATTTCTTTTACTTCTTTCGCTGGCATATCAGTACCAGGATCTCCTACTCCGCCCTCAATCAGGTGCTCCATGTGCCCATGGGCATGACCAGTTTCACCCTCAGCTGTTGATCTGAAAAGTGCAGCCATATCTGGCTCACCTAAAACATCACACTGATTTGCAAAATAAAGATAGCGTCTGTTTGCTTGAGATTCTCCCGCAAATGCATCCTTTAGAGATTGCTCAGTTTTACTTCCACTTAAATTCATAGTTTCCTCCGATAGGTTAAATGAGTGGTAATCATACCACTATTTTTTATAAAAATAAATTGAATAAATATGTATATAATATTCGTAAAAAACGAATATTAAATTATGCCTTCTTTTAAAAATCTGCAGTATCTTGTTGCACTAAAAAAAACCAATCATTTTTCAAATGCAGCAAAAGAATGTTATGTTAGCGCATCAACTTTTAGTGCCGGAATTGCCAAACTTGAGAATGAACTTCAAGTTAAATTGGTCGAGAGGGATAATAAGAATGTCCGTTTTACATCGGCTGGAAATCGAATCGCAAAGCAGGCTATCTCAGTCCTATCTGAACTAAACGTATTAGTAAGCTCCTCAAAGTTAGACTTTTTTGAATCTGAGATAACGATAGGGATTATTCCAACAATCTCTACGTACATCCTACCAAATTTTTTATCTAATTTAAGTGGCCAATATCCTAAGCTAAAAGTATCCTTTCGAGAGGATACAAGTGAAAATTTATTGAAACAGCTTGATAGTGCGTCAATCGATTTTGCAATATTTGCATTTCCATATGAACTTCCAAATTATATTGAAAGTTTTCAAGTTTTTTCTGACCCTATTTATTTAATTCAACATAAAAATCGTAATTCAAAAAAATATGAAAATGAATCAGTATTAATGCTTGAGCAAGGTCATTGTCTTCGTTCTCACATATTGCAAAATAACGAGATTCTAAATCAACATATATCTAATTTTTCTTGCACCAGTATTTCTACACTTGTTGCTATGGTTGACTCCAATATTGGAGTGAGTTTTCTTCCGAAAATGGCAATTGACTTTGGAATACTTACTCATTACCCTAACATCAATCTTGAAAAGGGTTCTACAAAAGCAAAACGAGAAATTGGAGTAATTTATAGGAAAAATAACCAGCAGGAAGAAAACATCAAAAAACTAGCTAAACTTTTGATTAGAGACTAGTTATAGGGGTTATCAATTCCAATTTTGTCTAAATATTCAATCTCAATAGACTCCATTTTATTTGCCGAAGCCATATCAGTGTGATCATGTCCAAGCAAGTGAAGTATTCCATGAATTGCCATATGGGTTAGATGATCGGAGAATTTCTTGTTACTCAAAAGAGCCTCTTCTCTAACTACATCGACACAAATAACTACATCGCCAAGCAAAGCCTCTCCAATTTCTTCGGGTATATCACTTTGAAATGAGAGCACATTTGTAACTTGGTTTTTATCCCTATACTCCTTATTTAGAACCTGAATTTCAACCGGAGAAACAAGACGTATTAATAACTCACTTTCCTCTACAGAGTTTTCAGTTAAAAAGTCTTGGCAAACTTTAATTAGACTATCTTCATCAATATTCTCATCGTTAATGATATTTTGAATGACTACCATGACTAGTTAATATTGATAAAATACTTATTTTATCCCTAAATACTTTTTTATTTTGATGCAAATCGCTGAAGTTGCAATTCCTGTTCCCTTACACAATACTTTTGATTACCTTTGTGCGGAAAGATTTGAAATTGGCGCAAGAGTCAAAGTTCCTTTTGGACGCAAAAAAGTTACAGGAGTTGTTCTAGCTCAAAAAGATAAAAGTCATTTTGAAAAACTTAAACAAGTTGAAGAAGTGTTAGATAACGAGGCACTTCTCTCAAATGATATTCTAGAATTTTTGATGTGGTCAGCAAACTATTATCATCATCCCGTTGGCGAGGTAATCAATAATGCTATACCAAAAAATCTTAGAAATGGTCATCCTGCTTTAATTAAAAAACCCGGCGAAAAAAACTATAAATCTTCATCAAATGCATTTGAGTTAACCATAGAACAAATTCATGCAATCAATGAAATTGTAAAAAATTTAGAAAATTTTAATGGTTTTTTACTTCATGGTGTAACAGGAAGTGGAAAGACAGAAGTTTATCTTAATATCACTGAAAAAGTGATCCAAGCTGGTGGTCAGGTTCTCGTATTGGTTCCAGAAATCGGTCTTACGCCTCAAATGATCTCAAGATTTGAAGAAAGAATCGATGGAAGAGTTGTTGCTGTTCACTCCCAACTCAATGAAACTCAAAGACAAGATGCTTATCTCATGGCAAAAAATGGTGATGCCAATGTTATCCTTGGAACCAGATCAGCTATTTTTACGCCAATGCCAAATCTTGGTTTAGTCATTGTTGATGAGGAGCATGACGGATCTTTCAAGCAACAGTCTAATTTTCGTTACTCTGCTAGAGATCTCAGCTTTATGAGAGCAAAATTTGCAAATGTGCCGCTCATACTGGGTACCGCAACCCCTTCTTTAGAAACTCTAAAAAATGTTTCAGAAAAAAAACTAACTCGTCTCACATTATCGTCAAGGCCAGGTGAGGCCATATTGCCTGATGTTCACTTAATTGATATGAGAAGTCAGAATAGTGAAGCGCTTTCCATTCCCCTAATCTCCAAAATAAAACATTACCTTGGATTAGGCAAGCAGGTTATGCTATTTATCAATCGAAGAGGTTATGCACCAATTTATTATTGTTTAGATTGCGGTTGGCAATCCGAGTGTACAAATTGTGACTCAAAGCTCGTCTATCATCGAAGCATTAATCGTCTTAAATGTCATCACTGCGGTATAGAGAAGGCGCCTGAATCATCCTGTCCATCCTGCAGAAGTAGTAGTCTAAAAATTCTTGGTTATGGAACTGAGAGGCTTGAAGAAAATCTAGAAACTCACTTTCCTGAAACTGAAGTCATTAGAATTGACAGAGATACAACTAGAAAGAAAAAAGCTTTTGCGTCTCACCTAAAAAAAATTAACTCAGGTGAGTCGTGCATCATCGTTGGTACGCAAATGCTTGCCAAAGGACATGACTTTTCAAATTTAGCATTCGTTGGAATCTTAGATGTTGATGTTGGCCTGATGTCCACAGACTTCAGAGCTACAGAGCATTTAGCTCAACTTTTAATTCAGGTTTCAGGGCGTTGTGGACGTGGCGACTATAAAGGGGAAGTGAATATTCAAACCCGCTATCCGCATCATCCAATCTTTAATTATGTAAAAGATTCACGTTACACAGAGTATGCAAAAACTCTTTTGTTAGAACGTAAAGAAACTCAATTACCACCTTATGCTCACCAAGCACTCATTTGTGCAAATGCCAAAAGCAAAAAATTAGCCGAAAATTTTCTTAATGAAATTGCACAACTTATCAACAAAATTGATATTGACTCTGTAGAGATATGGGGGCCTGTCCCTGGAATGATTGAAAAAAAATCAAATTACTACTACTTTAATCTTTACCTTCAGTCAAACAATAGGAAAGAGCTTCGAAGATTAATCAAAACTTTTTATCACCATGTAGACAAGATAAAAGTTGCTTCATCGGTGAGGTGGTATGTTGATATTGACCCAGTGGAATAAAAATTAACTCTCTAAGTTACGAACGACCTCTCTCATTGCATTTGTAATTTTCAACAATTCTTGATCTGTAATTATAAATGGAGGCATTGTGTAGAGTAACTTGCCATAAGGTCTTAGCCAAACCCCATATTTAATTAGCTTTTCCTGGGTACTTTTCATATCTAGAGGTTTCTTTAACTCCAAAACACCTATTGCTCCGATGACTCTTGCGTCATAAACGGATTCATAATTTTTCAGAGGCAATAACTCTTCTGCCAATAAACTCTGAATTTCGATTATTCTCTTTTTCCAATCATTTTTTAACAGCAAATCAATGCTTGCATTTGCAGCTGAGCATGATAGAGGATTTGCCATGAATGTTGGACCATGCATCAAAACTCCTACTGTATCCGAAATATTCTGATTGGTTATTGCAGCTGCCATAGTCATGTATCCACCAGTTAAAGCTTTGCCTACACACATAATATCTGGGGATATATCTGCATGGTTGCAACCAAACAACTCACCTGTTCGACCAAAACCAGTTGCAATTTCGTCTACGATTAATAGAACATTGTGCTTGTCACAAAGATGCCTAACGCCTTTAAGATAGTCCCTATGATAGATGTTCATTCCACCAGCGCCCTGAACAATTGGCTCAAGAATCATTGCGGCAATTTGTTCATGATTTTTCTTGAGCTGAGAGTCTAGGTCATGAAGAGCCTCTTCAGCGTTATCCATCTTTGGTCTTTCAACAAAAAAATGCTTGGGCAAGACACCTTTAAATAGATGATGCATTCCATTATCAGGGTCGCAAACACTCATTGCACCAAATGTATCTCCGTGATAACCACCTCTTGGTGTAATAAACTTTGATTTTTCTTGATAACCTTTATTTTGCCAATACTGAAGTGCCATCTTGAGTGAAACTTCTACTGATACAGAACCTGAATCTGCAAAAAAAACTTTATCAAGACCTGTGGGTGTTAGGCTGATGAGTTTTTTACATAAATCAATAGCAGGTTGATGAGTAAGACCACCGAACATTACATGCGAGACTTTATCAATCTGGGACTTAATAGCCTCATTCATAAAATTATTGTTATAACCATGAATCATGCACCACCAAGAGGACATGCCATCAATAACTTGAAGCCCATTTTTAAAATTCAGGTGGACTCCATCTGCACTCTCTACATGATAAGTAGAAACTTTATTTGGAATGTTGGCATAGGGATGCCAAATATGATCTTCTTCAATATTCACTGTAAATAATCTCGCAATTGCCTCATCGAATCAATGACTAAATCTGGATTTTCATCAGCAATATTATTGCCATGGTTGTAGCCATATGACATACATATAATGTTGAATCCAGCAGCTCTAGAGGCTTTGACATCGCTCACTGAATCTCCCAACATTAAGCACTCTTTTGGATTCAATTTAAAAAAGTTGGCACTATGTATTAGTGGAAGCGGGTCTGGTTTTTTCTTTTCTAGGGTATCACCAGAAATCACTATCTTAAAGTAATCAAAAATACCCAAAGATTTTAAAAGTGGAGTCGTAAACTGCTCGGCCTTATTAGTAACACAGCCAATCAAATAGTCCTTTGACATAAGATAATTCAAGCCCTCCATAACACCGTCATACAAATGTGAACGTACACATGAGTTTCTAGAATATAAATCTAAAAAAATTGGAAATGCCTTATCAAACTCATCATTATTTGGAACCCCATCTAACTGACCAGTAAGCGCTCTCTCGACAAGTCTTGGAACGCCATTTCCAACCCAAAGCCTAACTCTTTCATTGCCTATTGGAGGCTTACCCAGGGCAATCATCATCTCATCAACGCAGTAGGCCAAATCCGGAACACTGTCTACAAGCGTTCCATCGACGTCAATCATGACCAACTTTGGCTGAAATTTTTTCATTAATGTTCTATATTTATGGCAACTTTGGTAGAATTGAATTAAGCATTCATTTCACAGATATTTTATATGGAAAACAAAACAGTCATTGGATTTATTGGGGCTGGAAACATGGCCTATGCACTAATAAAAGGGCTTATTAGTGATGGCTTCAATGCAAAAAATATTAATGTCAGTGACTCTAATCAAGAGCTATTAGAAAATCGCAAATCAGAGCTCGGCGTTTCAACCTATTCTGACAATGTCTCACTTTTAAAAAATAGTGAGATTATTGTTTTTGCTGTTAAACCTCAGGTTCTATCAAAGGTTTGCCATGAGCTCAATAATCAGGCTAATTCAAGTCAATTATTTGTTTCAATTGTAGCCGGAATTCAAAGTAAAGACATTACTCGATGGCTTGGAGGAAGTTTTTCGCTAGTCAGGACAATGCCTAACACGCCTGCTCTTTTCCAGTCTGGTGTTACAGGCCTATATGCAAATGAGCTAGTTACTCCAGATCAAAAAAAATCAGTTAACGTTTTACTATCTTCGGTTGGTGAGTGCTTTTGGGTGAACGAAGAGAATCTTTTAGATGCTATAACAGCAATTTCAGGCAGCGGGCCTGCGTATTTTTTTCTACTAATGCAATCGATGAAGCAAGCAGCGTTAGCCCTAGGGTTGGATGAAGAGACTGCTGACTCTTTAAGCATTCAAACAAGTCTGGGAGCAAGCATTATGGCAACTCACTCCGGGAAAGACTCAAAAACTCTTAGGGCCGAAGTCACCTCCCCAAATGGCACTACCCAAGCTGCAATTGAAACTTTTCAAGATCAGAATTTTGAAGGAATAGTTGCTGCTGCTACTAGGGCGGCCTATGATAGGGCTAGAGAACTCAGTAAAGAGCTTGGTAATATTGATTAGCCTTTTATTCGACTTTAGTCCCCCCATAATAGCTGCATATTTGCAATAGCAGCTAATGAGGCTGTTTCAGTTCGTAAAATTCTCTTGCCAAGAAGAAGTGACTTATAGCCTGCATTTTCAGCAGTGGTCACTTCTTTTTCAGACAAGCCTCCTTCTGGCCCAATTAGGATAGTTGCTCTCAAGGACTCTTTAACCTGATTTAAATCTAGAGTTGCCCTATGATGCAAAACAAAACCATTATGACCCGGCTCATTTAAAAGATCATCAAGAGAAGCTGGCTGAGAGACATTGACTATTACTGAGCGACCAGATTGCTCACAAGCATGATTAGCTATTTTTTGCCAATGATCGATTTTTTTTTGTATCTTTTCACTCTTTAGTCTAACAACGCAGCGTTCTAAATTCATTGGGATGATTCTTGATACACCTAGTTCGACAGCCTTTTGTATCAAAAAATCCATTTTCTCTCCCTTAGCAATTCCTTGAGCAAGAGTAAGGTCTAATTTCGATTCAGTATTATTACTATTCTTAGAAATTATATTAATACATGTGGTTCTTTTTGCACTCTCGACGACTGCTTCATAATCAAAACCATCGCCATTGAATACGATAATATTCTTTCCAACAGGGAATCTCAAAACTTTATTGAGATGGTGACTGTTATCATTGTTTAGGTCAACCTTCATACCTTCAGCAAAAGGTGTATTTTGATAAAGTCGTATCGTTTTCATGGTATCTTTCTTGGGTTGTTTAACAGTGATTTAATACACCTAATAAAATGATACATCAAAAAAGAAGAGAGGAGTTGTTAAGCCGATTGCCACAAGATGCTGTAGTGATAGTCTCGACAAATAGTGAGCAAAAAAGAAATAGTGATGTTTGCTACCCTTTTCGTCCAGACAGCAATTTTTGGTATTTAACTGGCTTCGAAGAACCTGATGCAATTGCAGTATTTAGTCATAAAAACTATTCTATTTTTTTGAGGCCAAAAGATCATACGAAAGAGATATGGAATGGTATTAGACTGGGTGTAGATCTGGCTCCAAAAACCTTATTGGCAGATCAAGCTTTTGATATTGCTTTATTTTTTGAGAAAATTGACTCTCTTGTAACTGATGAGTCATCAGTTTATTTTGACGCTCCAGGAAACGGAGGTTGGAAGGATAATTCAAGCACCAATGTCCTCAACAAAAAAATACATTCAATCTACAAAGAATCATTACTCCCTCTTAACCCTCATGTTTCAGAAATGCGTCTGATCAAAGATGAAAATGAAGTCAGGAATATGCAATATGCCGCAGATATAGCCGCGGAAGCACATTTAAACGCTATGCAGTCATCTCAACCAGGGCTTTATGAGTATCAAATTATGGCAGGTTTTGACTCTAAGTTTCGACAGGCAAACTGTGACCATGCATATCCTCCCATAGTAGCTAGTGGAAAAAATGCATGCATTTTGCATTACACTGAAAACAACAAAGAATTGAAAGATGGTGAGCTCCTTCTTATTGATGCTGGGTGCGAAATCAATGGTTATGCGTCAGATATTACGCGAACATTTCCAATCAACGGCAAGTTCACTGCAGCTCAAAAAGAAATTTATGAAATTGTCTTGGATGCGCAAAAATCAGCAATTGATTCTATTCAACCTGGGGCTAGCTCAAACCTCCCTCATGAAGTTGCATCTGAAGTAATAACAAAAGGCCTGTTAGATATAGGAATCATGAGCTCAGCTGATGACCTAACTAAATTTTATATGCACAATACTGGACATTGGCTTGGATTAGATGTCCATGATGTAGGCAATAAATTGATTGATAATACATTTCGAAAATTCAAAAGTGGAATGGTCACAACGGTTGAGCCCGGCATTTATATCCGCAAGGATGATAAAATTGATTCTAAATACTGGGACATAGGAATCAGAATAGAAGATGATGTTTTGGTAACTGAGTCAGGAAATCATGTACTCTCTAATAAGGCTATCAAGGAAATTGATGAAATTGAAAATTTTATGAGTCAGAGATAACTATGAATATTAACCAAGCTATTAAAGCCGTCATTTCAAGACAGAATCTAGTCGAGAGTGATATGCATGACGTTATGAATAGTATTATGACTGGTCAAACAACAGATGCTCAAATTGGTGCATTTTTGGTTGGCTTATCTATGAAGGGTGAGACTATTGAGGAGATTACCGCTAGCGCCAAGGTAATGCGATCGCTGGCAACAGCTGTGAAATTAAAAAGTACTGACTTCTTGGTGGATACATGTGGAACTGGAGGAGATGGCTTAGGTTTATTTAATATATCGACTGCCTCAGCTTTTGTTGTAGCAGCAGCTGGTGGCAAAGTTGCAAAGCATGGTAATCGCTCCATATCTTCAAAATCAGGCAGTGCAGATGTATTAGAGGCAGCTGGAATAAATCTTAATTTAGATCCAGAGACAATTAGCCAATGTATTGAGGATATTGGAGTTGGCTTTATGTTTGCACCAGCTCATCATAGCGCTATGAAGCATGCCATTGGTCCGCGTAAGGAGTTAGCCGTTAGAACTATTTTTAACGTTCTAGGGCCATTAACTAATCCTGCTAAGGCTCCAAATCAAGTTATGGGTGTTTATGACAAAGACCTGGTTGAACCTATTGCAAATGTGTTGAAGGGCTTGGAATCTCGCCATGTAATGGTTGTTCATTCTGAAGATGGGCTCGACGAACTCTCAATCGCAAATGAGACTCACGTTGCAGAGCTTAAAGATGGTCATGTCTCAACCTATACTATTCACCCAAATGATTTTGACATACAACTTGGCGACTTAGAAAAACTCAAGGCAGAAAATGCTAGCGAATCTCTTGCCTTAATTACTGACGCATTTGCTGGAAATAAAGGCCCTCATAGAGATATCATTGCGCTCAATGCTGGTGCAGCAATATACGTCAGTGGCATTGAAGACTCTTTGGATAATGGCATTCTAAAAGCATGCGAATTATTATCTGATGGAGGCGCTCAAGCTAAACTTGATGCCTACATCCTGGCAAGTAATTCTTGAAGTTAGTCATGAATAAACAAACAAATCTTATCTGGATTGATCTTGAAATGACTGGATTAATCCCAGAAACTGATGTGATTATCGAAATAGCAACTGTAGTGACGGATGCTAACTTAAATATTATAGATGAAGGGCCCTCTTTAGCGATAAGTCAAAATAGTGAACTTCTTGATGGCATGGATGAATGGAATACAAATCAGCACAATCGCTCAGGCCTAGTAAAAAGAGTCAAGGAGAGCACTATTTCAGTTGTAGATGCTGAGAATCAAACTCTTGATTTTGTCTCAAAATATGTAGATCCTGGAGTCTCCCCAATGTGTGGCAATTCAATATGCCAAGACAGAAGGTTTTTATATAACTATATGCCTAATCTTGAGAAATTTTTCCATTATCGACATATTGATGTCTCCACTTTAAAGGAGTTAGCAGTGCGCTGGAAGCCTGAAATTGTCTCTAGTTCATTTAAAAAATCTCGACACTTGGCTTTGTCTGATATTTATGACTCCATAGATGAATTAAAATATTACAGAGAGCATTTCATAAAAGCTTAAATTGATCTATCAATCGCCCGCCAAAATAAATTTATTTCTCCATGTAATCTCCAAAAGAGATGATGGTTATCATAACCTTCAAACCATCTTTCAGCTATTAGATTTTGGGGATGAATTAAGATTTAATATCAGAAGTGATGGAGATATCGTTCGTATCTACGGTAATGAAAATATCCCTCAAGAACAAGATCTAATTATTCAAAGTGCTTACAAGTTAAAAGCAAGATTTTCTTGCAGTTTTGGTGCAGATATAGGAGTCAAAAAAAATATTCCACCAGGTGGTGGGTTGGGTGGCGGTAGCTCAAATGCAGCAACAACTCTGATTGCCCTTAATCAGCTCTGGAATCTAAAATTAACCAAAAAAGAGCTGGTTTCAATTGGAAAAGAGTTAGGTGCAGATGTCCCCGTTTTTATTGAAGGAAGAAGTTCATGGGCAGAAGGGATTGGCGAAATTCTTACTCCACTCAATTTACCAGAATACTACTATTTGGTTGTTTCTATCAATAAACAAATATCCACACATGAAATATTCAGGCATAAAGCATTGACAATGTCACCGCTACAAAGGAAAATAACTGACTTTTCATTAGTTTCAAATCCACATAACGACTGCTTGGATGCTGCAATTGACTTGGAAGGTGAGATAAAAGATGCTTTGATGTATCTGAATTCAACCAAAAAGCATGTTGATGAAGCAAGAATGACAGGAAGTGGTTCATGTGTTTTCGTAGCATTTGAAAATGAAAGTGATGCATTGATAGCTAAGAGACAAATGCCATCAAAATGGGTTGGTTTTGTCGCGAAAGCGATTGATAAATCACCACTATACAATTGGGATGTCGCCAAGCGGTAAGGCAACGGGTTTTGATCCCGTCATTCGCAGGTTCGAATCCTGCCATCCCAGCCAATTTTTTTGCAATTCTCCAACAGCACTTCTTCACCTATTAAACACTTAAAATCTATTTAAACGGAGTAAAATTTTATTTTTTAATTACAAATAAATTTAACTAAAAGTGAGCATATATCAGTTTAATTTTAAAAATATTGATGGCGAAGAGGTTTCATTTAAAAGCCTCGAGGGAAAAGTAGTTCTAATTGTTAATACTGCTAGCCATTGTGGTTTAACTTATCATTACAAGGGCCTAGAAAGGCTATATCAAGACTATAAGGATGATGGATTTGAAATTATTGGTTTTCCATGCAATCAATTTGGCAAGCAAGAGCCAGGAACAGCAGATGAGATAAAAAGCTTTTGTGACCTTAATTATGGTGTTAGCTTTCAGTTATCTGAAAAAATTGAGGTTAATGGCACAAACGCTCATCCAGTCTATCAATACCTAAAATCTGAGCTAAAAGGTAAATTGAATGATAGCATCAAATGGAATTTTACTAAGTTTCTCGTTGATAGCAATGGAGTACCCTTTAAACGTTTTAGCTCAACAGTTGAACCTGAAGATATAAAGCCATTTATTGATCAACTTATTGGGAAAAAATAAAAAAAACTTAAATAACGAGAAAAACTACTTAATTCAAGTACATAATTTCTTTGTATAATTACACAAACATCCAATAAGAGTCTATTTAGATGTCTTTAGAAAGAATAAAAATCTTTAGCGGTAACGCAAATCCTGAACTTTCTTCTGAAATTATTGATAATCTGAATATAAGCCAAAGTAAGGCTTTTGTTGGCCAATTTAGTGATGGTGAATCTCAGGTAGAAATTCTTGATAACGTTCGCGGTTGTGATGTTTTTGTTATTCAACCAACATGCGGTCCTTCGTCTGCAGAGACTTTAATGGAGCTATTGATAATGGTTGACGCGCTCAAACGTTCATCTGCAGGAAGAATAACAGCTGTTGTTCCTTACCTTGGTTATTCAAGGCAAGACAGACGATCCCGCCTTACAAGAGTTCCAATAACAGCAAAACTCGTAGCACAAATGATTGAAACATCAGGTGTTAACCGAATTCTAACTATGGATCTTCACGCAGACCAAATTCAAGGCTTCTTCAACATACCAATAGATAACATTTATGCTCAACCAGTTCTGGTGCAGGACATATTAGATCATAACTATGATGATGTTGTTGTGGTATCTCCTGATGTTGGAGGTGTTGCAAGAGCCCGAGCTGCGGCAAAAAGAATTAATGATGCTGATCTTGCTATCATTGACAAAAGGCGCCCAGAGCCTAACCTTGTAAGAGTCATGAATGTAATTGGTGATGTATCTGGGAGAACATGCATTATGATTGATGATATGGTTGATACTGCAGGCACACTCTGTCAGGCAGCTGAAATTTTGAAAGAAAAAGGCGCTAAAAAGGTGGTTGCTTATGCCACTCATGCTGTTCTTTCAGGTGGCGCTATAGATAATATTTCCAATTCGACGCTTGATGAACTAGTCATTACAAATACCATCCCTTTGAATGGAAATGCAAACAAATGCAACAAAATAAGACAACTGTCAATCGCTAAAACGCTTGCAGATGTAATTCGAAGAATCAGTGATGAGCAATCTATAAGTAAAATTTTTGCTGAATCTAACTAAAACATAGCTCTACCACTAGTCAATTATTGACTAAAAAATATTTTACGAATTAGGTATAATTCGACCTCTGTTTTTAAAAAACAATACTATGAAGACAACTACTGAAGCTCATAAAATCGCCCTTAATAGTCTTATTGTCATTGGAAAAGAACAAGGCTATCTTACTTATTCAGAAATTAATGACCTTTTACCAGAGGATTTATTGACTCCTGAGCAGGTAGAACCAATTGTAACTATTCTTGAAGAGTTAGATATTGTTGTAGCTGACGAAGCACCTGATGCTGATACGTTGGTTATGCACCAAGGCGGTAAAGCCGAGGCAAATTCAGCAGAAGTTGCAGTTGCTGCACTTGCTGCACTTGATTCAGAATTTGGAAGAACAACTGATCCTGTCAGAATGTATATGCGTGAAATGGGCGTTGTTGAACTTTTAGAACAAAGTGATGAAGTTAGAATCGCAAAGGAAATTGAAGCTGGTGTCTATCAAATCATGCAAGCAATATCTCTATACCCTGAGATTGCAGATCACTTCTTTAAGGCTTACACAAGACTTGAGGAAGGTAAATGTAAAATGACTGATGTAGTTATCGGCTACCAAGGAGATGCTGAAGAGTTTGAAGAAAAACAAGCACTTATTGTGGAAAAGCAAGCGCTCCTTGATGAAAAACAAGCAAAATTAGAGTCGTTAGATCTAGATGATGATGTTGATGAGCTAGATGAGGATGAGGAAGAATTTGATGAGTTAGAATATACAGGGCCTGACGAGGGTGAAGTATATGAGCGCTTTGATAAAATACAAAAATCTTATAAAAGCTATGTCAATTCTTGCAAAAAGAATGGCTATCTTGATGCTAAGACAGTTAAAGCAAGACAAAAATTCTCAAACTGTATTTCAGAGCTAAGACTTGCTCCAAAACTTGTTAGCACAATGATGGATGTAGTTTCTAGTCGTGTTTCTGTGATTAAAAAGGAAGAAAATATAATACGCAAGGCATGTCTTGATGCAGGAATGGCTTCAGAACTTTTTTATAAGTTATTCCCTGGGAACGAAACTAACTTTGATTGGCTCAAAAGCAAAGAGATTGACAAAACAACATTAAAATCTCTAGAAAAATACAAGGATGAGATTTACTATTCTCAAAAAAGCCTCTTAGAAAACCAGGAAGCGATGCAAATAACTGTCGGAGAACTTAAAGAAATCAACAAAAAACTGAGACAAGGCGACAGGAAAGCTAAAAATGCGAAGAGTCAAATGATTGAAGCTAATTTAAGACTTGTAATTTCAATTGCAAAAAAATATGCAAACCGTGGCTTGCAATTCTTGGATCTGATTCAGGAAGGAAATGTTGGCCTTATGAAAGCAGTTGATAAATTCGAGTATCGTCGTGGATATAAGTTTTCAACTTATGCAACCTGGTGGATTCGTCAAGCTATTACAAGGTCCATTGCTGATCAGGCTCGTACTATCAGAATACCGGTTCACATGATTGAGACAATCAATAAGCTTAATAGAGTTAGGCGCCAATTACTTCAAAGATTTGGAAGAGAAGCCACGCCTGAAGAGCTCTCTGTAGAAATGGAGCTACCAGAATATAAAATAAATAAGATTCTTAAGATTGCTAAAGAGCCACTTTCAATGGAAAATCCTGTTGGTGATGATGAAGACTCTACAATAGGTGATTTTATTGAAGATGAAAAATTGTCCTCACCCGTTGAGGTAACTACTCGTGAAAGTTTAAAAGAAACTACTGGCGATCTTCTTGCTAATTTATCACCTAGAGAAGCTAAAGTACTTAAGATGAGGTTTGGAATCGATATGAGCACTGACCATACACTCGAGGAAGTGGGAAGACAATTTGATGTTACGCGTGAAAGAATAAGACAAATTGAAGCAAAAGCACTTAGGAAATTGCGTCACCCGTCTCGTGCACATAAGCTTCAAAGCTTTTTAGAATAGCTCTTTACCCGGGCCTATAGCTCAGTTGGTTAGAGCAGTCGACTCATAATCGATTGGTCCTTGGTTCAAGTCCAAGTAGGCCCACCAAATATTAAAAAAACCTAGCTAGGCTAGGTTTTTTTATGTACTTTGCTTTAAAATCTTTATAGGTATTTGGGCTCAATAATTGATTCTCTAATAGAACCATCATTATTACTCACATAATATGCTTTAGCGTTGGGTAAAGAGGAAACGCATTGTTTAAGCTCACCATCAACAAAGTGAGCCGCAACGCCATCATCACACGCTATACCTTCCATCATAGAGCCATTTAAAATTGCTTTATGATATTCTGGTCTTCGATTAGGTTCACTATCAAAATGTGGGCAGTTACTGTTCGGCAAAAAACCTAAACAATCCAGTGGCAATAATTTTCCAGTCACTGAGTCTGTTAATCCTTTTTCGAACCAGCAAATTGAGCCTGCACTCAGGCCTGCCATAATTGCACCTTTATTCCAAGCCTCAAGTAAATATTCATCGAGACCCCACTCTCTCCAAAGAACCATAAGATTGCGCGTATTCCCGCCACCAACATAAAATATATCTTTATCAAGAACAAACTCTCTTAAATCTCCTTCTGGAGGCCAGAATAGTGAAAGATGGCTCGTCTCACAGTTTAATTTTTTGTAAGAAGAATAAAACCTTCTTCTATAGCTTTCATCGTCCCCACTTGCTGTTGGTATAAAACATACTTTTGGATTTATTTTGTCGGTTAAGGATAAAAGATACTTATCTAACTTCAGGTTTTCAGGTTTTGAAGTGAAGCCTCCACCGCCCATAGCTAAAACTTGTTTTTTCATGTTTAATTTTTAAAATATCATAAAGCAAATAAATTTTACTTAAGATTCAAGTGGACAAAAAATAAATATGATACTCAATGCTATAATGATTATATGAGCCCAGAATTACTCGCAAAGCTTCTTAATCTTAGTTCTCAAGCTGGTGAAATAATTATGGATTTTCGTAAGAAAAGTCCTGATTATTTAATTAAAGATGACAATACACCACTCACACAAGCTGATAAAGCATCACACGAGTTTTTATTGAATGAGCTAACAAAATTAACTCCAAATACTCCTATTCTCTCGGAGGAGTCGTCTCATATTCCATTCTCTATCAGAGAGTCCTGGGAAGAGTACTGGTTAATCGATCCTTTGGATGGAACCCGAGACTTTATAGATGGCTCTCCTGACTTTTGCATCAGTATTGCTTTGATTAAAAATCACTATCCAGACTTTGGATTAATTTATTCACCATTTGATAAAGTTCACTACTATCGATTAAATCAAGGCCCCTCAATCAAATTAGTGAATAAACAAACACAAAAAATCCTTACATCAAAACCTAAAAGATGGGAAAAAATAGTAGTTGGAAGATACTCAATCAATAATAAAAATCTTAAAGAACATCTTAAATTAAAAACCAATTTTGAAACTTTTAAACTTGGGAGTGCGCTGAAGTTTTGCCTAATCGCTGAAGGAGTCTATCACTATTATCCAAAATTTGGACGCTGCTCCGAATGGGACACAGCAGCCGGCATATGTATACTCGAGGGATCAGGTGGAAGAGTGGTTGATCTGGAGAATAAGGCCTTAAAGTTTAATTTAACTGATGATATTATCAGTCCTTCCTTTATAGCAACTGCCTAATTTAAAAACCTTAATGATAAATCTATCGATTTAATATCTTTTGTGAGTGAGCCAATAGAAATAAAGTCAACGCCCGTTTCAGCATATTGCAAAATGTTATTTTCATTCATACCTCCAGAGGCCTCGAGCGGGTATATTCCGCTTGAAATCTTAACAGCCTCCCTGAGATCTTCAATGGAAAAATTATCACACAATACACGATTAATATCTCTCATTGAAAGAGCAGATTGAAGCTCATGAAGAGATTCAACCTCAACGATTATAGGTATTTTAGGGAATTTATTAACAGCATTTTTTATGGAGGCTTCAAGAGAACCAATTGCTAAAATATGGTTCTCTTTTAACATAACACAATCATACAGACCCATTCTATGATTGACTCCGCCGCCGCACTTTACAGCATACTTTTGGGCCCTTCTAAGGCCTGGTATTGTTTTTCTTGTATCAAGTAATTTTGCTTTAGTTCCTCGGATCAATCTTACCAGTTCAGCCGTTTTAGTAGATGTTGCACTTAGTAATTGTAAAAAATTAAGCGCTACTCTCTCAGCAGCAACTATATTTTTTGCGGGCCCACTAATTCGACATATCACTTCTCCAGAGTTCACCTCAGAACCATCGGCAACACTCCAATCAATTTGAATATTTCGATCAATTGATAAAAAACATAGGTTGGCAAATTCAACCCCGCATATAACAGCATTCTCTCTACAAACTATCTCAGCATCTATCATTTTATCTCCAAGCAAACTTGAAGTTAAATCTCCATCTCCAATGTCTTCTGAGATTGCTAATTGAACTATTTTTTCGATATCACTTTTCATTTATAAAATTAATAATTGCCTCAACTGATTTAGAGCTTGATTGTTGATTCAATAGGTTATGAATCTTTGCTAATTCTTGAACAAGTTCTGTATTGTCTGACTCTAATAATTTCATAGCATGTCTAGAGATATTCTCTCCATTGGCATCATCTTGAATCAATTCTGGAACAACACTACGTCCCAATATTTTATTTGGAAGAGATATCTCTTTGGTGTGAATCAGTCTGCTGGCAATCTGGTAACTAAGAAAAGACAGCTTATAGACTACAATCATTGGTACAGCCAATAATCCAACCTCAAGGGCTGCAGTTCCGGAAGCGACAATAACTAAATCAGAATTACAAATTTTTGTATGTGCGTCACCTACACTAAGGCCTATATCTTGCCCATCAATACTATTTTTAACCCAGTCTAATTGCTGATTGTTTGCAAGAGAAATATTAAAAATAAGTTCTTCATTTTTATCTTTCATCAATTTAGCTGCTTTAAGCAACTCTGGCAACAAATGTCTAATCTCTGATTCTCTAGAGCCAGGCATTAAAAGGACATTTTTAGTAGACTTATAATCTTGCCTGGGCTCTAAAGTTTCGGCTAATGGATGCCCAACAAAGATTGCTTTTTGATTATGTTTTCTAAAGAAATCAACTTCAAAAGGAAACAGGCATAGAATTAAGTCTGTTGACTTTTTAATTTTTTTAATTCTATTTGAGCGCCAGGCCCAGACAGATGGGCTGATAAAATGAATCGTTTTAACACCATTTTTCTTTAGAATTCTCTCTAACCTAAAATTAAAGTCAGGTGAATCAATGCCAATAAAAACATCGGGCTTATTTGATAGGTAGTGTTTAGAAATGAGTTTTCTTAGCTTTAAGATAGATGGTAACTTTCTCAAAACTTCACTAAAGCCCATTACATTGACTTCATTCATGTGCCACAATCTTTGGCAACCTGCATCAACCATCTTGTCCCCAGCCAAACCATCAATCAGACAATTTGGGTGATTTTGCTTTAAAGCAACTACAAGTGATGAGGCAATCAAATCACCTGAAGTTTCTGCAGCACTGAGGGCAATCTTCATTTCAATTATATTTACAAGGACATATTAAACTTTATTAAGCTCTTAAAATATTAAGATCTAGGTAAGATAATATCAGGGTTATCATCAAAAGGCCTGTAAATAACCATGACCCCACCGATAACTTGAACTAATTCTGCATGAGAAAAATCTATGATTCGCTCAATAATTTTTTGTTTCTCATCACGATCATCCACTCGTAACTTAATTTTTATTAACTCATGTTTGAGCATTGTAGAATCAATTTCAGCCAATACTGAATCACTGAGGCCATGTTGACCAATCATCACAAACGGTTTCAAATCATGAGCAATGGATCTTAAATATTTTTTTTGATTATTGGTTAGTGTCATCTTCAAATAAACTCTCATTCTCAAAAAGAGACTCTATGGTTTCTCTTTTTCGAACTAAACTATGATGCTTACCGCTAATCATTACCTCTGGAACCCTTGGCCTAGAATTATAGTTAGAACTGAGAACAAAGCCGTAAGCGCCAGCTGTCATGATTGCAATATAATCTCCTTTTTCTAAAGTAAGATTTCTGTTTTTTGCTAAAAAATCCGCAGACTCACAAACTGGTCCAACAATATCCCAATTATCATTTATGCCAATCGAGTTATCATCAATTAAGACAGCTTGGTGAAATGACTCATAAAGAGAAGGTCTAATTAAATCATTCATTGCACCATCAACAATTGCGAAAGATTTCAGATTATTTCGCTTCAAGTACTCTACTCTTGTTACAAATATTCCAGCATTAGCAACAATTGAACGGCCAGGCTCAACTAGTATCTTCATCTCTTTGGCCCTATTGGTTACAGAATTCAAATAGTCTTCAATATTGATGATTTTTTCATCATCATAGCTAACTCCAACTCCACCACCAATGTCCAGGTGCTCAACTAATATATTTTCAGATTTTAGTTTTTCGACAAGCTCTAATGCGCGCTCTAGCGCCTCGATGAAAGGAGCTATTTCAGTGATTTGAGATCCAATATGATAATCCAGTCCACAAACTTTTAAACTATCGGATAAAGCTGCCTTTTTGTACATTGATAGGGCAACATCAGCATCCACACCAAACTTATTTTCAGCAAGTCCTGTAGAAATATAAGGATGAGTATTTGCATCTACATTAGGGTTTACCCTTACAGAAATAGGAGCCACCGCATTCATGGAGGAAGCAACAAACTCAATACGATCTAACTCATCTTCAGACTCAACATTAAAGCAATAAATTCCATATTCAAGAGCTTTTTGAATTGAGATTTCATCTTTTGCAACCCCTGAAAAAACACATTTTTTTGCATCTCCTCCTGCCGCAATAACCCTCTCTAACTCACCCAATGAAACGATATCAAATCCAGACCCTAGCTTTGCAAGAATGTTTAACACTGCCAAGTTAGAGTTTGCTTTTACTGCATAACAGATTAAGTACGGATGATCTCCAAAAGATTTTTTGAATAGCCCCCAATTAGTCTCTATCTGACCTTTTGAGTAGATGTAAAGTGGCGAACCATAGGATCTTATTAAGTCTGAAACAGGAACAGACTCAGCATACAGTTTTTTATTTTGAAAATTGAATGCGTTCAATTGTTTTATTACGAGTAACTACTAGAATTTGATTGAACAGAGGCTACCTGTGACTCATTGATCGGTACTAAATCACCCATTCGACCACACGCAGATAAAGTTATTACAAGCGAAACAAGTAAAATAAATTTAATTGGGTTTCTCATAGCCCACCCTCACTTTGTCAAAGTTATCATTTTACACAAAGGCTTTGAGCTGTTGTATAAACAAGTCTCTGGGTATATTAAACGCTCCTAAGCTTTCAAGATGCTTATTCTCTACCTGACAATCTATCAATTTATAGTCACTATTTTGAATAAGATATGCAAGTGCAACTTTTGAAGCATTGTTCTCTAGTGAAAACATTGACTCTCCAAAAAAAACACTTCCTAATGAAACTCCATATAGACCGCCCACAAGTTTTTTATCATAAAAAACTTCGTAAGAATGGGCATATCCTGCATCATGAAGATCACAGTATGCTTTAATCATGTTGTCATCTATCCATGTTCCAGACTGTCCAACTCTAGGTACATTTTGACACTGACTCATTACCTCAGAAAAAACAGTATTGACTGAAACATTAAATTTTGAGGATTTAATAGTTTTTCTTAAGCTTTTTGAAAGATGAAAGGTATCGGGTGTAATGACCATTCTGGGGTCTGGTGAATACCAAAGTATCGGCTCATCTTTACCATACCATGGAAAGATTCCTCTTGAGTAAGCATACAATAATCTATCAACAGATAAGTCTCCACCTATCCCAATTAGTCCATTCGGTTCTTTGAGAGCTAAATCTAATTTTGGAAATTTTATTTCACCCGCATCAAGCAAAAAAGATGATGGTATGTCGATCACTTTTTGCGACTTTTGATAATATCCCTTGCCATGTATAGCGCAAGAATACTTCTAGCCTCTGTTAAATCTTCGGTGTAAGTTAATTCCTCTAAATCTGAAAGTTTTTTGTGCACAATCTCAAGAGGCTCTGGCTCATCACCTTCAGCTGACTCCTCATAAAGGTCCTCAGCAAGAACGATATGAGTCTCACTCGACTGATAGCCAGGTGCAAGGGTGATTGTTTTTAAAAAAGTTAACTTGTTTGCTCCATAGCCAATTTCTTCTTTTAATTCGCGCCCAGCGGCTTCAACAGGGGTTTCTCCCTTATCAATCTTTCCTTTGGTTAGGCCCAATTCATAACGTTCAGTCCCTCCAGAAAATTCATAAATCATTAAAACTGTTTCATCATCTAACATTGGAATAACCAAAACTGCTCCATTTCCTCTAGACATTAATCTTTCATACACTCGAGTTGCTCCATTAGAGAACTCAACATCCATTGATTCAAGATTAAAAATTCGACTCTGGGCTACAGTATGAATATTTGTCAGTTTAGGCTTTTTTCTCATACCGAATATTATGCCATCTGTTCTTAAATATTTATCTAATAAAGAACAAATTAATTAATGATTATCTTCCCATAATAAAGGAAAAAAACTATCATCTAATTTATCAGTATCCTTCATTTTGTACTTTCTGTATATTTTTCCAGTACCGCCAGAGTTGGTTGGATGAAATATAGCATCACTAGGCACGCAATGAGCCACTATGGCCCTTCGATTGCTGCTTGATAGATTAACGCCTGATCCATGCCAAGTCATGCCATGATGAAACGAAGCTCCTCCTGCAGGGACTTCAACAGCATATTTTTGAAGATGCTTATCATTCATCTTTAGATAGCTATCAAGCTCTTTTGTGTAGTCATCAGGCGCATGAAAATTATCCGAAGGTGGACATAGTTGCCACTTATGAGACTCAATGGCGAACTCTAAAGTGCCATTTTCCTTATGTGTCTTATCAAGTGGTATCCAACAAGTTGCCATGGTTTGAGGAATAATCCAATCCACATATGCAGCATCCTGATGGAATGCAAGTGACTTTCCTTGGGGGGGCTTCCATAAAACATTATCCTGTATAAGTCTGGCCCCTTTCCAATTCATTAACTTAGAAATAGTTTGACCTATAATTGGATTGCAAACAACTTGCTTAATGAGACTATCAGATTTCCAACCATTGCAAATTTGCCTTGTTACATTATTAGGATCTCTTCCACTTTTCCAATTCCATTCGTCAGGCTCAATTCCAGTTTCAAACTCTCCCCGAAAAAGCAAATCAATTCTATGCTTTAATTCATCAAGATATTTAAGGTTGATAAATTTATCAAGAGTTAGAAAACCATTCTTCTGAAAATCTTTCAATTGGTCTTCAGTGATTGAAGCTTTAATCATTGGAATAAGATTTGAGCGTTAATGATTATTTATTATTCAACTCATCAAAAACCATTAGGGCTGAAGTGTCACTATATTTATGCCCTTTATCCATTAGGTTAATATATCTGTCGTAAACTTCTTGAGTAAAAGTTAAATTAGTTTGATTTCCTTTAGCTTGATCCAAACAATATCCTAAATCTTTTACCATCCACTTGATTGCAAAACCAAAATCAAACTCTCTTTGGTGCATTGTTTTACCCCTATTTACCATTTGCCATGATTGTGCTGCTCCACCAGAAATAGCTGCTAACAATTTATCCATATCTAAATTTTCTGATTCAGCAAAAAGTAAACCTTCGGATAGCCCTTGCAATAATCCAGCAATACAAATTTGATTAACCATTTTCGCGAGCTGACCAGACCCAACCTCTCCCATCAAAGTTATACTTTTTGAGTATGTTCTCATGATTGAATCACACGATTCTAAAATATCCGGATCACCTCCAGCCATCACACTTAGAACACCATTAACAGCGCCAGCCTCTCCGCCACTTACCGGGGCATCAATAAAATTAATGTCCTTAGACTTCAAAGACTCATCTAGATGCTTAGCAAGTTTACAAGAAGTAGTTGTATGGTCAATGAAGATAGACCCGCTTTTGAGAAAAGGCAACATGCCATCGTCTGAAAAAACAATTTCCATCATATCTTCATCCCTTCCAGTGCATGTGATAACCACATCAGCATCCGATACTGCCTCTTCAATAGTTTGGGCCACCCTTCCTTGGTATTCATCACCCCACTTGGCAGATTTTTCTAGTGACCGATTAAAAACACATACATTAAATAGACCGGAATTTGATAGATGTCCTGCCATTGGATAACCCATCGTTCCTAAACCGACAAAAGTTACATTTTTTTTGCTGCCCATATGTGCACCTTATTTTTTGTTAAATTACTATGAATTATACGACAATGTGTACTATACTAAATCGCCAGTTAAACCAAAATGTCTTCCATATGACTGAACCCAATTACTGGCAAGAATCCAAAGCATTTTTATCTAATGCTGACCCTAGTCTAGCAAAGTTATTCTTGAGATATGCAGACTATAATATTTCCTCTCGGGGTGAAGCATTAGAAACATTACTTAGGTCCATAGTTGGTCAACAAATATCTGTCCAAGCAGCTGCGAGTGTATGGGGGAAGTTAGCCAATAAAATTGGCAAAATAAAGCCAGAAAATGTACTTTTATTGAGCTTCGAAGACCTAAGAACGTGCGGCCTATCTAAGCAAAAGGCTCAATACATTATTAATATTTGTGATCATTTTATGTCTTTCTCAATTAAAGATCATTCATATTGGGAAGGTCGATCATTCGAGAGCGTTTATCAAGAATTAATCACAATTAAAGGAGTTGGGCCTTGGACTGCAGAAATGTTTGGTATGTTTTATTTACTCGAGCCAGATATCTTTCCAATCAAAGATATTGGAATTATCAGAGCTATGAATCAAATCTATGGGCAAGGTAAAACTCTTAGCAAGGATAAGATTATTGAAATTTCTGAACAATGGAAGCCATATAGAAGTGTTGCTTGCTGGTTTCTATGGAAATCGATCGACAGTGAGGATGTTCAATACTAAGATTCTAAAGCCTTAACAACAAGATCGCCCATTTCTTCTGTTCCAACTATTTTTGTACTATCCCCAGCAATATCTCTTGTTCTGTATCCTTGATCCAAGACATCACTCACAGCAGAATCAATTTTATCAGCCAGCTCTCCTTGGTTAAGTGAGTATCTGAGCATCATAGAGACAGACAAGATTGTTGCCAATGGATTTGCAATATCTTTGCCAGCTATATCAGGTGCAGAACCATGAATAGGCTCATACATACCAAAGTTATTTTTATCTAATGATGCTGAGGGCAGCATCCCGATGGAGCCAGTCAGCATTGCTGCACAATCGGACAAAACATCTCCGAAAAGATTGCTCGTAACCATGACGTCAAACTGCTTTGGATCTCTCACAAGTTGCATAGCTGCATTATCAACGTATAGATGTGTGAGCTCTACATCAGAATATTCTTTTGACACTTCTTCCATCACATCTCTCCAAAGCTCGGACACCTCAAGAACATTTGCTTTATCCACAGAACAGACTCTTCTTCCTCTCTTTTGCGCTATTTGAAAAGCAGAATGCCCAATTCTTGCAATCTCAGATTCATAATAGGTCGCAGAATTGACTCCAAATCGCTCACCATTTTTGATTTCAACTCCCCTAGGCTGTCCAAAATAGATACCTCCAACAAGCTCACGAACAATCATTAGATCAAGTCCAGACACAATCTCATTCTTAAGGCTTGATGCAGAAGCGAGTTGTGGATATAGAATTGCTGGTCTTAGATTTGAAAAAAGTTCTAGCTCAGAACGTATACCCAACAAGCCTCTTTCTGGCCTAAGGCTTCTTTCTAGTGACTCCCATTTGGGCCCACCAACAGCTCCCAGCAAAATTGAGTCGCATTCCCTTGCAATCCTAACAGTCTCATCAGGAAAAGGTGACCCCGTTTCATCATAAGCAGCGCCTCCAAGAAGACCATTAACAAGAGTCATCCCCATAGCATGATTCCTGTTTAATGAATCTATGACTTTAACAGCTTGAGCTATAATCTCTATCCCGATGCCATCGCCAGGAAGAATGAGTATTTTTGACATTTTAGTTTCCTAATATACGTTTATAAATAAAATTAGCTGAAGTTATATTTCAACCATATCGAAGTCTTCCTTGCCCGAGCCACAAACAGGACACTCCCAGTCTTCAGGAACATCTGACCAGGCCGTTCCAGGATCAATTCCTTCATCTGGAGCGCCTTTCTCCTCATCATATATCCATCCACACATGGTACATTGAAATTTTTTCATAATAAGTTTTATCAACAGGAAAATTTATTAGTGCTGGTAAACTCCATTGCAAGATAATTATACATTTTGTTCATGATATATTGAGAATCAAAATTGATTGCTAGTTTCCACATTAGAACTAATTTGAGTGGTGTTAGAAAATACAGTATAAAATACTGCAATGCTCAAAATTTATAATACTCTTAGCAAGAAAAAGGAAGAGTTCCAACCGATTGATGCGAACCAAGTTGGAATTTATGTGTGTGGTATGACCGTTTATGACTTCTGTCATATGGGCCATGCTAGGGTAATGGTGATGTTTGATGTCATAACAAGGCATTTGAGACGAAACTTTCCTAGTGTAAAGTACGTAAGAAATATCACAGATATTGATGACAAGATCATCACAAGAGCGATTGAAAATAATGAGGATATTTACTCATTAACCAACAGGTTCATCGATGCAATGCATGAAGATGAAAAATCTTTAGGTGTTTTAAGTCCAGATATCGAGCCTAGAGCTACTGATTCAATTGACAAGATGATTGAAATGATAGAATCACTTTCAAATAAAGGACTCGCTTATCAAGGAACTAACGGTGACGTATTTTATTCAGTAAGAAAATTTACAGAATATGGGAAACTATCTGGAAAAAACTTAGACGACCTGATGGCTGGTGCCAGGGTTGATGTTGAAAGCCATAAAAAAGATCCACTTGATTTTGTTCTTTGGAAAAAAGCTAAATCTGATGAACCTAGCTGGGAATCACCCTGGGGTAACGGTAGGCCCGGTTGGCATATTGAATGCTCAGCAATGTCTAATCATTTCATTTCGAATCATTTCGATATACATGGTGGAGGGATGGACTTGACGTTTCCGCATCATGAAAATGAAATTGCCCAATCAGAAGGCGCTAATAATTGTAAATTTGTAAATACTTGGATGCACGTTGGTTTTGTCAACATTGATGACGAAAAGATGAGCAAATCTCTCAATAATTTTTTTACTATTCGTGATGTATTAAAAACATATGATGGCGAAGCGCTCAGATACTTTCTGATCAGCAGTCACTACCGATCACCTTTAAACTATAGTGAAACAAACATTGAGAGCGCTCAATCAGCCTTACTTAGACTTTATAACGCTATAAAAGGGCTAAATCATCATTCTATTGATCCGGAACTTCTTGAGGTTGACTACGAAACAAGGTTTAATGCGGCTTTAAATGATGATTTTAATACCCCTATGGCTTTGAGTATTCTTTTTGAAATTGCTAAACAAATCAATATAGAAAGAACCACTAATCCCAAAAAGGCCAGTGCATTATCAAGCCAACTTGTCAAGCTTGGAAACTACATTGGTATACTAAATCATAATGCTGATGAATACTTAAAGCAAGGATCAGAGCTGTCTGAATCTGAAATCTCTAAAAAAATTGATCAAAGAGAAGCTGCAAGAAATTCTAAAGACTTTGCTATGTCAGACCAAATCAGAGATGAACTTTTGGAGCTTGGCATTATTCTTGAAGACAGTGCAAATGGGACAACTTGGCGAAGAAAATAATATAGACCTAGATTGGAATCAAATTGATACAATCCTGCTGGACCTTGATGGAACTATCTTAGATTTAAACTTTGATTTAGAGTTTTGGTTGGAATATGTTCCTAAGATTTACTCAAAAAAAAATAACATCAGCTATGAGAGAGCTAAAGAAATAATCATATCAAAGATTAATTCTCAAGAAGGGAAGCTTACTTGGTATTGTCTAGATTATTGGGAAAAAGAACTTGAATTAGATATCATGAAACTCAAGACTGACATCTCTCACTTGATTCAAGTTCATGATCATGCATTAACATTTCTTCAACGTGTGAAAGAAAAAAATAAGCGCATTTATCTAGTTACAAATGCCCACAGAAAAGGCATTAAACTCAAAATGAAAATGTCTAAAATCGAAGGTTTTTTTGATCAAATTATTTCTTCGCATGACTTTGGTGTTCCAAAACAAAAGCAAAAATTTTGGAAAGAGCTTGACAAGCAAATCGATTTAAACAAAGAAAGAACAATCTTTTTTGACGACTCTCTTGATGTTTTGGAGGCGGCTGCTAAATTCAACATAAGAGATGTTATTGCAATTAATAAACCAAGCACTAAGATCGCCAAAAAGAATATACCTGGATACAGGAATATTGAAAATTTTTATGAAGTGACGCCACAATAAATAAGGTGTCATTTTAAATTGCAATTTTGCAATGAAACAAATTGTAACAAACGCATAAAGTATGCAATCTAAAATGTAAATTAATCTATTTAAACAAAACTTTAGAATTATTGAATACTGTATTAATACCAAATGTTATACTTTTTCCTAAGTCTGAAGAAAATCTGTATGCGCCATCAACTTTGCATACTTAACTCTTAACCTTTAATAACAAAATAATTATGAAAAATGCCTTTTACGCACAATCCGGTGGGGTAACTGCTGTAATCAACGCATCTGCCAGTGGTGTGATTGAGACAGCTAGAAAACATTCAGACAAAATTGGTACAGTTTATGCCGGAGAGAATGGAATTATTGGAGCTTTAACTGAAAACCTAATTGATACCTCTCTAGAGTCGGATGCTGATATTGCAGCACTTAATCATACACCCTCAGGCGGTTTTGGATCTTGTCGCTACAAGATGAAATCGCTCGAAGCCAACAGAGCTGAATATGAACGCTTGATAGAAGTCTTCAAAGCCCATAATATTGGTTATTTTTTCTACAATGGTGGAGGTGACTCAGCGGATACTTGCTTAAAAGTTTCTCAATTATCAGAGAGTATGGGGTTCCCAATTCAAGCAATTCACATACCCAAAACTGTAGACAACGATTTGCCAGTCACCGATAACTGCCCTGGCTTTGGATCTGTTGCGAAATATATTGCTGTTTCCACAATGGAGGCTAGCTTTGATGTTGCCTCAATGGCAGAAACGTCAACAAAAATCTTTGTTTTAGAGGTTATGGGGCGTCATGCAGGCTGGATAGCCGCGGCTGGTGGGCTGGTAGACTCATCAATACCTGTGGTCATTTTGTTTCCTGAGGTTGAATTTGACAAAGAAAAATTTTTAGCTAAGGTTGATAGTAATGTTAAAGAGTTTGGATATTGCACAATAGTTGTTTCAGAGGGTACTAAGTGGCCTGATGGCTCATTCCTTGCAGAACAAGGCACCCGTGATGACTTTGGTCATGCTCAACTCGGAGGAGCAGCACCTGTCGTAGCGAATATTATTAAACAATCTCTTGGATACAAGTTTCATTGGGCAGTGGCAGACTATCTTCAGCGTTCAGCAAGACACTTGGCTTCTAACTCTGATGTTGAACAAGCATATGCCCTTGGTAAAGCTGCAGTCGAAATGGCCCTTGATGGAAAGAATTCAATCATGCCATCTATCGTAAGAAAATCAAATAATCCATATCAATGGGAAATTGGCTATGGTGAATTAAAGGACATCGCAAATGTTGAAAAAATGATGCCAGAAAATTTTATTTCAAAAGACGGATTTTCTATAACTAATTCATGTCGTGAATATCTTCTCCCACTTATTGAAGGTGAAAATTATCCACCGTATAATAATGGTTTGCCGGAATATGTAGTAATGAAAAAAATTAAGGTAAACAAAAAGCTACCTCCCTTTGAAATATAAACAATTAGTGCTCGTATGAATATTATTTTGTTGGGCCCACCTGGTGCAGGAAAAGGCACTCAGGCGGCACATATTTGTGAAAAATTTAATATTCCCCAGATTTCAACTGGTGACATGTTGCGTGCGGCGGTAAATGCTGGCTCACCGATTGGTTTAGAAGCAAAAAAAACAATTGATGCAGGAAAGCTGGTATCTGATGAACTGATTATTTCCCTTGTTAAAGAGAGAATTCATTTGCCTGACTGCCATAACGGTTATTTACTTGATGGATTTCCTAGGACAATTAATCAAGCCAATGCTCTTAAAATAGAGGGTATTTCAATTAACTATTGTGTTGAAGTTAAAGTTCCAGATGATGATATCGTCGAAAGAATGTCTGGTCGTCGTGTCCATTTATCTTCAGGGAGAACATACCATATTAAATTTAATCCACCTAAAGAGGCCAACAAGGACGACATTACCGGTGGCGAACTAATCCAAAGAGTGGATGATAGTGAAGAAATAGTCAGGGGTCGACTGAAAATTTACCATAAACAAACCGAACCTCTAGTTAAGTATTATCAAGCTGATTCTGATAACCCTGAAATTGGCACAAAATTTATAGCTATCGATGGTGTCGGGACTCTTGAAGAGGTCAAAGATAGAATTTCAACTGCACTTTCAAGTTAATACGCTCTTCTAAAGATCAATTTTAAACTTGACTCTCTTGGTTCCATCTTCAGAGCCCTTAACCAAGACTTTATCGTTATTAATATCGTAGGTTAAAGAATCACCACTAAATGAATCAAAGCCTTGGACTAGATAAGCATCACCCACTAAAAAAATCATCCCTTCGTTGACATCATAAGTAATCAAGGTAGCCGTAGCCTCAATAAATCGCGCCTGATTTTCTTGGCTTTGAATATACTTCGCAGGCTTTTGGAGTGTACCTTTTGCTACCATCGTTTCAACACCATCAGCGTTGGTTTGGACCTGAATAATTTCAGCAGTCATTATCAAAGAACCTTGCTTGACTTCGGCGTCACCAATAAACTCATTGAACCCCGTAGTCTCATCCACCATGACTGATTCAGCCTCTATCTCTATTGGCTGATCAGCATCTTCAGATAATGCAAATGCAAAAGTTGAGAAAAATATAGCCAATAATAAAATCAATTTATTCATAAATCGCTACGACCTCATCAGTTAGTTTAAGTTTCTTAGAAATACCATCATAATGCATTTTTTTTGCCTTTATGTCAACAGTACTTGACTGAAAATGACTGGGTGAATTCGACATAAAAATCTCACCGCCATTTGACTGATCAATCATCAAATCATAACTCTTAAGAGAGCTTCCAGACCCATCTAAAATATCAACATTACCAAGAAGTTTTGTGAGCTCAGAGTTCATATTGATATTGATACCGTTGTCAGCATTTACAACACTTTGATTTGAGCGATAGACAGTAGGCTCTTTACTGATATATTCTTTCATGCCATCTGCTTGATTAATAAATAAATCCTTAGTATTAATTGTTGCTCCCGTGTCTTGAAGAATCTGAACCTCTCCATTCAAATTCATTATGTCCTTATCAAGATTCATATCCATACCTTCAGCAATAATTTTTGCAGTTTCACCCAAATATACAATCTTCCGGTTACTATTGATTTGACCATCTTTGACAACCAGTAGCTCGGTATCAATCTCGTGTGAAATGCCACTGAGAGTTTTAATCTCCACCTCTCCAATAAAGTGAATCGAACCAGATTTGAAAATAACTGCACGATTAGACTTCAAAGTTAAACTCTCCTTTTGAAATTCATCAAAGGTAGTTACTTTTACAGTTTCTAGTTGAACTGGAGCATTCTTAAAACTTTTATATACATCTGCCTCAATAGTATGCAATAGTACCTGATCATTTGAATACTCTTTGATAATAAAATTATCTATTTTTTCGAGATATGGTGTATCTTTATCCTGAGTCTCGACCACGTCCACGTCAGAAGTGGTTTTTTTTAAGACAGAAATATTGACTATATTATCTTGAAATATCCAAAGAATAGCTACCAAGACTATAATGAAAATTAGAAATGATTGAATTTTCTTAGTTTGAAAAAGTCCCATACTATGCTAAATCAAAGAATACAAGGGTTATACGGAATTACTCCAGACAAGGACCTTAATATCGACCTTATTGAGAATGCAATTAAAAAACATAATATCAAAATTCTCTCATGGGATTCACATTGGGCAATCTGACATAGATGCAAAATCCGCAAGAGAAATACTAGGAGATAAATATATTATTGGTGTGACTTGCCATAATAGCTTAGAGCTTGCTCTTGAGGCTGAACTAAATGGTGCTAACTACATTGCTTTAGGAGCAGTCTTTAAATCAAGAAATAAGCCTGAGGCTATTCATTGTTCTCTTTCAAGAATCAAAGAAATTAAAAAAAATATTTCTATTCCTATAGTTGGTATTGGAGGTATAAATCTGAATAATCAACACCTTGTATATCAATCTGGATGTAGTTCAGTAGCGATGATTGACGGTCTTTTTATCAGTTAGATCTGTGGTTATCTTGATATGAATAACCGCCCATTAAACCTTTTTTTGAAAGAACCAATTGCCATAATTGATTTCTTCTTGCGCGAAAAGTGCCAGCACACATTAATAAATAATATTCCCACATGCGCTTGAATCTCTGATCATATTTATCTTTCAAGCTTTCATAATTTTTTTGAAAATTTTCATTCCAAGCCATAAGGGTTGGATCATAGTATTGTCCAAAATTATGCCAATCCTCTACAACAAATAAACCTTGTAAAGATTTACTTATCTGAGCAGGTGAAGGAATCATTCCATTAGGAAAGATATATTTGTTTGTCCATGGATCTGTTGATCTTGAAGGCGTATTTCTTCCAATGGTGTGAAGTAAGAAAAGCCCTTCACCCTCTAAACATCTCTGAGCAACCTGCATATAATTTCTGTAGTTTTTGTATCCTACATGCTCAAACATTCCTATAGAAACGATAGCATCGTACTTTGTATTCAACTCTCTATAGTCCTTCAGTTCAAATTTGGTCTCTAGGCCTATACAAGAGCGCTCTGCATAATCCATTTGCTCCTTGGAGACTGTCACTCCATGTTCCCAATAACCGCATGAGTAGTTCATTCCTTGATCAAGCATTAAGGAAAACAAATCATTACCCGTATCGTAATGCTCCTCACCAACTATATAAGCACGCTTCTTTGACTGAGCATTTAAAAAGTAGGCCTTTAAAACATGCGCAAGAAACGCAGGATTTTTAACTTTAACTTGTTTATCAATCCTACCCCGGAGCATTTGGTAACAAAATTGATCCAGTGATTCACAGTCCCACCAGCCATCCATGTAGCTTTCGCCAAGCCCTAACGACTTTCCAGATAGAACGCGCGAGTAAAAAAGTTCATTATGTACTTGAATATCAAATGGACGAGAGCCATTAACTTGAATATCTACTGACTCTAATAGATCAGTTACTGTTTTTTTAAAATCGGCCAAATCTTAGAAATACCTTACCCCATTTCGAATAAATCTTACCATAGAACAAATCAATTTGGAAATGTCTCATAGTCAGATAAAATTTTGATTAGGCTCTTGATTTAATAAGCGATATAACACTTAAAAAGAATATTACTAGAAACCAAATAAAAGACCACCCAGCCATGCTAAGACCTAAAAACTGCCATGGAATCTCTGCACAATTACCATCGCCCATAAATAATGCATTTAATACATCAGCAAAAGGGAAAACATCAATAATGTATTCCAAAGGGGGGCCGCATAATGGGACCTCATCCTCTGGCAGTCCTTGCAACCAGATCTGACGACCAGAAATCCAAATTCCAGCTATAGCAAAAAGAGATATCAAAAGTGAATAGACTCTGCTTATAGTGACTCCCGGATTTTGAAGAAAAGATACAAAAGAGCTTATACCGATAAGACAATAAAAAAACTGCTGCGTAATGCATAGGGTGCATGGCTCAAGTCCTAAAATCTTCATACTGTAAGCCGCATAACCAAGAAGTGATCCAACAATTAGAAAAATAACTAAGTTAATTTGACGTGATGAAAAGCGGGCTATTGAATAACTCATTTAAATTTCCTTAATTTAATCTTTGCCATACCTAGCAACCCTCTCTGGGTCATCTAGCTTAGGTCTTGAGAAAAACTCATTAATCATCGGCACAAAAAACTCTAAAGGCTTTGATTCATAATTGGGGTCGAAGCAATTCTGGTCATAGACATGACAAAATTTTACTGCATCGTCATACCATGGATTGTCTGCAAACGCTTCTCTTGCATTTCTGTCTCCGCCAGAGAAGTGAGCGTAATAGTACATTTGAAAGACACCGTGGTGCTTAACAATCCAATATATTTTTTCGGATACAAAGGGCCTAAGAATAGCAGCAGCCATTTCAGAATGAGAATAGGGCGCAAGAGGGTCGCCAATGTCATGGAATAATACTGCCATCACCATTTCTAAGTCTTCTCCTGCCAAAAAAGCTCTAGTTGCTCCTTGAAGTGAGTGCTCTAATCGACTAATTTGATAACCTGACAGAGAACAATCTAGGGCTTTTAAGGCATCGATGAGACGCAAAGGTAAGTCTTGAACATACTGATTTTCAAGCTCATCAAGAAAGGCATACTCCTCTGACGTTCCATCCTCCATGCATATAAAATTAACTTTATCCATGGCTCTCATCTTACAGTAATATTGATCCTAAATTCTTTTAGCGCTGTCCTTGATTAAACCTGAGACATAATGTGAAAATGAATGCCTAACCATCATAAAGACATTCTTTTTATCACGATAAACAAAGACTGGTGCTTGCCCAAAAGTAGTTGAAACAGCTTTTCCATCTGTTAGAGCTCCCTCAAGATCATAGCTCATCCATCGACTTAAAAATTCATTAGTTTTCGGTCCTTTAAACTCAAGAGTGCCATATGCAGCAGAATTATCAGTAATTGAGACTCCCAACGGTAGCTTGAAAAACTTCTGTTCTATTTGATGCATTTGCGGAGAATTAAGTGAAACCCAAAACTCATCTGGACTGATCCAAAAGCACTTTAAATCGGCATCACCAGTTGTCATTTGTAATGTGCCTGGTAGCTCGATATTAAAAATGTCCTTTGCGGCTTTGATATTCTTTTTTGAGTCTTTAGATGTTCTTAGGATAAGCAGAGATTTGCCTGTAATTTCCTGACAACTGATATCATCTTGATTAACTAAAAAACCTGCTTCATCAACAAGCGGATTAAAAGTTGATCTAAATTCTGGCTCTATATTTTCAATACTATTTTTACTCATTGCCATCGACCTTGTCACCATTAACATCATAAAAAATACTACTAGAAACTTCACACGGTATTTCTTTCAAACCTTGCTTTTCTTGAACTATCTTTACAAGAACGGTATCAGACATCTTTGAAAGACCGTCTTTGAGTTGGGCCAATGCAATTGATCTTCCTAATGCGGGACTGTAGTAACTTGAAGTTACGTAACCAATTGAGACGCCCTTGTTACTGATAATATGTGCACCCTCCGGTAGAACGACCTGGTTATCTTTTGTCAGCAAGCCTACCAACTGCAATCTATCCTTTGAATTTAGAGCGGAAATACTAAAAGACCGGCGCCCTATATAAGAAAAAGGCTTATTTTTTGCAAGAATCCAGTTC
>LUMG01000034.1_pt1 | contig 56998 bp, 47 predicted proteins | sample 729691 | NCBI WGS metagenome assembly LUMG01 (sample SAMN03860269, study PRJNA289734) | marine metagenome | biome: seawater column; feature: ocean; material: water; isolation source: Red Sea water column Station 34 - depth 50m | place: Saudi Arabia: Red Sea | collected 2011-10-15 | depth 50 m
GGAGGACAGCTACCAGGGCATAAAGTTGACGAGACAATTGCAAAAGTCAGATACTCAACTCCCGGTGTTGGATTAATATCTCCACCACCGCATCATGATATATATTCGATCGAAGACCTAGCTCAGTTGATATACGATTTAAAAAATTCTAATCCTGCTGCAGCAATTTCCGTTAAGCTTGTTTCTGAGGTAGGTGTTGGTACTGTAGCTGCAGGCGTATCTAAAGCTAAAGCAGATCATGTCACAATTTCTGGCTTTGAGGGAGGAACTGGCGCTAGCCCATTAACTTCAATCAAACATGCGGGAAGTCCTTGGGAAATTGGACTTGCAGAAACCCATCAAACTCTTGTTCTGAACGGTTTACGATCTAGAATAGCTGTTCAGGTTGATGGTGGATTAAGAACTGGAAGAGATGTAGTAGTCGGAGCGTTACTAGGGGCCGATGAATTTGGATTTTCAACAGCTCCACTCATTGCTTCTGGATGCATTATGATGAGAAAATGTCATTTGAATACATGCCCAGTTGGTATTGCAACTCAGGATAAAGAGTTAAGAAAACTCTTTAATGGACAACCAGAGCATGTCGTCAATTACTTCTTCTTCGTGGCTGAGGAAGTAAGAAAAATTATGGCCGAATTAGGTTTTAAATATTTTAATGATATGATTGGTCAAAGCGATATTCTAGAAACAAACGAAGCCATCAAGCATTGGAAGGCAGAAGGTCTTGATTTTAAAAACTTGTTCTTTAAACCCGAAAATTGGGAAGGAGAAGATAATTATAACAGTAAAGGACAAGATCATGACATATATGAAATCTTAGATCGAGAATTTATTGATAAAGCTCAAGCGGCAATTAATAATCAAGAACCAATTCAAATTCAAAGTAATATTAAAAATACAGATAGATCGACTGGAACTATGCTTTCTCATGAAGTAGCTAAAAAATATGGTCATGCTGGTTTAGAGCAAGACACAATTAATATCCAACTCAAAGGAACAGCTGGACAGAGTTTTGGCGCTTTCCTTGCAAAAGGTATCACTTTAGATCTAGAGGGTGAAGCAAATGATTATGTTGGTAAAGGTTTATCAGGTGGAAGAATTGCAATTCGCCCTGCCCTAGATTCATCAATAATTCCAGAGGAAAGCATGATAGTGGGTAATACCGTTCTTTATGGAGCCATTGAAGGTGAGTGCTATTTTAGAGGTATAGCGGGAGAAAGATTTGCTGTAAGGAATTCTGGAGCAACGGCTATAGTTGAAGGTGCTGGCGATCATTGTTGTGAATATATGACTGGTGGCATAGTAGTAGTACTAGGTGATGTAGGTAGAAATTTTGGCGCTGGAATGTCCGGAGGTATTGCATATGTTCTGGACAAAGAAGACAGACTTCAGGATCTTTATAATCCCGAAATGATAGAGCTTGAATCAATTTCTGAAATTAATAACAACAATAACCCTAAATATATTGATAATCATCTCTTCAACGATGAGAGTAGATTGAAGCAGCTAATCGAAAACCATTCGCGTTACACAAATAGTCATAAAGCATCAGAAATATTAGAGAATTTTTCAAATTACCTTCCATTATTTAAAAAGGTTATGCCTGTAGAATATAAAAAAGTGTTAATGCAAAATTTTGAAAAAATTCAAGAAGAAGAAAGAGCGTAAAGGATAAAAGATGGGAAAAACAACAGGTTTTATGGAAATCAGAAAAAAGGATAGAAAATACCTTGATATCGATTCTAGAATAACAAATTACAACGAATTTGTTGTGCCACTTACCGATGAAGAAACTAAAGATCAAGCGGCAAGATGTATGGATTGTGGTGTCCCATATTGCCATTCTGGTTGTCCAGTAAACAATCAAATACCAGACTGGAATGATCTTGTTTATTCAGGAAAATGGCAAGAAGCTCTAAACAATTTACATTCAACAAATAATTTTCCAGAATTTACTGGAAGAATATGCCCTGCTCCTTGTGAGGCTTCATGTACTTTGAATTTATATGAAGAACCTGTATCAATAAAAACTATAGAATGCTCTATTATTGACACAGGTTATAAAAATGGTTGGATTGTTCCTGTAATAGCAGAAAAAAAGATTGATAAAACTGTAGCCGTAATTGGATCGGGTCCTGCTGGTATGGCATGTGCCCAGCAATTAGCGCGTGGCGGGTATAATGTAACTGTATATGAAAAAAACGAAAAAATTGGAGGTTTTCTAAGATATGGAATTCCTGACTTTAAAATGGAAAAACATCTTATTGATAAAAGGGAAGATCAAATGTCGAAAGAAGGAGTTAATTTTAAAACTGGAGTAAATGTTGGAAAAGATATCAGTATTGACGAGATAAGAAATAATTACGATGCAGTTGTATTGGCTGGAGGTTCTGAATATCCAAGAGACTTACCTGTTGAAGGAAGGGAACTAGATGGCGTTCATTTTGCTATGGATTTTCTTCCCCAACAGAATAGAAGAGTATCAAAAGAGGCTAATACTTTTTCCAAAGAAATATCAGCTAAGGGTAAAGATGTAATTGTTATTGGAGGTGGTGATACTGGCTCAGATTGCATAGGAACATCAATTAGACAAGGCGCAAAATCAGTAACTCAACTAGAAATCATGCCTATTCCGCCTGAAGAAGAAGATAAAGGTTTAACATGGCCAAACTGGCCTTTAAAACTCAGAACATCTTCTAGCCAAGAAGAAGGGGCTTTAAGAGATTTTTCAGTTATGACTGAGTCAATTGAAGGTGAAAACGGTGTTGTTACTTCAATCAATTGTGTAAAAGTTAATGCCAAAATGAAACCAATAAACAATAGCAATTTTAAATTGAAAGCTGATTTAGTATTATTGGCTATGGGCTTTATTCACCCTACCCATGAAGGAATGATAGAAAACCTTGGAGTAGAAAAAGACTCAAGAGGCAATGTTCTTGCTAATACATCAGATTATAAAACTAGCATTGATAATGTATTTTCAGCAGGTGATATGCGAAGAGGACAATCATTAGTTGTTTGGGCAATTAGAGAAGGTCGTCAATGTGCAAGCTCCGTAGATCTATTTTTGTCCGGAGAGAGAAATTTACCTTTCTAAAATGAATATCTTAAAAGATCCTCGACAACTTTTTCAAGATCATTAAGAGAACTGCATGCTTTGGCCTTATGACAATAAGGAGCATATCTATTCATCTCAGAATCGCCTGTTCCCCATAAAGTTTTTGGCTCGGGATTAAGAAAAATTATTCTTTTTGATTTTTCATGTAATGATTTTAAAATATCTGTCCTCGGATCGCCATAATTTGAACGCCCATCACCCAAAATAATTAATGTCGTTTTTCTATCAATATCATTTTCGATAAAACCCTCTAAGTCACTTAATGACTGACCATAATCAGTTGAGCCTCCTCCATGCAAAATTAATGTTTCTGCTGCAGCATCTTCTATATCTTTTGTATCAAAGAGATCAGTTACCTCGCCAGCTTGATTTGAAAAAGCAAAAGAACGAATGTTAGGTAGCACTTCTGATAAACTATATAAGAACATCAAAAAAAATCTTGCAACATTTGCTACAGATCCAGAAACATCACAAAGAGCAATGACTTTTGGGCGATCAACTTTTTTTCTTTTCCACAATGTCTTAAAAAGCATTCCGTCATGTTGTTGATTTACTCTTAGTGTTGAACGAATATCTAGAACCCCCCTATTAGCTTTTCTTTTTTTTCTTGAATGCAATGCAATTAAACGTTTTGCCATCTTTCTTACAATTCCAGTCATTAATGCAAAATCAGATTTATCTACCTGACTTAATCTAACTTGAGAAAGAGCATCTTCTCTTAATTGTTTTCCAGATTCAGATGTTCTAAGCTTTAATTGATGTTCAACATAATCTCTTATCTCTAGACGTATTCGTTCCCTTACCTCTTTTAAGTTCTCTTCTCTTTCATTATTACCCTCTTTAGATGCTTGAAAAATATCATTATTAAGTTTTTCAAGGCCCATTGATTCAAGTATTTTTCTTGTAAACATTCCTGTTTGTGTAAAAAGTTTAATATCCTTTAGACCTACTTCATCTGAAGCCTGTGCTAAAGAGGTCATTAATGCAGTCCTATCAGATGATTTAAATAAAGCCTCCAAATCATTATTACTTTGAATGTCAGAAATTTTATCAGCAATGTTATTCTTATTAGTTTCTTCTTCAGAAGAATTGTCTATATTCATAAAATCTTCTTTAAAAAAATTATCAAAGCAATCAGCAAAAATTTCCTTTTCACGCATGCTCTTAGCAAGCGATTGGGATAAACTTTCTTTTAGTAAAGTTTTGTCTTCAAGGCCAATAATTGAAGATATTTTCATAGCATCAATTGTTTCAGATGAAGAAACCCTTACATCTGATGATCGTAAAACTTTGATAAAATCTCTTAAAAAATCGACCATTTCTTATTCTTTTTATGCATTTCCTTTTCTAATTATTGCCTCTATTTCAGAATCCGCAGCATCGATATCACTTTGAAATTTTAGTAATACATTAAGTGTTTCTCTCACAAGACTGGCATCCAGAGATTTAACATTTAAAAGCACTAAAGACTTTGCCCAATCAATTGTTTCAGCAACTGATGGCAATTTTTTTAGGTCTAATTCTCTTAAATTCTGAACAAAATTCACTAATTCGTTTTTTAAATTTTTTTCAATATCAGGAATTCGTGACGCAATGATCTGCGCTTCTAACTTTGCATCAGGAAAAGGAATATATAAATGCAGACACCGTCTTTTCAAAGCATCACCTATCTCTCTTGTGTTGTTAGAAGTTAAAAAAACAATTGGCTTAACTTTACCTTCTATCGTACCAATCTCAGGAATCGATACCTGATAGTCAGATAAAATTTCTAAAAGAAAAGCTTCAAACTCATCATCTGATTTATCTATTTCATCAATTAATAAAACTGCACCCTTTTCATCGCTAACCGCTTTTAGTAATGGTCTTGGTTCCAAAAATTTATCCGAGAAAAAGATATCATCAAAATTATGTAGGCTCTCTATAGAACTTTCTAACCCACTTGTATCAGATATAATGTCATTCAATTTATCTTTTAAAACTTGAGTATATAATAATTGCTTTCCATATTTCCATTCATATAAAGCCTTAGCCTCATCAAGTCCTTCATAGCACTGAAGTCTTATTAGTGATTTATTCATCCATCCAGCAGTAGCTTTAGCTAATTCAGTCTTTCCAACCCCTGGAGGTCCTTCAACCAGTATGGGTTTATTCAAGTTTTGGCTTAGAAAAATAGCTGTGGCTATCTGATTATTACAAATATAACCTTCACTTTCGAATTTACTCTGTATCAACTCAATATCTTTTTTTGAATTTTTTGTTGAAGATAACTTTGCTTTTGCCACCTAAATCTCCTATTGTTTCTTACTATTGAATTTGGTTAGCATATACATATTTGCGATTGGTGAAAGGAAAAAATATGACTTCAATAAATGATGTGACAACAATTGAGAAAGATGGAAATATTTCAATAATCACTCTGAATTCTCCTCCAGTAAATGCTCTATCTGCACCCGTAAGAGAAGGCTTGCATAAAGGAATTAGTGAGGCAAGAAATGATAAAGAAACAGAGGCAATCGTAATCATTTGCGAAGGAAGAACTTTTATAGCTGGAGCAGATATTTCTGAGTTTGGTAAAGAACCAAAAGGGCCTTCACTTTTTGAGGTTCAAGAATTTATTGAAGACTCAGATAAACCAGTAATTGCAGCGATTCATGGAACAGCTTTAGGCGGTGGTCTCGAGGTTGCACTTACATGCCATTATCGCATTGCCGTTCCTTCAGCAAAGTGTGGTTTACCTGAAGTAAATCTAGGTTTACTTCCTGGAGCAGGTGGAACACAAAGACTACCGAGAGTTGTGGGAGTAGAAAAAGCTCTTCAAATGGTAACTTCGGGTCAACATGTTCCTGCTAAACAATGCTTAGAAATGGGTTTAGTTGATGAAATATCTAATGAGGATAACTTAAGACAAGACTCAATTAGTTTTGCTAAGAAAATCGTTTCTGAAAATCGTCCTTTAGTCAAAATTAGTGAAATGAATGATAAAGTTGAAGCCGCGAGAGGTAATGAAAATATCTTTAAAGATTTTAGAGCTTCAATAGCAAGAAAAGCGCGTGGTTTTTTGGCGCCAGAATATAATATTCAATGTATCGAAGCCGCGGTTAATAAGTCATTTGCAGAAGGTATTAAAGTTGAAAGAAAATTATTTATGGAACTTGTAACTGGTACTCAATCAGCTGCACAAAGATATGCTTTTTTTGCGCAAAGACAAGTAGCAAAAATTCCAGATATTGAGCCTGATACTGAAATTAAACCTTTCACATCTATAGGAGTTATTGGGGCAGGTACAATGGGTGGCGGCATCTCAATGAATTTTGCAAATGTAGGCATTCCGGTGACTATTATTGAACAAAATCAGGAAAGGCTTGATAAAGGTCTTAGTATTATAAGAAAAAATTATGAGAATACTGCGAATAAAGGAAGAATAACTTTTGAAAATGTTGAGGAAAGAACAGCCCTTATAAATGGCTCTACAGATATTAACGATCTATCAAACTGCGATTTGATAATAGAAGCAGTATTTGAAAATATGGATTTGAAAAAAGATATTTTTAAAACATTAGACGGTATTGCAAAGAAAGGTGCAATTCTGGCAACAAATACATCTGCTCTTGATGTCAATGAAATTGCGGCAGTAACAAGTAGACCTGAAGATGTAATAGGACTTCACTTTTTTAGCCCGGCAAATGTTATGCGACTTCTAGAAATTGTCAGAGGAGAAAAAACCTCTAAATCAGTTGTAGCAACATCGATGAAGATGGCCAAAAATATTGGGAAAGTTGCAGCAGTAGTTGGTGTATGTCCAGGATTTGTCGGTAATAGGATTCTTGCACAAAGACAAAGAGAGGCTAATAAGCTTATTTTAGAAGGAGCCATGCCTTGGGAAGTAGATGATGCTTTATTTAACTTTGGTTTTCCTATGGGGCCTTTTGCAATGTCGGATCTGGCTGGTCTTGATATTGGCTGGGATGAAGACTTATCAACCGGTGATACTTTACGAGATAAATTGTGTGAAGCCGGAAGGCTTGGACAAAAAACTGGCAAAGGTTTTTATATTTATGATGAAAACAGAAATAAATCACCTGATGAAGAAGTTGAAAAATTAATTATCGAGTTTTCGGAAAAACATCAAATTAAAAGAAGAGAGATAAGCAAAGAAGAGATTCTCGAAAGATGTTTGTATCCTATGATTAATGAAGGGTTTAAAATTTTGGAAGAAGGAATGGCCATAAGAGCAAGTGATATTGATATTGTTTGGATTAATGGTTATGGATGGCCAATTTATGAGGGCGGACCAATGTTTTATGGGCAACTCATTGGTTATGAGAAAATCTTGAAATGGCATAAAGAAATGGAAGAAAAGTTTGGTCCAGATTTTACACCCTCTCCATATCTAGAAAAAGTTGTTAATGAGAAAATTAATTTATTCGGCTAATAAATGAAAATTTCAGTTATTGGATGTGGTTATGTAGGGCTAGTTTCTGGAGTTTGTTTTGCAGATTCTGGTCATACAGTAACTTGCATTGATAATGATAATAAAAAAATTCAGTTACTAAAAGATAATCAAGTTCCTATTTATGAACCTGGTCTTGATGAATTATTATTGAAAAATATTAAAGGTAATAATTTACATTTTGAATTAAATATAAATGAAAATATCAAAGACTCAGAAATAGTTCTTATTACAGTAGGAACTCCAACAGATGAGAATGGAGAGGCAGATTTAACATTTGTGCGTCAGTGCGCTAATGAAATAGCTGAATTTATCTCTCCAAATACTCTTGTAATAGTCAAATCTACTGTTCCTGTAGGAACTTGTGATGAAATCGAAGGTATTATTAATGAAAAATGTGCGCATTCAGAATTTTCAGTAATTTCTAATCCTGAATTTCTTAGGGAAGGAAATGCTATTTATGATTTTATGAATCCCGATAGAATAGTAATCGGTATTAAAGATCAAAATCACAAAAAAAGAATAATTGATCTTTACACAAATATTTCTAATGAAGACAAAATTTTATTTACTTCAAGAAGATCATCCGAGCTCATCAAATACGCAAGTAACTCAATGCTTGCCATGCGGATAATTTTTATAAACGAAATAGCAGATCTTTGTGAGAAAATTGGTGCGGATGTAACTGATATCGCAAAAGGAATTGGATTAGACAAAAGAATTGGCCCACATTTTCTTGAACCTGGACCAGGTTTTGGAGGTTCTTGTTTTCCAAAAGATGCTAGAGCATTAATTGAGTCAGGGAAAAAATTTGACGCACCCCAAACTTTACTTGAAAGCGTAATATTAGGTAATGAAAATAGAAAAAAAAATATAAGCAAAAAAATCTTGGATAAATTAGATGGACAATATGAAAATCAAATTGGAATTCTTGGGGTAACTTTTAAGGCAGAAACAGATGATATGAGGGAAGCGCCAAGTCTGATAATAATTCCAGATCTTCAAGACAATGGTATGAATGTTTCAGTTTATGATCCTGAAGGAGAAGAAGAAGCTTCAAAGCTTATTGAAAATGTTAACTGGAAACAAACTGCTTATGAAGCTGCTGAAGATGTCGACTGCCTTGTAATTTTAACGGATTGGAAAGAATTTAAAGATTTAGATTTAATTAAGCTTAAGGATAAAATGAAAAGGCCTTTAATATATGATTTTAGAAATATCTTTGATCCTGATAAGATGGCAGAATTAGGTTTTGAGTATTTTTCTTTAGGCAGAGGATAAAATGTCAGAAATACAAAAAGTAGCAAGAAAAGTTTTAAAAGACGAAATCGAAGGAATAGAGCTTTTGAAAGATTTTTTCGATGATAATTTTTCTTTAGCAGTAAAAAAGATTATTGAAATAAAGGGTAAAGTTATTGTCACTGGAGTTGGAAAGTCAGGACATATTGGTAAAAAAATCTCAGCAACATTATCCTCTACAGGAACACCATCATATTTTGTTCATCCAACAGAAGCAAGTCATGGAGATATGGGTATGGTTGGTAATGAAGATATCATTTTTGCTATATCCTGGTCAGGTGAGACCTCTGAACTTGGTGATATCATTCATTTTTCAAAGGAAAATAAAATAGGATTAATAAGTTTAACCTCATCATCAGATAGTTTACTTTCACAATCTTCTGATATTGCATTGGTTTTGCCTAAAGCTACTGAAGCCTGTCCAAATGGATTAGCTCCTACAACATCAACCACAATGCAATTAATTGTTGGAGATGCGATAGCTATTTGTCTACTAAATGAGAGGGGATTTGATAAAGATAAATTTAAGTCACTTCATCCAGGAGGGCAATTGGGTGCTGCTTTGCTAACTTTAAAAGATATTATGCACAAAGAGGATTCTATTCCTCTTCTTCAATCTGGAACAAATATGTCAGAAGCATTAATCAATATATCTGAAAAAGGTTTTGGTTGTGCGGGAGTAGTGAAAAAAAATAAACTAATTGGAATAGTTACAGATGGTGATCTAAGAAGACATATGGGGCCTGAATTATTGAGTAAAAGCGTCGATGAAATAATGAATTTAAAACCAAAAACTGTTAGTGAAAATATGTTGGCAAGTGAAGCTCTAAGCCTTATAAATCAGTTAGGCATTCAAGGTCTATTCATAATCAATGAAAATCACAATCCTATAGGGTTTGTACATTTTCATGATTTAATTAGGTTAATAAAACAATAATAATAAAAATTTTAGAAAGAAAAAAATGAAATTAAACAAGTTAATTTTCTCTTTCACTATAATTCTTATTATAAGCTCAATATCGCTATACTCAAAAAATATTGAGGAGATTGTAGTTACAGGAACAAAGAGTAAGACTCAAATCATTAACGAAACTGGTAATTTATCTCTCATAAGTAATGAAGAGATAAATTTTATAAGTCCTGATAATCCAAGCAATGTTCTCAATAGAATGCCAGGAGTTTTTATTAGTCAAGGCAGTGGGCAAGAACATTTAACATCTATAAGATCACCCGTATTATCTGGAGGTGCAGGAGCTGGAAGCTTTCTATATCTAGAAGATGGCATTCCTCTTAGATCCCCAGGGTTTTCAAATGTTAATGGGCTGATGGAATCAAATATCGAAATTTCAGAAAGAACTGAAGTTATTAGAGGTCCTGGATCAGTCCTGTATGGATCAAATGCTGTACATGGCCTGGTTAATGTAATAACAGAAAAAGAAAATGCGGACTACAATAATAAGTTAAACATTCGTGCGGGAAAAAATAAAATCTTTTTAAATTCCAGTACCTATAGAGAATTAGAAAACAGTAATTTACTCTTTAATTTTCTATGGAAAGAAGATAATGGCTATACTAATAACTATACTGAACAAAATTCAGATAAATTCGATAAACCACATTACGGACAGCAGAAATTTTTAATTAGATTGAATACTGAGAAAAATTCAAAAAATTATATTTTTCTTTTATCAGGGACGAATCTTAACCAAGAAACCATGGGTTATATTAAAGGTTACCAATCTTACAAAGACAAAAAAATTAAATATAAAAATCCTGATCCTGAAGCATTTAGAGATACATATAATATAAGATCATATTTAAAAATTATTCAGGATTTTCAAAATGGATCACTCAGTTTCACTCCTTATTTAAGATACACTGATATGGATTTTAAGATGCATTTCCTTCCTGGAAAGCCTCTAGAGCAAAATAGTCATAAAAGCATAGGTTTACAGACTATGTATCAAGGATCAATCAATAATCATTCTATGACCATTGGCCTTGATTTAGAAATAACTGAGGGTGAATTAAGTGAATTCCAAACTGCACCAGATGTATCTTTTGGTCCTAGATTGGCTTATCCAAAAGGCGCTCATTATGACTATGACATTGAAAGTCAAATTATAGCTGCCTTTGTTAATTTTGAATGGAACCTCTCGGAAAAAACAAAATTAGTTACAGGGATAAGGGGTGAAAAAGTTAATTACGAATATGAAACAAATATTGAACCAGGAACAAAAGGTAGAATCCAAGTCTCGCCAAATAGGGATGATGATTTCACCGAATTTTCTCCTAAATTAGCAATTAATCATAAGATAAATGATGAGCTGGCTATTTTTGCAAATTATTCTCGTGGAAATAGAGCGCCTCAAACGACAGACCTTTATCGTATTCAGAGCAAACAGATTCCTGGGGGCGCAAAATCTGAAAAACTTGATAGTCTTGAAATCGGACTTAGGGGTAATTTTAGTATTTTTAATCTAGAACTAGTAGGCTTTAATATGCGCAAAGAAAATTACTTTTTCAGAGACTCCCAAGGTTTTAATGTCGAAAACGGAAAAACTACTCACAGAGGGTTTGAAATTAATTTCCTTGCAGAATTTAATCAGTTTTTCCAAATTGAAAACTCTACCAGTTTTGCAGAACATGAATATGATTTTGATCATTCTCCAAATGGAATTAAATCAGGAAATCAAATCGATTCAGCTCCTGAACTATTAGCTAATACAAGATTTATATTCACACCAAGAGAAAGAACAAGAATTGAACTCGAATGGGAAAAAATAGACAGCTACCCAGTTGATGAGAGAAATGCCCATTTTTATAAAGGACATAATGTTTTTAATTTAAGGGCAAAAACACCAATTAATGAAAATCTAAGTATCGGTATTTATGTGAATAATATTACAGATAAGAGTTATGCGAATAGAGCAGATTTCGCTTTTGGAAGCTACAGATATTTTGTAGGCCAAAAAAGAGAATTCTATCTTATGTTAGAATCAAAATTTTAAAAATTAATCTTTAGGCTGTTTAACTATTCTTAAATAAGGCTTTGGTGCTTTCCAACCTTCGGGAAATTTATCTTTTGCTTCTTCATCATTAACGGCTGGAACAATTATAACATCATCACCATTAAGCCAATTAGCTGGTGTAGCAACCTGATGCTTTGCGGTAAGCTGACATGAGTCAAGCAATCTTAAAACCTCATCAAAATTTCTTCCTGTACTCATTGGATATGTAATCATAGCCTTAATCTTTTTATCTGGACCAATAATGAATACTGATCTTACCGTTGCATTATCAATTGCTGTTCTTCCTTCAGATGTAGAACCCTCAGTTTCCGGCAACATATCATATAATTTAGCTATTTTTAATTCAGGATCCCCTATCATTGGAAAGTTTACCCTGTTGCCTTGGGTTTCTTCTATATCAACTGCCCATTCTTTATGATTTTCAACCGGGTCAACACTAAGTCCTATAATCTCACAATTTCTATCATCAAAAGCTGATTTTAAACCAGCAACATAACCTAATTCAGTTGTACAAACAGGAGTAAAGTCCTTTGGATGAGAAAACAAAACAACCCATTTTTCCCCCGCCCAATCATAAAAATTTATTTTTCCTTCTGTAGTTTCCGCCTCAAAATTTGGTGCATCAGAATTAATTCTTAAAGACATTTTTTCTCCTAAACAAAATAACTCTTTAAAATTTTTTTATTATTATTAGTAAAATTAACTATCGGAAATTAATTTCTACGATAGCGATATATAAATATAATCTAAGTATTTTTTTTTCAAGTACTTTTAATCAAGTGAACATGAAATTCCTGTCCCACCTAAACCACAATAACCGTTTGGATTTTTAGCAAGATATTGCTGATGATAATCCTCAGCATAAAAGAATTCATTTGCTTCAGAAATTTCAGTTGTTATGTTTGAAAAACCATGTTCTTTTAGTTGAGAACTAAATATCTTCATAGACTCATCAGCTAATTTTTTTTGTTCGCTCGAATGTGTAAATATTGCTGACCTATATTGAGTACCAATATCATTTCCCTGGCGCATTCCTTGTGTTGGATTATGGGCCTCCCAAAAGGTTTTTAATAAAATTTTATAATCTACTAAACTAGGTTTATAAAAAACTCTAACTGTTTCAGTATGGCCTGTTAAACCTGAGCAAACTTCTTCATAAGTTGCATTAGGTGTAAATCCACCCATATAACCAACAGCGGTTGAATAAACATTTTCAATTTCCCAAAATTTTCTTTCTGCACCCCAAAAACAACCTAAAGCAAAGTCAGCAAATTCAATTTCATTTTCAAAAGGTGGCTTTATAAGGTTTCCATTTACAAAATGAGTCTCACTTACTTGAATTGGAATGTCCCTTCCAGGTAAAGCTTGATCAGAAGTCGGTAACGGTAATTGCATCTTAGTCTCTCAAAATCCTTAATACAATTTATCAAAAAAAACTAGGATAATAAACCCTTTGAAATAGCTAATTCTCTAATGTCTCTATCAGTGCGAGGTCCGAGTGTGGAAATAACCTTAGATGATAAATAAGAGCCTAAATTAGCACACTCATGATGGCGCATATCCTTACTTAAACCAAATAAGAAACCAGCAGCATATAAGTCGCCTGCCCCAGTTGTATCAACTAATTTATCTGGAGGATAAGCAACAACTTCATCGGTTTGAGATTCAGAAATAACCATAGAACCATTATGCCCTCGAGTGATTATAGATAATTTTAATTGTGACCTTGCAGCTGAAATTGCATCAGACAATATATCTGTTTTAAACAAAGCTTTAAATTCCTCTTCATTGCCAAATAAAATATCTACATTTTTTGATAGCTCTAAAATTTCATCATGCCACTTAGTTACACAAAATGAGTCAGACAAACTTAGAGCTGTTTGAACATTATTCTTTTTAGCTAATTCTAGAGCTTTCTTACATGAAGATTTAGCCAAATCTTCATCCCACAAATATCCCTCAAGATAAACTATTGATGAATTTATAATGCTCTCCTCATCAATCTCATCTGGAGAAAGTTGAGAGGCCGCTCCTAAATAAGTTCTCATAGATCTTTGGGCATCAGGTGTTACATAAACTAAACATCTTCCAGTATCTAAACCTGATTCTGATGGATTTGATGTAAACTTTACCCCCGCATCATCCATATCCTTTATATATTCAAGACCTAAAGTATCATTTTTTACTCTTCCAGTAAAAGCTGACGATCCGCCTAGAAAAGAAAATCCAACAGCAGAATTTGCTGCAGATCCACCTGAGGCAACTTTATTATCAGGCATTAAACTCTGTAACTTTTCAATTTCGTCTTTTTCAACAGGTCTCCATGATCCTGGTTCAATACCCTGATCATTCATAAACTCAAAACTTACATCAGTAAGAATATCAACAATCGCATTACCGATAAATAAACAATCATATTTCATAAAAACCTTCCTTACTGACAAACATTATTTTTGATTTTCCAATTATCAACCCAAGAATATACATCCTCTAAAAAAGAGCATTTGTTATCAACTTTAAGAGACCTTTCATCGTTTTCAAAAATACTGACTAGCTTATTGTGAGGCACATATCCATTGCTCATTCTTGGCGCATTTGATTGTTCAGTATCTAAAATCATTATTCTATTTTGATTAATTCCACCTTTAGGCCATTTATTCCAAGGAGTAATATTTTCTGACTCATTACTTGGATAACCTTCTTTAGCAAAGTGAGTCCAATATTGCATAATAATTTCAGATAATTTATTTCTTTCATATTCATTTTTTTTAGTGAAAAGAAATCTAGTTTGCCTACCAAAATCAAAATCGCCCATAACAAATGGGATTTCTAAACCATGACCTGCACCTAATAAAAAAGAAAAATCCATACCTAAAATACTTGGTTGTTCATCCCAATCAAATCGATAGGCATATACATTTGGATAACCTCCTTCAACTATTGCATCTGCAGGTGTATCTACAGCATTTGAACGCCAAGCTAAACTTTGATAATCAGATTTCAAATCATAGAAAAAAGGATCCTTAGCTATGAAAGTAAGATTAAGGATGTTGGTAACTAATTCTTCATTAAAAAGATTGAATGTTTTATTTTCATCTTTATTAACACCGAGAATAATTGGTACATTAGCATGTCTATTTATATCTTTTAATGCATCTAGAATACTATCTTTAGGAAGAACATAGCCATCGCCAATAATTCTAGCCATTTGAGTTGTACCTTCCCATACTTCACCAGTTGTCCAACTGAGCATTAAATCAGTAGCTTTCAAATTGATTAATTCTTCAATATTTCCTGTCTCATTAAGATGAGTATTAATTATTCCTTTGTTTAAAAGATTATTTATGAATTCTTTTGTTGTTTTATGTCTATATTTATAATTTCCATTTAAGGGATAAGAGATCCTATCTATCTCTTCTGCATCTTCAATTGAAGTAAGAGTAATTCCACCTGATTGAGATATTGCTTTGTGGAACAAACCTTTTGCTATAGGTGAAACATAAAGTGCTATAACATTTTGGCCACCTGCACTTTCACCAAATATTGTAATATTATTACTATCGCCACCAAAATTTTCTATATTATCTCTTAACCATTCAAGTGCTTTAATTTGATCTAATAGTCCAAAATTTGCTGAGGCATCAAGACCATCGGATCTATTTCTTAATTCAGGATGAGAGAACCATCCAAATATTCCCAATCTATATGAAATAGTAACTACTATTACATTTTGAGATGCTACCAATTTTTGTGGGTTATATTCAGAAGTCATACCGCTGGTATTGCCTCCTCCATGAATCCATACCATCACAGGAAGTTTATTATTTTCATTTGGAACAGAATTTATTGTATATGCTGGAGCATATATATTGAGATACAAACAATCTTCATTTCCAACTATATCTCCAGGTTTAGCTAACCCACCACCAGTTAAAGATGATTGAATTTGCACACAAGGGCTGGCAAAATTTATGGCTTCATAAACTTTATCCCATGAACTTACATTTCTTGGAGCTTTCCATCTTAATTTTTCTATAGGTGGCTCTGCATAAGGGATCCCTAACCATATGTGAATACCTTCTTCTCCTTCAGTTCCTATAACAGGACCTGAATTTGTTGATCTTACGGTATCAGGTGATGTCTTTATAATATCGCTGGATGGTTTTATGGAATCAATAGTCGTACAGCTCGTAAAAGCAAATATTGATAGAAATGTAACGGTTAAGATATTTTTTTTCATTTTATTTTCCAATATATTAACAAATAATATAGATTATATTTAAATAAAGTCTTTTTTAGCTTAAAAGGGGAAGAGCTATGGATAAAAAAGTGGAAAAGCAAAGAGCTTCATATAGAACGATGGCTGAGTCTACCAAGGAAGATTGGGAAATCATAGGTAGCTACGCAACAGGATTTAATGCAGATTTACCAAATAGAATTCTTGATCATTTGAAAATGTTAAGAGATGACCATGGAGGATTTGCTGTTGATAGATTAGAGCATAGCTTACAAACAGCAACTAAAGCTTACAAGGACAATAGAGATGAAGAATATGTAGTATGTGCACTTCTTCACGATATTGGAGACATACTTGGCTCCTATAATCACGCCGAAATTGGTGCTGCTATTTTAAAACCATTTGTTTCCGAACAAAATCATTGGATGCTTAATCATCATGGTATTTTTCAAGGCTACTATTTCTTCGAACATCTTGGATTAGATAAAGATATGCGCGAACAATTTCGTGGACATGAACACTTTGAATACACTGCTCAATTTTGTCACCTTTACGATCAATGTGCATTTGATAAAGATTATGAATCTATGCCGCTTGAGGCATTTGAACCTATGGTTCAAAAAGTTTTAGCAAAACCTAGGGCTTCAATATATAAAGGAAGAAATTCTTAATACTTTAACAATTTATGCAAAAAATAATTTCATCAAGACTTGCATGGACTGCTGCATTTTTACTGACAGCAATTAATACTTATTCATTTGCCGATAGGCAACTTCCATCCATAATGATACCTGAATTGAAAGCTGAGTTATTATTAACAGATGCTGAAATAGGTTTCCTATTTGGTACTGTTTTTGCAATATTTTTTGGGATTGCTACAGTAATTTTTGGAAGATTAGCCGATACCTCCTATAGAAAAAATGTTCTTATTTTCGCTATTATTATGTGGAGTGTTCTCACAGGACTCTGCGGTATTGCACAGCAATTCTGGGATTTAATTATTTTTAGAATTGGAGTCGGTGTTGGGGAAGCGGCTTTAGGACCAATCGCATTAGTTGTATTCGCAGCATATTTTACAAAAGAAAAACTGCCCTTGGCACTTGGTATATGGGGAACCGGTCCATTTTTAGGCTCTGCTCTTGCTGGCTGGGGCGGTGCTGCCATTATTACAAATATCGACCTTGTAAAACCCTATCTAGGAGTTTTTTCTGATTTTTCTGATTGGAGATTAACTTTCTTCTTATTTGCTATACCTGGTTTGCTCTTCGCATTAGCTCTAAAATTTTTACCTTTTCCAGAAACAAATATTGAAAAAGAAGAAGCAGGAGCATTTATGCCATTTTTTAAAAAGGCGTGGAAATTTTTTCTTCTAATGTTTATTGGAGTAACTATAACAGGGCTAGTTGGGTATTCAGTTTTAGCTTGGGGAATAGAAATGTTAGTAAGAGTTCATGATATTCCTAAAACAATTGCTGGTCAAAATTTTGGCATATTTAATATTTTTCTTGGTATTGGAGGAAGTATTGGAGCAGGAATAATAGCTAGCAGGATGATTGAAAAAGGTATTATTAATGCTCATCTCAGAATAGCTGGAATATTTGTAATTTTATTATGGTTTTCACTTTTACTTTTCACACTTTCTACTAACTCTCTTTATTCTCAAATTGGTTTGGCAGGTATGATCTTATTTATGTCTTGTGGGCCTGGATTATATGGAGCAGCGTTTCAAAGTGCCTCACCTGTTAATCTCAGAGGCAGAACTGCTGCAATTTATTATATAAGTGCAAATGTTATAGGATTTGCTCTTGGACCTTTCGCTTTAGGTTTCTTTAATGATTTTATATTCAACGAAGCTAATGGATATGACCAAACTGGCATTAGATACTCTCTACTTTCGATAGGGATAATTTTGTATCCAATAGCAGCTTTGTGTTTTTATAAAGCATCAAAATTATTTATGCCCCTTCAGGCTGAAGCCCAATAAACCAATGTAATTAAGCTATTGACCTTGCCTCGATGATTCAACATTATAGTTTTTTTGAGGATAAAACATGGATTATGAAACTTTAAAATTCGATATCGATCAGGGTCTAGGTATCATTACTTTAAATAGACCTGAAGCAGCAAACGCAATTAATATTCCAATGGCCAAAGACCTCTTAAATGTTGCAATTGAATGTGAAGGAGGCGCACCTGTGCGATCACTTTTACTTAAAAGTGAAGGAAAATTATTTTGTGCTGGGGGAGATTTAAAATTTATCTCTGAATTAGATAATATCAGATCTGGTCTTGCAGAAATGTTAGGATATTTACATGCGGCTCTTGGAAAAATAGATCATCTTGATACACCTTTGGTAGGCGCTATTAGTGGTACAGCAGCTGGGGCTGGGCTATCGCTTGTCTCAGCTTGTGATTTGGCAATTGCAGGAGAAAGCGTTAACTTTACAATGGCCTACACAGCGGCAGGTCTTACACCAGATGCAAGTTCTACATTTCATTTACCAAGATCAATTGGGAAAAAAAGAACTATGGAGCTAATGTTAACAAATAGAGTTTTATCTTCAAATGAAGCTTTGGACTGGGGTTTAATTAATTCAGTTGTACCTGATGATAATGTGAATGATGAAGCCGAAAAATTGGCAAGAAAATTAGCTGATGGCCCTACAAAAGCATATGCCGGAGTTAAAGATATGCTTAGACAAACATTTTCTAATGGATTGGAGACCCAAATGGAAGAAGAGTCGCAAATATTTGCTCAACAACTTAAAGGTAAAGACGGAATAGAAGGTATAAAAGCTTTTACCGAAAAAAGAAAACCTGACTTTAAAGGGGAATAAAATAATGACTGATATTTCTGAAAAAGAGTTAGAAAAACAATTCATAGAAGTCCTTGGTAAAAAAATGGCTTATCATGAGAGAGGTGAAGGTAATCCAATAGTTTTTCAACATGGTAACCCAACCTCTTCATATCTTTGGAGAAACATTATTCCGCATCTTGAGAGTCAGGGAAGATGTATAGCGATTGATCTTATAGGAATGGGTGATAGTGAAAAACTAGAGGATCAAGGTAATAATACATATTCTTATGATGTACAAAAAAAATATTTTGACGCCTGCTTAAAAGAATTAAATATAGATAATGACATTATTTTTGTAATACATGATTGGGGATCATCACTAGGATTCAATTGGTCATTTGAAAATCAAAATAGTGTTAAAGGAATTTGCTATATGGAGGCTATAGTAAAAAATCTCTATTGGGAATCTTGGCCTGATGATGCGACATCAATATTTCAAGGATTTAGATCAGATGCTGGTGAAGAATTAATTCTCAAAAAGAATCTCTTTATAGAAGGTGTTTTACCTAGTGCAATTATTAGAGACTTAAGTGAAAAAGAAATGACAGTCTATAGAAAACCCTTCCTAAATGAATTAGAGAGAAGACCAACGCTTGATTGGCCAAGGCAAATACCAATAAACGGGGAGCCTGAAGAAGTTTGCGCAATTGTTGAAAAATATTCTGGATGGATGTCAGAAAATGAAATACCAAAATTATTTATAAATGCTGAGCCTGGATCAATTCTTGTTGGGAAGCAAAGAGAATTTTGTCGTGCATGGAAAAACCAAAAGGAAGTTACAGTTAGCGGATCTCATTTTATTCAAGAGGACTCACCTCATGAAATTGGACAAGTAATATCTGAATGGGTCAAAACAATTTAACTATTAAGTGAAAAATAAAATGTTTGAAAGAAAAAGTCTCGACTGGGGAGAGGGTAAAACCTCTTTCATTGAAATCTTTGATAATCCTGATAAACCAGGCTTTCAATTTGCTCATGCTACTGGCTTTAATGCTTTAACTTACAAAGAATTATTAGAACCTTTATCTGATAGTTTTAATGTGAGAGCTGTTGATGCAAGAGGTCATGGCTTCACTGAGTTAGAGGCAAATCCTCAAGATATGTATGACTGGAAAATTTATTGCGATGATTTGATTAAGTCAGTTGAAATATTTGTAGAGAAGGCGCAAAAACCTATAATTTTAAGCGGACATTCAATGGGTGCTGCTTCAGCAATTCAGGTTGCTGCAATTCGTCCTGATTTAGTGAGCGGATTAGTATTGCTAGATCCAGTTTTAATGACCAACAAAATAAAAGTGATTTTCAAAATAGCTAGGAAATACCCCTTTTTTAAAAATTTCCCAATTATCAAACAAGGAATGATGATGTCAGAAGGTACAAAGAAACGTAGACGAAATTGGAAAGATAAAGACGAAATTTTTAACTCTTATAAGAAAAAACTAATTTTTAAGACTTGGACAGAAACAACAATTAAAAATTATATAGAGGGTGGCACTGAAATTAAAGGTGAAGAAATTAGCCTAACTTGTGATCCTTTATGGGAAGCCGCAACATTTTCTTCATGGAAACATGATGCTATGGGATTAATAGATAAACTCAATTGCCCAATAACTCTTCTGCAGGCAGAATTTAATAGTACGGCCAGAGGTAATGGGCCAATGAAACTAATGCAGCAGGATAAAAATGGAGTCCATAGAATAGTAAAAGGCTCTTCACATTTTTTACCAATGGAATTTCCTCAAATAATAATAAAGGAAATAAACAGTCTTCAAAGGCGTATAAATAACGAAAAAAAATAAACAATTTTCTTTCTCCACATTCATAGGTTATTATCTAATTCGGAGGGTATAAATGGAAAATGAAGAAGTTGTGCCTGCACAAGAACCTTTATTTGAAATAGAGGAAGCTCCTTTTGTTCCAATAACAAATAAAGAAATTGACTATATTGGTGCTTTAGAGGGTTTTGTGCTGGTGATATTGATATGCATGATTTTACTAGGTATTGTAAAAAGAATGAGTAGTTAAAATAATAATATTTCTGTCTTATTTTATTTTTTAAGCACACATTTGCCGTTGTTAAGAACCATTACATTTCTGTCTCTAACCCAACACCTGAATGAAATAACATTATCATCTTTCCAAATTTCTGTGCTTATTTTTTCTCCGGGATAAACAGGAGAAGAAAACCTTACATTAAATTCCTCTATCAATGTACTATCATAATCACAAACATTAGATATTATTGTTCTACAAGCAGTCCCGTAGGTACAAAGTCCATGTAAAATCGGGACATCAAATCCTGCTGCTTTTGCAATTTCTGGATCCGAATGCAAGGGGTTTCTATCACCAGATAATCTATAAATTAGAGCCTGGTTTGGCTCAGTATCGGCAGAAAACTCGTCATCTGATTTTCTTTCAGGAATTAGATGTGGTTCTGGAGCGCCATCACTTGGACCACCAAACCCTCCATCACCTCTAGCAAAGGTTGTTGAGCTCAATGTACACAACAAATTTTCGTTCTCTTTCAATTTAATATCAGTTTCAGTGATAATTAAAGCGCCTTTTTCTTTACCTTTATCAAAGACACCTTTCACAGAAGAGTCTACAAGGATATCAGCTGAATGAGGTAATGGTTCGTACATCTTTAATCTTTGTTCACCATGAAGAACGAGTAAGTAATTGATCCCACTTTCTCGCATATTTCCTGCACCCCAGGAAACTACCGTAGCCATTGAAGGAACTGTTTTAAGATCCCTTTCATAAACAAACTTTAATTCCTCATCGTTTAATGGGTCCTTACCAAAACCTATACCAAGACCATAAAGCATAGTTTCTCTATCCGAATAAGAAAATTCCTGATTTTTAGTCTCAAGAGACATTATTTTTTCGTAATCAATAGCCATTTATATTCCCTCTAGTTTTAATAATATTTGTAATGTATTAATTTTTATTAATATATTACTATGACTAGAAAATTTTGATGGAGTCAATTATGTCAGACACAATATTAGATAAAAAATTTGAATGTTTTGATTTAAAAATTGAAAATAACATTGCCCAATTAACCCTCAATAGACCAGAAAAACTAAATAGCATGATAAGAAAATTCTGGGATGAATTACCAGAAATTATTACCGCTATTGATCAAGATGCTTTAGCGAGGGTCATAGTAATATCGTCGACAGGCAAACATTTTTCAGCTGGAATGGATTTATCTGTTTTTTCACAAAATAATATAACCAGTTCTGAGAAAGAGAATAAGAAAGAAGAAGGTCGTTTTAGAGGAAGCTTTTACAAAAACCTTCTTAGGCTCCAAGAAACATTTAATTGTATTGATAATGCAAGAGTACCAGTTTTAATGGCAGTCCAAGGTGGTTGCATAGGTGGCGCAGTTGATTTTGCTGCAGCGTGTGATATGCGATATTGTACTGAAGATGCATTTTTTTGCATTCAAGAGATAAATATTGGAATGACGGCTGATGTCGGAACTTTTCCAAGACTTCCATATTTAATTCCCGCAGGGCTTGTCAAAGAACTTGCTTACACGGGAAGAAGATTATTAGCTGATGAAGCAAAAGACTCTGGTTTGGTGAATAAAGTTTTCAAAGATCAAGATGAAATGATGAATTATGTAATGGATATAGCTAAACAAATAGCAGAGAAAACCCCTCTAGCCGTTTGGGGTTCAAAAGATATGATTAATTTCACTAGAGGAAGAACAATAGAAGAAGGTCTAGATCGAATATCACTATGGCAAGCTGGGATGTATCATCCAGGAGCTGATATGAAAGAGGCATTTGAAGCGCAAATGGAAGACCGTGAAGCAGATTTCGAAGATCTTTATCCTCTGAAGAAGGATTTTGGGCTTTAGAATTTTTCTTTATAGGCAAAAAGCCAGGAAAAATTCAAATGCGAAGCTGTGTTGAATGAATTTTTAGATATTTCAACATATGAACCTATATCACCTGACTTTAAATCTCTTGACCATATAAGCTCTAAACTTACATTTCTTTTAGAAGGCTCCAAAAAAATACTTTTTCTTTCATATTGGATATTCTTTTCAATATCACGCCCAATAGGAAGGTTTAATTCAAGCTTTCCTCTTTCTGCATATGGCTTTTGTCTTATTAAAACAGCAAAAGAATCATCCTCAAATAAAAATTTATTTTTCTGAAGCCCTATATCAAAACTACTTTCAATAACATTTGATATCCTGCTTATATATAGTTCAGATTTTACTGGCAAAATCCTAGCTAGATTTAAGCTAGCGATTAGTTCATAGTTCTTTGCAAATTTGTATGTATTAAAACTTGAGAAAAATAATGATTTAGTATTACTCATATCACCAAAAACGCCAGAAAAAGAGTTGGAAAGATAGTCTTCTTTATTAATTAATAATCCAAATGAATTCTTACTTTGATAGTTCCTTAGATTACCTTTCTCAAATGATATATAAGAACCAAATGATCTATTTTTCTTTGGAATTATAAAAGAAGGAAGACTTAACCAAAGATTTTGACCGTTTGAGCCTTTTTCTAGGATCAAAAAGGTGTGCTGATGGACTCAATCCATAATAAAAAGAAAAATTAACAGAGCTGTTTTTTATTAAAAAACCTGCATCACTTAATCTTAATCCATTATAACCATTTGAATTAGTAATATTATCCCATGAAGAAAAAGCAAATGTATTTCTAGTAGAAGATTGATATCTATCTGTGTTGAAACTTTTAATTCTATCTAGTTGATTATAAGATATTTTGGATTGAAAAAAATTAGAGGCAGGAATAAAAAATGGTGCACCCAATGCATCGAATAAAGCAATATTATCATTTTTCAAAGAAATTTTAATACTGTCACCAAAAGACATACCGGTTTTAAGATATGAATTTTCTAGAGAAAAGGAATTATTTGAAGATACATTGTTAGAGTAGGCGGATAAAAATCCAACAGGGGAAATCGCTGCCCCAAGATCTAAAAGTCCCTGGCCATAAATATTTTCATCAGCATATTTACCCTCTTTGTTTGCAGTTTTGTATAACCTATCAACTATTTCTTTTGAGGATAAATTGTCCTTAAATGCTCCTTTTAAAACAGCGAGTGCACCCGTGACATGAGGGGCAGCAAAAGATGTTCCTGAAGCTAAGAGATATGCCTCAGATGGATGGTTTTTTAAATATTCGAGAACATCTTCATTAAGTCCGTTTCTTTCTCTTTCGGTTAATGAAGCATATAAATTATTAGGAATTGCAACATTAATCCTACTCCCTGGTGCGGCGATACATGTATCTTTAACTACACCACATCTATTTGACCAGTCGGCAATTGTACCTTCCCTATCAACAGCTACAACAGCAATATTATTATCAGCAAGTTCTGGAAAATAATAAGAGAGTCCAGCTAGCCAACCTGGGTCAGCTGCATCAACTTTTTCTCCATTTGTATCAGTTATGCCATTATAGTTACCTGCAGACCAAACAAATATTGTTTCCTTGTTTTCTTCAAGAGAATTTATAAATTTTGGAAAATTAGATTCAAAAGTCTCCTTTGGATAGTCAGTTATTTGTCCAGTAAAACCAAAACTATTATTAATTATGTCAACTTTACTTGATAATTCATTATATAAATTTGCTTCAGCTTGATCATAGTAAGACCAATCATATTTTTGAATGGTTGTAGGAACATAATCACCATCAGCTGGTGGGTCACCTAACTCAGTTGCAATAAATAATATTTGTGAATCATAAGCCACTCCTTGCATATTACTCGGTATATCTTTTGCATCTCTTCTTGCTGCTATTATTGACGATGTAGCAGTTCCATGAAACTTTTCCCAAGGAGTTGGTTCTCTATTTCCAGAATATGTCAAAATACTATCTGGATGTAATATTCCCTCCTTCAAAAACTCATGGTGACCCCAGTCTAATGCTTCATCAACTACTGCAACCGTTACACCTTTACCTGTTGCCCCAACTACATATGCACTTGAAGCATTAATATAATCTAGTCCCCATTGATTAAAATATTCTGGAGTTTCTATTTCTTTTAAATCCAATATTGGAAACAAATTACTAGCAGACTCATCTTCCATTATAGTTTCACTAGGTAATTCTGAGACGGGAACATTGGAACCTCCACCTCCACATGATGTTAATAGAAAAACAAACAACAGATATATTTTTTTTGAAACAAAAGTATTTTTAAATTGTTTCATTTAAAGACCAAACGCTTGTGAGTTGAGAATTATTTTTTTCATTATCAGTTATAATGGTTTTTAAAAAAATTACTTTATTGGTTTTTTTAATCACTGTATTTTTAATTTCAAGATCTTCTAATCCATTGGAAATATCTAAAGACCCAATATCTAAATTTATTGAAATTGCTTTTGCATTAGGGGGTATATCGGAACTTTTAAAAATTTCATTTCTTGATAACAACTGAAATAACTTTGAAGAATGATCATTCATAAATTCTACCTCTAATAGATCTTTATTATAATGATTTGATTATAATTTTAAAATTTATCAAAATTATGGCCATCTTTAATATAATTTTGCATCATTTCTACAGCTTGATCATCATTAGAAATAAGATTTGCAAAAAGATCGCCTTCTTCATCAACGCTTTCTTGTGTCGATTTATTCCAACTATTTTTTATTACCTGTTTTATTGATTGAAGTGCCAATGGAGGCTTATCAAGAAATTCAGAAGCTATTTTTTTTGCTTCACCAAGAACATTCTTTTGAACTACATGATGAACTAATCCCTCCTCTTTAGCTTCATCTGGATAAAAGGTTCTACCTCGCAATACCCATTCTAGTGCTTTTCCTGGGCCTACTAATCTTGCTAATCTGGTAGTACCTCCAGCTCCAGGTATTATTCCTACTAAGATTTCCATCTGCCCAATTGTATAATCACCTTTTTCAGCTATACGAATATCACAAGCTAAAGCTAATTCGCAACCACCTCCTCCACAATAACCATTAATCGCAGCAATAGTTGGTTTTTTCATGTTATCAATGTTTTCCCAAAACATTCTTAATGGAGCTTTAGTATGTCTAGTTTCATATAAACCCTTTTTTCTTCTTTCCTTGGCAACATCTGACATTGCTAAAATTTCTTCTACTGAAAAATGCTTAATAAATATTCCTTTTATTCCACCGGTAAAAATGACAGTTTTGATAGAATCATCATTATCAAGATCCTCGATCATTGGTATTGTCTCTGCTATCATTTCAGATGTTAGAAAACCTTTTGGTGGATTATTAAATGTTATAATACCTATTCCATTATCTTTCTGGCTCGTTACTAAAGACATAAAAACCTCATGAATTTTTGTTAACTTTAAGGTTAACTCTTTTTATTTTTTTATCAAAACTAAATTAACGACTTAAGGGGATATTTTTTTAATTAACTATTGAAAAAAAAGATTTTCTGTTCACAATACAATTTAATTTACTTAACAGATATCCTTAGGAGATAGTGATGACTAGAGAAGCAGTAATAGTATCAACAGCAAGAACAGGCTTAGCCAAATCAGGTAGAGGCGGTTTTAATATGACTCATGGTGCCGCAATGGCGGGTCATGCAGTTAAACACTCAATTGAAAGAGCGAACTTGGATCCTGCAGAAATTGACGATGTCATTATGGGTTGTGGAACTCCTGAAGGCGCTACTGGTCAGAATGTTGGAAGATTAGCTGCCATTTGGGCTGGCTGTCCCGTAACAACATCTGGAGTTACTGTAAATAGATTTTGTTCTTCAGGTTTACAGACAATTGCTATGGCTGCAGGTCGTGTTGTTGCCGAGGGAGCTGATGCTGTTGTAGGTGCTGGTGTGGAATCTATTTCTATGGTTTCAATGCAAGGCATTAATTTAAAAGATATAACAGAAGAAAAATTAATGGAATCTTATCCAGCGCTTTGGATGCCGATGATTGAAACAGCAGACATAGTTGCTAAAAGATATGATATTAGTAGAGAAAGCCAAGACGAATATTCTTTACAAAGTCAGCAAAGAACTGCTGCGGCGCAAGACGCTGGTTATTACGAACATGAGATTGTCCCAATGGATACAAAAATGAAAGTAGTCGATAAAGAGACCGGTGAAGAATCTGTGGTGGACTACACAGTTGATAGAGATGAATGTAACCGACCACAGACAACCTTAGAAGGACTATCTGGACTTCCTCCAGTTAGAGGTGAAGAACATTTCATCACAGCTGGTAATGCATCACAATTATCTGATGGTGCTGCATCAGTTGTTGTAATGGACTCAAAACTCGCCGAAAAAAAAGGGCTAGAACCGCTCGGCGCATTTAGAGGTTTTGCTGTTGCTGGATGTGAACCTGACGAAATGGGTATTGGTCCTGTTTATGCTATTCCAAAATTATTAGAAAAAAATAACCTAACGGTTGATGATATTGATTTATGGGAACTTAATGAAGCTTTTGCAAGTCAAACATTATATTGCCGAGACAAGTTAGGAATTGATAATGATAAGCTCAATGTCAATGGAGGTTCAATCTCTATTGGTCATCCATTTGGTATGACTGGAGCGAGACTCGTTGGACATATCCTTCTTGAAGGAAAAAGAAGAAAAGCAAAAAATGTAGTTGTAACAATGTGTATTGGCGGCGGAATGGGTGCTGCTGGACTGTTTGAAGTATTCTAGCTTAAGGCTCATCTGAAACTTTAATTACAAGTTTACCGGTGTTTTCGCCTGTGAACAACTTATTGACTGCACTTGGAGCATTTTCAATACCTTCAACAATATCTACTTTATACTGAATTTTTCCTTCTGCCATCCATTCTGATAAAGACTCTAAGCTTTCGGCGTATCTATCAAGGTAATCAGAAACTAAAAACCCTTTTACTGTTAACCTTTTCATCAAAATATTCCTGAACATTTTTGGTCCTGGGGTTTCCCAATCATTGTACATTGAAATAAGTCCGCAAACAGGAATTCGACCATAGTTATTCATAAGGGTAAGAGCTGCATCCAAAGTTTCTCCTCCAACATTCTCAAAATAAATATCAATACCTTCAGGGCATTTTTCTTTTAACGACTCTAAAATATCATCTTTTTTATAATTTATGACTTCATCAACTTTAAGATCATTTTTTAGCCAATTACATTTCTCATCACTACCTGCAATACCTACAACACGACAACCTTTAATTTTAGCTATCTGACATACAATAGAGCCTACGGCCCCCGCGGCGGCGGAAACAACAACTGTTTCGCCTTTTTTTGGTTGTCCGATGTCAAGAAAACCAAAATACGCTGTTGGACCTGTAAAACCTAAGACAGATATAAGCGCTGTTAACGGTATAGATTCTACTAACGGAATGGCAGCAGCCTCTTCTCCTGGAATTATGAAATACTCCTGCCAACCGCCATGCATACCGCCTTGAACAATATCACCAACCTTAACATGAGGAACTTTAGATTCTTCAACTATGGCAAGCGATCCTCCAGCCCTCATAATATCTCCAATCTCAACAGGCTCCATATACTGATCAATGTCAGACATCCAAATTCTATTGGTAGGATCTAATGAAAAATAAATAGTTTTAGCTAATACTTGACCTTCTTGTATCTCAGGGATTTCATCAGTGACTAATTCGAGATCATTTTCATCTATTATTCCTTCAGGTCTTTGCCTTAATCGCCATGATCTATTAGTTCTGTTTGAATTCATTTTTTTAACTCCTATACTATTTTGGTTATCTTAATGGGTGATTTAATAAAAAAAAGGAAAAAAAATTACACTTTTTCATTTTCTTTATTGACCTGGTGAACGAACACGCTACTATATTTTGTGTTACTCAATGTGTATCACCCTACTTATAGGGGTATTAACTAAAAAAATTAATACATCTGTTACACTTGTATATATACAGAGATGGTCTGCCCTAGGAGAAAAACCGATTCACCTTAAGAGGATCTGACTCTGAAAAAAAGGATAAAATGTAATGTTGATGGAAAACCTAGAAAAAAATACAAAATCAAAAAGAAAGACTCCACCATTAACCATTTCTGGATATACTGATAGTGAAATGGAACAGCTATACACACAAGCAAAATCTAAAATTGGAGAAAAACCACCTACAGAAAATCTAAATGAACCTAAGATGGATTTCAAAGTAGCCGATCGTTCAGTTCAACATAGCGGTACAGGAAAAACAGTAAAAATAGATCCTTCAAGAGATAGTTTATTAACTGATTTTGGTAGAGAAACACTTGAAGATAGATATCTAATGAAAGGTGAAAGCTTTCAAGAATTATTCGCGAGAGTCGCTTCATATTATGGTGATGATGATGAGCACTCGCAGAGATTATATGACTACATTTCACAACTGTGGTTTATGCCTGCAACCCCTATTTTATCGAACGGAGGAAATAAAAGGGGGCTTCCTATTTCATGTTTTCTTAATGAAGCAAATGATAGTTTGGATGGAATAGTAGATCTATGGACAGAGAATGTTTGGCTGGCTGCAAGAGGTGGTGGTATAGGATCATATTGGGGTAACCTCAGATCAATTGGTGAATCTGTTGGTGGCGTTGGTAAAACAAGTGGTATTGTTCCATTCATAAAAGTTATGGATTCTCTTACCTTAGCAATAAGTCAAGGTTCGTTAAGAAGGGGATCAGCGGCAGTCTATTTACCAATTGATCACCCAGAAATTGAAGAGTTTATTGAAATTAGACGCCCAACAGGAGGTGATCCTAATAGGAAAGCTCTAAATCTTCATCATGGCGTTCTAATTAGTGACTCTTTTATGCGTGCAGTAGAAGAAGATGGTGAATGGGACCTAAGAAGCCCAAAAGATCAAACTGTTCAAAAGACAATTCCTGCAAGATCATTATGGATAAGATTATTAACAGCAAGAGTTGAAACTGGTGAGCCCTATTTGGTTTTTAAAGACAGAGTTAATAATTTAAGACCAGAACAGCAGAAATTAGCTGGATTAGAAATTAAAACTTCTAATCTATGTAGTGAAATAACTCTTCCAACTGGAACAGATCATCATGGTAAAGAGCGAACAGCGGTTTGTTGCCTATCATCAGTTAACATTGAGAAATATTATGAATGGGAGAATGATAAAAACTTTATTCCAGACATTATGCGTTTCCTAGATAATGTCATTCAAGACTTTATCGATAATGCACCTGAAACTATGAATACAGCAGCGTATTCAGCTATGAGAGAAAGATCTGTTGGATTGGGTGTTATGGGTCTTCATTCATTTTTTCAAGCAAATAATATTCCTTGGGAAGGGGTAACTGCAAAATCATGGAACAAAAAAATCTTTAATCATATTAAAGAAGCAGTTGATAAGAGTTCTCAAGACTTAGCCGAAATTAAAGGCGCATGTCCTGATGCAGAGGAATATGGAATTAAAGAAAGATTTTCAAATAAAACAGCTGTTGCGCCAACAGCATCAATTTCAATTATATGCGGAGGTGCCAGTCCAGGAATTGAACCTATAGCTGCTAATGTTTACTCACATAAAACACTTTCCGGAACTTTCACAGTTAGAAATGCAAATCTGAAAAAACTTTTAATAGAAAAAGGACAAGATAATGACGAAGTTTGGATTTCTATCCTAAATAATAGAGGTTCAGTTCAACATCTTGATTTTCTTACCGATCATGAAAAAGATGTATTTAAAACAGCGATAGAAATTGATCAAAGATGGCTAATTGATCTTGCGGCAGATAGAACAGAAATGATCGATCAGGCTCAATCTTTGAATGTTTTTGTTCCTGCGGATAGCGATAAAAAGTATATCCATGATATTCATTACAGCGCTTGGAAAAAGGGAGTAAAAAGTCTATATTATTGTCGATCTCAATCTATACAAAGAGCAGAAACTGGTTCTTCTGATGATGTTAAAAGTAAAGAAGATATTCAGTTACCCGATGAAGACAAAAAAATTGAAAAAAAGGGGAAAACTCTTGATGAAATGGTTGCAGAATCAAGTATAAACGATGATGATTATGATGAATGTCTATCCTGTCAGTGAGTAAGAAATGTCCCTATTAGAAGAAAGATTAGTATACAAGCCGTTTAAATATCCATGGGCTTATGAAGCATGGCATACCCAACAACAAATTCATTGGTTACCTGAAGAGGTACCACTTGCAGAAGATGTTAAAGATTGGGAAAAAACTCTAACCGATGCAGAAAAAAATCTTCTTACTCAAATATTTAGATTTTTCGTTCAAGCTGATGTTGAAGTTAATAATTGTTATATGAAACACTATTCTCAAGTATTCAAACCAACAGAAGTTCAAATGATGTTGGGTGCATTCTCTAATACAGAAACAATCCATATAGCAGCTTACAGTCATCTTTTAGATACAATTGGAATGGCTGAAGTTGAGTACAGTGCTTTTCTTGAATACAAAGAAATGAAAGACAAATTTGACTTTATGAGAAAATGGGGAGTTGGAACAAAAGAGAATATTGCTAAAACACTTGCTGTATTTGGAGCATTTACAGAAGGCGTTCAATTATTTGCATCATTTGCAGTTTTATTAAATTTTCCAAGATTTAATAAGATGAAAGGAATGGGTCAAATTGTTACTTGGTCAGTCAGGGATGAAACCCTTCATACTGAATCAGCAATCAAGTTATTTAAAACTTTTGTCTCAGAAAACCCAGAGGTTTTAAATCCTGAACTTGAAAAAGACATCTATGACGCATGCAAAGCAGTTATAAATCATGAAGATGCATTTATAGATCTTGCTTTTGAGCTTGGTGGAGTGCAGGGTCTAGAAGCCAAGCAAGTTAAAGATTATATCAGATATATCGCTGATTTGAGATTAACTCAGCTGGGTATGGAAAAATTATTTCATATCAAAGAACATCCTTTGCCATGGATGGTAGAAATGCTTGGCGGAGTCGAACATACAAACTTCTTTGAAGGAAGAGCTACAGAATATTCAAGAGCATCAACTAAAGGAAGCTGGGACGAGACATTTAAACAAGCTTTTGGAACTTAAGTTTTAAACTTTAATGAGTTCTTTTGCCATCAAAGACACAAACAAAATATAAATTTTCTTCTTTATCAGTATTTTCAACTCTATGATGAACATCATCTTCAATCAAAACTATATCTCCCGAAGACACATCAAACTCAGAAACTTTTCCATCAGGGTAGGATAATGTCATAGAACCCTTACCTCTTATAAACATATATACCTCTTCCTGACCGGCGTGTTTATGCCCACTTGTAGAGTGACCTGGGTTAAGATCAGTGCTACTTAACACCAAGCCTTTTAAGGTTGTGTTATCGACAACTTTGTAACGCTCATCTTCCTTGGCAATCTCACCACCAACATTATAATTTCCTGATAATTTCAAAATATTTACCTTTATAATTTATTATAATTTCACAAGTGTCTTTCCGACATTATCTCCATTAAACATCCTTTTATATGACACCAATACATTTTCTAAACCATTTGTCACATCTGCCTTAAATTTTAAAGAGCCCTCTAAATACCATTCATGCATTATTTTTTCTATTTTTGGTCCATCTTCTAGAAAATCTGGACAGAAAAAACCTGTGATTGAAGCTCTTTTCATAAGCAATTGATCAAAATTATCGGGTCCTGGAAGTCTTGATCCTTTTTCGTTATATTGTGCCAGTAATCCACATAAAGGAATACGCGCATATAATGCTAAGTTTTGCAGAACAGTGTCTAAAATATCGCCAGCTACATTATCGAAGTAAATATCAACACCATCCGGGCATAGGTTCTTGAGAGATTCATCTAAATCATCAGTCTTATAGTTTATTGCATGATCAAAACCCAAATCATTTACAAGCCAATTACATTTTTCTTCGCTACCAGCAAGCCCAATAACTTTACATCCTGCTTTTTTGGCAATTTGCCCAGCTAATGATCCTGTCGCTCCAGCAGCAGCTGATACAAGAAAAGTTTCACCTTCTTTTGGTTTGCCAACTTCCATAACTCCAACATATGCAGTCCATCCATTTAAACCTAAGACTGATAAGTATGCTGCTTCATCCTCTAAACCTGCCTCAAGTTTTAAAAAACTGTCTGCTTCAACAACGGCATAATCTGCCCATTCTCCAAATCCACGAACTAAATCCCCTTCTGAGAAATCAGGATTATCAGACTCAACTACTTCAGCAAGACAAACTCCCACCATACTCGATCCTAAATCAATTGGGGGTTGATAACTGTCTTGTCTATCACTCATCCACATTCTTGTTCCTGCATCCATAGAAATTATTTTAGTTTTTATAAGTATTTTATTATCAGTTGGAGGTACAAGTTCCTCTTCAACTAAGGAAAGTGCATCTTCAAAATTTAAACCCTCAGGTCTATTCATTAATTTCCATACTTTTCTTTTCATTTTTTAACTCATAAATTATTGCCGGTAAGATTATTACATAAAATCAATATTTGAAATAATTAAATAAAAAAGCCGCTTAATCATAAGCGGCTTAATTAAAATTAAAAATAATTCTAGTTTTATGCTTTATCAAGAGCTTGAGTTAGATCAGCCTTAATATCATCTATATGTTCTATACCAACAGATAATCGAACATATCCAGGAGTAACACCAGCAGCTAATTGTTCTTCTTCTGATAATTGACTATGCGTAGTGCTTGCAGGATGAATTGCTAGACTTCTTGCGTCACCAATATTTGCAACATGATAAAGTAATTCTAAAGAATCTATAAACTTTTTCCCTGAGTCAACACCGCCTGCTAATTCAAAACCAACAAGACCTCCATAACCTCCTGAAAGATGGGCGTCAGCTCTTTTCTTGTATTCGCCTTCCATTAAACCAGGATAAATCACATTAGTGACCTTTTCATGTGAACTTAAGAAATTTGCAATTTCATTTGCATTTTTGCTGTGTTCTCTAATTCTCAAAGGTAATGTTTCAAGACCTTGAATAAACTGGAATGCATTGAAAGGACTCATTGCTCCACCCATATCTCTTAATAGGGTTGTTCTGGCTTTAAGAATAAATGCCAGAGGTGTTAAAGGATCTGGAAGTTGAGAAAATACTGCGCCATGATAAGATGGATCTGGTGTATTTAAGGCTGGCTGTCTATCACCTGCTCCAGCCCAATCAAATCCACCAGCATCAACTATTATTCCACCGATTGATGTTCCGTGACCACCTATGTATTTTGTTGTTGAATGAATAATAATTGCTGCACCATAATCAAAGGGTCTGCATATTATTGGTGCTGCAGTATTATCAACTATAAGAGGAATTCCAAGTTTCCTACCTATATCAGCAACTTCTTTAATTGGAAAAACTTGTAATTTTGGATTTGGCAATGTCTCAGCGAAGTATGCACGCGTTTTATCATCTGTTGCATTAGCAAAATCATTAGGATCTTTAGGGTCTACAAAACGAACCTCGATACCAATATCTTTAAAAGTATTGCTAAATTGGTTCCATGTTCCACCGTATAAATCTGTAGATGAAACAATATTATCACCTGCTCGCGCAATATTTTGTATGGCATATGCCGTTGCAGTCTGTCCAGATGATACAGCTAAAGCTGCAGCTCCACCTTCTAATGCCGCTACTCTTTGCTCAAGAATATCACAAGTAGGATTCATTATTCTTGAATAAATATTTCCTAATTCGGAAAGAGCAAATAGATTGGATGCGTGCTCTGTGTTGTCGAATTGATAGCTTGTTGTTTGGTGTATTGGAACAGCTACAGAATTTGTACTTGCATCTGATCTCCACCCCGCATGTAAAGCTATAGTTTCTGGGTTTTTTAAATCATTAGTCATTTTTTTCTCCTTTATCTGGGAGACAAAAAAACCCGGCATCTGCCGGGTCTCTCCCAGCCTTTTTTAGCGACTTCTTTTATGTGGCCGCAAGCCGACTGGCTCAAATCACCACATTCCGTAAAATACGGATATTGAAACTTACATCCCCTAGTTTTTATTGTCTAGTTTTTTTTATTCAAACTATTAATAGCAGCATATACCAATGTTTGAGCCTGAGGACGTATAGGGTATCTTCCAGAAGGAATTAATTGAGTTAATAAAATTGAAAATAACTCCTCTTTTGGATCAACCCAAAAAAAGGTACTTGCCATACCACCCCATGAAAAACTTCCTACACTTGCTGGCATAGCTGACCGAACTTGATCAATGATTACTGAAAAACCTAAGCCAAAACCTGCCCCGTCAAATCTTGTTTCTGAAAAACTACTATCACCCATATCTTGAAGAGTATTATTATTTGGAAGATGGTTTTGTGTCATAAAATCTATGGTCGTGGGACTCAAAATTCTATTTCCATTAAAGATACCTTTATTTAAAAGCATCTGACAAAAATTTGCATAATCCGATATTGTTGAGCAGAGACCTCCTCCTCCTGATAAAAAATTTCTACTTTTCGAAAATTCATCGTTTCCCGCAACATGACTTAGCGTCATATTTTTTTTCTTACTTCCGAGCATAGTCTGATAACAATCTGAAAATCTATCAAGTTTATCCTTCTCAACATTAAAACCAGTATCAAACATTTCTAGAGGATTAAATATATTTTCTCTAAAGAATGCATCTAGTTTCATCCCTGAAACTACCTCAACAACTCTACCCAATATATCGATAGAACATGAGTAATGCCATTTCTCTCCAGGATCGAATAGCAACGGTAATCTTGATAATTTATTACAAAATTCTTCTAGGTCCATTTCTTCTTGTGTTTCAATATTTTTATAATCGTGTAGTCCGTTTTTTCTATACAAACCTATAGCCGGATGCCCTAACATAAAATCATAAGTAAAACCCGCAGTATGAGTAAGTAAGTCTCTAATTAAAATTGGATTGTTAAGTGGTTTAGTTTTAAAATTATTTATATCACCTGTTTCCCAAACCTCTGTATTTTTAAATTCTGGTAAATAACGATAGAGCTCATGTTCTAATCTAATCAAACCTCTTTCATAGAGCATCATGATAGCGACGGATGTTATCGGTTTCGTCATTGAGTAGATTCTAAATATAGTTTCATTATTTATTTCTTCTTTAGACTCTGTATTTTTAAAACCTTGATGCGAATAATGTGCAACTTCGCCAAAACGGGATACCAAACATACAAAATTAGGAATTCTCTCTTGTTCTACATATGAAGAAAAATATTCAGGAATATATGATAATCTACTATTATCAAATCCTAGCTCTTCAATTTTTTGATCATGATTAAGATAATTTTCTATTTTTTCTTTATACAATATAAGCCCCATTAAACATTGATATCAAACACAACTTTAATTGACCCTGATTTTCTATCATCTGCAATTTTAAATGCTTCTTCCGCTGCATCTAGGGGAAATCTATGAGTAATGACTTTATCGCCAAATTCAGGATTTTCGAATAAAATTCTCGCTGCGTTATCTATATCTCTTCCATTATCACCACTGGCATCATAGATTCTTGAGGTATAGAAACTTCCCTCTTTGTCTAAAATTCCTAATCCAGGTAAAACTACATCTTCCCAACCAGCTGCTAATCCTATAATTTTTCCGCCTGGTTTAAGTAATTCAACACATTTTGCCAGAGCTTCTGGATTGCCAACTGTATCAACAACCCTATCGTATTCACCCTTAGGTTCATTAGCTCCCCATATTTCGGCAGCCTCTTTTTGATGGTCATATCGAGCATAAAGATCAACTTTACAGCCCATAGAATAGGCAGTAACTACTGCACACTGACCTATTGATCCTCCGCCAACAACTGCTATTCTATGTTTCGATTTAGTATCGGTAATCTTGTAACCGTGAACAGCTACGGCAATAGGCTCCACTAAAGAAGAATTTCTTAGATCCATATTTTTATCAAGTGATACAAGACAATGTTCAGGAACATACATTTGTTCTGTCATTCCTCCATCAGTTGTTGCACCAAGAATATCAAATTCCTCTGAAGAACATAAATTGTACTTTCCTTGTCTGCATTCATCACATGAACCACAATAATTTAGTGGTTCTATAGCCACAGGAGAACCGTCTTGAAGAAAACCAGAGATTTCGTGTCCAGCTATATGGGGAATATGCATGCCTGAATGTAATAAATGCATATCTGTTCCACATATTCCACATGTACTTATATTAACTAATACACCCTCACCTTTTGGCTTGGATACATCTAACTTATTAACTTTTCCTTTTGAATAATTAATTGCCAACATAATTTTCCTCACACAATTTGCTTGAAAAGATACACTATAAGTATAACATTTCATAATGGATAGTAATTCAGATAAAATCTATGATGTAATAATTTTAGGGGCTGGAATTTCTGGTCTTGGTTCAGCATATAAGCTATTAGAAAATAAAGATACTTCATTTATCATTTTGGAAAAAAGTGATGGAGTAGGAGGCACATGGAGAGAAAATACTTATCCGGGCTTATGCTGTGATGTGCCATCACATTTTTATTCTTTTTCTTTTGCTATGAATCCAGATTGGACAAAAACCTACCCTGAACAATATGAAATATTAGATTATCTTGAAAATATAACTGATAAACTCAAAATACGGCCATTTATAAGATTTAATAGTGAAGTGCTTGAATCGAGATTTAACGAAAATGAAAATCTATGGGAAACTTTTTTAAAATCAGGGGAAAAATATAAGTCTCGATCTCTAATAAGTGGACTTGGTCAGCTTAACAAACCAAAATGGCCAGATATTGATGGAATTGAAACATTTACTGGACACAGCTTTCATAGCGCACAATGGGATCATAGCTATAATCTTACTGGCAAAAAAGTTGCTGTTATTGGAAACGGACCAAGCGCAATTGGTTTTATACCTAAAATAGCTGACACTGTTTCAAAAATGATAATTTTTCAGAGAAGTCCAAACTGGATAGTTCCTAAGCCTGATAGATTATATAACTCGTTAGAAAGATTTTGCCTAAGATATGTTCCTCTTTATGCAAGAATGTACAGATTTTATTGGTATTTCCTTCAGGAAAGAAACTATCTAGCGTTTTATCAAAAACATAATTTTTTCACAAAATTTATTGAAAGAGCAATATCAGCAATTTTGACTAGGTTTAAATTATTTGATTTTGAAAAAGTTTATACTGCAGGTTCATTAATGTTAATTGACGAACAAATAGAGGATGAAGAATTTAAAAAGAAACTTATCCCAGATTATCCAATAGGATGTAAACGAATTATACCAACAAATGATTATTTTCCTGCACTATGTAAAGAGAATGTGGAGTTAGAGACATCACTTATCGAGAAGATTTCAGGTAATAAGATATACACAAAAGATGGTTTCGAGCATGAAGTTGATGTAATCATTTATGGTACAGGATTTGATACTAATATATTTATCTCACCAGTAAAAATAAAAGGACTAGGTGGAAGAACATTGGATGAGTCTTGGAGAAATGGGGCAGAAGCCTATAGAGGTGTAATGGTTCCATATTTTCCTAATTTTTTTATTTGCTATGGTCCAAATACAAATACTGGCCATGTTTCTATAATTTATATGATTGAGTCTCAGATATTATTCATTATGAAATGTCTTAACTACTTGAAAAAAAATAACCTGAAATACATTGATGTTAAAGATGAAGCTATGAAGGCTTACAATAAAGAAATTCAAGAAAAATTATCAGAAACTGTATGGGCAGCCAGTTGCGGTAGTTGGTATAAAACTGAAGAAGGAAAAATTATAAATAATTATCCCGGATATGGGATAGAATATCATTGGATGATGGCTAGACCCAATTATTCAGAATTTAATGATAATCTTAAAACCAATAATTAGATTAATTATTTATTCCTTCAATATTTTTGAATAATTCAAGAACTTCAGAATTCATGAGAGCCTCAATATTTTTTAATTTTTTATTATGTATGATATTTCTTACTGCCAACTCAGAAATTTTTCCTGACCTTGTTCTTGGAAAATCACTTACCGTATAGATTTTTGCCGGCACATGCCTAGGGCTGGCGCCATTCTTAATACAACTCTTAATTTTATCTTTTAATTCATTATTGAGGAAAATGTTTTCTTTTAGAATTAAAAAAAGAATAATCCTCTGATCATTCTTCCAATCCTGTCCAACGGCTAATGCTTCCTTTACCTCTTCTAAGGCCTCAACTTGTCTATAAATCTCAGCAGTTCCAATTCTTATACCTCCGGGATTTAAGGTAGCATCTGATCTACCCTCCACAATAAAACTATTATCTTTTGTCTCAATAACGAAGTCGCCATGATGCCAAACATTGTTATATTTTTCAAAATATGCCTCTTTAAATTTCTTATTATCCTCATCATTCCAGAATCCTAGGGGAATTGATGGAAAAGAATTAATACAAACAAGTTCACCAGGAAGATCAAATATTCTTAACCCAGAATCATCCCATGATTGAACATCCATACCAAGCGACGAACACTGAATTTCTCCTCTTTTTACTGGTAAACAAGGGTTCCCATGAACAAAACAAGCTACAATGTCAGTTCCGCCAGAAATAGATGAAAGCTGAAGGTCTTTTTTTACATTAGAATAAACCCAATCATAGCTTTTAGGGGCTAATGGTGAGCCAGTTGATGCAAAAACACGAAGCTTATCATAATTATTTTTTTCATTTGGTTGGATTTTTAATTTATTTAAACTATCTATATATTTTGCAGATGCACCAAAGAAGCTTAATTTTTCATTTTCAGCTATTTCAAAAAGAATTAATGGATTAGGGAATATTGGTGAACCTTCATATAAAACTAATGTTACTTTTGATGCTAAAGCAGTCACCATCCAATTCCACATCATCCAACCACAAGTTGTAAAATACATAATTCGATCGTTTTCCTGCATGTCACAGTGATATCTATGCTCTTTGATGTGTTGAATTAAGGTTCCACCTGCAGAGTGTATAATGCATTTTGGTTTACCAGTAGTTCCACTGGAGTAAAGTATATATAGGGGATCATTAAATGGAAATTTTATGAACTCAAATTCATCTTCATTTTTTTCTGAGAGTATTTCAAACCAATCATTATCATATTCCGCATTTATTTCATCAATATATCTTATATGAATTACTTCTTTGATTGATTGAATCCGATCAGAAATATTATTTATCTTATCGCTAATATCATACTTTTTACCACCATATATATATCCATTAGTAGTTATTAAAATTTTCGGATTACACTGACCAAATCTATCAATAATGCCCTCTTCTCCGAAATCAGGAGAACAAGATGTAAAAATTGCCCCTATTGCCGATGTTGCTAGCATTGATATTATAGTTTCAGGCGAATTTGTTGCTAAAACAGCTACTCTATCTCCAGGGCTAACATCATTTTTAATTAACCATTTCGCTAGAATTATAACTTTTTCTTTTAATTCCTTTAAGGTCAGAGATTGTCTATCTTTACCTTCACCATAAAAAACTATGGCTTCTCTATTATCGTTACCGACCAGAAGATTTTCTGCAAAGTTTAGTCGTCCTTCAGGATAAAACTCACTTTTTATTAAATCATCAAAATTATTAACTGTTTGATTTCCTTTAATACCAATGATATTTGCATCATCCCATACTTCATTCCAGAATTCCTCAATATTGTCGATTGACCATTTGTGAAGAGCGCTGTAATCAAAATCTTTATCATGTGAAACTTTATTAAGAAAAACTCTCTCATATAAAGCCAACATATTTGTTTTTTTGATATTTTCTTCTTTTGGCTCCCAAAGTATTTCTGTCATTTTTTTACTTACATAAAATTTTTAGCTTAGTGCATGATTTAGATCAGATAGAATATCATCAATGGTCTCAAGTCCTATTGATAGTCGAATTAGACCATCTTTTACCCCTAGAGCTTCTCGTTTTTCTTTAGGTATTGAGGCATGTGTCATTGTGGCTGGATGGCTAACCAAGCTTTCAACTCCCCCTAAACTTTCCGCAAGAGTAAAAACTTCAAATTTATTAAGAATTTTTTTTACTTTTTCTATATTTCCATCAGTTAATACCGATACCATTCCTCCAAACATGTTCATTTGTTTTTTCGCTATATCATGATTTTTATGACTCTTTAGGCCAGGATATATTATTTCATAATTATCAAAGTTTTTTTGTAGATAATCTGCAACTAACATTGCATTTTCACAATGTCTTTCCATTCTTACTGAAAGAGTTTTCAGACTTCTTAAAAGAAGAAAACTATCAAATGGTCCAGTGATTGCTCCACTAGCATTTAGTAAATAATCAAGTCTTTCAGATAAGTCAGATCTTTCTTTTGAAATTACAGCAATGCCTGCTACTACATCAGAATGACCTCCAATATATTTTGTTGCAGAGTGCATAACAATATCAAAATTATAGTTAAGAGGCTTTTGAACCCAAGGTGAGCAAAAAGTATTGTCACAGACTGTTATAATATCCCTATCTTTTGCCAATTCTGAGATTGAGTCTAAATCTATAACCTTTAAAAGTGGGTTAGTTGGGGTCTCAACCCAAATCATTTTTGTTTTATCAGTTATAGCGTTTTCTATTTTATTTAGATCTGAAAAATCTATAAAATCAGTCTTAATACCTGAAGATCTTTTTTTGACATTCTCAAAAAGCCTATATGTACCGCCATATAAATCGTCACAGGCAACTATATGGTCTCCAGAATCTAAAAGATCAATAATGGTAGATGTGGCTGCCATTCCTGATGCAAATGCATGTCCTGAACCACCATTTTCAAGATCAGATATACATTCTTCTAAAGCCTTTCTTGTTGGGTTTGAACTTCTTGAATACTCATAACCTTTATGTTCACCAGGACCATCTTGTTCATATGTAGATGTAGCATAAATAGGTGTCATGACAGCGCCAGTAGAAGGATCGCTTGATTGTCCTGAGTGAATTGAGCGCGTTTCAAAACCTTTTTTGTTTTTACTCATATATCTAATTCCTTTTTAAATATGCCAACAAATCAATTTTTGTAATGATACCAACAAATTTTTCTTTATTTAAGATAATAGCTATATTGTTTTCTTTTAATAGTTCAATTAAATCATCCAACGAAGAATTAATTTCTAAAGACTTATAATTTTTTTGCATACATTCTGAGACACTCTTTTCAAAACCTTTTTGATTTCTACAATGATTTAAAATATCAGTTTCAGTAATCATCCCTATCAATTTTTCTTCTTTGAGAACTGGGAGTTGCGATATATCTGAATTATTCATTCTATTAAATGCCGTGGCAAGTGTATCATCAGGATTTACATAAATTATTTGATTTTTATCTGCTCTAAAAGCAATTACATCCTGAAGGTCTCCTTTAGGATCTTTAATTATTAGATCATTATGAATTAGCCATTTCTCATTAAAAGCTTTAGATAAGTATTTATTACCAGTATCACATATCAAAGTGACTACCCTTTTAGGCTCTTTCTGATTTTTGCACCATTTTATTGCTCCTGCAAATAATGTCCCTGCGGAAGAACCAGCCAAAATACCTTCTTTCTTTAGTAAAATATGTATTGCTTCAAATGCTTCCTGATCAGATACACTTATAGCATCATCAATTACAGATAAGTCACAATTTGTTGGTATAAAATCTTCACCAATTCCTTCAACAAACCATGAGCCGCCGTCATATTTATAAGTTCCAGTCTTAACAGCGTCAGTAATTACTGAGCCTATTGGGTCTGCAGCAATAATACTTGTTTTCGAAGAAACTTTTTTTAAATATTTTCCAACTCCAGAGATTGTTCCTCCACTTCCTACGCCGGCTATAAAAGCATCTAAATCTCCATCCATTTGCTCGAAGATTTCAGGTCCTGTTGTTTCTTCATGAGCCAAAATATTAGCAGGATTATTAAATTGATCAGCATAGAATGATCCTGGAATTTTTTTAATAAGATCTTCAGCCATATTATGGTAATACTCTGGATGATCTTTTCCTACATCAGATCTTGTGAATATGACCTCAGCACCTAATGCCTTAAGATGAGCAACTTTTTCAAGACTCATCTTATCAGGAATAACTAAGACAACTCTATACCCCTTAAGAATTCCAACTAATGCTAGGCCAATACCTGTGTTTCCTGCCGTAGCTTCAATAATAGTCCCGCCGGGTTTTAATAATCCATCTTTTTCTGCTTGATCAATGATATACGAAGCCGTTCGATCTTTTATAGAACCCCCAGGATTATGAGATTCCATTTTTACAAAAAGTTTACATAGGCCAGTATCAATATTTTTTATTTCGACCAAAGGTGTGTCGCCAATTAAAGATAATAAAGATGGAGATGTTTTTGGCATAATCTATAACTCAACAAAAAAACTTACATAGCATAAATTAATGGCGGTCCCTAGAGGATTCGAACCTCTGACACCTGGTTTCGAAGACCAGTGCTCTATCCAGCTGAGCTAAGGGACCTATATTCAAAAGTATATTTCTTACAATAACATAATTTATCAAATATTATTTTTTTATGATAAGTTGGTCCAGAGATCAAAAATGATAAGAAAAATATTAATACCCATAATAATAATTTTTATTACATTATTTAGTATTTATGTATTAAAACTTATTTTCTTTAAGCCTTTTTCCTTTAATCATTTTTTAGCAAGACAATTTATAGTTAATACCTTAGATAGCCCAGAATCCCTTACATATATAGGGCTATTCGAAAAATATGGATACAGATCTTATAATGGTAAATTATCAGATTATTCTTTAGAAAAAGATATAAAAGATTTAAAAAAACTTAAGAAAGAATATAAAATACTTAATTCTTATCAAGATGAAGATCTTTCTTTTGATGAATTAACAAGTAAAAAAATTGCTCAATTTCAAATGAAAAATGAAATTGAACAAAGAACTAAATATCCCTATCACACTTATCCACTAATCCAAATGAATGGTTTACATACGCAACTTTTGGAATTCATGACTGATATTCATCCAATTAAAGATGAGAAAGATGCTGAATATTATTTATCAAGACTTGAAAAGATTCCAGAGGTATTTAGTCAAATTCTTGAAAAAATGGAGAAAAGAAAAGAATTAAAAATTTTTCCTCCAATCTTTATGGTAGAAAGAGTAATAGGCCAAATTGAAAATATTATTGATATTCCTATTAAAGAAAATCCACTTATAACAATTTATGAAGAAAAACTAACATCAGCTGGTATCAACCCTAAAACGATTAAACTTTCAAAAGAAAAGGCAGAAAAAATTATCACTGAAAAAGTTCTTCCTAGTTATCAACTTTTATTGATGCATCTCTATGAAATCAGACCAAAAGCAAATATCAATCATGGAGTATGGAGCTTACCTGATGGAGAAAATTATTATTCATTAAGACTTAGAATAATGACAACTTCTAACTATTCTGCTGATGAAATACATAATATTGGCTTAAGTGAAGTTGAAAGAATAACGAATGAAATTATCGATATTTTGAAAACAGAAGGATATGAAAATATTGATGATGTTGGACAAGTTTTAATCGAATTAAACGAAAGTGAGAGATTCTTGTTCGAAGACAACCAAAGCTCTAGAAAGGAGATTATTGATATATATAATAATATTGTTGATGAATCCTATGAATTAATGCCTCAATATTTTCGTAAACTTCCAAAATCAAAAGTCATAGTTAAGCCTGTTCCAGCATATTCAGAAAAGAGTGCAGCCGGAGGATATTATCGAGGGCCTTCACTAGATGGAAAAAGGCCAGGAATTTTTTATGCAAATTTATACGATATTAAAGCTACCCCTAAATTTGGAATGAAAACATTAGCTTTTCATGAAGCTATTCCAGGACACCATTTTCAAATAGCACTTAATCTAGAAAACACTGATCTAGGAATCTTTAGAAAGTATGCTGTAAATTCTACAGCCTATACTGAGGGGTGGGCTTTGTATGCTGAACAGTTGGCTGTTGAAATAGGTTTATCAGAAGATCCTTATGATAAAATAGGATTCCTTCAGTCTGATTTATTCAGAGCTGTCAGGCTAGTAGTTGATACAGGTATTCATCATAAAAGATGGTCTCGTGAAAAAGCTATAGATTATATGTATAAAAAAACAGGTAAAGCTATGAGTTCAGTTGTTGCTGAAATCGAGAGATATATCGCTTGGCCAGGTCAAGCTTGTAGCTATAAAATTGGTATGCTCAAAATTCTTGAATTAAGACAAAATGCAAAAGAAAGCTTAGGCACCCAATTTGATATTAGGGATTTCCATGATTTCATTCTTGAGAATGGAGAAGTGCCACTAACTGTCTTAGAGGACAATTATAAAAAATGGATAAAGAATAAAAGTTAAGATATTAAGAATCTTCTTCTGAGTCTTCTTCAGCAGCTTCTTCTTCAGCAGCTTCTTCTTCAGCAGCCTCTTCTTCAGCAGCCTCTTCTTCAGCAGCATCTTCTTCAGCAGCTTCTTCTTCAGCAGCATCTTCTTCAGAAGCTTCTTCTACTTCATCTGATGGAGCTTCATCACTATCAGATGAGCTTTCTCCATCTAGGGATAAATTGCCAGCAGCCATTCTTCCTCTATTTTCAGTCAATTCATATGAAACTTTATCGCCTTCATTAAGAAATTTAATTCCAGAGTCTTTCAAAGCAGTCACATGAACAAAAACATCATTGCCACCATCTTCTGGCTCAATAAAACCATAACCTTTTCTTCCATTGAACCACTTAACTATTCCTGTAGGCATAACTCCCCCTTTATTAATATTTTCTATTTGTTTATAGCATAATATAATAATACTAAACTAAAAAATGATTATTTTAATTTTTTGATTATTTAATATGCCAACTAAATACAAAAATAATATAACCGTAGCTACTTTATATAAATTTGTAGAAATTAACGATCTTCAGTCTTTAAGGACAGAAATCCAAGCTTTATGCAAAGAAAATAATGCAAAAGGTACTATTTTATTAGCAAAAGAAGGAATAAATGGGACCATTTCTGCAAAAAATAAAGAAATTAGGAATATTCTCAAAAAATTAAAAAGTGACAAAAGATTTAAGAAACTTGAAGTCAAATTTTCTGAAACAAATAAAATGCCTTTTAACAGAATGAAAGTAAGAATAAAGAAGGAAATAGTGACAATTGGTGACCCTTCAATAAATCCAACAATTTTATCAGGTGATTATGTGAAGCCAGAAAATTGGAATGAATTAATTTCCGATCCAGATGTAATAGTAATTGATACACGAAATGCATATGAAACAAAAATTGGTAAATTTAAAAATGCCATAGATCCTAAGACTAACTCATTTAGGGAATTTCCTGATTGGGTAAAAAAGTTTAAAGAAGAGGTGAAAAATAAAGACACTAAGATTGCTATGTATTGTACAGGAGGCATACGTTGCGAAAAATCTACATCCTTAATGAAAAAAGAAGGCTTTAATAATGTTTTTCATCTTGAAGGAGGAATATTAAAATATCTTGAGAAAATGTCTGATGGTGAGACTTTGTGGGATGGGGAATGTTTTGTTTTTGATGATAGAGTTGCACTAGATGATCAATTGGAAGTAGGCTCATATCAAATGTGCTATGCTTGTAGAATGCCCTTAAAAAAAACAGACTTAAAGGACGATAAATATGAAAAAGGAGTTAGCTGCCATTACTGTTATGATAAAACATCTGAACAACGAAAAGAGAGGTTTTTATCTCGGCAAAAGCAAATTGAAATAGCAAAATCAAGAGGAACTGAACACTTTGGACCACAAATCAAAAAATAATTTACCAATATTATATTCTTTCCGAAGATGCCCTTATGCTATGCGAGCAAGAATGGCTATACATATTAGTGGTCAAAAATGTGAACTTCGTGAGGTTCTGCTCAGAGATAAACCGCCTTCAATGCTTGAATATTCGGCTAAAGGAACTGTACCAGTGCTTATTTTACAGGATGGTAATGTTATTGACGAAAGCCTTGATGTAATTGATTGGGCTTTAAATCTAAATGACCCCGATGATTGGCAAAGGTCAAAAGATAATGAAAAGACAAAAGAATTAATCAAAATTAATGCAAAAAAAACAAAAGAATTAATCAAAATAAATGATGGCGAATTTAAATATCACCTCGATAGGTATAAATATTCAAAAAGATATGACAATGAAGATCCTGAATTTCATAGGAAAAAGTGTTTAAAATTTATTGAGTCAGTAAATAATGAACTTAACAATTCGAAATATATTTTCGATGATAATATTTCATACGCTGATATTGTTTTACTGCCTTTTATGAGACAATTTAGAATAGCTGATATGGAATGGTTTGACTCATTACCTTATGACAACTTAAAAAAATGGCTATCAAGTTTTTTAGAATCTTCGCTTCTAAATTCAATTATGAAGAAGCATGATTTATGGAAGGAAGGTGATGGAGTTACAATCTTTTAAGTAAAATAAAAGCAGATTTGTATATCATCTAAATATTAATTATAGTTCCTAAATGGTCTATTTAATCCCCGCTTTTCTCATAACAGCATTCCTATATGCGTCCGTCGGATTTGGCGGGGGTTCAACTTATAATGCCCTATTGATACTTTATAATGTTGATTATTTGTTAGTCCCAAAAATAGCGTTAACATGTAACCTGATTGTTGTAGTCGGCGGTACCATTCGTTATCAGCTGAACAATCTAATTCCCTGGAAAAAAACTCTACCAATTATTCTTGTGTCAGCACCTTTTGCCTGGCTTGGTGGGAAAATACCACTAAACAAAGAATTGTTCTTAACAATTTTAGGGATTTCTTTACTCATTTCTGGAGTTCTTTTGTTAATTAGGAAAGAAGAAGTTCAAAAGTTTTCAAAATCCATAAATTCTAAAATTGGAATTGTTATTTACTCTGTTGTGAGTGGAATAATCGGTTTTGTATCAGGTCTAGTAGGTATTGGGGGAGGAATTTTTCTTTCTCCAGCATTACATTTAGCTAAAGCTATGCCTTCAATGAACATTGCTGCAATTTCTTCAACTTTTATTTTTGTAAATTCAGTTGCTGGATTATCGGGTCAGTTTATGAAAGATAACAGCTCCGAATTACTAAGTAATTATATAGAATATTCTTGGTTATTTTTGGCTGTTTTTATAGGTGGTACTATCGGGACTTATTTGGGAATAAAAACCTTTCATCCTGTAATAGTTAGGAGATTAACTGCAATATTAGTAATATATGTAGGGTTACGAGTTCTAATTGGATTTTAGAATAAAATGGATGACTTTTCTTCACATATAGGAATTATCGGCGGAGGAATAGCCGGTTTTACCCTTGGTTGCACTTTAAAAAAATATGGAATCAATACCGTTATATTCGAAAAAGAATCAATGGCATCTGAATCAGGTGCTGGAATATCTATTTCTCCTAATGGCGTAATACCCCTTGAACATTTAGATCTAATGGACGATTTAAAGAGCAATTCCTATAAGTCACAAAAAGGAATACTTAAATACAAATCCGAGCTTTTATTAGAAATGCCCTCACCCGTTTATTCAATGAATAGAAGAGATCTCATGCATATTCTATACAAAAAATATAAAGATCTTGGCGGTGAAGTTCTATTTGATCACGAACTTACAAATATTGAAGGGGCAACGAAAGAATTAATCTTTTCAAACTCAAATTCCTACAAAATAAATCATATAGTTGCATGTGATGGAATAAAATCTTTTATCAGAGAAAACTTTTTCTCGAAGGGCTTACCTCCGACATATAGTGGCTATAGTGCATGGAGAGGATTTGCAAAATCAGATAATCGTAATGTTGAAATTTATTTCGGACCAAATAGACATCTGGTTAGTTATCCTATTAATGAAAACCTTGAAAGAAGCTTTACCGGGATTGTAAAAACAAAAAATCAAGAAGTTGAATCTTGGAAAGAAAAAGGGAGTCATGAAAATCTAGTGAAGGATTTCAAAGATTTCAACAAAGATCTTTCTTCACTTTTTGGCTCAGCCAAAGAAATCTATAAATGGGGTATCTTTATAAGACCACCCCTCAAAAGTATAACAAAAGAAAACATAACACTGATGGGAGATGCCGCTCATCCAATGGTACCTTTTCTTGGACAAGGCGGATGTATGGCTATTGAAGATGCTTATACCTTCGGCTATCTGTGCCATGAATTGAAATGTGACTTTATTGAAGTTCAGAAAAATTATCAGCTTTTAAGAGTACAAAGAAATAATAAAATTCAACAAATGTCTCTTATACAAGGGAGACTCAATCACATAAAAAACCCTTTTCTTGTTTATTTACGAAATCAACTAATAAAGAAAACAGGAATTGTTTCAAAACGTTTGAAAACTGCCCATACTTATGATGTACACGATAAAGTAATTAGAGAATTACATTCTTAACTTTTACCAATTCCCCATCGAATACCTCTACGCAAAAACTCATAATAGACTTCTGTATCCCAGGCACATCTTTCAACAGTGACTTCATCCACGAAAGGTCTCATATCATATTTTCCTCTGCAATGACCAAGTAGCAAATATAGAACCTTTCCTTTTCCAACATTATGCAGATACATTTGAGGGCGCGGATCATCATTAGGAGGATCAACAGCAACATAAGCCTCAGCAGGCTCTGAATATTCAGCATCCAAAAGGACATGAATTTTATCATCATATTCACAGTAATAAGGTTCGTCATACACCTCAAAATCATCAATACCTTTTGTTAATTGATGTTCTTTATCCTTAACTCTTACCAAAAAATCCATGTTTGGAGGATGCGAAATAAAACGGCTTCCAAGGAGCTCCATATATTCTGGACATGTATTTGGTGTATCCGCTTTTCCACCAGCAAATTCCAAAATTGCATTGGTTCCATGCAAGGCAAACCAATTTCCACCGTTTTTAAGAAACTCTTCCATATGTTTTACATCTTTGTCTTCAGGTTTGAGATCGCAAGTGTAGGTAATTACAAGATTTTTCCCTATATGATTATCAAAATTATCATATGTATCTGAAACAGTTGTATATATATCGTCATGCTCCGCTAAAAGTTTTAAAATTTCTAATCGTGCAAAATCACTATCATGATATTTCGCGTTACAAATAAGATGAACGCTATATGGCTTTAATTCTTTATTCATTTTTAAGGTAACGCAAATGCAATTAAATGATCTGATGCAGGTGATCCAACAGCCCAATGACCACCGGCAGCAATAACAACAATTTGTCGTCCATTCTTAGTTTTGTATGTCATTGGTGTTGCATGTCCACCAGTAGGCAATCTGAATTTAGCTAATTCTTCACCTGTTTGGGTATTAAAAGCGCGTAAATAAAAATCACTAGTAGCAGCAATAAAGGTTAAGCCCGAAGCGGTTACAGTTGGACCACCTATATTTGGAGCACCCTTAATCCACCAAAAAGGAAAAGGGGCTAAATCTTTAGATGTTCCAAGGGGTATTTGCCATAGATGATCACCTGTATTTAAATCAATAGCTGTAAGATTTCCCCAAGGTGGTTTAGTGCACGGAACCCCTAAAGGCGACATAAAGCCATAAGCTCTAATGGTACAATATGGTGTTCCTTCATTTTGCTGTAAAGCTGAAAATCTTGATTGAACACTGTCTCTTGCAAGCTCTTTTAGTGCCTTGTCACATTCACTTCGCGGAACCATTACTATAGTACTAGATAAATTCATTGTATTGGCTATCAAAATATTTCTTGAATAGTCAATTGCTGGGCCTCCCCAGTTTGCTCCTCCAATAGCGCTAGGGTAATGAACGCTGCCTTCAAGTGATGGGGGCGTATACAAACCTTCATTTCTTAAGTCTTGAGCTGCTTTTTTACAATATCCTCTATCCCAAGGTGTAAAGCCAAATACATCATCAGGATCAAGGTATGTTGGGGTTAGTGGTTTTGGTTTAGTAGGAAATGGTTGGGTTTTCGTTACATAATCTCCTTCAACTGCACCTTGCGGGACATCTCTCTCTTCAATAGGGAAAATAGGTTCACCCGTTTCACGATTTAATAGAAACACAAATCCCATTTTTGTTGTTTGAGCTAATGCTTTAATCATCTTGCCATCTTTTTTGACATCATAAAAAGTAGGCTGAGAAGGAACATCATAGTCCCAAATATCATGATGAACGGTTTGAAAATGCCAAACTACCTCGCCTGTTGATGCATTTAAGGCAACAACAGAACTTGAGTAGTAATCTGAACCGTTACGATGCCCACCATAATTATCTGCTGCAGTATTACCAGTAGGTAGATAAATAAGATTTAATTCAGGATCGGTAGAAATAATAGACCATACATTAGTTGTCCCCCTTTGATATAACTGATCACCATCCTCATCAATTATTGGTTCTTGATTAGGAGGTATTGGATCCCAATACCAAACCAAATCACCTGTCACGATATCATAAGCTCTGACAACACCTCCAGGAACTGATGTACTTACATTATCTGTAACTCCACCACCTACGATAATTAAATTTCCTATAATAGCAGGCGGTGAAACACTATAATAATAGGCAGGATTATGAGCTCCAAGACCATCTCTTAAATCAACTTTTCCATTTTCACCAAAATCAGAGCAAAGCTCTCCTGTTTTTCCATCTAAAGCAAAAAGCTCTGCATCAATGGTTCCTGTGATTATTCGATGATAACATTTATCATTAACTGTCTTAGTGTTATCTATCCAGCTTCCAACACCTCTACAGTGTAAAAGAGCTTTTTCTTTTATATTAATTTTAGGATCAAAAACCCATTTTTCTTCTCCAGTTTCTGGGTCTAATGCAAAAATTCTATTATAAGGGGTACAATAATATAAAGTTTCATTCACTAATATTGGCGTTGCCTGAAAAGAGGTTTGCTGGCTACTATCAGGTATGACATCTTCTGTCCAATTTAATCCAGCATGATAATCTCCAGACCTGTGAACCCATATCCTTTCTAAATTTTTTACATTATCAGGAGTTATTTCTGTAGCCTTTGAAAAATGACCTCCGCCTGGGTCCTTGCCATAAGATGCCCAATCATCATTCTGAGCATTTAAGTCAAATGCCAAAAAGAGAAATAAAAATAGGAAAGAAATATACTTCATTAAAATCCTAACTCTCCGGTAATGCAAAAGCTATAAGATGATCAGAAGCTGGAGTTCCCATTGCCCAATGACCTCCAGCAGCAATAACAACAAATTGTTTACCATTTTTTGTTTTATAAGTCATAGGGGTTGCATGTCCACCAGTAGGCAATCTAAATTTAGCTAATTCATCGCCTGTTTCAGTATTAAAAGCGCGTAAATAATAATCAGTTGTAGCAGCTATAAATGTCAAACCAGCAATAGTCACAGTTGGTCCTCCCATATTAGGAGCTCCTTTAATCCACCAAAAAGGAAATGGAGCTATATCTTTTGAGGTTCCAAGAGGTACATTCCATAAATGTTCTCCTGTATTAAGATCAACTGCCGTTAATGTTCCCCATGGTGGTTTGGTACAAGGAACGCCAAGAGGTGAAAAGAATCCCATTGAACGCAGATTACAATATGGAATACCTTCATTTTGCTCTACGCTAGTAAATCTAGCCTGTGTACCATTAATAGCAAGTTCGTCTATAGATTTATTACAATCTTCTCTTGGAACCATCACAATTAAACTTGCCAAATTCATTGTATTAACAACCATAATATTTCTTGAATGATCTACAGCAGGCCCGCCCCAATTGTTGCCTCCAATTGCACTCGGATAATGAATCGATCCCTCTAGGGAAGGAGGGGTATAAAGCCCATCATTACGTAATTTCTTAGCAGTCCTTTTACAATAACCTTTATCCCAAAAAGTAAATCCATAAGCTTCATCAGGGTCAAAATAAATAGGATTTAGAGGTAAAGGTTTAGATGGAAAAGGTTGAGTTTTAGATAATTTTTCACCCTCTAAAGAACCTTGAGGAACCTCGATTTCTTCAATTGGAAAGATCGGTTCACCTGTTTCACGATTTAATAAAAACACAAAACCCATTTTAGTTGTTTGCGCTAAGGCTTTTATAGTCTTGCCATCTTTTTCAATATCATAAAATGTTGGTTGAGAAGGCACATCATAATCCCATACATCATGATATACAGTTTTAAAATGCCATGCTACTTCTCCGGTATCAGCATGCAAAGCCACTATTGAACTATTGTAATAATCTAAACCTTCTCTGTGTCCACCATAATAATCTGGTGATGCATTGCCTGTTGGAAGATATATTAAATTAAGATCAGGATCTGTTGAAATAATCGACCAAACATTAGCTGTTCCTCTTTGATATTCAGCATTTCCATTATCACTAGAATTGATCTCCATACCTGGTGGAACTGGATCCCAATACCATTCCAAGTCTCCTGTTCTAATGTTGTATGCTCTGACGACACCTCCAGGAATATTAATAGAAGTATTATCAATAACACTTCCACCAACAATAATTCTTTCATTAATTATAGCTGGAGGTGATGAGCTCCAATAATAGATATCAGGGTGATCACCTAAACCTTTTCTTAAACCAACTTTGCCATTATCACCAAAATCTTCACATAATTTTCCTGTCTTAGCATCAATGGAGAAAAGATCAACATCCATTGTCACGCCTATTAAACGATGATAACAGACATCTTCTTCATTTTTGTTTTTATCCTTCCAACTGCTTATACCTCGACAAGTTTTAAGAGGTCTTCCTGCTGGATCAAGGTCAGGATCAAAAACCCATTTTTCTTCTCCTGTCTCAGGATTTAGTGCAAAAACTCTATTATATGGCGTGCAATAGTAAAGTGTTTCATCAACAAGAAGAGGTGTTGCTTGGAATGATGTCTGGATTTCATTAGCTATTTTACCTCTTGTGTTTGCTCCACTTTGATAATCACCAGACCGATGAACCCATGCTTTTTCAAGAAGATGAACATTATCAGGAGTTATTTCTGAAGCTTTTGAATAATGACCTCCGCCAGAATCTTTTCCATATGATGTCCAATCATCATTTTCAGCAAACATAATTTCACCATAAAATATAAAAAAGACTATTAAAAAAAATTTTATGTTCATTTTAATAAGGTTATTTTGTTCATTTTAAAATATACTTTGCGTTTTTATGACCAAATTAATATGTGATGTTGACAGTTTGATCCATATGCATGTTAATTATTATATAATTAAAAAAATAAGAATTTAAAAATGGCTAAAATTGAAAAAGACTTCCTTGAAAGAAAAAATCCTACAAAAAGAGATTTTAAAGCAAAACCTTTTATGCCAAGAAAACCTATTCCAGATCTTGGTCATGATAAATTAGATGGCGAAAGATTCTATACTCAAGATTTTATGCAGAAAGAATGGGACTCTATTTGGACAAAGACATGGCAGTTAGTCTGTAGAGAAGCAGACCTAAAATATGAAGGTTCATTTATTACACATGAAATAGGAAAAGAGTCCTTTCTAATAGTAAAAGGTAATGATGGAAAAGTTAGAGCATTTTATAATGTGTGCCAACATCGAGGAAATAAATTATGCCAAATTGAAGAAGGAGAATTAGATATATTTTCATGCCCTTTCCATGGTTGGAAATGGAATAATGATGGTTCTTTAAATTCAGTTTTTGCACCCGAACTCTACAAACAATTTGAAAATGGTGTTCCAGCTGAAGAACTTGGTTTACCTGAGGTAAAACTAGATTCTTGGGGTGGCTGGCTTTGGTTAAATATGGATGATAAATCTATACCCCTTAAAGAATGGCTCGGTGAATATGGTGAGCATCTCGAAAGTTATAATTTTGAGAAATGGGAATTAATTGATTATCAAACCTTTGAATGGAACGGCAATTGGAAACATGCTGTTGACGCTTTTAATGAAAGTTATCATTTTACAGCGCTTCATCCAGATATGATTGAGTTTGGTGAAGGTCATGACATACCAATTGAATTATCTGGTCCACATTCAAGAATGATAAACTTTAACGATACTGTTAGTGAAGTAGTTGAAGACCAAAATAGCTTCACGCCACTTCGTGAAACAATGATGGGTGACCGAATAAAAGGTGGAATGGAAAAAATAGACGAAGATTATTCTGGTTCTGCTAAAGATCTACATCTTCACTATATTGAAAAAAGAAGATCTGAAGAAGACGATATTGAATACTACAAAGATATGAATGATGAACAGCTTATTCACCAATATCATTATTTTTTCTTTCCAAGCGCAGTTTTTACTAATAAACCCGAAGCTGCAAATGTTTTTCGTTATAGACCTCATGCCACAGATCCCAATAAATGTTATTACGATTTTTTCATTTTACTTAATAACCCTGAGGGTAAAGAATTTCCTCCTAGACCCGAGCATAAAATTTATAGAGGCAATGGACCAGAGCTTTATGAAGAGGCTTTCAGAGGAACCTTTCCTCCAGTTTTTTGTAATGTTTTGGCTCAGGATGGTTCTAATATGGAAACCATGCAATGGGGCAATAAATCTGACAGCTTTAAAGGTGCAATACTTTGTGAACAAGAAATAAGATTAAGGCATTTTCATCAAACTATAGACAAATTCATTGAAAATAATAAAAAATAGTTGTCTATAATATTTTGTAAAACTTTTAGGAAGAAATATGGCTACTTTAAATTTTAATTCTGGAAATAATTATATTATACCAAGCGAAAATGATATGACCTACAGAGGTCAACAAGGTAATGATGTTTATATCATTTCAAAAGCAACTGAAGATAATGCAAAAATTAAAATCATAGATACTGAGGGAACTAATATAATTCAATTAGTTGATGGTTTGAGTGTTACAGCATCGTTATTCACTAAAAATGCTGCAAGATTAACGCTTTCAGATGGTTCAGAAATTACTATCAACGGAGCAGATAAATTTACTTATGAAACTAGCGGAAACGCTACCTCTGGAGATATTGGTTCACAATGGAGTTATTCTGATTTTGTAAAGGGAATGGGTGTTACCGGAGGGCCACCATCGTCTGGATCTGAAAATGGTACTGCTAACTTTACAATTAACGATGCTTTTGAAGTACCAGAAGATACAAGTTCTGATAATACAAATACAGATTATACTGTTGTTAATGTAAATGTCTCGTCAGATAGCACAATAACAGCAACAAGTGCTGCTGAAGATTTCAGATATGAAGTTGGAACGGATGGTGTATCAAAAGAAGGAGCTTATAATGTTATTATCGATGGTTTTGATAAATCAAATGATAAATTAACTCTTGTTTTGGTTGGAGCAACATCAAATATAACAACTCAAGAATTTGATGCCATTAAAGATGTTGAGGTTACTTCAGACGGTATAAGTGGAACGCAAATTTTCTTTGCTCCAGACTCAGATCTCGAAAGTGGAAGATTAACATTGCCAGATGTAGAAGAGTCTTTCTCGGACACATGGACAGCGACAACTTATACTGTAGAAATCATTGCAGATGTAAATCTTGTATGAAAATACTCAAATTATAGAAGATGGCAACATTAAACTTCAATTCGGGTAATAATATAATTATACCGAGCGAAAACAATACTACTTACAGGGGTTTAGAAGGTGATGATACCTACATTATTTCTAAAGCTGCGATAAAAGATAGTAAAATTAGGATCATTGACACTGAAGGAACTAACAAAATACAAATCATTGAAGGAATTACAGTAAGTTCTTCGATTTTTACCTCTAATGCAGCAAGATTAATTCTTTCGAATGGAACAGAGATTACTATTAGTGGTGCAGACAAATTTACCTTTGAAGCTGGCGGAAATTTAACATCGGCAACTTTAGGAACTGACCGTTCATATTTAAATTTTGCTGATGCAATGGGAGCTTATTACGCATCATTTAAAACTGATGAAGGTGATGGCGGTATCACAATAAATAATTCATATGATATGAGGTTAGTTAAAAATAGCACAGTAAAAACAATAATTCTTGGAAATCATTTTGATGGAGAAAATGTAAAATATAGTATTATTAAATCGGAATATCCCAATCAATATAACTATTCAC